>Ga0265780_10001349_pt1 | contig 34696 bp, 46 predicted proteins | sample P1T30metagenome_FD_192432 | JGI IMG/M metagenome (GOLD analysis project Ga0265780, IMG submission 192432) | Plant litter microbial communities from East Loma Ridge, Irvine, California - P1 T30 | ecosystem: Environmental > Terrestrial > Plant litter > Unclassified | place: USA: California...
CTGTATTCAGTCAAGATGTCAGGTCAGATGATGGTAATGAGTAAGCTATCTCTGGGGACGGTGCGAGAAAGAGAGCTGACAGAAAGATGTCGGGCCTGAGCGTCAATCCGGAAGGAAAGCTCAGACCGCCAACATCGTAGCTGCAAAGGTCAGCTTGGTCATCTAGAGCAGGGAATTGAGCTGACGATAGTAGACAGTAGCAGATGTCATCAGGACATGTCTAGGTCCTAAAGCGATGCTCAAGATGATTCTTGATCCCATGGGCGGTATCCTGTCAGTCATTGTTCCAGTATATATCGGCCGCAACTGACGACTAGGCTTACGAATGATGGACATGCTATTCTACGAGAAATTGATGTCGCACACCCAGCTGCTAAATCCATGATTGAGCTGTCGAGGACGCAAGATGAGGAAGTTGGAGACGGAACTACCAGTGTCATTATCCTTGGTGCGTCTACACAGCTGTGTCCAGTCAAATCAATTGCTGATTAGTAGCTGGGGAGATCCTGGCCTACTCCCTTCCTTTACTTGAACGAAACATCCACCCTGTCGTCATCATTCGAGCATTCAAAGCTGCTCTCAACGACGCCTTGGAGACCATCTCTCGAATCTCGCAACCGGTCGATATCTCATCTGAGACCGAAATGCTCGCATTAATCAAGACTTCCATCGGTACCAAGTTCTCTTCAAGATGGTCAGATCTCATGTGTTCCCTCGCTTTACAAGCCGTCAAGACTGTCGCTGTTACTGCCGAGGCTGAGAACGGATTAGTCGGAAACGCTACTGGCAAGGACTCTGGCATGTCAAATCTCAACATCAAGACTGTCGACTTGAAGCGATATGCACGAGTTGAGAAGGTCCCAGGAGGAGAGATTGAGGATTGTCGAGTATTGCAGGGAGTCATGATCAACAAGGATGTCACCCACCCAAAGATGAGGAGAAAGATTGCCAACCCAAGAATCGTTCTTTTGGATTGTCCACTCGAGTACAAGAAGGGAGAGAGTCAGACCAATATCGAAATCTCGAAGGAAGAGGATTGGAACAGGGTCTTGCAGATTGAGGAGGAGCAGATTAAGGCCATGTGCGAGAAGATTATCGAGTTCAAGCCAGATCTTGTCTTTACAGAGAAGGGTGTTTCGGGTGAGTCAATCTGTTCCCAGCCTACCGGCTGTAACTAATACGCAGATCTCGCCCAGCACTACTTGCTAAAAGCCAACATCACCGCTCTACGTCGTGTACGAAAATCCGACAACAACCGAATCGCCCGAGCTGTCGGCGCTACCATCGTCAACCGAATTGAAGATCTGAGAGACGCGGACGTCGGAACAGAATGTGGCATGTTCCACATTGAGAAGCTCGGAGACGAGTAAGCTTAACTTTCACTTCCGGGACTGCTCAGAAAGCTGATAATCAGATACTTTTCATTCTTGGACGAATGCAAGTCGCCAAAAGCATGTACAATCCTGCTCCGAGGACCATCAAAAGATATCTTGAACGAGATTGACCGAAATCTCGCAGATGCCATGTCTGTCGCCAGGAACGTCGTCTTCAACCCTATTCTCGCACCCGGAGGTGGAGCTACCGAGATGGCCATCTCTGTCTCTCTAAGTGAGAAGGCCAAGTTACTCCCAGGAGTCGCGGGAGCACCATACAAGGCTATCGCAGAGGCCTTGGAGGTTATCCCCAGGACTTTGATCCAGAATTGTGGCGGAAACGTTATCAGGACATTGACAGAATTGAGGGTGAGTGCAACTCAACTACTGTCAATGCTTATATGTGCGCGATGCTGATTAATAGGCAAAACACCTAGAAGGTCACTTCAATTACGGTGTTGATGGTGATACCGGTAAAATGACCGATATGAAGGAATATGGTCTACTGGAATCAGCAAGTGTCAAGATTCAGACTCTCAAGACTGCTATCGAGGTATGCCAACTTTGCCGTGTCTCTTTTTGCTGAGCATTTGCTGATGTACAAGTCCGCAACCTTATTGTTGAGAGTGGACGATATCGTCTCTGCCAGAAGACCCGAAGAGGGAGGAGCAAGTGGTGGAGGAGTACAGACGATGGGAGAACCAGGAGAGGATGGACCTGAGCAGTAGACGGTCTACATTGAGAAATCTAGATCAAAAAGGAGCATTTTGGCTTTTTCATTCCATGTATTGTAAATGCCATCCACTTATCATTGATTGACCAATTCACGACGTCGAGGGGCTTGAGGACAGCGCATTATGTCTCTAAGATGAACAAGTTCAGTAGCTTACAGTCAATGCAGACCAGACCGCACAGGGTATACTAGTATGGACGGTGACCTTTTGTGTACTCAGCTCATCTTAACAGGTGCACATTCCTATTCAGAGATGGGATGACCTCTACAAACAAATAAACAGCCAAAGACACGCATCTGATCGTCGAGAGTACATTACGGTACATCATTCACACCCGACAATGAAGAAGATCGACTGGTCGTACAAGGACCAATACATGGAAACAAAAGACAGGTACCAACAGTGACAGAGCGGAATACCTTGATAGGCTTTGCGTGACTGGTATACTTAAACCTGGTGACGCAAGACTCTACCAGGATGGCTTTGATTTCTTCTACGACTCCCTCCCCAAAGTTCTACACTACCGAGCTGCCTTTGCCAGCTATCCTAGTTGTATGTCTCGGCACATCTCTTGCACACTTCGTTGACGACAAGCTCAACGTATGCAATCATCATAAGGTCATATTATATGCTACAACTCCTTACCCAGAGTCATTGTCCGGCTCCAGCTCCCCTAGTACCCGTCGCCTCATAACATTAACGGATCGGACGATACTGCTCCCTCGTCTCGACTCTTTCTCTCCCATTCTCATGAGGACGACTTTTGCTCTTCGTGGCTTGCGTTTCGGTCGTAGGCAGTGATTCCGTTGGGGGATTTCCATGAACCAAGTATTTCATCAAAACATCCCTGTATCATCAGCTGTCTTATCACTCTTCAACAGTCATTAAAGCTTACTTTGCATAAGAGACTTTATGAAGTACCGATTCGATCCTCTTTTTCTCTCGTGGTTTGATATCTGCGTCCATCGGGGCCAAGAGCGCTTCCAAGCTCCAAGTACGCAGAACGTGGTATTTGTCGATGAAGGAAACCACTAATCCGCCTTCAGAGAGAATCAACTTGGTATGATCAAAGTAATTGAACTGGAATCAGCACTGCTTGGAAGGAGGAAATGTAACATACCTGCAGAACATCGTTACTTAGGCGGAACAAGAGCACATGCTTCATGCGAAGATACCTCGTCACGAACGTCATTCCCGTCGTCAGGGTTTCATCGACATATGTGTATTCCGCATCGCCATACAGTCGATCCATCATATACCCTTCGAAATGGGTCATGAGGTATACTTTATTGCTCAGTTCCCGGGGATATTGATCGATAGGGTAATTGGAACGTAGGCCGTTGAGAAGATCGCCTTGGCTTCGGGATGGCTCTATCGTGTCGAAGTGCCTAGTCGTCAGTTCCGTTCCAGCTGCGGACAGGTACAACGTACTGCTTCCCTGGAGCTAGGATAAAGCTTGAGGAATCGTTGAAATGGACACAGACAGTACCGTCTGCCATGGCAAAGCCCATTCCGTACTTCGTACAGTAATCCAGCCAGGATACGACAAACACCTTAGGACCCGTTGGCCGCAATGGTATATCTGCAGGTCAGTCGGGTGAAGAGCAGTATTGTATCGAAGACTTACTGGGAGCGTAAAACCCTCCAGGTGTCTGAGCCATATGATGAGCATCCGTCAGATTCTTGGCTACAATCTCAAATAAGCTAGGTCGTTGCTTTGCTTGTTTGCTCTCCCGTGGAGGAGCAGTGGCCGATACGACTCGAGTTGGCGCCATGGCTTTCCGAGGTGGAGACGCCGCAACTGATTTGCGAGATGGTTGAGGGTGTACTGAACTTTTGCGTGGGGGATGTCCGAAGTGCTGCTCCTCAGGCCCTGGCGCCATGTGCTCCACGTTATCGGCGGTATCCCGTTCGCGGCCGAACTGGGCAGCATTTCCTGTGACGACTCTTGCCTTTTGATACAATGCCTCGTCGGGAGTATCACTCGGCTGCGTCCTTGGCACAGCAGCTTGCTCCTCCTCTGGTTCCTCTTCCTCCTCGCCGACGGGTTCCATACGCCTCCGTCCTCGCGAAGGACCAGCTTCGGCATTCTCTTTTCCAGACATCGGTTTGCGGATGGGCGATAATGTAGCCTGAGCACCGGCCGCTGCGAGTTTTCGCATGAGAGCTGGTTCTCGTATAGCATTCGGAGCGCGTACCAGGGGTTGCTTTGCGGAACTGAGAGTCAGGAAGCTGCTGAGAATAAACCGTTGGAGACACATACTGTAGAAGAGCAGAAATCGGCGAGCCTGGCTGGACAGCATTTTGGAAATCCTGCTCCTGCTTGACGATAGATGGGCCAAGAGCCGTCCTTTTGACGGTCTGGTCGAGGAAGGCGGATATAGCCACTCCAACGTGAGCATTCTTGCAAGCCTGCTTGAAATTGTGTCGACTGGCCGAATCGCTGATGTGCCGGAAACTAGGTTCAGCATCGTGAGCTGATGTTGGTATTCGGTCCGGGAATGCGCCATTCAAGAAGAAGGGATGATGTAGGATAGTATCTACGCTGGGTCGTTCCTCTGATTGTCAGTTCTGCAATCCTGTGAAGACGACGACTTACCTGGGTTCGGGTTGAGAATGGTCGTAATCAGGTTTTCGGCTGCAGACGAAATCGGCTTCTCAGTGGGGAACTCATATCGGTTCTCCTTGATACGCTTGTAGATCGCCTTGACATCCTTAGTCTGAAATGGAGGCCTGCCGACCAACATTGTATATCTGCCAGTCAGCTTATCGGATCAGAGAGGACAACTGTAAGGAGAGCTCACATAATGACGCCGACAGACCAAATGTCGACTTCAAAACTATGCCCATTGGCAGCGTCAAACAGTACTTCTGGAGCAATATAATTGGGTGTTCCACATATCGTCCTACCACATTAGCCTGACCCTGCTGGACTCCAGGTTAACTCACTTCTTTCTGTCTCCTGGGTTTTCGATCAAAGCAGCCAATCCTAGATCCCCAACTTTGAGGTTCATCTGACCGTCAAAGAATAGATTACCCAACTTCAAGTCCCGATGAATGATGTTGGTCTGGTGCATGTATCCACAAGCCCCAATCAACTGCACCAAGTAGAATCGAGTTTCAGCCTCGCTGTACCGTTTCCGACGTTTCAGGAGATCCATCATACTCTATATCGTCAGCAAGCATCTACGAGCTGCTGATCGGTGCTCACCCCGTTTTCGCAAAGCTCCAAGACCATGTAGACATTCTCTTCATCTTCAAAACAATCGTCAAACCTGACAATGTTTGGGTGAGATAGCATCTGATGTAATTTAATCTCTGCCCACAGCTGAGCTCGTCAGCGAGTAGAAAGCAGTAATAAGCCAATCTCACCTTTGTCTTGTTCTTCTTGGACCGCACAGATAATTTCGAGATGACCTTGACGGCCCTCCGGTGTGATTGTGAATCCTTGACCTCATAGACTCTTGCAAACCCACCCTGACGCTCAGCGCTGAGCATGTGACTATGCCAATAATATGCGTACCTCTCCTAAGAATCCCACCCGCATATATACCGTCCGGCCCTCATTGTCCCTGATATGCAAAGGTGGGGATGGGGGAACGATCTTTTCTTTCACCTCTGGCATGTTTGTTGATTGCGAATCTTGTGGTTTCGAATGAATGTGATGAGTCGGCGCGGTCGGCCACTGTCGATGATATTGAACCTAATCTGATCTATCCAGAGGTAGGCATGCTATATGGAGTGAGTGTATGCAATGTAAAGTGATATCGAGTAAGTGTCTTAGGAGATGATGTCTCTCTTTGCTGTTTGTTATTTCCCCTGTTCATTCAACCCTTGGGACCTGGAACAAATCAGTCGCGTGGTTCATTACGTAACAACACAGTTCAACCTCCACCTTCTCGAGTCGCTTGTATCAATCATGCCCGGACACTACTTTACACAAGGTACATATAGCATCATGCACCTAATCACTGTAGCTACGTGAGTAATCATGGTGAATGATCATTGGACAACGCTGATTGATTAGTTGGCAAGCCATCTCCTCTCCTCATTTGCGGACTCACTAACAGGCCAGCCAGCTTCATCAATGGGCTCTTGACTTTACCGTAAGGACACTCTTGTTCCGGCCCGCCACGATATCTGACCATGGCAGGGTAATTATGAGAGGATTCTCAAATCTATCGCCATCGCCAAGGAGCGAGGTGCATCGCTTCGGGTGGGTCCCGAGCTCGAGATCCCAGGATACGGCTGCCTTGACCACTTCCTGGAAGGTATGTCAGATATGCAGCCTGAGTTTGACGTCTCTAGGCGATACCGTGTTGCACTCATGGGAGGTTCTTGTGAAGATCTTGCAAAGTGAAGAAGCCCAAGGGATCATCTGTGATATCGGAATGTAAGTGGATTGCGCCCTCTCGATCGGTCGTAGCTAATGCGTGCAGGCCAATATTGCACAAGAATGTGCCATACAATTGCCGAGTAATCATCTACAATGGAAAGATCCTCCTCATTCGACCCAAGATGTGGATGGCGAATGATGGGAACTACGTGAGTTGAATACGAATTTGATTCGCAGTACAACTGAATTGTTAGAGGGAGTTAAGGCATTTCACCCCTTGGATGAAGCATAAAGAGACCGAGGAACACTCTTTACCAGGGATGATCAGGAAAGTGACCGGGCAGGTAAGTCCTAGGAAATCGAGGAGTGCCCTTCAGCTGATTGGCTAGACCACCGTGCCCTTCGGAGACGCTGTAGTCGCCACAGAAGATACCGTCATTGGTGTTGAACTCTGTGAAGAGCTATTCACGCCCAACTCGTGTGTCCACTCCTGACTTTCAAGGATCAGCTGATTTCAGACCTCACATTCAAATGGGTCTAGATGGTGTCGAGATCTTCACCAATTCTTCCGCGAGTCATCACGAGCTCCGAAAGTTGAACAGGAGGATAGACCTCATGAAAGAGGCCACACAGAAGGTAAGCTATTGTTTGCCAAAGCTTTTGACAGTAAGCTGATGGACAGCTTGGCGGGATCTACTTATACGCCAATCAGCAGGGTTGCGACGGAGACCGTTTATATTATGATGGAGCCTGCCTAATCGCCTTGAACGGCCAGATCCTAGCTCAAGGCTCTCAGTTCTCCCTCTCTGAAGTAGAGGTAGTGACCGCTACGATCGACTTGGAAGCTGTCCGAGCTCAAAGAACTGGATCGAGCCGGCGGATGCAGAGTGCCCAGTCTGAGGCTTACGAGAGAATCAAAGTCGACATGCGCCTGGATGGCGGTCACGGTATCAGACCAGGAGAGGTGGAGACTAAAGTCGGTCAGACTGAAGTAAGGTATCATACTCCTGAGGAGGAGATCGCGTGAGTCCTTTTTGGGCTTTCTGTCGTTGCTGACGACATAGACTTGGACCAGCATGCTGGTTGTGGGACTACCTACGTCGGTCACGGATTCAGGGATACTTCTTACCTCTCAGCGGTGGTATCGATTCTTGCGCGACAGCAGTCATCGTTCATTCGATGTGTCGACTCGTCGCTGAGGCAGCTACGAAGGGAGGTGAGCTAGCCGTGCCCGCCACAATAACAGGCATCAAAGCTGATCAGTAGATGAGCAGGTCATAGCCGATGCCAGGCGTATGACGGGAGAATCAGAAAACTCCGAGTACCTCCCAACGGATCCCAAGGAATTCGCCAACAGGATCTTCCATACTTGCTATATGGGTACCGAGAACTCGTCCCCGGAAACTCGAAAACGAGCCAAGGATCTCGCAGAAAGTATCGGAGCGTGAGTCAAAATTTCCGTCCGGCTGAGCGCTACTGATGGCGCTAGTTACCATGTGGACCTCAACATGGACACAGCGGTGACCGCCGTCAAGGGTATCTTCAGCTTTGTCACTGGTAAATCGCCCCAATTTAAAGTTCACGGTGGCTCCAACGCAGAGAATCTAGCGCTGCAGAATATCCAGGTAAGCTAGGGAGGATCCTTTTTGATAAAATCAAAGCTGACCTGCAGGCGCGTCTCAGAATGGTGGTTGGCTATATGTTTGCCCAGCTATTACCCTGGGCACGAGGAAAGGTTGGAGGTCTTCTGGTATTGGGGAGTGCCAATGTCGATGAGAGTCTGAGAGGCTACCTGACCAAGTACGAGTAAGTAGCTCGAGCGTCTGGATCTGGGTCCAGGTCTGACATCGTAGTTGTTCCAGTGCGGATTTGAACCCTATCGGAGGGATCTCGAAAACCGACCTCAAACGATTCATAGCATACGCCCAAACATCATTCGATCTACCAATCCTCGAAAGGTAGATCATCAACCGAATACATTCGTGGTCTACCAAGCTGACGACCAGCTTCCTAGATGCAATCCCCTCGGCAGAACTCATCCCGATAGGCGAGGATAAAGCGGTCCAATCCGACGAGGTAGAAATGGGAATGACATATGACGAACTGTCTGTTTACGGTCGTTTACGAAAAGTCGAGAAATGCGGACCGTATAGTATGTTTGGGAAATTGGTCCAGGAATGGGGAACTTTCTTGTCACCGTTACAAGTTCGTCAGACACTTGCCATCATATGGATAGAGACCTGACGAGGCAGATTGCGGAGAAGGTTAAACATTTCTTCTTCACCCACGCTATCAACCGGCATAAAATGTGAGTTTGGTTCACGCTGTTGAGATGGCTAGCTGAACCATGCAGGACGACAATCACCCCTTCAGTACATATGGTAAGTCGCATCAGACTATTTCATAAAGACGCTGACGTTTTAGGAATCTTATAGCCCCGACGACAATCGTGAGTCCATACCCGATGTATACTTGTTCGCTGACATGATAAACAGGATTCGACATGAGGCCTTTCCTATACCCAGCAAGATTCGATCATCAATTCGCCAAGATCAATGATTTGGCCGAGTCGCTGCCCGATAGATCCACCCAGCCAGGTTCGGACAAGACAAAGCAGGATTGAACTGTGTTTTGATATACACATGATGTCTCTAATATGCAAGCGATAGAGTGGCCATGCATTCTGATGTAGTCTACTCCCGTCTTCTTTGCTCGTCTGGTATCTCCTAACCCCGCGCATATGGATACAATCATGCTACAACATTTGAATCGTTAAAATCTGTATCTCAGTCTATCGTAATCGCTCTGCGAGATTGCTCGCCAGCAAGCTCGGTTTGTATCGATCAATCGAGATGTTTTCCGCCAATTTTGAAGGTTTGTAATTCCCGATATTACTAGTGAGTCCAGGTGCATATGTACCAGCAAAGTTGGTAAGGTTGGCCAACAAACCGGCGGAAGATGCTTGAACTTTGACCTGTATCGTCAGAGATAGCCTATGCGAACAGATGATGAGACATACCATGATAGTCGGCTCGGCTGGTTCTCCAATCCCTTCCTCCTTGACCTTTCGTTTCAACGTGTCCATAATCTCACCGACTTGTACACGATCAAAGTCGTCTCTAGCCCTGAGGATCGCTTCGACAAACGGTAGATTGGGGCCATGGATCTTTGCAAAAGTCCAATAATCCATAAATACCATTGAAGAACTGGCACTCAACATCGAGACAACCATGTTCAGGACTTCGAAATTCAATTGTAATTCCTGAGGTTGTTTGTGCGTTGCAAAGAATTCGAAAGCGGAGTCGATATCGGATTTCACAAGGTCAATGGCGGTTGGCATTCGGAGTGATCTTGTTGGAGCGCGCCTCAATGCAGTGAGGTAAGCTATCAGGAATGCGTCTAGCAAGTCTTCGACTAGGATTTCGAATATTGAGGGATTCAAGTGGGCTTGATAGTCGCTCATGTAATCTCGCATCGTCTCGATGATCTGAGGCATGAGTGCCTCGGTATACCACGGCGCTGTCAAGAGGCGAGCAGTGGCTGTCTTGACGTCGTTGAATACAAATGCGACTAGTGAGGAAGTACATTGCTTGGCGACATCGAGGTATCCATCGATAGCTTCGTTGAGATTTTGCGAGATTATCGTCTTGTACTTGTCCGATACCAGAGGTTCCAGTCGAGCCGAAAGAGCTTCGGCATAATCGGCGGATTTGAGCTGGTCATTCGCCAAAGCGATCACGTACTCCACCAGACCACCAGGGACTTCTTCTGGTTTCTTCTCGACTTGAGCTCTCGACTCATCTGCAACGACCTGTAGCCATTGCTGCTGACTTCTCCGCATAACTTTTGAGCATTCGGTGACGACTCTGCCGAGGACTGCTCCCTGATTCGAATCAAGAGCGAGATCACATTGCTGATTGACAATGTGGAAGAAATCGACGACACCTTCCATACCGAATTGACCGTCTTCCGATTGTTCCGGTTCTTTGGTACGCCAGGTGAATTTCCCCGTTTCCTCTTTCATCAGATTGACTGTCCACTCGTCTAATTTGGTTACAATCAATTTGACGTAATCTTCAATCAACTCTTGGCTCTTGCCGTCGAGTAGAGGAGGTTGTAACCAGGCATTGGGAATCTCCAACTCCTTCATACTTGGCCTATACTCCTTGATCCAAGCGTGTAGCTCCAGCAACACCTTGGCCTCGGGTGCTAGCTCGACGACTTTCCTTATCGACTCGTTCAACAAGCGATGGTAGGTCTTGACGAGCTGGGCGAAGATTTCGTAGTCGGCCGGGAACAGAGGTTCGACATCATCCTTGATCCGAATTATGTCCTTGTAGATGAATCCTAGTCCTTCGATGAAACCCAGCATATCATGCTCATTCTCCACGAGGTGATTATCGAATTTTGCCTTGATGGATGCGGTAAGAGTGTCGAGGAATTTATGACGATAATTCTTGATGACTCTTGCATTCGCTTGCATCGACTTGAATTTGGATGCGGCATCGGTAGTCGCGACTCGTCGTACTAGTCTCATCGCAACAGCCTGAGCATCAGCTACACGACAACAGACCAAGAGAAGGGCGCACCTTTTCATCCTCTTTGCCCTCAAACTCGATGATCTTGAGTATCCTCACGACAGTCCCTCCATTGCCACGCCTGGCCAACTCAACTACACCCCCGCTGATTTCCCATAACCAACTCTCAAACTCCGCTCCAACTCTATCAAGCTTTTCGAACCATTTCACCAAAACTTCCTTTTCAGCTTGATCGCCCCGTTTAGCCTGGTGTAAAGTTTCATTCCGGAACGCTTCGAGCTGTTGTAGTTGGAAATGAATAGGTAGAAGATTTGGGGATGATCCAAAGGGTCCGTCTCGCTGGTTCCGGTCCGAATCGAGGAGCGATGCGATATGATCTACCCTATCCGACATTGACCGTAGGTTGTTGACCATCTTGGTAGTCTGGGCAAAGTTGCGATGTATCGTAGACACCTACCATCAGCTCATACACACTGCTTGACAGGAAATACTCACCCTTGTGATCTTCTCGAACGCGTCACCTTCCTCCATTCCACCCTTGAGACGCTCAACAGCCATCATCTCCTCTTTCACCATTCCCACTGCCGCTCTGGAAGCTTGCAACTTGAGCAAAGCATCTCGTGTCGCATCAAGCTGAGTCTTGACTCCTTCTTGTAGCTTGGCGTCAAGGGCTGCCTTCTCCTTTAGCAATTTCTTTCGGTAGGAAGCCAGCTTGAGCAGATCATCGGGCTGTCGAAGAATATCTGCCACTGCTTGTGATGCTGGAGTGGTCATGGTATGGTACAACAGAAACGTCATTAGTGCTAAGTTGCTACAGAGGTACGGTTGATTGTCCACGTGGACGCACCGGCTGTGTCGAAGCCGAGATGATCATCCCTTGGTCGTAAACTGTACTCTATCAATTGCTGTAGATCTGGAGCACGAGACAGCGAAGCATACAGGATGAGTGGCTTCTTCGCAAATGGAAAAGGGACTGCGAACCCCCTGAACCAGGTGGCCAATCGGGAAGGCATAGATAGAAGTCTGTTCAAGGTAGGTCAACCCAGCTAGAGAAGGCTGATGATTAGGATCGTCAAGTTGGACAGGGGTCTAGCTCGTACAAATCCCAGCAAGCGTCACATCCACAGTCCAATCAGCAGTATCAACATCCTCCTCAGCCTTTTAACCTCTCCCACTTGTCACAGGCACTATCCCATCCAGCTCAACGGGCCGATTTCTCAGAAGACTGGGCAAGGGCAGGTCGACAAGGCTCACCTATACCGGCCACCTCCTCGTTCAGCTTGGATTATCAACAATGGGCAGGTCCGCGAGAGAATTGGGCGGAGGGATATGACGCGAAAGGGAAAGGCCGGATGGCGAGTCCGCCGCCTATTGCCGCCGATGCTAGGATGGGATATCAATCCATGCCGCAAATGCCGATGAACATGGGCATGGGTATGGGAATGGGAATGGGAATGAGTCATTCGGGCTTTCAACCAATGTATCAAGGTCAATTACCTCAGCAACAGAGTGGAGCAAGCAGCCAGATGGGCAGGATGGAGCAGGAAAAGATGGAAGCTGCTTTCGAACAGGCTCTGGAGGACGCTCGAGCTCAGAACCGTACCGAGGCCGATCAGGCGCCCAAGACGACGGAAGCTGAAGTGCCGGCAGAAGAGACGAGAGAGACGAAAGGGGATCTCGATGCTGTTTGGGAAAGCCTGAAGCCAGAGGCAGAAAGGCTTAATAAGCTAGCAGAATGGGAGAGGGACTTTTCCCAGGTAAGTCGATCTCTGGGGCAATTGACCGGAACTGATGCGATAGTTTACGAACGACGAAGATGATCTGTTTGAACAGCTTAATGATTCTCTGCATAGGGATGACGTCGGACAACACGACCTGGATGATCAGCTTGATCTGAATCACTTCGCGCCTTCGCAAGAATACAGGGACGGACTACATGGCGCAACTCCTGAAGAGGAAGCTCTCAATGCGCAAATCGCAAGAGAATTCAACGAATGGAAATCAAGAGAGGCTTTGTCGGAAAATGGAATTCCTATGAATCGTAACTACGACTGGTGTGAGTCTTGCTTGTCTAAATCACTCGACAAGGCTGATGGTCCAGCAAATCAAAATCCGCTCAACGAACTTGCACCTTCAGATTCATGGCAGCAAGCCAATGAGCTCCTAGCGACCGGCGGATCACTGACTGATGTCACGTATCATCTGGAAAACTACCTGCGGCGGGGCAGGGCAACGCTGGAGTCACAAGCTCAAATGCCAGTCAGTGACGTTGAAGCCTGGTCTTTACTCGGGAGAGTCCATGCTATGAATGAAAAGGAGGACAAGGCTCTAGCGGCGTTCGAGGCAGGTCGAAAGGCTCTAGAAGTAGGACACGGAGGCGCCAATATCGCTGGAGAGATGCTGACTGTGAGACAACACGTCCACAAGCAGAAAGGTAGCTGACAAGTAGAATCTCGCGATATCCTATGTCAACGAATCAGAAGACCTAGCAGCCCTTACCACGCTCCACCAATTTCTCACAACCTCGCATCCACAGCATGCGGGGACAGCACCCACGCGCACACAAATGACCGAATCAGAATCTCCATGGGCCCTCCATCAAGCGCTCACTACCTCATTTCTAGATCTAGCTCGGGCTCAATATACGTCCAGAGGAGAAGTTGATCCGGACGTTCAGGTGGGATTGGGTACGGCTTACTATATGATGGGTGAATATGAGGAAGCAAGGAAATGCTGGGTTGCAGCCCTTGGAGAGAGGCCTGATGTACGTGACTCATTGATGTGGAGGGTGAGGTTAACCTTATAGGACTACTTGCTCTGGAACAGGCTGGGAGCGACATTAGCAAATGGTGGCAATCCCGAAGAAGCGGTAGATGCGTATCGAAAAGCTTTGGAACTGAAACCGACGTTTACAAGAGCGATCTTCAACTTGGGTGTTGCTTGTGAGCTGCTTGCTTTCGATGAAACTTCGGAGCTGATCAATCAGGTCTGAATATCGGTGTACACAAGGAGGCTGCTGAACACTGTACGTAATACTGTTTTCTTTATTTTACCTGGACTCGTGTAGTCGAGAGGAAGGCTGATAGGCAGTCTTGGCAGCCCTCTCGATGCATTCTAGGCAGGCAGAACCCGATGCAAACATCGCGGATTCCATGTCTATATGGTCGACTCTTCGGAGATCTCTGGTAGCCATGGTTAGTGATCTGTCCAATATGCCAAGGAAAGTGCTAATATGTAGGATATGGATGAGCTGGCTACTAGAGCAAATCCCGGAGCTGATCTAGAGCAATTCCGTCAAGCCGGCTTCAGCTTTTAGACACTACACAATGATACTCTCATACATACAGCATGCATAAGTTGTCCATGAAGAGGAGTGTGGCTTTCATTAGCGATATGTCTATTTCTCAATGATCATCATATAGGTACCTCACTTGCCAATTGACAGGGGATATTGGCTGAAGTGCAAGTGTAGATATTGAGGTAGACCATTCATAGCATTGTCCTCAAACCCCTGTGTGTGTTGCCTCTCACTTCTCTGTCAACTCCGATTGGTGGGGAAGGAAGGCATGCTCGGGCAACATGCAATACATAGCAGAGAATGAATGGCGTTGTCGTCTTCTCCTCTACTTTTCTACGGTACTACTTTTCTTCTCCTTCTTTCCTCCAGCTTCTTCTCCACTTCAGTCCTTCTTCTCTGCTTGATCCTTCTCCTCTTCATTAATAGACTTCAGACCATAGCCTCTCAATACTTCCTCAGAGCTCTTCGAAGGAGACTTAAAGACAGGATCAAACCCAGATCCAGTCTTTGGGAAAGCAATAACGTCTCTTATACTCTTTGTTTCGCATAGTATAGCTATCAGTCGATCGAATCCTAGGGCGATACCGCCATGTGGGGGTGCTCCGAATCTAAGCGCTTGAAGTAGATGTGAGAATCTCCCAATCTCTTCCTCATCCAACTACTCTGTCAGCCGAGAACTCTTCAGAAGGGAGGTACTGACTTTAAGGACTTCTTTCATGATGTACTCTTGTAGAGCCGCGTCGTGGATTCGGACACTACCACCTCCAATCTCCTGGCCGTTGAGGACAAGATCATAATGTTGTCCTCGAACCTGAATTGTCAGTCTCGTCTGATCACTTGATCAAAGGGAGAAAAAACACACAGCATCGACTTTACCCTTCTTCAGATCCTCAAGATCCTCTAGCATAGGAGCAGTGAAGGGATGATGAGTCGCTGACCATCGGCCCTTTGCAAGATGGGCTTTATCTTCATCCGCTCGGGTGAAGAGTGGGAATTGGGTGATCCACAGGAAGTGAGGCTGCGTGGACAATGTATGTGCGCCTGAATCGTCAGCGCTATCTTCTTGAGCAAGATGAGAAACTTGCCCTTGGATACCAGACTTTCCATAATTTGTGTTCTTAGTCTACCGAGATTCGTCCATCCTCCCTGACTATCAGTTTCGGTCAAAAGTTGGAGCAGCTGACGTACCTCTGGAATCTTTTTCCGCCTCGAGAGCCAGATGACATCTCCGACCTCAGCACCCCCTCTGATACTCTTATCAAGCTCCAATTCTAGGGGAATAGTAAGAACACTCTCAGAGGGCCAGGTATATCGGTTGGCCTCTGTGATCCGTACGTGATCGATCTGTCTGGTCAATACCTTGTGGTCGTGGTAGAAAAGAGACTGACGACTTGGCTTGATTCTGCTATTGAACCTATATCGAGGTTCTTGGCGAGGTGGGCTGGGATGATCATGAATTCTACGTGGGAAGGATTTTGATCTAGGAGGATTTTGTCTAGTGATTCGTCTGCTAGGGTTGGGTAGTAACCTATCGGTAGAGTCTTGAGGTCAGCTGATATCTTGCAAAGTCCAGTTGAAAGGTACTTACATACATCTCAAACCGAGTGTCAGGCTTGTCAGATCCATACTGTGCAGTAGTCAGCCTCGAACAACATCGGAGGCAAGAGCACTCACGACGTCCATGGCGACATCATATGGCATGACCCTGAACCACCCCTCTAGCTCAACACCCTTGACTTCCCTCCAAATCTTCTTGACCAGACCTTCAATAACCTCCCTCACTTCCTGACCTCCAATAGCCCACGTACTTCTCATTCCGCCCTCCGGTACGACTTCCGCAGACCCACTCGCAAACGCCATCTCGAGATCTATCTGAGTAAACTCAGGTTGTCTGTCTTTACGTCCATCTTCATCTCGGAAACATCTTGCCAGCTGGAAGTATTTATCCACAGAGCCTGAAGCTATCAAGAGTTGCTTGGGTTGTTGAGGGGATTGTTGAAGGGCGTAAAAAGATGGTGGGGATGAAGGGGATGTTCGGGTAGGAACTAGAAATTCACGAGCGCCTTCGGGTGACGAGTTGAGCAGGACTGGAGTCTCGACCTCTGTGAAGCCTATACATTAGCCTCTTCTGTAGGAAAGAAAGAGCAGAGTGATCTTACCCTGATCATGTAGGTGACATCGGACGGCATGGGCGACTTTGCTCCGCGTCTTGAGGTTGTTGGCAAGTTCCGCACGACGTAGATCGAGGTATCGGTACTGAGCTCGGAGATCTTCGTTTGCCTACCATTAGCTGGGAGAATAAAAGGGCTTTAGCAACTCACAAGTTCAGGGTTATAGGGGTAGAAAGGCAGACTAGTCTCTGCAGGATTTAGCAGAATCGATTTAGTCAATTCAATCTCGACCTCGTCTTGCTGGTTCATGAGCAATGTAGTCTTGCTATCTAGCCACAGAACTCACACTGGTAGCCGGGGAGGGGGACTTGGATTTTGCTTTCCGGCCTTCCACACCTCCTTCAATCTGAATAACCGATTCTAGAGGTACATTCATTAATTCCTCTGATACGGCCTTGTCTCGCGATACCAGCTGGATAGACGATGTCGAGTCTCGCAGGGTGAAGAAATGCAGGTTCTCGGAAGCTCGTCTGGATATGAGTTCGGTGTCCGATCGACTCTGTGAGCTCACCTCTGAGAAGTCAACCATCCAGCTAGGACGACTTGACTACCTTCCTTGCCTGGCGTGACATCTTTGATCTGATGAGTCTGCTTGGATCTTGCGCCTGTCTTGTCAGCCCGGCTGAGCTAGTGAGATAATTTCATTACCATGGTAAGCCTTGAGCGTTCGTGTGTCAACAAAAGGCCGAATCGGGTCTTCTTCGTCGACAGTCTCTGCCTGAGTAGTATTCCACCTCTGTCCACTCGACAGAGCGGAAATGGTAGGCCTTCCGGCTACCCTAGCAATAGATGGTGGGCGAACTCGGATATTCTGAGCTGCTGCTCTTACAGCTCTGAGCCTGGCTGGTGTGAGCATATTGGATATGGGTAGTGAATATGGGTATTCAGTACAGCCAGGCCGTAGATCTAACTAATAGTCCTAGTTGATCCAACTTTTTGATTCCGCTTAATGACTGATGGTGCCTGACGATGATGGTGATGAATCAACTTTCGATAACGACAACCACTCTTTGAATGACAAAGAGGAACAAGATGACTATGAGTCTACGTACACAGATCCTCAAGCATGCTCTACCTCATGTACCCGAACAGTCATTCACTCTTCGACCACTGCTCGATTCTTTATCCACTTTACCAAAAGATCATCCCGATCGGAATGATACGATAACGCCTGAAGTACTTGATGTAATCTTTGGGTCAGAACTGAATGCTCGTCGGGAACTGGTGAAAGCATGGGAGGAGGAGGGATTGAGGGATATGGTAGGATTCGAAATACCAAAGGGACCAGAGCTTGAGCTTGTGGGGGAGATATTGGCCAGGAGATTGGAATATAGTTCTCGTATAGGTGAACATCTAGTCGAGGTATGTGCCCCGTGATTACAGGCTCTCGGAGCTGATGAATAGGCGTCCGCATTACTTTCATCACCATCATCTTCCACCTCTCTCCCAATTCCCACTAGGACATTATCAATGCTATCATCCATGCTCCCCTCAATCCCACCTCAGTACCGCCCACCACATTCCCCTCTTTCACCTTCCGAGCCATCTCAACCAGAAAACCGCCAAGCATTCTTTTCTAACCTTCTCGAAACGTCAAATAATCGATTACCACTCTTCCGAATGAACCCCCTCGGGCCACTTTCTTATGCTTGGAGAATATCGGATAAAGCTTGTTATGCAGTAGAACGAACTAGGGGATTGAAGAAGGGACTGTACAATGAACCAAGTGGAGCTGGGCCAGAATGGTATATGGGCCGCATCGGTTTAGGGCTAGTATACCTCGCTTCAGGTCAGTCTTGCCATTCCCATATACTTGTTTTTACAAAGATAATTGTGCTTAAGCCCAGAATCGCATCTTCTACAACCCCCTCGTACTGATCGAGCGGATACCTCTGATATACGATTACAAAAGGCATTGAGGACATTGAACACCAATCTAGAGAGGTATGAGCAGGTCATGGGAACAATGGAAGCTGGAGAGCGTAGAACAGGGGATGCGTTTGGGTATCTTGGCTTCATTGGGCGGGCGTGGGCAGGAATTTTCCGTAGTAGGGGCTGGTAAAACTACATATATAGTGGGCAGGCACGTTCGGTCGCTGCGAGCTATGCATTGCTATTCAGAGCGATAATTTAGCTGGCCGTGCTCAGACTTGACTTGTTGTTCTTCTCGGGGTGGTTGTCTTCTTTTTCGAGATCTACGGTAGCTGACTGAGACTCCGCGACGCGCGTGAATATTTGCGATAACGACCATATGGCACACTTCATGCACGCACTACAGCTTTGCTTGAGCCGGCGTGGCTCAGCGTGATGTTCTGTGAAGACTGTGCGCTTCTTACGCTCTACGCGACCCGCCTCGTTGCCTCTGGATGCATGTAACAGACTCACGAAGTGGCACTTTTCACTTCCAGTCCTTGGCCACTTTCGTGACTCACCTTATGTCAATTGGGTCGACGCATCTATCACGGCTAGAGACGCAGAGGAACGAAGAAGCCAGTCTAACCTGCAGAACTCCTTGAATCATCGCATTTGTAAAAGTGCCAAGAAGAGTGAAAAAAGGGACAAGAAAAGGAACAAATAACGTTCATGTCATGTTTTATTGCTGCTTCTACATATGCACATCCTCCTCCTCGTCTCAAACGACATCTAGTCCTTGTTGAACTGAGCCTTGTTGTTGTTCTCGGGGTGGTCGTCCTCGTAGATTGATTTAAAGTCCGTTGTACCGAGTCCCGGAACTATATTTCACACGTGGGCCACGACTCCATAGGGCTTTAAGCTCATCACTGTACCCTTCGTTGTAGTTAGATCGTTCATTCAACCTATTCATCAATCAACTTCTCTCCCCTGAAATGACGCACGTCCATGTCAGATCGCAATGCGACCTACCTTTCCTCAACTATACTTATATTCTGTTCATTGGTGATCCTGGAGTATCATACAAATATAAATCCATACGTACGTCCACTTGATCAGCTCAAGCGATTCTTCAGCTTATACAAACAGGACCACCTTGAATCTTGCTCTATCCTCGCCTTATTCTAGGTAGTAGCGGAATCCTCTGCTGCGCAGGTAATACAACGCTTTACATTGCTACACCTTCAGACAACGAAAACGTCTCACAGCTCTGCCCAGAGTGGGCGTCTAGTCCAAGATGACCGATCAGCGACAAAATCGAATCGAAGCTGCGCGTCTCAAACGAGCCCAGCGACTTAACGATGGTAATGGACATCAAGAAATAGAGCGATTTGTGTCCGCCGCAAAAAAAGTGGTCATCCAGACCGGCTTAGCATGGTGGGACCGATTCCGCAAACATCTCGACGACTCCGATGCACTAGCTGCGCAGGAGCCAATCGACACCGCTCATGGAAGTACTATCAAGCTCACTTATGGGTTGATAGAGGAATTTCTCACCTTCTTCGCTTCCAGTTGTACTGCTCGAAAATACGAAAAGCCGACAATAATCTCCGCTCGTAATGTCTGGAACGGTCTAATCTTTTACCATGAGGATATTCTTCGTATTCGTGTAGACGACGACTCTAGGAGAACCGCCGTCGGAACTCTCAAGCGATTGATCAAGGAAGGCCTACTGGTCGACTACGCACCCGAAACAACGGTTATCAGTACCCAGGCGTTCGAGGCTGTAGCTCGGTCCGCGTTGGACTTGAGGTGGAAAGGCAACCTCACTCGCTACAGGTGGCAATTCCTCTTCCTGCAAGCCGCCGAACTGTCGACTGCTACACGACTGTCCTCCCATCTGCCAAGTGACAAAGAAAGTACTGCTACCGCGAGGTCTGTTCAGTATTGTGACTTCATCATCAATGTGAGCCGAAACGACACTGGTTCGTTGAACAATATCGCCCTCACATACAAGGCGGCTCGACACAAGACCAAGACCACCCATCGTGGTGAACACACTCTCCTTCCTCAAGAACAGCTATGGAGATGTCCGGTAATCTGGTTTTTGCTTCTTGCCCAACTGGACGGCGCATTGCCTTACAACGTAAGAGAGTTGTACGATCCGGCAATACTTGGACGAGAAAATACCCGCAACTTCAAGATTTTACCCTCTCACGCTTCTTACCCAGTCTGCCGCTCTTCCGAAACCAGACCCGAGGCACCAATTTACTGGACAGTCAGAAGTTTCTGGGAAATACTGGGCAATGCTTCCAGAATCGCCCGTCTTTCAGCGAGGATTAGAACTCACGACTACCGACGAACTGGGGCAGTGATGCTACTCTCGGCTGGTGAGTGATGATGCATGATCCAGCTGATTGATAGGTCATTCTTTGCGAGAGATAGCTTACACGTTAGGACACAGTATGACTGGAGTCACCCGTAGATATCTGCAAGGCTTCATGTAAGTCGACTCTGGGGGTCACGGTTAATGGGCAGGCCCGTGTCTGGCGGAAACGCTCTATTCAATGTCGAAGTTGATCTGAGGAGTGTCATCGATAACCACCCCGGAGTCGTTCGGCCAGGCACAAACACCGGTCTCCCGGTACTTCCTCCGGTGACAGCAATACGCAGAGCAGCTGGCGAATATGAAGGTACGTCATTACCCCTAGATCATCCTTGACTTTCAGTGGTAAATGCCAAGACTGTCGCAATGGACCTGGTTGCCGACCTAGTGGCTCAGCATGGGTCTTTTGGAGAGCTCCCAGCAGAAGAGAAGAAGATCATCAACAGAGCATGGCATCGCTACACTCGATACTTGGTCAAGTGGGCCAAGTACTACGATGACTGCGACCTGTACGAGGAAAGCAAGTCGCCGGATCTAGTGACCGCACCGAAGACCCACGATACTGATTGCGATTCTGATAATGAAGACGAAGAGGATGCCAAGTCCGTCGATGATCAATTTTCCGTACTCGATGAAGATGACGATGATGACCGAGACCGAGACGACAATAATGATGAAGAGCTCGAACGAGACACGGTGAATGCGATAGAGCACGACGAGAGTGCTCGTAACCTCTTGGCCATCTTGGAAGACGGACAATCTTACGAATACAAAGCCGACCATCTGGAGACCATGCTCATGGTAGAAGAGCTAGATACTGTAGAGAGAGTTTGTGACTACATCGACCGTCATCAACTCACTCAAAACTTGTCTTCATTGTCCGACACATCGTCCTCGCCTGATACAGCCCCCAACCAGCATGCTATCCACGGTCGACCTTTCACTCAGGAATCTCCGATTTCGGTAGATTCAGCAGACCTCCTCCATGACTCTATCGAATCCGAGAAGGCTAGTGGAGTTGGAGTCTACGACCGCAGAACTAAGACTGCATCGAAGCAACAAGAACCTGCCGAAGACGGCTCGGGATCCGATGCTGGATCCGATTCCTCAGAATTGGACGACGCCAATGAGACCCTAGCCATAGACCAGCTAGCTCAACTTCGCCTCATTTTGTTCTCCCAAGAAGATCACCAGCCGGAAACCCGCTTGCAACTCGTCGATTTAGCTCTAGCCCTACCAGCTCTGACCTCGGATTGGCGAGGATATCGTGCTGGTCATTTCCCTGTCGATGGAATCTGCCCGGTTCACAAGCAGCCCCTTCGTGATTGCGTCAAGACAAAGGACTCGAAAGCCATCCGACAGCACGTTCACGGGGCTATGGACAGTAAAGTCAGGAATGCCAGCGGTCAACGACTCGCCAAACAACTTCCAACCTCCACTGTTGTTCCTATCGTGCGAGCCGGAAAGGGGGAACGAAGAAAGAAGATCACCAATGTCGCTTTGGCTTACCAGGCAAGATACATTTACACCACTTGCCATGGACAGTCTTATGAACTCGACTGCAACATCTGTCAAGACACCTTCAAGATCTTCGATTACGGCCAGGCATGGAGCCATTTTTTGCTCGAACACGGCGTTGTGCTACCATACACCACTAGACTCGACACTGCTGAAAAATGGGGCAATCAGGACTTTGTACCACCCTATGTTCGATGGAAGGTGGAAGAAGCGGCATATGTGACATTACCAAAGGAGTTGGAACTAGCCGGACTCGCTCAACACCAGTGGATTGTGGCGCTATCCCAACAGATGATTAAAGGCTACGGCACGCATGACGATGCCGATATACCATCTCATATTCTCCCTGGAACGCCCCGATCCGAGCCTTCTGATATGAAGTATTGCTTGCTGAACGATTACGGACGAGTCTCTCAGGCAGGATACTGTATACTTTGTGTGCACAATAAGGGAGAAAGCTTTACGGACGCGATGCGACCTTACGAGGATTCAGAGGCGTTCCGCCATCACTCTCTGGCCTGCTTGAAAAAACATCTTGGTGTACTACGCAGATTCCATCAGGGTGAGTCGGAAGTGAGTGCGGTGTGCAAGCTGATGTCGCAGCCCCTGTTGTCCCAAAGCCTGGAAAGGCGCTGCCGGCGGGGGATCTCCGTGGCAATAGACAAAGACTAGCGGCCAGTGAGTCTGCTCTTCTTCCTTGACGCTTGCTAAAAAATTAGAAAATTCGCCCTGTCTAGATAAAGGAGTCCTCGCTTGTCCTGATCCGGCATGTCGTAAAGCCAAGGTTCACATCCCGAGTCTGCTGGATCTCGTACATCATCTGATCTTGGTCCATTACTTCAGCCCCTTTGTCGGTGGTTACCTGAAAGTCGGCTTACTCAAACCTGTCGATACCTTGGTTCCTTTGAATAGTTCCGATATCGACGAGATTGCCGATGCCAAAACAAACCAGGAATTTGTACCTGCCGGAGTAGTCGCCGAGAGGAGTAAGACCAAGTCTGGTATCAAGAAAAGCAAGGTGAGCTGTGTTATAATGCTCGTCGAAATCAGGCTAAGTATGGAAGAAACGCGCTTTGAGCCGTATCTCAACAGAGGCTGCTACAACCGACAATCTGGTCGATCCAGTCGAAAACGCCGGTCCATCAAAGAAGCCAAGGAAGAAGGGGAGGGGTAAAGCACGTAAGTATGATGTCACTGAGCAAAATTGTGATTAATCAGCGTCGTTGACCTGGGTCCGTCGAATTCTCCTCTCACAACAATTACTGTAGTACATCATCTTCGGTACCCGATAGTAGCATGTATGATTGCACTCAAGAAATGTTCACGGTACAGATTATGCCATCAATTGCCTTGATCATCAGAGAAAAACAGATTGAGACTGCATGATATGTGAGACTCCAGTCGGCCGAAAATAACTAGACGCGACCGCGAATGAGACCTCCAACTTTGAGGAGTTAAAAGTCAACCTTTCGTCAATACGAATGTCTCCAAAAGCTTGCACAAGGTGTCTGAGGGTATGGTCCTACTCAGAGATATACAACCACCTTTTATGCATGCATACCGTAAAACCCACTAGTGGCGTTGCCGAAAGAACAAGCATGACCGGGTGAGAGTCCGTGCGTTTTTTGAGTTTGATGCGCCGGGCTAAATAATCTCGTGTCTCTATCTTCTCTTCTCTCTGTTGTACATTGTCCCGATATTTGTAGTTACTGTCTGCATCGCCCCGTGTCTCAACTATTGTCACCATCCAGTTCCCACATACACACCATGGCGAGGATCAAGTCAGCAGGCAAGGTCTCCAAGAACACGGCCAAGAAGAGCACTGGTGGCAAAGCGCCGCGAAAACAATGTAAGTAGCAGGAATAGAACAGAGTTACATTATACTGATAACCAGTGTCCGGCAAGGCCGCTCGAACTGCCGCTGCCAGTGGAGGAGTAAAGAGGCCTCACCGATATCATCCTGGCACCGTATCATTAAGGGAAATCCGAAAATTTCAGAAAAGGTTGGTGAACATTTCCCTTCCTTGCTCGATCTTGCGCCTGATGTACAGTACGGAATTGCTTATTCGAAAACTACCCTTTCACCGAGTCTGTCGTGAAATTGCACAAGGTATGGAAGGCGATTTCAGAATACAAGGTCTCAGATTCCAAGCCTCAGCCCTGGGAGCCATTCAAGAAGCAGCGGAATCGCACCTCGTCATGTTTGTAGGTCGAAGTGCAGCGGCAGGGGCTGATATGGTAGTTTCAGAAGGTCCAGAACAGCGCGATCCACGCTAAGCGAGTCACTATCCAAGCTAAGGATGTCCGACACGTACTTGAAATGGACAGAATCGGTGGCGGGACGGCGTTCAGGGAAAGGTGGAATAGTGATCAATGAGCAAGAATGCGTTGAGAGTAAACGGCAAGTTCAGCTATCGATCTATTTGCCAAGTGGCTGATCAAGTCAGAACTCTAATGAGAAAGTGTCCAATTTTCCAAATGTGTGTCAGGAATGTACTGTAATGATGAATTGTTTATAGTAAGTCCAGGTCCAAGGCAGTCTGCTAACACCTAGATAGTCGCAAATCGTGATGGTCAATTGTGTCAGTAGTAGTAGTAGAACAGTGATGTGATGTACATTCATTCCCGACTGGTACTGTAAGTAGATATTGTCCTCAGCCATATCCAGCAAATGCGCTGGGGAAGCACCGCGGGGAAACTGCCAGATGCTGTGCGAGAGGTTGCAAGTACAGAGATGAGCTATGGGCATTCATTTTCGTCATGGCCTCTGAAATCCTTCATTATCATTATCATTACTTCATCATCATTATTGTCACCAATCGTCCGCTTTGCTCTCCAACATCTGTTTCTTCAACGATTTGCCTATGTCCACAAGGCGCTGGGTGGGTATTATCTCCGGTCGTGCTCCCCTCTTGCCCTTTCGTCCTGATGTTTCAGCCCAACGTGTTGAGACAACTCACTGTCAGATGTCTTGACTTTATTTGACTTCGTTCTATTGTTCGCAGCTTTGGAATTGGTCGTCATGTTCTTTTCCCCTGCTCGCTGTTGGGGCGGCCCTATGGAAGTCGATGGGTTACCCTGACGCTGAATACCTGGACGTCTCAGTTCACCTCTGCCGATCGCGTACCTTTCTCCCTCTGCTTGGTTTTGTGCGCAGCACCCGTAGAGACGGCTACAGGTTTAGCAGCTTCCATTGGAGACCTTCACAGACTCACGACCAGAAGAGCTAGGAGCCATACTCTGCGGAGACATCAATTGCTTTTCCACGACCCTTTCCATTTCATCTGCCATTCCGTAATACGTCTCGAAAGCCTCCTTCCCTCCAGGCAGGGCTCGAAGATCATGAGCACGCCTGAGCCAGTACTTGAATTGCTCTGAATGATCAGTCCCATTCTGATCGATCCCTACTGATGGGGACTCACCGGAAGCCCCTTCTAATTCCTCAGCGGTGAGGTCAATCCTTGCATCGTGGGGCAATTGGGGTAATACACCCGCCAGTTTGGTGAAGACCTTGTCGATCTCCGCTTTGGATGCACGCATGTCGGATGAGGTGACCTAGTCTTCGGCAGTAGAGTCAAGTACACGAGCAGCTGTACTTAATGTAATCATGAAAGAAGAGAGAAGAGAAGGAAGTCGCGTCGCGTGTGTGTGTATGTATGATCATGTCCGTGCACACACGACGCGTCGCGTCAGTTGATGATCCTTCAAACCTTCTCTTCTTCTTGTCAATATCATCATTGGTGTGTAAGCCGACCTCATACTACTCGCTTCTACTCCTGAAGGTATACCGAAGTAAGGCAATCACAACGAGGTCTTCGATCAAACACCTTCAACACGCCATTTCCTTCGCCACCGTCGACAGTCCCGCTACCGACCCCCTAGGCTAGGCCAATTTACCTGGACGAGCAACCCTATCTCTCCACCCTACAGACCACTGGAACGACTTTCCTGATCAAATCGGTCGTCTCATTATGTCGGAAAGGCCGAACCTTCGCCCTCGACCGTCCGAGCTGCCCGTGACCAAGTCCTCCTCAAGACCCTCCGCTGTTCCTCTCCAAACCCAATCATCCTTACCAATTCGTCTGCCTCATCAATCTCGACCTGTCGCCAAAGTACATCAGACCATTGTATCCACCGACAGTTACGACCCCAATCTGTTTCCTTTCGGTCTCGAGACCTCCAACCTCCACCTTCATCAACGCCTGATGCGATCCATACAAATTGCACCTAAGATCGCACTATACCCGTGGATGATCGATGTCATGAAGCAGACCAGGAAGGATAGAGAATTGAATCGCAATAAACGTATCAGGTGTGGAGACGAGCGATACGCAACGTCCGCCTCTGCTTTCCTCAGCTGGCCGCTGGATAACAGAAGAATCAGGCTAGGGGTCTTCACCACTCGATCCGGAGTTAGTAACCAAAACTTGTCTCACGTATGGGCTCTCGGCGTCGTCAATAGCAAGAAGAGAAACGGTGGTTGTCTGGTCTTTATATTTGATGAGGCTGGAACAGCGGCGCTGGAGAAGGCAAGGCAGGAGGATTCGCTATTGACGCCATTGTCCATCTTGCGTGGTCAACGACAGATTATTCAGAAACTCACAGCAAAGCACTACGACATCAGATACTTGTTCTATGGTGGAAGACCATTTCGAGGACTACCCGAAATGTGCTACGAATCAACCATATCATTCGTGGAACACCTTGTGGACAAGATAAATAATGCGCCGGATTTCAACACGGCCATGTTAAAAGAGTGTGGAATGGAGGAGATTCCGCGAAGGGGAATGACAGCTTCGTAAAGGATAGTAGGTATATCCCAAGATTAATGTGTCTAGAATACTGGAGTCACATTGCGAGGGCGCTGTTGGGGCTCAGGGCGAGTGGTGGAGGCAAGTGATAGTTTGTAGAATACACTGCACATGGCATGCACAGATGTTTTAGCTTCACGTTCTCAATGACAAATCACCTACGGTAGCCTTGCCAAGATCCGAGTTTCGCCACTTCCGCATGTTCATTGGAGATCGTCTCACAATACAGTACATATGCTGAAGCAGATCTACCTCAAATGTCCAGTATATTGGGTGGTTGTATATGTCAGTCAGCTATCCAGACGAGGGGCTTTGGGATCACTGCTCTGAGCAGATCTGAATGCATGCATGGATGACTTTTAAACTGCAAAATCTAGGCTCGATTCGATGGAACACGCTGTGTATTTCAAGATGGAAAGCCGGAGTACTTGCAGATGTTCGCACTCACAGTGTCAAGCGTTCCTCTTTGTTGAGCATAGATACATCACACCGGTACAAGATGTCATCGCACAGAGCCATCAAGACCCAAGCAGAAACAGGTAAGCCTGAGGTGTATGTACGCAATCAGATTACCGGTCTCCGGCACCGCCACACCAAGTTGATGGTCCAAGCGTCGGTCGAGGCTGGACGTCCTCTTTGTTGATTCCTCTTCAACTACTTCTCTACCTTCAACTCCGACATACCGATATCTATCCTGACCAGGTATTGCTCGAAATCTGGCTTGAGCTACACTCCTTCTACGGTGAACGACAAGTCAACACACATCGTACGCCTGTCGCTTGTAGGGACAATATATCAACTCTTCACCCATCAAAGCATCTCGATCATATCACTGTGTACAATGCCTCCTAGACGGCCATACAAACAACATACAGTCAGCTCCATATCAGTCACTCCCGATCCGAACCTCCTCACCAACACCCAGCGCGTGCGAGTTCCCATCTCGCTTGGCGATCCCAGCTTGAACGATGGCGCCAAACGAGCTATCAAGCATGTCGACGAGTGCCTTGAAATGATAGACGGCTACGAAATGGGTGGGGTAGTCAGGCGTACCGCAGCGGAAGCTATAGGAATCGACATACCCGCTTGGGATTGCGACTTTCTGGAAGAGATTCTGCGGTACATTGCTGAAAGACCCTTACAATTTCGACCAGGACAGTTAATGGCTCAAGACACATTCCGGAATTATGGAAATGAAATACTCACCATGAACACCAAGGTTGCTCACAACGTCATGACCCGAGGAGAACGACTGCGGGTTCACATGCTCATCGAAAACCTCATCAAGGAATACTCCCTGGAAATATTCGGCTACGACCGAGCTCAGATATCTCATGGTACGCTCAATGCGCTCATTGCCGCCTTGCCGATGTCCGGGATGGGTTGGGACAGATGTATGTCGCAGCTTCTCTTCCAGAGTATCGCATGCTCGACTGGAGTTCGTCCCAGTGTCCTCACTCGCTGTCGTGCGATCAGTGTCCTGAATCGACCTGGATACAACCATTTGAAACGCGGTGGAGATGGAGCTCGACTTCGCGACTTTCACCTTTGGTACCAACGCGCTTCCGAAGCCGATACGCCTCAGATATTCGGTTGGTTCCTGCCAAGGGGAGGCAAAACGAAACAATCGCGAGGTCTCTCTTACTCCTTATCCCCCGTCCCAATGATTGGTCTCAGTCCGGCCGCTCTCATACTTATTTTTGCCGGACACCATGATGTGTTTGGCCCTGATGGGATCTCACATCTATTCACTGGCCTCCGAGGCAACATCGTATTTCCTTCTGAACAGTACGTGAAGGCTCTTTGTAGGCAGCTGATATTAGTCTGGATTTACCACTGTTTCGCAGTTCTATCAATCCCTCACACAATGTCAGCTCCTACAGTATCACCCAAATGATCCATCAGCTATGCGACATACAGGGTATCGATGGTCTCGTAGACAGTCGGTGCTACCGTAGTCTGGTGGCGGCACATATATATGCCCATCGTGCGTACTATCAAAGTCGAGAAAACTGATCTATTCAGATGGTGTCGAGAGTACCATACTCGCCATGGGGCATGGAGACGAAAACATAGCTACCACCCGGCGATACACCGGGAAATCAACGTAAGTGCTGTGTTGCGTGCTTGCTGACTTAAGCCATATCGACATTCAACAAGCCATCTTCAGAGACAAGGGCAGTAACCTGCAATCATTAGACGTCAATCGTCGCAATGCTCGCCCGCGACTCGGTGCTCCGCGCAAATTGGATCCGAAAGATCTTCAAGCGATAATGGATGGTGAAGAACGTATGTTTGAGGACGTGTGTGTAGCGCTGAGCCCTGTGCAGTACAAAGTCTCTTGATGGAACAGGAAGCTGTCAAGAGAACGATCGCTACCCAGAAGTGCAGTCCCGATCCGGGATTGGTCAAACAAAGGAGAACATTATCGATTAAATGGGCTACCACTCTTACCAAAGCCATTCGAAACTCATTTATCAAGGAAAAGCAGCAGTATATGGAGGATCTTGCCACTGGACAGATCTCAACTCACAATGTTGGGGAAGAAGATATCATCACTCTGGATAGGGTCAGTATCCGACATCTGATATCTTGGGCAATGTTGCTGATAGTGCAGATTTTCATGCAAGACGCAGATCTAGCGTCTCGTCCATCTTTTACGCTTATAGATGCCCCTTCGATCGAGCTACCTGCGGACGAGAACGAAAGAGCTGTCATCGGTATACTGTTCGACAGCACGGATAAATTGCATGAAGCGTACGATCTCCTCAGCAAGGATGGACCACTATCAAAGCGGAAAGTCTCGAAGCATGGCGTGATGGAGGCAAGAGCCACTCTGGCGGCAATGGAGGCAGATAAGGCTATTCTCATCGATGAAGATGATCTATTGACATGAATTACACAGTGATGCAGACAGATGCATTCGGGATTCAAAGCGACACTAAATATGTACATTGCGAAAAGTGCACTAACATCAGAGCCATTATCCTGAGTGTCAGCTAGACTCTGAGTAGGACCATCACGATCTCACTCACGGACATATTCGGTGGCAGTCAAACATCGTACTCTAGGCTTGGACACCGACTAATAGCTTAGCTCCGCAATCAGTACATCAGATGTGCTCAACATACGAGCTTCCTTGATCTGTCGGACCAACTCGAAATCGCACGGTTTAATAGTACTTCTGGAATGTGACAGAGCACTGATCCTGGCACACTTCATCTGGGCGTTAGCGAACTATCTGAAGGCCCCAACTCACCAATTCAGTGAGCATCTCTTCCGACCCCGCCTGCAAGGCGTCCATGGCAGACTTTCGCCACCTAGTCTCACCAAACTGAGCCGATATCTCTCGCGCGATTAACTCGAACGCCTTTGATGGAATGCAAGAATGTACACTGACCTATATCAGCTGATGCATTGCAGTAGATCAATCTGCTCACCTTGCTTGTTGTCGACGGATCTTTCGAAGCCAATTTCTGCTCTTTTTCTTTCTCCTGAGTCGCCACTTGTACCCTCTTTTCTGCTTTCGATCTCGCGAGGTGATGGTAGGTTTAACGTCCTCATACTCGACCTCCGGTTTCACGTCGAGATTGTCATCTACGATTTCCGGGTCCGCCATTATCACTGTTACTGGTTTGCGGGAAATGATGAAGTATAAGAAAGAGAAAGAACGACGCGTCTCTACAGCTTTTACATCGTACGAGCAGGCGTGACTGCTGCAAGCGTGACAGCAAGCGTTACAGGCATAAGCAGAGGTAGAAAGAAGCAAGGATGAAAAGCCAAAGGGAGCTACCTCATCGAGTAAAATGACGATAGCACACAGTGACCAGGCCCGGCTGAAGAAGGCACACAGAGGTAAGCACACACACACGCGTGACCGAATGCCAACTCACAGTCCTCAGGCTCAGCCGTTACCAGGTTCATATTGCCAGGAAGGCAGTGACGAAGCAAAGGGCTGTCTCCCATAGGTCACAAGCACCATTTCTGAAGAGGTAGATCATGAAGGTGACAGTCAACATTCATGCCATCGTTTTTGCTACTCCTATCTATGCACAACTACCTCAAGGTCGACTGGATCTAGTCCTTGTCGAATTGGACCTTATTATTATTGGTTTCTGAGTGGTCCTCGTAGATGTCGTACCTACTCTGTCAGTAGTGACCAAAAGAACAGGAAAAACTGCTCACTCAGGCTCGAAGCTGGTAGACTGGTCACAAACTCGGTTGGCGGGGATAGACTTGGCCAAATCCTCAATAGACTTGAACTCCTCCTCGGTAAGGTCAACGGCTATCGATCAGTATCTGCCTGGAGGCAAAGTGGAGACAGACGTACTCTTGGCGTTGGCCTCGATTCGGGATGGGGTGACAGACTTGGGCAAGACACAGATACCTCGCTTGATCAACCAAGAGATCAAGATGGTGGCACCGTGAACACCGTGCTTCTCGGCAATCTTGACGATAGTTGGGTCCTCTCGGAGCTTCTGTCCGTCGGTACCTCCGAGGGGAGAGTATGCCTGGGGAAGGATGTCGTGCTTCTCGAGGTAGGCGACTAGCTCGGGCTGAGGGCACGGGATGGATAGCTCGACCTGGTCTATTCTATTAACTTTGTGGGCTCGCAATGGAGAGGATCAAGCTTACTAGCGACGGGCTTGATCTTGGCGAACTTGAGGAGCTCTCGGGTTCGTCGGATGTTGAAGTTGGAGATACCAATGTTCTTGACGAGGCCCTTGTTGACGAGCTGACAATGAGCTTAAATGTATGTTTTTGCAACGGGTAGCTCACCTTCTCCATCTCGGCCCAAGTGGGGGAGACATCGTTGGAGAGCTCAACATCGAGGAGCTTCTTTCCAGACTTGCCCTTGATGGTGTGTTCCTGGGTAGGAAGGACGCCCTCTGGAGCATCAACCTTCAAGTTGATCTGTTTGTCAGCAGCGGTCTATATGGAATTGCGCAATAGATACTTACGTTCCAGTGCATGAGGTAGAGATCTAGGTACTCGAGACCCAAGTTCTTCAAGGTGTCCTTGACGGCCAACTCGACGTGTTCGGGGTGGTGGTGTAGCTCAAAGAGCTTGGAGGTGATCCATAGCTCCTCTCGGGGGACACCAGAAGCCTTGATTCCCTGTCCGACCTCAGCCTCGTTTCCGTAAGCCCAGGCGCAGCTGGGATATCAGCTCGCTTCACGATTTTGGAGAATCAAGAAACATACTCAATGTGTCGGTAGCCAGACTTGATGGCGTGCTCGACAGCCTTGGCGACTTCTCCGGGTTGGGATTGCCACTATTTGATTTAAATCGAAGGCCGATCGAGATGTCATCGGGGCGCAGGTGGAGGATGGGCGTGGGGACAAAGTGGAGCCGATAAATCGGAGGAAAGCGGGAAGGCAATGGATGACACGATTATGACAGAGATTACATGGAGAGAAGGGTAGTTGTCGATCAAAGAAGAGGCAAAGTCAGCACGATTTCCTTTCCTTCGACAAAGGATATAAACTCACGGTACCGAGACCGATGGATGGGATCTTTGATCCGTTAGATAGGGTAAAGTGAGAAGCGACCATCTTTGATTGAGTACTAGAGAATGATCTAAGTTGACGAGTGATGGAAGATAGTATTGTGAATGATAATACTAAGGAATAGAATAGTAAGAAAGAGAAAGAATGAGGTGGAATGTGGGAATATATATACTCTTCCTTTGATCCTTTGCTGATGAGTGCGGGTATACACCACAGTGACGCTCATAACCGTTTACCCTGACTTTCTTTTTACCGTAAATACACCGAACTCTCCTTTAGCCGGTCAGTACTGCCGATTACTAGGCGTGGGAGTTAGGCATACAACATAGTGGTATGCGCGATGATATGCATTGGTTCTTTAATGGTCTCATACCTTCATAGACCACTGTCCTCTTACTCTACATTCTACTAATATACTATACTTCTGACATTCTTCGCACCGGATCTCTAGACCTAATCTAAATCACTATCCTCCTCCTCACTGCTCTCACTATCGTTATCCTCATAACCAGTAGCAGCCTGTGCACTAGCTCCAGGATCCCTGCTGAAACTCTGTAATTGCTCCTCCATCCTAGCGATCCTGAGTACCTCTTCCTCTTCATTCATACTCTTTCGTGGTCCACCGGGTTTTCGTCCGGGTTTCCTACCATTGGGGACATAGTTGGACTTTCGACCCTTTTTGATAGGACCAACCACAAGAGCGTACAGCTCGAGGAGTGCATCTCGTGGAAGTGCTTCGATATCGAGTTCAATCTCTCCGTCCTGAATATTAGCTTACTGTGTCTTGCAGATTATTGTGTACACTTACAGAGGCAACGTCCTGAGATCGGGCGATAATCTCTAAAGCCTTGTTGAGAATAGTAGCATCCGCAGCTTGTATTTTGTTTGCCAAATCTTCCTTTTGTGATGGCGAGAGCTCGGTGATCTCGTCATCATCGTCATCCTTGTACTCTTTGGTCTTTCGAGCCTTTTTGGCGCTCCCATTACCATAAGCAGGACCTCCAGAAGCTTTTCGAGCAGGAGCAGGGGCAGCTTTCTTGACGGGTTTTCGAGGTCGGCTTGCGTGTCGCTGAGCTTGTCGACTCTTGAGTTTCTCAATCTTGCCTTCGATTTCGGCAATTTGATCTCGATAACCAGCAAGTCGCTTCTCGTCTGATTGTTAGTTTCATACAACGAACCGCTGTGGGTGAACTTACCATGCTCATCCTCGGAATCGTAATCTGGGGTACCACCAATAGGGTCCTCACTAGAATCCCTCGAGACATATTTTGGAGGAACCGATCTCAACTTTTCTGCCCACAACTGCTGGAACTGAGTCGCCGCAATAGCAACGGGGTCATGAGCGGCATTGTACTTGGAAGCATTGGAAAACATCAATCGCATATCCGAGTCGACTTGACTAATGTCGTCGTACTCTCCATCCTGCAATCTTTGCTTGATGATGAGCAGATCGATAGGTCGCTTGACAACGCTGGCATAGTCGGGGAATGTGGCGAGAAGAGAATCGACACTGTAGAGGAAAGGCGCAATCATGTCGTATGTCTTGTTGGTTGATTCCAAGGCTTTGAGAGTCTTGAGCGCCCATTGCAGCTGGGGATCATTTCGTCGTTTAGGCTTTCGCGGTGCGTCGGCATAGGCCAAGTCTTTCGAGGGAGGAGGGTGGATTTCTCGCTTGGGTCGGTCGGTGACGTCCGAGGTCCTGCGAATGACGGGAGGTTGGGATACAGAGGCACGTCGCGCATGCGAAGATGGACCGGCTGCGGGAGGTGGGGGAGGAGGGGCAATGACGGGCTAGGAAATCAGCTCGAATCCGGATACGGTGAAAAGCTGAACTTACCTCTGGGGGAATGTTGTTGATCATCTTGGCAAAGACTGCATCCAGTCTGGTAGCAGCTTGCGTGACGAGATGATCGACACCATTGAATCTGGCAGTATTCCAGAAGATCTGCCTTACATCAAGCGAAACCTCGGCGACACTGTTGTATTTTCCCTTGGACTGATCCCATTTCCCCATCTTGCTCTTGTCCTTGGGTGGTCCCCTTGGATCGCTGACAATAAGTTTCGTCTCGACGGTACTGAGATCCATTGGTTTCGTGATGATATCGGGGTAGTGGGGGATACCGAATCGAATAGGGTCGACGGGTTCCAGGAATAACAGTGCATCCTTGTT
>Ga0265780_10001350_pt1 | contig 34694 bp, 31 predicted proteins | sample P1T30metagenome_FD_192432 | JGI IMG/M metagenome (GOLD analysis project Ga0265780, IMG submission 192432) | Plant litter microbial communities from East Loma Ridge, Irvine, California - P1 T30 | ecosystem: Environmental > Terrestrial > Plant litter > Unclassified | place: USA: California...
CTTGCAGGCGGCCCATGAAGTCGTCGTAATACGACCGGCTGATGGGCACCTCGTACGCGCCGAGCTGCAACGTGCTGTCGGCCATGGAGTCGATGCGGTGCAGGTTCACGATGTAGGAGCGGTGCACTCGCACGAAGTGCCGAAAAGGCAGGCGCTCCTCGATATTCTTGAGCGTGCCCCCGACTATGTGCTTCTGCCGCGGCGTTACCAGCACCACGTAGGTCGAGAGCGCCTCTATGTAGAGCACATCCTCAAAATTGAGACGCACCAGCTTGCCCCCGGTCTTCACAAACAGGTCGGTGCCATTGGCCGACAAGTTGGCCAGCGGCTCAGGCGCGGCGGCGGGCGCGGGCACCGCTACCGGCGGCTGCACCTCCAGCACCCGGGCAATAGCCTGGCAAAACCGCGCGTAGTTGACCGGCTTCACCAAGTAATCGAGCACGCGCAGCTCAAACGCGTCTATCGCAAAAGTGGTGTGCGTGGTCACCAGCACCACCGCCGGCTTGGGGGCGGGTAGCAGTTTGATAAAATCCAGGCCGCTCAGGTGGGGCATCTCAATATCCAGCAGCAGCACGTCTACCTGGCCCCCGGCGTGCAGGTAGGCCAGCGCCTCTACAGCATCGGGAAAGGAAGCGGCGAGCGACAGCTGGTCGTGGCGTTCCACCGCTCGCTCTAGGGTAAGGCGATTTATTTCGTTATCGTCGATAATGACGCAGGCAAGAGAATAATTCGTAGACATATACTGAGCTAGCTAAAAAGATAATCAACCGGAATTGCTAGTGGGGTATCCTCAAGGATTAAATAAGGTAACTAAGAGAATCATAGCAAATAACGTTAACAAATGAGCAATACCTGTAAGCTGGCTGAAGGACGAGCCAGGAATTTATTAGCAACTCCCTTGACTGCCCACAGGAGCTGGTCTTACGATTGCTAAACAGGTAAAAGCGGCGCGCTTGTCTTTGCTCTAGCCGGTAAATCATACCCATGCTGCGCCAGGTGCATTGCCAAAAAATACGTAGTACAACCCGGCGCGGACTTCCCAAGTCCGCGCTGTTTTTTTGCCCGACCTTTGCGGCCGCAATTCGCACCGCCCATGATTACCCTCTACGACCCTTTCGAGGGCATGCAATTCGGCCCCGGCCGCTGCTTTCTCACCGGCCAGCCCGTTGGCTCCGATGACACCATTCCGGTCTTTGCCGAGTGGCTGCAAGCGGCTTATGGCCTAGCCGAGCGCCCTGTTTACCTGCTCGACCACAGCCAAACCACTTACGCCGACCTGCGCCTGCCGCTAACCCCCGCGCTACGCCCGCGCCTCGCTGCGCTGGAAACCGAGGTGCAGCAGGCGGCTCTTAGTGGCCCGGCCGCGCTGCGCGCTTTGCCGCCCGCCCGCCTGTGGCAGTGGGTGGCCAAAATGTTCTACGGCATCTTCGCTGCCGAGCTGGTGCAGCAGCAGCAGCCACTCATCAAGCCCCAGTACCCGCTGGCCGAAAACGTGCAGTTGCTGCGCAAGTTCCGGCCGTTTTTTCAGCTGCTGCAAGGCCTGCGCGTGCCCACCGATTACGCCGATTTTGTGCCCGGCTCGGTATTCGTACTCGAAGCTGACGACCACTACGAAGCCCCGGTTTTTGAGTGTGACGACGACCTGAATACGCTGGTTTTCAGCATAAAGCTGGGTAATGCCGTAGTAGTGGCGTCGCTGGTTGATATCGGCTTTATTGGCCAGGCCATGCGCCAAGTGTATGCCGATGCGCAGCGCCCACTGCACCCCGCGCAGGTGGCCGAATTCAAGGCGCGCACCTACTACGCGGCCTATTTACTGTCGGCCATCCCCGACATCTACCCGCGCCGCCCTGGCCCGCTCGACCCGCCCGGCACCGAGCTGGTACTCGACGCGCTGGTGGACGACGTGACGGCCACCATCTTCAACCCCTGGGAAAACCTGTCCTACGGCCACGTGCTCACCGGCCTGTGGGCGCGCTGGGGCCTTACCGAAGAGGTTATTCTGCGCAACCCATTCCAGCCCCTGAGCCTGCTCTACGATGCTACCGGCCAGCCGCAGCCCGCCCAGGAGGCGGCCGAACAGCTCGCTGTGCTAGCCTACGCGGGCTAACTTGTAAAACGGAGTGGCACTCCGTTTGGCGCTGGGGTGCGTGTCCTAACGCCAAACGGAGTGCCACTCCGTTTTACAGCAATCCTAACCTCAACCGAACGGGCACCCCGCGCCGCTCGTATGCGATACCCTGGCCTGCTAAGGCCGGGGTTTTCTTTTTCCTACTCACCTAGTTCTATGTCTTCTTTCTTCGCGAAAGCCGCTGCTGCGCCCACGGCCGCCATAGCCGCCAGCCTGCTGCTGAGTGCCTGCAATGGCAACAGCGCGGCAGATAACCAGGCCCGCGGCACCATGCCCGCCGACTCGACCGCAGCGCACGTTGCGCCCGTGCCCGCCAACTCGCCGCTCACTATCGTGGCCGAAATCAACGCCCCGCAGATAACCGGCGTAGCCGTGGCGCCGGGCGGCAAAATATTCGCCTTTTCGCCCCGTTGGGACTACAACCCCACCATGCCAGTGGCGCTGGTAACGGGCAAGAATACCCTCGCGCCCTACCCCGATGCTAAGTGGTGCATGTGGAATGACTCGCTCCGCACCGAGCCCCAAAAGCACTGGATTTGCCCGCAGGCTGGCTACGTCGATACCAAAGGCCACCTCTGGATAGTGGACCCCGCCTCGCCCGGCCTCAAATACACCGTACCCGGTGGCCCCAAACTGGTCGAAACCAACCCCGCTACCAGCACAGTGGTGCGCACCATCGCCATCCCCGAGAGTGTAGCCCCGCGCAAGTCGTACCTCAACGATGTGCGCATCGACCTGCAAAACCAGTACGCTTACATGACCGAATCGGGCACTGGCTCGCTGGTGGTAGTTGACCTGAAAACCGGCACCTCGCGCGCCTTGCTCAAGCAGCAGCCTTCCACGCTGCCTACGCCTGGCTTCGTGACTAAGGCCCAGGGCCACGCCCTCATCGACCCCACCGGCAAGCCGGGCTCGTTCAAGGCCGACGGTATCGCGCTGAGTACTGATAACCAGTATTTATACTACCGAGCCCTGTCGGGCCACGAGCTGTACCGCATCAAAACCGAAGTGCTCCGCAACCCAGCCTTGAGCGCGGCCCAGGTAAACGCCGCCCCTGAAAAGCTGGCCAATGCGCCCGCTTGTGACGGTATGGAAATAGACAGTAAGAACAATCTCTACCTCACGGCCTTCGAGAAAGGCGAAATCCTGCGCCGCTCGCCCGATGGCAAGCTCGAAACGCTGGTGAAGGAAGAGCGCCTGCAATGGCCCGATACCTTCGCCTGGGACCCCGACGGCAAGAGCCTTTATTTCACCGTATCGGAGCTTGACCTGACGCCCAATTGGAACAAGGGCGTAGCGCCGGCCCACGAGCCGTTCCGCATCTACAAAATTGCCGCTACCAAGTAACTCTGTGGTCGCAAAACCTGCCCGCCGCTGCTGCCACGTGCCGCACGGCGGGCTTTTTTGCGTAAAAATCTGCGGCTAAATCCAGCTTTTTACGTTAGCTTGGTAAACTTTTAGAAGTACAAAAGAACTGGTATTCATTGTATCTGCTTGATTAGAAAACCTATTTGTGAAACCGAATACAGGTTTTTAGTTTAGAATCAGGTAGTTTATTTTTGCGTCGCTTCTCGTAGCCTTTTCAATTCCCACTCCTTATGGACACTTACTCCTATATCGCCAACGCAGATGTGGCGGCCATCGAAACGCTCTATGAAGCGTACCAGCAGAACCCCGAATCAGTTGATTTTGGCTGGCGTAAGTTTTTTGAGGGCTACGACTTCTCACAGCAATTTCCGGAAGGTGCGCCCGTAGTGCCCGGCACGGAGGGTGCCAAAAACGGCCCTAACGGCACTGCTGCGCCCACTACCAAAGCTGGCGAGGCGCCCGGTCCCGTGCCTCAGCCCGATGGCTACGGCGTACTTAAAACCGATGCTTCGACCAACGACGCCGGTCCCATTGCCAAAGGCGCGCCCGCCAGCGACAAGGAAACGGCCGTGCGCAACCTCATCCACGCCTACCGCAGCCGGGGCCACCTGCGCGCCAAAACCAACCCGGTGCGCGAGCGCAAGGACCGCAAGGAGCGCCTGAATCTTGCCGATTTTGGCTTGAGCGACAGCGACCTGGATACGAAATTTCTCCAGGGCGAATTGCTAGGTCTGGGCCAGGGCGCGACACTGCGCGAGATTGTGGCGGCGCTTACGAGCATCTACGCGGGCACGGTTGGCTTCGAGTTTACCTACATCCGCGACCCCCAGATTCTGGACTGGTTCCAGCAGAAAGCGGAGCACGGTGCGTTGGCTTTTAATCCCGATGTGGAGTACAAGAAGCGCATCCTCAAAAAGTTGAACGAGGCGGTGGTTTTCGAAAACTTCCTGCACACCAAGTTTTTGGGCCAAAAGCGCTTCTCCTTGGAAGGCGGCGAAACGACCATTCCGGCGCTTGACGCCATCATCAACCGTAGCGCCGAGCTGGGCGTGAAGGAAGTGATGATTGGCATGGCTCACCGCGGCCGCCTGAACGTGCTGGCCAATATCATGGGCAAGACCTATGAGCAGATTTTCAGCGAGTTTGAAGGTACCGCCACGCCCGACCTCACCATGGGCGACGGCGACGTGAAGTATCACATGGGCTACTCGTCGGAGGTGACGACCACCAACGGCGAGAAAGTCAACCTGAAACTGGCGCCCAACCCCTCGCACTTGGAGGCGGTGAACCCGGTAGTGGAAGGCTTTGTGCGAGCCAAAATCGAACACCAATACGACGGTGATTACCACCAGATTCTGCCCATCCTCATTCACGGCGACGCTGCTTTGGCGGGCCAGGGCATCGGCTACGAGCTCACGCAGATGTCTCAGCTCGAAGGCTACAAGACGGGCGGTACGATTCACTTCGTGATTAACAACCAGGTGGGCTTTACCACTGATTTTGAAGACGCTCGCTCTTCAATATATAGCACTGACCTGGCTAAAATTATCGATGCGCCGGTGATTCACGTCAACGGCGATGACCCGGAGGCGGTGGTATTTGCCGTGCGTTTGGCTACTGAGTACCGCCAGCAGTTCCACGCCGATATCTTCATTGATATGGTGTGCTACCGCCGCCACGGCCACAACGAGTCGGACGAGCCCAAGTTCACGCAGCCCACGCTTTACAACGTCATCTCGAAGCACCCCAACCCGCGCGAGGTGTACAACGCCACGCTCGTGCAGCGCGGCGATGTAGATGCTGAACTGGCTAGCCAGATGGACAAGGAGTTCCGCGACACGCTGCAAGCCCGCCTCGACCAGGTGAAGCAGCAGCCGCTGCCTTATAAGTACCAGGCGCTCGAAAACGAGTGGCGTACCCTGCGCCGCAGTTCCAACGAAGACTTCGACCAGTCGCCGGAAACCGGCATTAGCGAAGAAGTAGTGGAGCGCGTGGCGAAAGCGCTGACCACGATTCCTGAGAATTTCCGGCCCATCAAGCAGATTGATAACCTGCTGAAGGAGCGCCGCAAAATGTTCTACGAAACCCGCACGCTTAACTGGGCGGCTGGTGAACTGCTGGCCTACGGCTCATTGATGAGCGAAAACCATATGGTGCGCGTGAGTGGCCAGGATGTGCAGCGCGGTACGTTCTCGCACCGCCACGCGGTGCTGCACGACGCCGAAACGTCGGCTCCGTATAACTCGCTCAACCACTTGGAAGGCGAGCACCAGCAGCTAAACATCTACAACTCACTGCTGAGTGAGTATGCGGTGCTGGGCTTCGAATTTGGCTACGCCATGGCCAACCCCACGGCGCTGGTGATTTGGGAAGCGCAGTTTGGCGACTTCGCCAACGGTGCGCAGACCATGATTGACCAGTTCATCGTGAGCTCCGAAAGCAAGTGGCAGCGCATGAACGGCATCGTGATGCAACTGCCCCACGGCTACGAAGGCCAGGGCCCTGAGCACTCCAACGCCCGCCCCGAGCGCTTCCTGCAACTCGCGGCCGAGAACAACATCGTGGTGGCCAACATCACGACGCCGGCCAACTTCTTCCACGCCCTGCGCCGCCAGCTCACCTGGAGCTTCCGCAAGCCGCTGGTGGTGATGTCGCCCAAATCGATGCTGCGCAACCCATTGTGCGTGTCGCCGGTGGAGGACTTCACGAGCGGCCGTTTCCAGGAAGTGCTGGGCGACGGCTTTGCCGACGCGGGCCAAGTGGAGAAAGTGCTGTTGTGCTCGGGCAAAGTCTATTATGACTTGCTTGACGAGCAGCAGAAATCTGACCGCAAGGACGTAGCCATCGTGCGCCTAGAACAGCTGCACCCCTTCCCCAAAAAGCAGCTCGATGTGGAGCTTGCCAAGTACCCAGGTGCGAAAGTGTACTGGGTGCAGGAAGAGCCCGAAAACATGGGTTACTGGAACTACATGGTTCGCTTCATGCGCCGCGAGCTCGAAGACGTGGTGGCTCGCAAGCCCTCGGCTTCGCCTGCTACCGGCTACAACAAAGTGCATGTAAAAGAGCAGAAGGAAATCGTGGCTCGCGCCTTCGGCGAGCGCCGCGAAGAAGTAGCGAGCGAGCAGATTGAGGAAACGGCCGAAATCGCTAAAAAGCAAGAGTAGTCGCCTATCCGTATCGAATTGGGTTGCGCACTTCGCCGCTTACTAAGCAGGTGTCGCAATCTATCTCCCTTTTCATTTTCAGCAGCCGGTTACCTATTCGTTAGCGCCGTTTCTTTGCCTATACTATTCTCTGCCATTCCCCAATGCCCACCGAAATTAAAATACCCGCTGTCGGCGAATCCATCACCGAAGTCACCATCGCCAAATGGCTAAAAGCTGACGGCGAGGCCGTGAAGCGTGACGAAGTAATCGCCGAGCTAGAATCGGACAAAGCCACCTTCGAACTGCCCGCTGAAGCTGATGGTACGCTCAAAATCCGCGTGGCCGAAGGCGAAACGATTGGTATCGGTACCGTCATCGCTGAGTTGGATGGCGCTGGTGCGCCGGCCAGCAATGGCCAGGCTGCCGCGCCCGCCGCTGGCGGCGACGCGCTAGCCAAAGGCGAGGAAAACCCCCAGGCCAGCGACCAAGCCGGCTACGGCGGCCAGCCCGCCGACCGCCCAGACAGCAGCCCGGCCACGCCCGGTGCGCCCGATGCTGCTCCTGCGCCCGCCGCTGCCACAGTAGAGATGAAAATCCCCGCCGTGGGTGAGTCCATCACCGAAGTAACGGTGGCCAAGTGGCTGAAGCCCGACGGCGCGCAAGTGAGCCGCGACGAGGTGATTGCCGAACTGGAATCGGATAAGGCTACGTTTGAACTGCCTGCCGAGGGTAGCGGCATCCTGCGCCACGCGGTGCAGGAAGGCGATACCATCAGCATTGGGGCTACCATCGCCCGCATTGAGGGTGGTAGTGGTGCACCAGTAGCAGCTCCGGCTGCTAGCGCTCCCGCAGCATCTGCTCCGGCTCCGGCCGCTTCGCAGGCCGCTGCTAGCGGCGCGGCTACCTACGCTACTGGCGTGCCTTCGCCAGCCGCCGGCAAAATCCTGGGTGAGAAAGGCATAAATGCCGCCGATGTGAACGGCACCGGCCGCGATGGCCGCATCACGAAAGAAGACGCGCAGAATGCGCAGGCTAAGCCCGCCGCTCCGGCTCCGGCCGCGCCTGCGGCCTCGGCTCCAGCAACTGCCCAGCCCGGTGCCCCGGCCGGCGAGCGTGGCCAACGCCGCGAGCGCATGAGCAACCTGCGCAAGACGGTAGCTCGTCGCCTAGTGTCGGTGAAGAATGAGACGGCCATGCTCACCACTTTCAACGAGGTGAACATGCAGCCCATCATGGACCTGCGCACCAAGTTCAAGGACAAGTTCAAGGAGAAAAATGGCGTGGGTCTGGGCTTCATGTCGTTCTTCACCAAGGCCGTGTGCGTGGCCCTGAAAGAGTGGCCCGCCGTGAACGCCTACCTGGACGGCGACAGCATTGTGTACTCCGATTTCTGCGACATCAGCATCGCCGTATCGGCCCCGAAAGGCCTCGTAGTGCCCGTGATTCGCAACGCTGAGAAGCTGAGCTTCGACGGGGTGGAGAAGGAAGTGGTGCGCCTCGCTGGCCTGGCTCGCGACAACAAGCTCACCATCGAGCAGATGACGGGCGGCACGTTCACCATCACCAACGGCGGTATTTTTGGCTCCATGATGAGCACGCCCATCATCAATGCGCCGCAATCGGCCATTTTGGGCATGCATAACATCATTCAGCGCCCCATCGCGGAGAATGGCCAAGTGGTTATTCGCCCCATGATGTACCTCGCCCTGAGCTACGACCACCGCATCATCGACGGCCGCGAATCGGTGTCTTTCCTGGTGCGTGTGAAGGAGTTACTCGAAGACCCGACCCGCTTGCTGTTGGGTGTATAGTAGATTAAGTTGGATTTTTTTAAAGGCCCATTCTTTTTTAAGAATGGGCCTTTTTATTTTGAAATAGCTATACGTGCTGATAATCTGTTGTAAATACGTAGGTGATTTCGCAAAATACGTAGCTGATAATTTGCACTTTTTTTTATAAATCAAGTAATTTTGGTATGTCTGCTATTTTCTTTTCCGCTATAACATGTTACGCTTTACTAACCCAAGCTGCCAGTCGTGCCCGCACCGCAGCAATCCGCTGATGGGCTGCTGCGCCCTCGAAGAACTAGACTTCGTCACGGCCAACAAAACGACGCAACACTACCAAAAAGGCCAGGTCATCTACCAGGAAGGCAGCCAGGCCATGGGCTTCTTCTGCGTGTACCAGGGCAAAATTAAGCTCTCGAAGGCCGGAGGCGACAACAAAGAGCAGATAGTGAATCTATTCCGCGAAGGTGATGTGCTCGGCTACCGCGCTTTGCTGGCCGGCACCCGCTATACGTCGTCGGCCGTGGCCCTCGAAGACTGCGTGGTGTGCTTCGTGCCCCGGCCCGATTTTTTGCGCCTGGTGCAGGGCAATATGCAGTTCTCGACGGCTCTGATGCAGCTGCTGGCCCGCTCGCTGGGCCAGGCCGAGCAGCGGATGCTGCACCTCGCCTACAAGCCCGTGCGCGAGCGCTTGGCGGGGGCGTTGTTGTTTGTGATGAACACTTTCCGCAAGGAAGGGGAAGAGTTGCCCTTCCGCATTGCGCTGGGGCGCGAGGACCTGGCCGCGCTGGTGGGCACAGCCAAAGAAACCGTGAGCCGGCTGCTATCGGAGCTCAAAGAAATGGGCATTATCGCCACGCGCGGCAGCCAGATTACGATTCTCAAGCCCAACCGCCTGCTCGAAATTTCGACCATGTACGATTAGTAGCTGCCGCCTTCACGCAGGAAGTTGTTTCGCCCCGTTTTGCTGTTTAGCTTCTTTGCTGACAGCAAAACGGGGCGAAGTGGTTTCAAAATACTAGATATTGAACTTAGGCAAGATGTTTATGCAGTGAATATAGTGTTACGTTAAGTAGAATCATCACTTAAAATGATATGCGTCATTTTTTAAAACCGTGTCTTACCGGAGCTTTGTCATCGTCAAAAGCAAAGAAATATGACGTAGCATACTGTTGTTGAAGTCTGATTAGTAATAAATTAAACAAAAGCTTAATTTGCATTATAAAAAGAAAATAATGTTTGTTGGTAGCAGCGTTTTTTCTGTTAATTTTACCATGCCATCTACCAAACCCACCGGGCACTCATTGACCCGGCTAGTATGAATCTTCCGTTTTTACGCCATCTGCCCGGCCTGGGGCGGCAGCCGCTGCACCAGGTAGTGGCCACCACCGGGGCCACTGCTGCCGAAGCCGCGTTGCACCACCTGCTGGCCGAACTGCCTGAGCTACTTATGGCGGCAGTCGTAAAAACCGACTCGGGGCAGGTGCTGGCCAGCTACACCAGCCAGCCGCAGCTAAAGCCGATTAGCGCTGCGCCGGCCTGGACGGCCCTCGTGCAGCAGCTGCAAGCCGGCCAGGTGGCCCAGGGCCAGGCCGACGAGCAACTGGCCGAACTGCTGACCACCCTGCGCTCGCAATTGCACCTGCTGCGGTTGCAGCCCAGCGGGCAGCATTTTATCTGCCTGGTCGTCGATGCCCACGACACCAACCTGGCCTTAGCCCGCGAGCTGGTCTACCAAGCGATTAACCTGCTTAGCGCCAGCCAAGCATAGATTTTAGAATTAGCTTTTACGTTCCTTTATTCAAGTTACTCATATCCCAATTTCCACCTCTTTTTCACTCTTTTTTATGAAACTGACCGCTACTCCTTTCGATGCTACCACCGGCGAACTGCTGCCCGTGTACCGCGATGCCTACCTGCGCGGCGACCTCGCCCGCTCGTCGGCCCAGGCCGTGGAAGACTACCTGCGCCGCGACGCCGGTGAAGCTCATTCGGTCGTGACGCGTTGGCACCATCTGCAAGTTGATGAGAACGCTGCAATGGCCCCCAACTGGGTTGGCAAGCAGCTCCAGTTCATCCGCCAGCAGCCGCAGCGCTTCCGCCGTCGTGCCATGAGCTTTGGGATGGTAGGCTTGCTGCTGGCTGGCGCCTCAATGGCTGCCAACCACCTGCCCGCTGGTAAGCTGCCCGCCGTGAAGCTGTCGGCCGCGCCCACGTCGGCCGCGGTAGCTGGTTTGTCGATTGCGTCCGAGGCTTCGACTCCGATGGCTGCCATCGAGGTAGCCGAAATCAACAAGGCCCGCACCGTAGTGCTACACGGCCGTATTCTGAACGAAAAAGGCCTGCCACTGGCCGGCGCTACCGTGTTCCACAAAGGCACCGCCAACGGCACCAGCACCGATGCCAACGGCAACTATAGCCTGCGCGTGCCCGCCGGCAGCCAAACCACCCTGCAATACGGCTACGGTGGCTACAACGAGCAGGAAATGAGCGCCGCCAGTAACACGGCCGCCCCCGTAGTGCTACAGCCCAAGCAAGCCAAGCGCAAGCACTGGCTGTTCTTCTAAGCAGTGAATTGGTGAGTTGGTGAACTGGTGAGTTTTTCTTGTCAGGAGTGCTAAGCTATGCTTAGGATGAAATGCAGGGGCGAGGGTACCTGAGTGGTTCGTTGTGATGGGCTACTCAGCAGGTTCCTGCGCCAGAAAAACCTCACTAGTTCACCAACTCACCAACTCACCATTACCAGCGTGAAAGCACGGACTTACCGCAAGCTTGTGGCCAAAAAGCTACAGGAAGATGCCCTGTTGCAAGCTGCGGCCACTCCGCCATTAAGTGATTTATCAACGTCCAACGATTCAGCGTCCGCCAATTCTACTTCCAGCGATTTACCTTCCATCAATTCATTAATTTCTACTACCTTACCTATCATGGCATATTCTAAGAACAACCCAGCTGGCCAAACCGTTGACGCTATTATCACCGACCTGCCGGGCCTGATGGCCGTGGCTGTAGTTGACGTGACCTCGGGCATGGCCCTGGCCTCGCACACCAACTCGCCCAACATCAACCCCGAAACGGCGGCTGCTTACAATACCGAAGTAGTAAAGCAGAAGCAAAAGGCCATGAGCGCCCTCAAGCTCACCAACGAAACGATTGAGGATATCCTCATCACCCTCACCAATCAGCTGCATTTGCTGAAGCTAAACGCGGCGGGCAACAAGTTCATCTACTTGGTAGTGAACTCTCGCGAAACTAACCTGGCCATTGCCCGGGAGGTTCTGCGCTCGCACGCGGCCTCAATGAACTAGTCGGAGGCGACCCGACTTTTCTGTTCAAAAGCCCACTCGGTTTCGGGTGGGCTTTTGTGCGTTTAGAGGGGGCTTATTAGTCAATCGGCCGAGCTTTTGCGTATTACGGCCGAATCTTCAACTGACGTTCCTCCTACATGAAATCCTCTTCTTCTAAGCCGCGCGGGGCCAAATTTTGGCCTACGCTGGGTTTTGCCGCGCTGGCGGGCTCGCGGGCTACTTCCGGGCCGGCTTTTCTGAGCCAGTTTTTATCGCAGCAGGCGCTGGCACCTGGTTTGGCCGGCTCGCCGCTCCGCTTTTTGGCCAAGCCGGGCGTGTCTACGGCTCTGAAATTCTTGATTGCCGGCGAGTTTGTGGGCGACAAGCTACCCAATACGGAGGACCGCATTGTGCCCCAGCAACTGGGGGCGCGGGCGGTATCAGGCGCGCTGGTGGGCGCTACGCTGTATAAAACAAAGGGTGGTAGCCTCGTGAGTGGCGCGCTGGTGGGTGCGCTGGGTGCGGTGGCGGCCACGTACCTCACGTTTTACCTGCGCAAGGGCATCAGCGAGAAGGCTAACATTAGTACGTTACTCATCGGGGCGGGCGAAGATGCGCTGGTGCTGGGCCTGGGCGCGGCGCTAGCCAAAAGCCAGGCGAGCTAGTGTAAAACGGAGTGGCACTCCGTTTGGCGTTGTTCAGCTTCGTCTCATACAGAACCCCTTTTGGCGTCAATCATCCTTGCATTACGCGGAAACGGAGTGCCACTCCGTTATACATCCCGCACATTTAGTACGGGTTAATTGTTAAGAGCGCGGGCGTGGTGGGCTGGTAATTCGCCCGCTACGCCCGCGTATCTTTGCCTGGCTGGCCGGCTGGCTGGCCCCACCCGTTTTTTTGTGAGTATGAATCAATACGATGTCACCGTCATCGGCTCCGGCCCGGGCGGATATGTAGCCGCCATCCGTTGCGCACAGCTGGGCCTGAAAACCGCCCTCATCGAAAAATACCCCACCCTGGGCGGCACCTGCCTCAACGTGGGCTGCATCCCGAGCAAGGCGCTGCTCGACTCGAGCGAGCACTACCACAACGCCCATTCGGTATTTGCCGACCACGGCATCGGGCTCGACAACCTGACGGTGGACATGAACCGCATGATTGACCGCAAGGCCGGCGTGGTGAAGGCCAACGTGGACGGCATCGCCTACCTGATGAAGAAAAACAAAATCGACGTGCTCACCGGCGTTGGTTCGTTTGTCGATAAAACGCACATCAGTATCGCGCCCACCGAAGGCGGCGAAGCGCAGCAGATTGAAACCAAAAACGTCATCATCGCTACCGGCTCTAAGCCCACGGTGCTGCCGTTTATCCAGCAGGACAAGCAGCGCATCATCACGAGCACCGAGGCCCTGAACATCCGCGAAGTGCCCAAGCACATGATTGTGATTGGCGGCGGCGTGATTGGCCTCGAAATGGCTTCCGTCTACGCCCGCCTCGGCGCCAAAGTGTCGGTGGTGGAGTTCATGGACAGCATCATCCCGACCATGGACCGTGGCCTGGGCAAGGAGCTGAAGCGCGTGCTGGGCAAAATCGGTATCGAATTCTTCTTCAGCCACAAGGTGACCGGTGCCACCCGCGACGGTGACAACGTGACTGTGACCGCCACTAACGCCAAGGGCGAGGAAGTGAAGTTTGAGGGTGACTACTGCCTCGTGGCCGTGGGCCGCGTGCCCTACACCGCCGGCCTCAACCTCGAAGCTGCCGGCGTGCAGATGGAAGAGCGCGGCCGCATCAAGGTCGATGAGCACCTGCAAACCAACGTGCCCGGCATCTATGCCATCGGCGACGTGGTGCGCGGTGCCATGCTGGCCCACAAGGCCGAGGAAGAAGGCGTATTTGTGGCCGAAACCATTGTGGGCCAAAAGCCGCACATCAACTACCTGCTCATCCCCGGTGTGGTGTATACCTGGCCCGAAGTGGCCGGCGTGGGCTACACCGAGGAGCAGCTCAAGGAGCAGGGCAAGGCCTACAAAGTGGGCTCGTTCCCCTTCAAAGCCAGCGGCCGCGCCCGCGCCAGCGGCGATACCGACGGCTTCGTGAAGGTGCTGGCTGACAAAACCACCGACGAAATCCTGGGCGTGCACATGATTGGGCCGCGCATCGCCGACCTCATCGCCGAAGCCGTGACCGCCATGGAGTTCCGCGCCTCCGCCGAGGACGTGGCCCGCATGAGCCACTCGCACCCTACCTACGCCGAGGCCATGAAAGAAGCCTGCCTCGCCGCTACCGAGAACCGCGCCATTCACATGTAAGGACGGCCGGGCTTTAGCCTTATGACAAATCAGCCAATTTCTTTGGAGGAATTGCTCAAGGAATTGCGGCAGGTATTTCCCGAATATACTTACCAGATATTGTATTCACCATACAAGCTGATTGTAGTAAGGAAGAGCAGATTTAGTGGGGTAGAAATCAGCTTGGTAAGGAATGGTTTGCGAGTAAGCTATACCATCCCTGCTTGGCGAAGATTTCTAAATATGAATGAAAATGCAATTCTATTGCTTGTTAGGTTTTTTGTAAAGGATGCTTTTCAGCCCCTGCAGCAAATTGCTCGATATATACAGGATAAGTACGGTGAGGTGATGATTCACTCAAGCCAAAGTGCATATTAGGTTTCCAGCCAAACGAAAAGCGGCTGAAGCTCACAGAGCTTCAGCCGCTTTTCGTTTGGCTGGAAAACGGGGCGGCTCAGCTGCCGCGGTAGGTGGAGTAGCCGTAGGGCGAGAGGGTGATGGGCACATGGTAGTGCGCGCCATCCTTAATTTCAAATACTACTTCGATGAAGGGGTAGAACGACTGTTGCTGCTTGCTCTCGAAATAGGGTTGGGTTACAAAGGTTAGCTTGTAGGTGCCGGGGGGGCCGGCGGCGCTGGTCGAGGGCAGGAAATCGGGGATGCGGCCGGCGGCATCGGTTTTCTTTTCAGCCACGGTAGTCCACGTTTTTTGCGCGGCGTTGTACTTGTGTAGCTGTACTGTTACGCCGGGGGCCGGCTGGCCCGTGCTGATGTCGAGAATGTGGGTGCTAAGCTGGTTTTTGGCTGGGTTGGCCTGTGCCAAGCCCAGGAGGGGTAGCAAACTCAGCAGGCAAAGGAGGATGTTTCTCAATTTATTAAAAGGTGCTATTGTAGAAAAAGGTCGCTGTCAGCGCGTAAGCGGATGGGCTTAAACGTGAACCGTCAGCGGCTTTACTGTTGATGAAATAGCTACGCCAGCGCCGTATTAGGCCGGGTTAGGTCGAGCACATCACTGGTATCGTAGGCCTCGAAGCGGTCGATGAGGGCATCTACGCCTTGCGCCATCTTCAGGTTCATTTCCTCGCGGTAGAGGGGGTAGAGGGGGTAAAACTGCACCGTTTTTTCGGGGCCGATAATTAGGGTCTGGAATTCTTTGGGCAGGCTCAACGCCGTGAGTAGCAGCATGAAGCCTAGCTCGGTATTATCGGCACTTGGTTCGTCATCCCCCCCATTGGGGATGGTGTGGCCGAAGCCCAGCCAAGTGCCATACTCGTGCGGCAGGCAGGCCAGCATTTTCAGCCAGCGGATGGGCCAGTATACGTTCTCATCCTCAAACGCTTCGGCTACGCCGGCCGCATCGGCGGGAATGTTCCAGGTGCTGGGCAGCAGGATGCACAACGCCGCAAAGGGCGGGGCTTCGTCGGGGCGGGTGGGGAAGTGGCTCCGCCGCTACCAGTTGCGCCATTGCGAGGCAGGCCCTTCGCCATTGCCGTAGTCGGCCGGGTTGAGGCCAGCGGCTTGGGCAATGCGCCAGGTCAGGTCACACAAGTCCTCACGCTCGTCGGTTTCAATAACGCCGTCGTGCTCGTTGGTGGCTTCGATGGCCGTTTGGAACAGGGCCAGCTTCTCCGCTTCGGGGGCAGTAGCTCCCAGCGCTATTAGGTTGGCAATGAGTTGGTCAAAGATGCCTTCCAGCGCTGTGCATTCTGCGGCCCCATCGGGCTCTTGTTGCCAGTAACGGCGCATTTTTTCGAAGGGATACTTCTGTTTGGTAGCATCCAGCTGGTCGGCAAACTCGTTCATCGCTGAAGTGAGATGTGGAAAGCCAGCAAGTTATGGTTGGCGGCTGGTTGGCGGCTAGCCCGCACCTACGGCAGTCGGTGAGGCTTGGTCTTGGCCGGAAGTTGTGGTGGTAACTAGCTACGCGGTTTAGCCTGGCGTGTAGCTGAAATCAGTAGTAGTGGTGCCGGTGGCCTGGCTGCGGGCTTCTTTATAAAGCGTATCAATGGCCAGTCCGGCGGCCAGCAGTAGGGCGGCGGTGGCGGGCTGCGCGGTGCCCCGGTCGGTGAGGGAAATCAGGTAGTTGTCGGCGGTGGTAAACAGCTCCCGGCCGATGCTAGCCCATTTTTTGGTTACTAGCCCCAGGGCTTGCCCACCCGCGTCTAGGAAGCGGAAGTTCCAGCCAATCCAGTTGCCGTTGATGTCGGCCACGCGGATGCCTTGGGCGTTGTACACGTGGAAGCCGCCGCTCAAAGTCAGAATCTTGCTTTCGAAGTAGCCCAGCAACTCATCCTGGGCATCATAGACGCGGATTTTGGAGCGCAAGAAGCGCCAGCCGCGTTCCAGGCGCAGCACGGGCGCATTGTCGGCGAGGCGGCGCACGACCACGGTAGTGGGCATCCGGTGCTTTTGCAGCAGCAGGCGCGTCCAGTTAATCCAGGCTGGGTTTTCTTCCGTGGCGTAGCCCAGGTGCTCCCTGGTTTCGGCATCTAGGATATCGAAAGTATCCTTGAGCTTCAAGAACCCAATGTGCTCCCGCACAAAGTAGGCGTGGCGGTTAAAAAACTGAGCAGTAGCCATAAGAGCCGGAAAATGGTGCACCCCCGTTTACGTAAGCCCGGCGGCAGTGGGCATCACGGGTCACTGGCCGGGGCTGGGTAGGCGAGTTGGCGTTGGCCTGTATTACTCCGCCTTGCGGTAGAAACACAAAAGAGGCTGAAGCTACGGGAGCTTCAGCCTCTTTTGTGTTTCTGTTAACTTCTGCTATATTATTTAGGGTCTATGCACACCTATATGTGGTACAAGTATTTTTCCATTTTGAATATTAGGTAAGCCTTCATGAAAGTAGATTCTATGTTGATAATAGTGTGTATCACCAGAAACGTCACTTTTACAAAGCCTGAGGTGCGGATAGCAAGTTATACTTTGAATGTTTCCGTTGTTATCGTGAAAAGTATACGTTAACTGTTCTTTTGCGTCATTACTATCTTTGGAAGCGGCTTTAGCTTCTAATTTGCATTCAGATGTAAATGTCTGATACTTAATTGTTTCATTCGAGAAGCTTCTATCTTTATATCCGTAAAAAGTGTAATTTAAATGCTGTAGATGCCTTATTATGCTAATAGAAAAATCACTAAGTATTTGAGCAACGGATGTTTTTGTATTTTCGTGAAAAAATATTTTAGGCAGATATTTTTTGCATTCCTCAATAAAAAAAATATTATTCTTTGGGTATAAACCTAAAAAATGGCTTCTAAATTTATGCCAGCCACTAATATTATATATTAGCTGTAGGGAGACGTCTATTTCAGGAATTATATGAAACGCTATTAATCCATTACATTCATTTTCGTTATGCCAATCAAGTAACTCTTCAATTACTTCCTGAGAACTAATTTTTGTATCACTTGCTTTCTCAAATATTTTCTGAAACGCATTAACGATATCTCTGTCAACTGTCTGCTTAACTATTTGTGGCTCACAAATAAAGTCATAAACTGTAAATTTTAAATAGAAATCTTGTTTATATATAGAATCGAAATTAGTGTATAATTTGTTAGTATCTTTAAACCTTTCTATATTAATAACGTCGTCTGAAAGAGAAAATATTTTTTCTTCAATATCTTGCATACTGAATTTTGCATTGTTATAGAATGACTCTGGGGTTATATAGAGGTGAGCAATCATTTTATTTTCGGCTATGTTTGAAGATGTTTGCTAAGTCAATTTCTTGTTGATCAAAAAATCCGTAAGGCCAATTAGCTATTTTACCTTTTGCATCGATTATTAACCTCTCTGATATAAAATCTTCATTGAAGTATTGTATCGAAACATCATCAGTCTTTACATTTATTTCAGGGTCAAGCGTGCTCACACGAATCCCATTGAGAATATGTTCACTATGTGATTCTATAAATACTTGTACCCCACAAGAAGAAACTTTTGCAAAAAATTCAGCAATTTTTGATTGTGCTCTTGGATGCAGATGTGCTTCTGGATTTTCTATAATAATAATTTCCCCAGGTTGAGCAATTAAACCCACTACAATAAGAGGGAGTACATAGCTATATCCAAAACCGACATTTACTGATTTATATTTTGATGCACTACTACGATTAGTGAGAAGCATGCTAAGTACACTGCTTTCTTTTTCCTTGCCTCTAATTTCAATACTAGCTCCTTCCAATACGTAGCTGAGCCATTCTTCTGTCTGTTGGACTACTGTTCTTGCATCCTTGCCGCGATACAAAATCTCATTCACTAAGGGTAAATTATCATTAGCAAGAATATTTATTGCATACTCTCCTCTTGCTCCAACCTGTAGTAAATCAAGGGAGATTTTATCAAAGTATTTAGCTGGACCTAATCGGTCAGCACTTACATAATGTACAGAAAAAACCAAATTCCATAGCGGCTTTATAAGCTCTATATTTTCTGTTAATGTCTCGTAATCTCTGAGCTTTTTTACGTCAAAATCATGTGACTGATTATTGGACTTAATGGACAGGCTTGATAAACTCGCTGAGAAGGAATCAAATTCATTCTCTTCATAAGATAGGATTGCTTCCTGTAAGCTTATATCATCGGTTTTTGCTCTAAATGTGATATCTGTGCCTCTTGCAGTGTCACTATTCTTTATATCATCAAAATCACCCAGCCTAACCCAGGGGTCGTTTATGACTAAAGAAGCAAAACGGGAATCCTTCAATGCAGTCTGCGACAGAACTAATAAGGTTTGTAGTAAAGTTGATTTGCCTCTTCCATTAATTCCTGTGAGTAAATTCAATTTGGAAAATTCAAAAGTTGGCGACTTTTGAAAGCATTTGAAATTATCAACTTGCAGTTCGGTTATCATATTGTGTTTGCACTTAGAATTTGATTTGCAATTCTGAAACGTTCTAAAACCTTTGATTTACTACCAGTAGATTTAGTTACCGCTTCGTAATATATGCTGTTGCTAATTAATAAAGTGTAGTTCTCCCTTATGACTGATATATTACTTAATATAAAATCATCAGTTTTATATGAGACAAAGTTGCAGACAGACTCTAGTATAGCTGTATTAACAGTTCCTCGTGTTTGCTCTGTGGGAATTCTGAAATTCCTTTGACCCCATATTTCGAATGTAAGCTCCATAACTCTTTTAAAGTCGTATTTCATTAATTCGATTTTATTTTCCTCTATGCGGTTAATCCTTTGCATGGCGCTTTCTATATACATGCTCATGTCTCCCGAGTATTCATTAATAAAATCAAACCATCGGAAAGCTAAATAGCGTAATATCACTTCACGGTCTTTCATACGTGTATCACGTATTCCCCACCAGATAGCTTTTTTGAAATATGGCTGCTCAGATAATTCTCTTAATAATAGAGTTGATTTTCCTATAAAAATACAATTTCTTACTTCTTGTCTATTTAGCTGAGTGCCACCAGTATTTATTCGATTAAATAAATCATAAATTATTACCATCGGGGTTGATGGTTTGAGGATAAAAATAGTTAATTTTTTATCCTCAAACTTTGACCTAATATATTCTGGTAATTCTGAGAAACGGTAGCCATTATATTTAGTTAATGCTTGAAGTTTTTCTAACGCAAATTCATTATTATAAAATTGATTAATAGAACTAGTCCTCTGTAGGCCATCTATGACGGTATACTTCGCTTCTTTTGTCTCATTTAAATAAATTGGAGGTAAAGGATAGTTAAGGATAATAGATTCGATAAACTTGCTTTTTTGTCCATTATTCCAAACTTGATTTCTTTGAAAATCGGGTTGTATGATAACTTTACCTTTGCTAAGTTGTCGTAAATATTCGAAAAGAGAAAAGGGGGTATCAGTAATGTCTATGTCTTTAAATTCCGATTCATAAGAAGAGAAGGAGTCTTCTGAGCTGTCTTCAGCTGCAGTATCAAAGTCAGTCTCTATAACCTTTTCTTCTTCTTTCATGATTCTCGACTTATAATCAGTAGTCCAAAAGTTATTTGGATGTTAGAATTTCCTGGGATTATTCAATTTTGCGCATTGCTTTTTGTTTTCCTAGTACTGTGCGATTGAATTTGCGCCATGATAACCAGATTTTTATGCAATCTAGTGCTTGCACCTTGTTCTAACCTATGCTGCAAACATACACTTGGCTGACCCTCGCCGCCACGCTGGCCTGCCTGTCCACCTGCGCCCAGGCGCAAGCCCCGGCCGATAGTGCCACCTTCCTGCTGCACAAGTTTGCGCAGCGCATTGGCAAGGAAACGTACCGGCTCACGCGCACCGCGCAGGCGCACACCTACGACGTGGATTTCAAGTTCGTGGACCGGGGCTCGCCGGTGGCCTTAAAGGCCCAAATCGCCACCACGCCCGGCGGCGAGCCGCTGCGGCTGTCGGTGAAGGGCCAGACCTCGCGCTTCAGCAGCATCAACGACACCATTCGCATCGAGCAGGGGCAGGCCCGCATCCGCGTCGATGAGGCGGTGCGCACCGAGCCGCTGCCGGCCCTGAGCTTCCCGGTGGCGGGGTACTCGCCGGGCACCGGGCAGTGGCTGCTGCTGCGCTACTGGCAGCAGCACGGCCGCCCCGCCAGCCTGGCCCTGCTGCCCAGCGGCACGGTGCGCATCCGCGAAGACGGGCTGGACACGTTGCAATTCCAAGGCCGGCCGCTGGTGCTGCGCCGCTACGTGCTCAAGGGCCTCGTGTGGGGCAATGAACTGCTCTGGACCGATGCGCAGGGCAACCTCGTGGGCCTCATCACCAACGATGCCGAGGGCGACAAGCTGGAGCTACTGGCTCAGCCCTACGAGGCGCTGCTGTCAGCCCTTATCGAGCGGGCGGCCGGGCACGGTATGCGTTTGTTTCGGGCCGAAATGGGGGCTACGGCCGCCGTCAAAAGCGCCGCCCCGGCTGGCGTGCTGGCCATTGTGGGCGGCACGGTGGTCGACGTGGTGCGCGGCCGCCGCATCCCCAATGCCGTGGTGCTGCTGGAGGGCGGCAAGATTACTAAGGTGGGGCCGGCGGCCAGCGTGGCCGTGCCCAAAGGCGCCCGCGTGATTCGGGCGGCGGGCAAAACCGTGCTGCCGGGCCTCTGGGACATGCACGCCCACTTTCAGCAGGCCGAGTGGGGGCCGGCCTACCTCGCGGCGGGCGTGACGACGGTGCGCGACTGCGGCAACGAGTTCAGCTATATCAACGCCATCCAAAAAACCATCGACAGCGGCCAGGGCGTGGGGCCACGCATCCTCAAAGCCGGCCTGATTGACGGCGACGGGCCGGCCGCGCTCGGCATCGTGCGGGCCAACACGCCGGCCGAAGCCGCCCAGGTAGTGCAGCGCTACAAGGCCAATGGCTTCGCCCAAATCAAGCTCTACAGCTCGCTGAAGCCTGACATCGTGCGGGCCATCTGTGAGGAAGCGCACCGCCAGGGCCTTACCGTGACGGGCCACATCCCTGAGGGTATGACCCTCACGCAGGGCGTAAATGCGGGCATGGACCAGGTCAACCACATCAACTACGTGGTGCGCCTACTCCGGCGCAATGCCGACGGCTCGGTCATCCTCACCGATACCACGGCCGAGCGGGTTTTTGCGTTTCTCAAGGCGCATCACACGGTAATCGACCCCACGGTGGGCGTGTTTGAGTTGGCCTACCGCTCTACCAAAGACGATATTATGGCCATCGAGCCCGGCTACCTGCGGCTGCCGCAAGCTTTGCAGGCGCTGTACGTGAATATGGGTACGGAGCCGGCTGAGGCCGCCAAAATGTCTCCTTACATCGCCAGCTACCCACGCATCGTGAAGGCCCTCTACGACCACGGTATCCCGGTGGTGGCGGGCACCGACATGGGCTTTCCCGGCACCAGCCTCGCCCGCGAGCTGGAGCTGTACGTGCAGGGCGGCCTCACGCCCATGCAGGCGCTGCAAACCGCCACCATCGCCTCCGCCCGCGCCCTGCGGCTCGACGCCCGCACTGGCTCGCTCGACGTGGGCAAGCAGGCCGACTTGGTAATCATCGACGGCGACCCGCTGGCCAACATGCGCGACATTCGCCAGGTGCGGCTGGTAGTGAAAGCCGGGCAGGTGTACGAGCCCGCCCAAATGCGGCGGCTGGCTGACTACTCGGAGCTGGCTGGTCCTAGATAAGTCGTAATTACAGCGGTTCTCGGGCTAATGTACAGTGTAGTTTGGGCGGGCTGCCGGCTTTTCGCCGGTTGTCCGCTCGTCGTGGTGCAAGCTTCCCAACCGGCGAGCGGACAGCCGGCGAAAAGCCGGCAGCCTGACCTCTGTACACCAACCTGAAATCCGCTCTAATAAGCCTGTTACTTGCGGACTGGAAGTCCGCGCTACTGCTATGCCCCGCACCGATACCTACGCCCAAGTTCAGCCCGCCAGCCGCGCCGCGTGGCGGCAGTGGCTGGCCGACTACCACACCAGCGCCCCCGGCGTGTGGCTGGTATACGGCAAAAAAGCCAGCGGCCTGCCCAGCCTGAGCTACCCCGAAGCCGTGGAAGAAGCGCTCTGCTTCGGCTGGATTGACTCGCACCCGCGCAAGCTCGACGCCGACCGCACGCAGCTGCTCTTCACGCCCCGCAAGCCCAAAAGCGGCTGGAGCAAGGTCAATAAAGAGCGCCTGCTGCGCCTCGAAGCCGGCGGCCAGCTCATGCCCGCCGGCCTGGCCGCCATTGCCCGCGCCCGGCAAAATGGCGCCTGGGAAAGCCTCGACGCGGCCGAAGCCGGCACCGTGCCCGCCGACCTGGCCACTGCCCTGGCCGCCGATGCTGCGGCCGCCCGGCACTTTGCCGCCTTTTCGCCCACGGCCCGTAAGATGATTCTAACCTGGGTGCTGGGAGCCAAACAGCCCGAAACCCGCGCCCGCCGCGTGGCCGAAACCGTGCGCATGGCGGCGCTGGGCAAGCGAGCAAATTTTGACCGCGCCGCGCCCGAAAGCGGTGCTTGAGTTTTCTTTACAATACTGCCGAAAGTGTCTTCTCGTCATGCTTCGTTGCGCTCTGCATGACCCGTTTTTAGCTTGTTCCCACATGCAGGAACAAGTCCATAGAAAGAAAAAGCTCGCCAGTATATAGCACGCTTTTGGACTGGGGAGCGTTGCAGAGCCCAAGACGCGCACACTGGCCAGCTTACCTACCTTTGAGGAAATCGCAGCCAGGCCGTGCGCTGACGTTGAATTTGGCTTGTGCAAGGCGCAGAAGTCCGCTGTGGTTTGCCGGAGGGTGAGGGCGGCACCGCCCCTGCGGCTGACCAGGCAGGAGGTAAGTAGCTGGTCTTCCCTGCCTATGACATTGCCCAAATTCGCGCCCTCGCGCTCGTTTCACGCCGAGCTCAAGCGCCGCGCCGCCCAGTATTTCCAAACCGAAGCCAAGGCCCAAACCGGTAACACCGCCCTGCTGGCCAAGGCTGTGCTGCTGGTAAGCAGCGTGGTGGCGCTCTACGTGCACCTCGTGTTTTTTACGCCCGCGCTGGGCTGGGCTGGGCTCGAGTGCGTGGCGCTGGGTACGGCCGTGGCCCTGGTGGGCTTCAATGTGATGCACGACGGGGCGCACGGCAGCTTTAGCCGCTACCCGTGGCTAAACCGTGTAGCGGCCTTCACCCTCAACGTGTTGGGCGGCAGCAGCTACATGTGGGATGCCAAGCACAACACGGTGCACCACATGTACACCAACATCGACGGCGTGGACGACGACCTCGACATCCAGCCCTGGATGCGGATGACCCTCGACCAGAAGCGCCACCGCGCTCACCGCTTCCAGCACCTGTACTTCTGGTTTTTGTACTGCCTGCTCTACATCTCCTGGGTGTTTGTGATGGACTACCAGAAGTACTTCACCCGCCGCATTGGCTCGGTGGCGCTGCGACCCATGAGCCGCGCCGACCACTTCGTGTTTTGGGGCTTTAAGGCGCTGAGCCTAGGGCTGTTTATCGGCTTGCCGGTGTATACGGTAGGCTTTTGGGGTTGGCTGCTGGGCTTCGGCGTGGCGATGGCCGTGGCGGGCTTCACGCTCAGCATCGTATTCCAATTGGCGCATACCGTGGAGCAAACGGCCTTTCCGGTGCCCCACGAAACCACCCGCAAGATGGAAGACGAGTGGGCCATTCACCAACTGCGCACCACGGCCAATTTTGCCACCGACAACCGCGTGATTAGCTGGCTGGTCGGCGGGCTCAATTTTCAGGTCGAGCACCACTTGTTTCCGAAAATCTCGCACGTGCACTACCCGCAGCTAAGTAAGATTATCCGCGAAACCTGCGCCGAATTTGGTGTGCCCTACCAGGAATACCCCAAAATGTGGCAGGCCATCGTCTCGCACGTCGTGTTTCTGCGCCGCCTGGGCCGGGCCTAGATTGAAAGGATTAAGTACTTGGCCAAAAGTAAGCGTACAGTTCTACTGTAGCGCCTCACCCCCCGGCCCCCTCTCCGAAAAGGAGAGGGGGAGCCTAACGACTTCCTTCGAGTGCGAACACTGGTTTACGGTCGGCTCCCCCTCTCCTTTTCGGAGAGGGGGCCGGGGGGTGAGGCGATACGTTTGTACGGTTAATTTTGGGCCCTAATCCTGCTTGCCAGGTACTTTGCGGGCAGATTTTTGGCAGGAGCTTAGTACATCATGGGGTCAGTTTCAACCCATCCTTTGGGGTCGGGGCCGTACTGGTTGGGCCCATCGGTGCCCTCGGTGCAGTCTAGCACCAGCAGCCAAATAACGCCTACTAGCGGCACTAAGACGATAAGCCAGAACCAGCCGCTTTTGTCGACGTCGTGAAGCCGGCGCACACCCACGGCCAGGCTGGGCACCAGTATGGCCAGGGAGTAAATAGAGGAAAAAACGCCGTTGCCATTCTTCGAAATGCCCAGCGCGTAATCAATGGCAAAAGCCGCAGCACTGAAAATAAAGGAGAACAGCGTAAACATCCAGTACTCGCGCCGCCGGGCGCGGCCCCGAAACACCGCGTAGTTTTTTAGAACATGTAAGAATTCATTCATGGAAAAAGGAAACAGGGGAGTAGGACGCACTATTGCGCTGGCAATGTAGGCAGTAACCTCTGAAAACAGAAAACGCTACGGCAGGGCCCGAAGGCCGCCGTAGCGTTGCGATAGCTGTGGAGAAAGGCAGGGCGCTAGGCGCTCATTTTTACGCGCACGGCGGTGGGGCCTTTCATGCCGGGCTCTACCTCGAAGGTTACTTTGTTGCCTTCGGTAATGGAGAGGCCGCCGAGGTTATTAGCGTGCACGAAGATGCTTTCCTGACTGGCTGCGTCGCGGATGAAGCCATAGCCTTTCGAGTCGTTGAAGAACGACACGGTGCCGGTGCGGATTACGTCCTCGGGCTCGCGGTCTTCCTGCTTGGGCACGCCAATCTGGATGCTTTCGGCGCTGATTTCCTTGCGCTTGCGCGTGGGGTCGGGCGGCGTCGAGGTGATGTTGCCATTCTCATCGACGTAGGCCATCATTTCTTCCAGCCCTTGGCCAGGAACTGCGTTGGCTTGGCGCTCCTTGCGCTTCTCGTCTTTGTCGTTACGCTTTTGCAAGCGCTTTTTCTCGTTTTCTTTCTTGCCGAATGATGTTTGGGCTCTGGCCATGAAGGGGGGGTAGGTTGTCAAAAACCTGTGTAAGAACAGGCAACTAGTAATAAGCGATTATAGCGGCTTTAGATTCCCCGAAGGGCACAAAAAATGCTGCAAAAGCGGTCGTATTCAGGCGGGGCTGCACGGCCAAATAAGCGCCTGACAGGCTTTCAAATGCGTGAGGCGGGATTAGTAAGTGGCGCGTAATCCAACGGGCTTAATCTCCTGCAGCTACCACTAGCCACGAAGGTAGCGAAATATAAATTGAGAGTTGTAAAAGGCACTTTGCTACCTATGCTTTTGCAGGCAAATAGCTCTTTTTAGCGTTCGTTTATTATGTTTGGCTAAGCTTACTAAGCGTTACAAGTAGATAGCAATTCCTATCCCCAAGGAGTCCATTTGCCGGTGCTAGCTGGCCGGGGCGGGTAAGGATTAAGCTGACTTACTATAGGTAAAAGCTCCTGAAAGGGACCGACTTCGATAATAGACTGGTGCTTGGCCGGAAAGTGTGGGCTGGAAAAAATAGTTTCGCCCGTCGTTGTTACGGCTTGATGAACCGCCTGCTCTACGTGCGGCAAACCGACGATATAGCCAAGGCCAACGTGAAGCGGGCGCGTAATAACTGGCCCCGTAGGAGAATCTCTTTCGTAAACAGTATATGGTAGCAGGGGTACGGGTAGGTCTATCGTGTGGGTGTAGGCTGTACCAGCCGCCACGCGCACCATAAATGGCATGTAGGGTGACTCGACTAACAATCCATAGGGAATTTCTGGAATTGCCTGGTTGACGCTAACCCGGTCGGGAAGTACTTCGATGTTGGCTCGGTTTAGTGGCACCTCCACGCGGTCTTGGTGGTCAATATTCTTCCAAAGCTGATTTAGTAGGTAAAGGGCGAGTGCGCTCTGATTCTGAACGTGGTAGCGTAGTTGTAGTGCGCCTTCCTTGGGAAAGGCTAGCGTAACGGTCAGCGTACAGTCAGCATTCTCAGCCGATAGCGTTTCAGGTGCCGGAAGAATGGGGGAGGACATGAGTTTAGTGGTGAAATGGACTGATAGACAGCGCTCAATAGTTGGTTAATAGTAACGGCGGCTGGGCTGGGGCGGATTCCATTCCGCACGAATCTTGTTCTCAGAAACCTGGTAGCTGTCATAAGGTGGCACGCCCACTGTTTCTAGTTCGTAGGTGTGCACTACTGTAGCCTTATTCGGATTGGTAGGGTCAAAGCCGCCCGGATTAGGTGAACTCCCTCGCAGCATGCGGCCGTAAGCGGCTTGCTCGGCGTGAATTAATTCGTGTGCTAAGCCAATACCGGGCGGGCGCTTTTGCCACTCTTGACTGGAATTGGCAAATTTCTCACGGAAGGGGTCGTACATAACCTCCATACCTACCCCAGCGCCTGTACCAGTGCCTTCCTCATTGTAGAAAGCGGGCTCCCAATTGGGTTCGCGCTGGCGATAAGGGTCGTTGGGGAAGTGGGGAAAGCGTGCGCCGCTGACTTCGCCATACCCGATGGGAATTTTTTTGCCTGAAGCCTGAATAGACTCTATCAGCCGTTTGCCGGTAGGCGTGTTGTAGAGTGCTTGCAAATCGGCGCGGGCCGCTTCCGCAAACCCTGGTGGCGTGTTGAGGCTGATAGGAAACGTTTGGTCGAGTTTTTGGGCCAGATTCCAGTCAAAGGCTGCGGCTGGGCGCACAAAATGCGTCGTGGCATCGGCCAGCAAATAATCATTGCTTTCCCGTACTAGAAAAGCGGCATTCGGCGCTATTTCAGCTGCTTGCGAAGCCATAGTAGCTACGCTTTGTACAGCCGCCACAGCCGCTAGCGGCGTAGCCGGCCCGCCCGCCCGCAACTCAAAGTTGGGCGCCGTGATGGTGAGATGGCACACGTAAGCGCCGTCGCCGGTGGCGCTGCTGGCAAAGTCCTCGGCGTACTGCACGCACTCGCCGGCCGCGAAGGCGATGGTTTCGTGAGCGGTTTGGCGGGCGATGTCGTAGAACACGACTTGGCCCGCCAGCGGCTTGTGCGGCGTGTGAGCCCAGGCCAGTAGTCCGTCGTCGGTGGGCACGTCGAGCACCAACTCTAGCGGGGCGTAGCGCACTTTGGCCTGCACGCGGCCGCGGGCATCGGTGGCCTGGTGGCACGCGTAGCTACAATGCACCACCCGGTAGGAGTTGCCTTCGACTTGGAGCTCGGCATAAAAGGAGGCCATAACGAGAGGGGCAAAAAGCGGGGAAGCCGCCCGCGGCTTTACGCGGTTGAAGATAAGGCCACTGGCGGCTACGCGCGAGCTACGTTGGGCCGGGTCAGGTCGAGCACGTCGCTGATGTTGTATTCCTCAAACCGGTCGAGGAGTGCCCCCACGCCCTGGTTCATTTTCAATTCCATTTCCTCGCGGTAAAGCGGGTAGAGGGTGTAAAACTGCACCGTTTTATCGGTGCGCACTTGCAAGGTCTGGAACTCCTCGGGCAGGCTAATGGCCGTGAGCAGCAGCATGCAGCCCTGCTCGGTATCGTCGGCAAAAGGCTCGGCCTCCTCGCCGTTGGGGATAGTGTGGCCGAAGCCCAGCCAGGTGTGGTACTCATGCGGTAAGCGGGCCACCATCTTCAGCCAGCGGATGGGCCAGTACACGTTTTCGTCTTCGAAAGCCTCGGCCAAGTCTTCGCCGGGGGCGGGTAGGGGCCAGGTGCTGGGCAGCAAAATGCACAGTTCGGCGTAGGGCGGGGCCTCGTCGGGGTCGGCCTCGGGCGGCACGGCCATGGGCCGGTCGCTCATGCCCGAGGTAACGATCGTGTAAAAAGGAAAGTCGGCGCTGGGGGCCACGATGTACACATCGAGGTGCACTTGGTCAGAAATCAACTCGTGAAACACGCCAGCTACCGGCCCCAAATGGCGCTCGATGTGGTCCGAAATAGCAGCAATGGTGTCTTCATCGCCGCTGGCCAGCTCAAATGGCGCGGGCTCCACACCTTCGTAGCGGTAAATGGGGGCGCCGGAAGGCGAAGTTTCCGGCTGGTCTTGGTCGGGGAGTAATTCGGCAGAGTCGGACATAAGTAGCTATACGGCGGCTCATTTGAGACGGATACAGCGGGGCCGCCCGCTCGTTGCCTCGCCCTAAAAACCTAGACAGGCAGCTACTCTGCGAGCAACTGCCTGTCTAGGTTTTAATTACTAACGCTGGCGGCGCCCTACGCGGCAGCGGCCTTTTTCACGCGCACGGCGGTGGGGCCTTTCATGCCGGGCTCGGTTTCAAACGTCACCTTATCGCCCTCCGTGATGGTGAGGCCGCCGAGGTTGTTGGCGTGCACGAAAATGCTTTCCTGGTTGGCGGCGTCCTTGATGAAGCCGTAGCCCTTGGCCGAGTTGAAGAACGTGACCGTGCCAGCGCGCAGGGTGTCCTCCACGGGGCGGTCTTCCTGCTTGGGCACGCCGATGCGGATGCTCTCGAGGGCGACTTCTTTCTTCTTGGTGGGGTCGGGTGGAGTCGAGGTGATGTTGCCGTTCTCATCGACGTAGGCAATCATATCCTCTTCGCCCTGGCCCTTATTGGCCTGGCGGGCGAGGCGGCGCTCTTCTTTCTCGTTTTTCTTTTGCTGACGCTTTTTTTCGGCTTCCTGTTTACCGAAATTAGTCTGTGCTTTTGCCATGAGGGTGTGGGTCGCGGAATAGCCGGTGGGCTTTCTTTACCAAAGGAAAAAACGAGCCGTTAGATGCCCGTTATCGTGGCCCAAGATACGGGGGAAAGGGTGGCTCATACTAGCATTTTAAGCCTCCGCGAGCCCCGATTAGTGTAATTATTTTAAGGGCTCAGCTTGCCGCTGGGTCGGGCACTTCGCGCACGCCGCCGGGCGGCAGGCCATCGAGCGTGTGGCTGCCAATGCGTACCCGCACCAGCCGCAGCGTGGGGAAACCTACCACGGCCGTCATCTTCCTGATTTGCCGAAACTTGCCCTCCGTGAGTGTAAGCGAAATCCAGGTGGTGGGGCCGTGGCGGTCGTCGCGCACGGGGCGGGGGCGCGGGGCCAGCGTGGGCGGCTCGGCCAGCCGCCGCGCCTGGCACGGCCCGGTGCGGTAGCGCACGCCCTGAATGCTGATTTCGACGCCCTGTCGCAGCTGCGCCAGCGCCTCGTCGGTGACGAGGCCATCGGCCTGCACGTAGTACTCCTTTTCGACGTGGCGGCTGCGCACCACTTCGCTCACGCGCCCATCGGTGGTGAGCAGCAGCAGGCCCTCGCTTTCCTCATCGAGCCGGCCAATGGCCATGGTGCCGGCCGGAAAGTCAAACAACTCGCCCAAAAAGCGCTTTTTGCGGGCCTCTCGCTCAAAGGCACTCACGAACTGGCTGAGGTAGCCAAAGGGCTTGTGGAGCAGAAAGTGGCGGTGCGGGGTGGGGGAGGCGGGGGCTCCGACTTCAGTATTCACTGCATAAAAGTAGCCTGGCGCGTGTAAACTCACCCCCCGCCCCCCTCTCCTTGGGGAGAGGGGGTCGGGGGGTGAGGTTACACGCTTGCTATGCCACCCCCACCCGGCGCACCAGCCACACTACCAGCCCGCCAAACAGCGCCATCAGCCCAAACGACCAGCGTAGATTGGCGGCCTCGGCGATGAAGCCCACCAGCGGCGGCACCAGCAGGAAGCCAAAATACCCTACCGTGGACACGCCCGCTATGGCCGTGCCGGAGTTGGCCGCCGCTCGGCCCGCCAGCCCAAATACCATCGGCACCACGCACGAAATGCCCAGGCCCACCAGCACGAAACCCAGGCCCGCTACTAGCGGCTGCGGTACCAGCGCGGCCAGCCCCAGCCCCAGGGCTATGAGCACGCCACTGTAGCGCAGTACCCGCGGCATCCCGAAGCGGTTAGCGAGGTAGTCGCCGCTGAAGCGGCCTACCGTCATGGCCACCATGTAGATAGCGAAGCCCAGCGTGGCCGTGGCTTTGGGCAGGTGCACGGCTTTTTCGAAGTAGATGGCACTCCAGTCGTACATGGTGCCCTCGCAGGCCATGGAGGCGAAGGTGATGGCCCCGAATCCCAGCAGTGCCTTATCGGGCCAGGCAAAGCCGGGCTTGCGGGCCGGGTCGGCCGGGGCAGGTGGTATGGGCAACGTGTGCCGATAGCTGGCCAGCGCTACCAGCGTGAGCACGACCGCCACGGCCGCAAAGTGCAGCCCAGTGCCCACCACCTGCCGTACCAGCAGCGTGCCTACGGCCGCCGCCCCAAAGCCCGCCACGCTCCACACGCCATGAAACGAGGCGATAATGGAGCGCCCATAGCGAGCCTGCACGCCCACCGACTGCGCATTGACCGAGATATTGAGCAGGTTGCGCGACGAGCCGAAGCAGAACAGCAGTACCACCAGCTGCCAGGTGTGGGCCACCTGCCCTAGCAGCACCAGCACTAGGTTGTACAGAATTGCCCCGACCAGCATGACTTGCCGGCTACTGTAGCGCCGCAGCAGCACGCCCGTGACGGGCAGCGTGAGCATGAGGCCGGTGGGCATGGCCAGCAGCACGCCGCCCAGTTCGGCCTCATTCAGGCCCAACTGGTGCTGGATGGTGGGAATGCGCGATGCCCAGGTGGCAAACCCAAAGCCCGAAACCAGGAAAAACAGCGCCACCGCCAGCCGTGCCTGGCCGGGGGTAGTCGCGGGCAAACTATCGCGCATAAGCCACTAAAAACCGGGCTGCGAGGAGCAGGCGGCCGGTCAAAAAATGGGGCAAAGGTCGGGCGACGCGGGCGGCTACCGGCAGTTTATTTCCCGAAAAAAGCTAACCCTGGCGTTTATTTCCCGTTCTAGCCTCCGCACAAAAGCTTCTCTTCTTCCTGATTTCATGTCTGATAAACCCACCATTTTCCCCCCGCAGTCGCAAGACGCGGGTGCCGGCAAGCCCGGCCTCGAATACAAGATGACCCCCGAGCCCGAGTACATTCGGGAAGGCTACAAAGGAGCCGATAAGCTGAAGAATAAAATCGCCCTCATCACGGGCGGCGACTCGGGCATCGGGCGGGCCGTGGCCGTGCACTTTGCCCGCGAGGGGGCCGACGTGGCCATCTGCTACTTCCCTACCGAGCAGCAAGACGCCGAAAAGGTGCAGCAGCTGGTGCAGGCCGAAGGCCGCCGCTGCCTGCTGCTGCCCGGCGACCTCAAGGTGCCGTCCTTCTGCGAAGAAATCGTGGAGCGCACCGTGGCCGAATACGGCCAGCTCGATGTGCTGGTGAACAACGCCGCTGAGCAAAACTGGCACGACTCGCTCGAAGATATCACCAACGATGAGTTGGATAGCATCTTCAACCTCAACATCATCGCCATGTTCCGCATCACGCGTACGGCGCTGAAGCACTTGAAGAAAGGCGCGGCCATCATCAACACGACCTCGGTGAACGCCTACAAAGGCAACGAGGCGCTGCTTGACTACACCTCGACCAAAGGTGCCATCGAAGCCTTTACGCGGGCTTTGTCGCTGCAACTCGTGAAGAAGGACATCCGGGTGAACTCGGTAGCGCCCGGCCCCATCTGGACGCCGTTTATCACGGGCGTGGGCCTGCTCAAACTGCCGCTTTTTGGGCACGACGTGCCCATGGGCCGCGCCGGCCAGCCTTCGGAAGTGGCCCCGGCCTACGTATTTTTGGCTTCGGAAGACGCCTCGTACTTCTCGGGCCAGACGCTGCACCCCAACGGCGGCTCGGTGGTAAACGGTTAAGGTTTAATTAGTAGGAAAACCCGTTGCCAGCTCCTCGCTAGAGGGGCTGGCAACTTCGCGTATAAGCCGTGCGTATCAGGCGCTACTTGTGGCAAACTGCCGCGCTTCGCCTGACCTTACTATTCTCTCTCCCATGAACACCAAGCTCTTTCTGCTGGCTGCGGCCACGACGCTGGCCACGGCCGCCTGCTCGGAAAAGAAAACTGAAACGACCGAAACAACCACCGTGCCCGCTGCCGACGCGGTAGCCACCGTTGATACCACTTCGTACCGCGCTTCGGCCGACGCCATCGCAAACCAGGTAGCCACCGACCTCAACGCGACCGATGCGGCCGTGAAAACACGCCTGCAAAACGTGTACTACACCCGCGGCCGCGCCCTGCGCGACCTCGATACTAAGTACGCCACCGACACCACTGGCCGCTACGCCGCCCTCAAAGCCGTGAACGACCAGACGACTACGGAGATGAAAACCATCGTGGACCCGGCTCAGTACAAGACTTATACCACCAGCCAGGGTACGTACTACAGTGGCCCGTACACTACTACCACGGTTACTACCACTGCCCCCGCCAAGGCTAGCCTCGGCGCACGCGTAGGTCAGGGCACGGCCATCAAGAAGATGGAGCGCGAAGACGACGGCGACCACAAAGTGAAGTACGAGAACGGCGCCAAAATCAAGCGTGAAAGCGATGGCTCAGTAAAAATCAAGCGCGCCGATGGTACGAAGATTAAAATCGACGAGCACGGCAATAAAACGGTGAAAAAAGGTCTGTTTTAGGTTTCGCACTCCATGCTTTAAGGAAGATAAAAGGCCCCGACTCGGAATGAATCGGGGCCTTTTGCGCGTGAGTAGATGGTGGTAAGACTACTTTGGTACCCAGCCCACACTAAGGCCCTGAAACGGCCCATAGCTGAAGGGGCTCAGCCTGGGCTGGCGATACCAGGGCTTGGGGTGGGCGGGAGCCTGCCAGCCCGTGCCCGTGGGCGCGACGGGCTCCTCCACGCGGGTGCGGCCGTTGCGCACGGCTATTTTGGCGAAGCCGTAGCCCAGCGCGATGCCCAGCGGGTAGTCGCTGGCCCAGTGCACGCCGTTGTTGAGCATCGAATAGCCAAGTACGCCCATTAGGCTGTAGCCCAGAGGCTTGATAAAGCGGTATTCAGGGTAGTTTTCGGCGATAACCGTGACTGTGGCCATGGCCGTGGCCAGGTGCCCGGTCGGGAAGGCATCGTAGTTCGACACGTTGCCTTGGTAGGTGCTGTAGGTGGGCAGGAAAAACCAGCGGCCCCGCTCTTGGGTCGAGCGGAAGGGGCTCTGGCGGCCCGTGGTGCGCTTGAGCGCCTGCACCACCACGCCGGTCGTCAGGATGGCCTCGCCGAGTTGGGTCGCAGTTTGGGCGGCACGGTTATCCTTCTTGATAATGCCGTAGGCCATGAATGACGACGCAATGGTGAGGTGCGTCCAGCCGTCGCCCAGGAAATAAAACGCGCTGTTGAGATTGGCGGGCACCTGCATCTCGATGGGTACTTTGGTGCTGCCCAGGCGCACGGGTATGTAAAAGAGGTTTGTTTTGGCATCAGTGGCATCCAGGCCGAGCGTGCGGCCCAGGCTTTGCGCGCCGTGCAGCAGCCCTTCGTCGGCCGCGTATAAAAAGACCGAGCTTAGGGCAATACCTGCAAATGCGGGCAGGTTGTCGCGCTTGAAATACGTGCCCGGAAACTGCACCAGGTCGCGCGGAATGTGTAGCAGCCAGCGCAGCTGCCCCGGCCGGTCGTAGTGCCACGTCACGCCGGGCGCCACCGTGTAGTCGGTGCGCCAGGGGCGGTGGCCGGGCTTGGTTTTAATTTTAACCTTGCCCGAATCAGCCACGGCGGCCAGATTAGCGACAAGCTGCGCCGCAGTGTCGGCGGGGGCTACCTGGCCCGAATCGGCGGCGCAAACTGGCCGCGCAAGCGGACTGGCCGAAGCGGCAGTGGCCGAAAATGCCAGCGCCCAAAAAGCTCCCAACAACCACTGGCCCAAGTGGCGGGAGAAAACAGACTGTACCAAAATACCTATACCTAACTAAATAACCCCTCGCGCTACTGCCCGCCGCCGCGCAGACGCGGGCAACTCCTGAATATTTTTACAAAGATAACTTAGGCCTAATGGCCAGATAAAGCTGGTAAGATGAAGGGCGGGTGTACTGCTCAGAAAACCAGATAACTACCAGGCTAGATTCACCGTTTAAAAGGGGTTGCTGGCGCGTAGTGTCGGCGTTACTTTTTTAGATTACCCGCTTGCCCAACCTCTACCAGCCCCAATTTGATGCCCTGCGGGCGCAGGCCCCCGCCCTGCGCCGCGAAGACGCCGCTGCCCGCCGCCAGCGCCTGCGGCGGCTGGCCGACTGGCTCACCGCGCACCGCACCGAGGTGCAGCAG
>Ga0265780_10001351_pt1 | contig 34693 bp, 25 predicted proteins | sample P1T30metagenome_FD_192432 | JGI IMG/M metagenome (GOLD analysis project Ga0265780, IMG submission 192432) | Plant litter microbial communities from East Loma Ridge, Irvine, California - P1 T30 | ecosystem: Environmental > Terrestrial > Plant litter > Unclassified | place: USA: California...
GTTTCTGTGCCAACCTCATTCAGCATTGCCGCGTTTATCCATCAGAGTCCGGCTCTCCCTAGCAGGCAAGATACTTGACCCGTTAGTCTTCGTAGGCGTGCTCTCTTCCACGACACCTTCCATCCCGGCTTGCTCGTCTTTCGACCCTTGACGACCTGCACCATCAGGAACTCCATTCCCCTCCTTCCCGTCCACCCTCCGTAAAGCCCTCCTCTTCTGTCTCCTCGCGCCAACTGGAAACCGCTTGCTCGCGCCACAAGCACAGCACGTAACAACCGCCACCTCGGCCCATGGTTTGCGCCCTTTCTTGCTCAGATTCTCCGTAGACCGGATACAAGTCTCAGCCTCGATTAAAGGCGAGCTGCAGATTTTGCAAAAGGAATGCTTGAGGTCGCGCGAGAGCCGGATTTGACCCTTCTGAGCCACGGATCGAAGGTGCGCGGTGAGTTGCAGAGGGAGACCTGAGGCTGGAGGGTTGAAAGTGGCGGTGCTGGGGTGTCCCGGTGAAGGTTTGTGGTTCGCGAGAGAGGTTGTTGTGTCCGTGGCGAGCGTTCCGGGAGGGTTGGGGTTGGGGTGTTCTCCGGTTGTGGGTTTCTTGCACGTGTCTGCAGATGTAGCCTCTTGAGCTTCGGCCGGTTTGGCGAGAGACTGAGTGCTCAAGTAGTTTGCTATTTTATGCAAGTATGCGATTCTGGCGTGTAGGTGCTTGTTCGGCACTCCTTTTGGGACTTTTTGCTTTGCCATTTCGATGCGATGTTTCGACCGCAGTCAGTCGAATTTTCAGCCAGCTTCGATCTTCGTTTTCTTGTTACACGACATCGCTTACAACGATGGCATAACTAATTTATTGGCGACTGTGATTGGCATATGCCTTTTTATGCATCAGAGCATGTTAGTGGTAAATCTCCAAGAACGAAGTGAGGCATGGTCGAGTCAGCTGCTTGGGGCTTAGCGCTCCGTGCACGGCCGGATTTGGATTGCGGGCAGAGGCTGTTCGCGTCCAGTCTACAACAACATCGTCACTCGCACTCACACTCTCTCCATCACCCACCCAAACTCAACCACAACCAGACCATCACGTCCGGTCTTCTTCATCACCTCCATCTCCACACATAGCGACGGCCTCTAGGATCGCCGCTTTCATCAACCTTTACTCACCCGAGTCCCCAGCTTGACGCGCAACACATACCGACTTCACATCTAGCCAACATGTCTGCCGAGGAGGATCTCATCGACTACTCCGACGAGGAGCTCCAGACCACTGACGCCGCTCCGGCCGCCTCCAATGGCGACGCCAAGAAGGACGCCGCCGCGACCGGGACCACCGATGCGCAGGGCTCCTACGCCGGTGTGCACAGCACTTCTTTCCGCGACTTCCTGCTCAAGCCCGAGCTCCTCAAGGCCATCACCGACTGCGGTTTCGAGCACCCGTCCATGAGTTAGTTACCCATCCCTCTGTGCTTCCGTGGTTCCGAAGCGCCGAGCGTCCGTCCATCTCAGAATCCAGTCTGCAAGGAGCAGCGCGAAATCAAGAAAGCGGTATATCATTCGATCCACCAAGTATCTGCGAGGAGGAGAAGCGATACGGCGACATCTCTCTGTGGCACTACACGGCTGTGTCCAGACATGTCGCCAACCTCACGGCCGGGCGAGGCATTGCCCCTGGCTTGGCAGGACCTCGAGCGCGAATAAGAGTCATAGCTCGAAAGAGTCCAAGACATTCGCCTGTCCCAGTGAGAAGGAGAATGGCGTTTGCAGTGGACAAGCGCATTCTATCAGGTGGTGTGGGTGTTGTTGGCGAGGTGGCACAGCTTGATTTCTGAGATGGACAGACACGACGCTCGCGCTCGAGCTATTATCTTCTGGCCAATATCTGACATTCTATAACCACAGTCCAGCAAAACTGCATTCCGCAGGCAATTCTTGGAGCTGACATCCTTGGTCAGGCCAAATCTGGTCTTGGCAAAACTGCCATTTTCGTCTTGGCAACCCTTCAGCAGATCGAGCCTGTCAACGGCGAGTGCTCGGTGCTTGTCATGTGCCACACCCGCGAGTTGGCTTTCCAGATCAAGAACGAGTACGCCCGTTTCAGCAAGTACCTTCCGGACGTCAAGACCTCTGTCTTCTACGGTGGCACTCCCATCCAGGACAACATCAACATTCTCCAAAACAAGGAGACCCACCCTCACATCATTGTCGCCACTCCCGGTCGCCTGAACGCACTCGTGCGCGACAAGCACCTCCGTCTGGGCAACGTCCAGCGCTTTGTGCTCGATGAGTGTGACAAGATGCTCGACCAGATTGGTATGTTGAGAACTTTCATCCCTTGCAACAGTGACTTTGCTAACAACTCGCACCAGACATGCGCCGCGACGTGCAGGAGATCTTCCGCGTTACTCCCACCCAGAAGCAGGTCATGATGTTCTCCGCCACTCTGTCCCAGGAGGTCCTTCCTATCTGCAGGAAGTTCATGCGCAACCCCAGCGAGTACATTGAGAAGGAGGAGGCGAAGCTCACCCTCCACGGTCTCCAGCAGTACTACGTCAAGCTCACCGAGGCCGAGAAGAACCGCAAGCTCAACGACCTTCTTGACGAGCTGGAGTACAACCAGGTCATCATCTTCGTCAAGTCCACTCTTCGCTGCACCGAGCTCGACAAGCTTCTCCGGGAGTGCAACTTCCCCTCGATCGCTGTGCACTCCGGTGTCAGCCAAGAGGAGCGTATTAAGCGCTACCAGAAGTTCAAGGACTTCAAGGAGCGCATCTGTGTCTCCACCGACGTCTTTGGTCGTGGTATCGACATTGAGCGCATCAACTTGGCCATCAACTACGACTTGCCCGCCGACGCTGACAGCTACCTTCACCGTGTCGGTCGCGCTGGTCGTTTCGGTACCAAGGGTGTAGCCATCAGCTTCGTCAGCTCTGAGCAGGACCAGGAGGTCCTCGGACAGGTTGAGAAGAGATTCGGCGTCCAGCTGCCCGAGTACCCCAAGGAGGGCATTGACGTCAAGAGCTACATGGCCCAGTAGATGCTGTGCAACTTACACTGTGGAGTTCGGGTTGGCTAAAACGAAAGGTCCAAAAAAAGGGAAAAGGGAATGAGATTGAAGGATGCAGATTGTTTTCTGGCAATAGGTGCCCACTTTTCAAGATCGAGTAACGAAAGAAAATCAGAATGTACCTTTTACTTCCCGTCGAACTTGAGACTCCCAACTGCGCTTGGCAAACCAATACCCAAGTACACAGCCAAAACTCAACACTCAATCGCCCAGCCCTACATGCCACCTACTTCCTCCCCTCCGCATCCTCCACAGCCTCCTCAACAACATCGCTCATGAAAGCGCCACCCAGCAGAATCGCCGGCTCGTTCAAATTGTGATGCTCGTAGCTCAGCGTCCCCACGCCTCCGGCTTCCAGGATCAAACTCGGGTTGTCCGCGATGTTCTTGCCAATCCAACGGCCCGCGAACGCCCGCAGGAAGTGGCCGTGGGCCACGACCAGCACGTCAAAGGGCTCGGCCACGCTGCCCTTGGGCTTGCCGATGGCGTGTTGGTGGAAGCGCTGGCGGATGTCGGCGATGACGGCGTCGCAGCGGGCGGTGATGTCGGCGGGGGATCTGCGTAGGTAGGACAGTTGTCAGTGAATATTGTTACGGTAAACTTTTTCCGTCCTTTTGCGATTCTCGAGCCCAAGAGCAAGGTTTCACAAAACCAACGAACATAGATGTTGTCGGTAGAAAGTGGGGGAAAATGAAGAAACAATGACCAAACATACTCTCCCCCCGGACACCCATCCCGCCAAATATCCCACCCCGCCTCACCCCTCTCCCTCCTCTGCTCGGCAATCTCTTTGCTCGTAATCCCCTCGTAATCGCCATACTCCCACTCCCTCACGCTCTCGCTAACCTCCACCCTAGCGCCACAGTCGTGTTCCTGCTGTCCCTTGACATCCTCTCCATTCACGCCCTCCCCGCGCTCGTCCACCCAAGGCAGCGGCAGCCTCAGATTGAGCAGCTCCAGCGTCCTCTGCGCCCTCTTGCGAGGCGAAACGTAGACGTGCGCGAGGTTGCGGGGCACGATGAGGCGGTCGGGTCCCACGAGGGCGCGCCCGGTTGCGCGGATGCGCTGCTCGCCCGAGGACGTGAGGGGGATGTCGGTGGCGCCGGTGTGGCGGCCGGAGAGGGACCAGGTCGTTTCGCCGTGGCGGATGATGAAGACGCGGGGGGTTGTCATTGTTTGATCTTTTCTTTTTCTGGTTGTTTCTCTCGGCGTGTATGCTTTTTAGGTTGTGTTTGGGGGTTTAGGTGGTAGTGGGTCTTGGTTGAGTTGGTAGTACTTTGAAGAATGGAAGTTGAAAGAGTTGTCAATGATGTAGAGAGAGAGAGAGGAATTCGGAGAGCTGGTAAGGGAGACGACGAGAGTGAGATAGGTGCGACAGCAGTGGAAGTGGCCGGGTAGTCTAGCCTGGACGTGGATACCTGGTAGTAGTAGTAGTAGAGTGCTGTTCTATAGCTCGCGAGGCCAATGGTTGCATAGCAGACCAAGTCTTTGATGTCTCGACACACTGGTCTATACTCAGCTCCATGTATTCGAGCCTCGGATCGTGCACCGCAATATCTTTGCTAACATGTTGCTATTGAGATGACTGCGTATAGTGGGGGTGTTGTCAATGATGCAATTGTTGACGATGATCTCATTGGCGTACGTGTAAATGGTAGATCACATCTTCTTACTAATCGCTGACAAACGAAAGACTGATGAACTCCGAACCAAGAACGCCAACCGGAGCACCGACCCTCACGTCCCCCGAAGATATGTGAGAAATTAATTGTACATGCTTAGCGAGAATGGCATGAGCTCTGGGAAAGCTTAGCAAAGCATCGAGAACCGTGCGAGCACCGCAAATGACAAGAAAACAAGTGCCACTAAAATTGATTACTGGCCGACTTTTGGATGCTAGAAGTAAAAGGCAACAAAACAAAAAAGATGAAGATTATTCCTGGTGTTACTGCTCTTGCAGGATATGCTTGCTCCCTTCTCCTGAACTCCTTTCCTTCCCGACCTGCTGGTATCCCAGGCGCAGTCGTGGCTTATGGTTGTTTTTTCATTCTGGCTCCCAATTCCGCCAGCATGCCCAAAACAAATGGATTATGTACTCGGACCAATCTGACTTGGTCTGAGTGATAAGTTTGGTCATAAAGACCGTACCCCGGTCGTCAATCGTCCAGAATGCAATGGTAAATGGTGTTGATGTTGCTACTGGTGCCGGTTCAATCGTCGTGGATGGCTGCAAAAGCCCTGATCGTCTCGAGAGCTGACAAGGTTTGGACAATGTCAACGACTGATCCAAAAAGTCCAACGAGCACGGCTATGCACTTCAAGCCAGATCTGAACCAGCGACAGACACAATATCATAAATGTTCTGCAGAAGTGATATCTAGTGGGTCAGATGTTGTGGTAATCGACAATGGGATCTCGAGTATCCAGAGCGAATCGCTGTGTCCTCCAAGTCGCCACACTACTCGGCGCAGTCCGTAACTCTTCGGGGATAGTGAATAGCACCGCGGTGTCTTGGTCTTGTGGGACAGCAACGGGTTGCGTCGTTCGGCCTTGGCAACTTTGTCAATCTTCGCATCATCGGACGCCGATGGGAGGGCGCGGGCCAAGGCTGCTACTAGAACTGTGGGCGGAGGGGTCGGAGTCGAGAGGCACAGAGTGGCTGCTTTCACCACTCTTCGCGCTAGCGCTCGCAGAACCGGTCAGACTGCGTACTTGAGGGCCACTTTTGGGCGGATAAAGGTGGCTCACCCCGACTTGCTGTTCAACGTGCTGCGGCGCAACCGCGTTTCCATGTCCTGGTGGGTGACGCGGAATTGGCTGACGCATGCCGGGCGGCGATGGTCGGCCGTTCTGCGGCATCATGCCAGGCGGCGGTGGGCCCATACCATTCGGCGGGTAACCGCCAGGAGGAGATGGGCGATTGGGTCCTGGGCCTCGTCCGTTCGTCTGAAGAGGATTGCCTGGAGAGTGGCTACCACGGCGGCTCATCGGAGGACCGGGAGCACCAGGCATGCCACCTCGTGAGAGTTCATTCAGTCTTTCGGCGGTGAGCGAGTTTGTCCTTGATTCGACGCCCATGTTGTGGCGGTCGACGTTGCCGTACCTGTCCGAGGAGTACCCCATCAGAGGGTTGCTCATCAGCTCTTCCCGCAAGTTGGGCATATCACCCATGATCTGGTTGCTTATACGGTTTTTCGCACCAGGTCGCTTGAAAGGGCCACGGCTCTGGCGCATGCCGGGTGGACCACCGCCCGACATTTCTGGGTTGTTGCGAAGTTGACTGGCGCTCGGTGCCTTTCTTGTTCGCCTCGAAGTCACGCTCATCATGTCAACCTGGTCTGGGTCAACGGGCGGTCCTCCATGGGCCATCATATTCGGATCGAAGAAATCTTCGCCGTCTTCATCGTCGTCATCCCATCCAGCGTGCGAAGCCGGCGGCGGAGGCATTCTGGGACCGGGACCGGGACCTCTGCGGCGCATATTGAATTCTTGTTCTCTCAGAGCAATCTCTTTCTGTCGGAGAGCGAGCTCTCTTTCCCGTAAGGCGATGTCGGGACCACCTGGCATGTCGTAACCACCGTCTGCCATCTGGGCAACCTGACCTTCTGGCAGATTGTCGTAGAGCATGAGATGACTGAATTCACCCAAGTCGTTTTCTTCTAAGGAGGGTCTGCGCTGCATTTGTTGCGGGGGTCCTCGTGGGCCGTATCCATTGCCGTTCATTCGTGGCGGGTAACCACCCATAGATGGCCCTCGACGGCCAGGCGGTGGTGGGCCGCCCTGCGCGGAGGGAGCTCTACTACCAGGAGCCGGACGCATGCCGTTCCGAGGCGCACCTGGCATTGGACCAGGGTAGCCTCTAGGAGGTGGAGCGCCGGGCCCTGCCGACATACGAGGCGGCGGTGCTTGAGGATTGGGAGAAGTGGAGGTTTGTGGTCGGTTCTGGTTTGTGATGTTGGCGTTGTGTAGCATCGAGTAAAGAGTCTCAATTCGGGGAACGGGGACTCCAGCTTCTTGTGCGAGTTTGATGGGCGAACCGAGATAAGTCTCGACCTCCATGGGCCTCCGGGCGGCGTAGTCTTGATACATGGTGCTGTGCGTTTCTGTAGGCGCGGTCATTTGCTCAATCGTTGCTTCGCGGAATCCAGGCTTGAAATTGCAGCCTTGGGCGGTAGCGAGGTTCAGAAGTTCGTCGATTACTCCCGTGACCATCGAACGGACGCCGACTTTCTCCAGAAGCTCATTATGAGACGGCGTCTCAAAGATTACACTGGCTGGGTGAAAGGCGATCGGTCTGTATTGAGAGGTTAGCCAGTTTGATCGAGTCTTGCTTTGTCAGGCTACACATACCCAATCATGCGCTCAAATTGCTGCTGACGAATATTAGGCGATACTTCGCAATCCACCATTCCAGACTTGAGCGTCATCGCTAAGGCTTCGGCCATGTCTTGTTGTATCGATGATGGGATAGAAGAATTTTTGTTTGCAGCGCCAACCCAGAGTTCCGTGGGACCCGAATGGTCAAACTCGCTTGCTCCAGTCTGTGTAATTTCCGCTCCTGATACCAATGAAAGAACGACGTTTGTTGGGAAGCGTTGCTCGAGATACGACTCGACGCCGAGGGTGTGTGTTGTGTTGATAAGGATGCATGTGTGCTGTGGTGCGACGACAGACTCGATGACAGAGGCAAGGTCGTAGACATCGGGAAGCGCCTTGACGCATAGCACGACGTAATCGAAGGAGGCGCGGTTGAGGGAGGCTGCTTCTTCGGGCGTTCGAACGACTGTTATGTCGGGCTTCGTCAGCAATGCGTTTTCGGGTGGGCTGGTCAGGGGGGGAACATACCATGTCTAGGCTTGAAGCGCTCGTTTCCGAATGTGCTCGACCTGAGAGGGTTGTCAGCGGCGATGGTAGGAAAGACGTGGTTTGCGGTGGCTTACTTGAACGAAATGCCATACTGCGACACGGCCTCGAAGCCACTCTTCCAAACGAGGGTTACATCGCAGGCGTTGGTTGCGGAAAGGCGCCAGGAGAGGAAGGCGGAGACAGCATTGCCGCCGACTGCGCAGACGGTTTGTGTCAGCTGATCGTCACGCATGGCTGGTTATGAGATGGACAAAGAGGCATGAGTAGGAGGCAGCAGCGTGAAGGGCCTCATGGCACCGGACGAAGCTTCGGGCTCGCGCAGGTGTGGGATATTTGGACGGGCTAGAAAAGTGGAGATGCGACGCATGGAGCGTGGCGGACGCCGAAGCAAAGGGCAGAGGGCAAAGGGTGCCCAGGGATGCTGCGGCGTGATGGCGCTGATGGGTAGGCAATAGCGCGACGGGCAGGAGCGGTTAGTACTGACCTGAGAGAATGCGTAGCCGGGGCGTTGACGGCGCCATTATTATTATTGCTGCTGCGACTGTGACGATGTATTCGCTTGTTACGCGACCTTTTGCTGACTGAGGCGCGGGAGAGGGAGGTTGAGGTGGGTCGTCGGGTGGATGTCAGAGAGTCGTGGACTGCTGCTACTACGACGCGGCTGCGGCTCGGTGTGCCAGTGCCAGTCTGGAGGCAGTTCAGTAGTCTAGGAGCGGGAATCGCAGACGATACTAACTGCGGCTATTGCAGAGTATCGCGTGTGCCAGCTGCGGGATGGTCGTTGCAGAGGATATTGCAGGATGCAAGCGGCCGCGTCACGCTATCCGACAGAGTTGCTGACTTGGTTGTTGCTGCTGTTGCTGCTTTCCTGGCAGGCTTTCAGAGTTTCCGACTTGGTGTCTGTCTGACTGTGTGTCCGTCCGTCCTGCCTGTTTGTCTGTCGTCCAAGAGTGGAGGTACAGCGCCGCGGAGGGGTTGGTGGGCTTGGTGGACGGGAGGTTGGTGAATGGCGACAACGGGGCGGAAACGAGCGTGTGGGATGCGAACAATACCCGGGGACTGGGAGCACAGCAGGGCGGTGATGGAGATGATGACAGCGACAACTCAACGATGACAAGGACAATGACAATGAGAACGAGGGCGGGCGGAGTAGTGAGGGCTGTCGGGGCAGCTAGGTACAGTGGAGGAGGAGATGGTCGCGGTATGTTTTGCGTCGTACGCTTATCCTATGAGCTTCGCATGCAAAAAGCCCAAGGCAAGGCAGGGACAAGCAGCAGCAGCCGCTTCTTCGCGTAGTCCGAGGGGAAGGCAGACACCAAGCACCGACAAACATCACCGATCGCTGCCATTGGCCCCTTCTATTGTTCTATTATGGACTGCCGGTAAGTGCGCCCTTCTGCCTGCATGATTGAACTGCACGGCACGGCTCATCAGACGCTGCTGCTGCTGCTGTTGTTGTTGTCGCTGCTGGAGGTGTAGGTCCTTCTCATCGGACGTTTCCTACCAGATAAACACGCCATGGCACATGCTTCAATCCGTCCCGACCGACATCCCGAGCACGCATCGCCGCTGAGCATGCCCGTGCTACAATCTAACGTGGCAGGGCGTGGAAAGATACGGCCGCATGTCTGTCAACCTTGGGCCGGCCGCCATGCCACAACACATAGGTACATGTAGTGTTCAACTACCGCAGCTGCAGCATGCCTACCTACCTACCTGCCTGCTTACCGGCCGAATAGAGTGTTGAATCTTGACGCATAAGGGTGCTGCTGCTATCCGTTAAGCTTACAACAGTACCTACAGTACAACATTCAACGATAACGCCGATCTTGAGTTGGGTCCATGAAGCACATGAGATTGTGCAATCAACAATGTATCCCAATGCTTCCATGGATACGATGTACTGATGTTGTGCTTGTTGGCAGTATAGCTCCTTAGCCATAGCCGTATGGATGAGCATGTCACTCCCTTTAAGCATCAACGCTTAGCTCAACGGTTGAATGGGATCAACGGGCGCTGGCGCCTCACTATTCTTTACTTACCTATTACTACGGCCTCTTCTACTCCACACCAGATCACCAATCCACCGGCTCTTCCCACTCCCGAACACCGACGCGTTGTCGCAAACATGTCAAGCCTCGCCCTCTCTGCATTATTATTACCAGGTGGCTGCCAGGCCTGTCTTGCACTGTCCTGATCGGCGCCGCTGCTCCCACGCCGCCAAAGCATGGGACGCAACGGTGATTCACCACGCGCATCCATAGATCATTCTTATTCTTATCATCATCATTGTTGTATCACACACCGCCCGTGCTGCTTGGTGTTCTCGGACCTCGAATGGTGCAGCTCACCAGCCTTTCCCACCGAATTCCTGCCAGTCTAACAATCCAACGCTACACTTCCACGTCGAAGCACCAGTCCCTTTAGCCAGCGGTCGCGCCAACAGAAGAAAGAGAAAAAAAATTAAGTTCGCGTTTCGTACTTCAGACCAACGGCAGTCCAGACACGATAGTCCATCCATTTAAGGTTTCCCGCTAAATCACGCATAGGCGGTTTGGCCGCCAGATACCGGTCTGCATAAGAGAAAAAAAACTGCATACAGGCAACTTCCGTCTGATTGCAAATTGCCATGAAATAATCCTTCCATCTCGTTTTCGCATGGAAAATCACCCTCACGGATATAGGGGAGGCAAAAGCCGCTTCGGGGAACCCAGCCCCTGAAAACATGCGCTGTCTTGGTGTCTGCAATAACGATCCCAGCAAAGCCCTGCGCCGGTCGTACTACTGATCGCAGCGCAGAAATCCTGCTGCCTTCGCGCACTGACGACGATGTACTTTGATGATGTCTCGATTCGCAACATCCCCTTCCAGCTCCCTATCAGTCGATGCCTCCGGATCGTTTCGTCGTTTCGAAAAACAGGCTGCTGCTAAGATCAGGGACTCTCTCCATGCGACCCTTATCAACGAAGAACACCGTGCTTCATCTTCTTATCATCAGGTCTTTGCTTGCGATATCACACTTTGCACGTTGCATGCATACACGGCTACACGGTACATGCACACGGTGTGCCCGCCCGACTTTATTCCAAACTCCCATGTCCCTTTGAGTCACTACACGTATCGACGCATCCATCACCGCCAACAACCTGCAAGTCCGATCACGACATCACATCCACCTCGGCTGGCATGTACCTCACCAGTTCCAGTTCCACGATGGATGAACATTACGCAGGGCAGGGCAACACCAAACCGCCCACGATGCGGATGCGATGCGGAGATCAACCACGGCGCGAAGATCATGCAACTTTTTCGACAAGGATGCGAGGGTTTTATTTTAGATCTCTTTGCATTCTACCCTGCACCCTGCTACGCGCGCGAGGAGGAGCAGGCCTTCCTTCGGCGGTGCCGCTAATGTAAGGTCCCACCCACACCCTTTGTTTCTCATCATTATCACATGTAGGAACTGGACATCGAATAATGCGAGGCGTTCGCGATAGTCGGCGAGGCTTCTTTTGCTATCATATCCACCTGCATCTTGTCTGTCTAATGCACATACATATAATCAGTGGCCGTGTATTCGTCTGACTTGTCTGTGCTCAAGTCGTTCGAGGCTCTGAATCTCAAAGGCTTACCTCATGTTTTCGGAACCCTACTCACTCCTGCTTCTTCCCACTCTTTCATTCATAACTCCCAATCCATCCATCGCGAATCCGACGAACAGGCTGTGACAGACAGTCGCCTCCTTACGCAGAGAAACCCAATAACTCCCACGCTAAGCACAAGACGTGGAGATTTGATGTCTTCCTGCGACCGGCCGTCGCTCCTTTTTGCGTAGACATCACGGCACGGCACGGCACTTGCATCTACCGCCGAGGCTTTTGTGTTTCGTCGCTTTTGTCTACAGACTGACGAAACAGCGCCCTGGATCTTCTCGAAGCGCTTGCCGCCTCGTATAATAATGTGAACAACTACCGGTCGATCTCGGGGAATAGGAGAGGGATCTATATCGGATCAGCCCCGTTGGGGATTTATGGCCAGGTACATGTTTCTCGTTCGCCTTGTCTATATATCTATTCGTGTGTGCAAAATGAATACTGTATGTGGCTGGCCTTGGTCGTGGATAATCGTTTATTGATTAGTTGCTTCGCAGAAAGTGTCTCGCGTTGATGTGTGGATGTTTTCATTTGGCTGGATCGGATTGTTTGGCAAGTCCTCATTGTCGGTTTGGCAACCGAGTTTGGGGCTTGGATTGCTCATGGATGTGTTTGGATGTTTACATTCTTGCTAGGTCCTGATCTCTTCTGGTCGACAAGATTGAACTTCGACCTGTTACTTTGTGACTTTGTTCCGAGTCAGAGGTTGGTAGCTCGGGCACACGCCTGTCGTTTACCGATTCCACGATCACGACGATGTCGAAAGTGAATGCGAGATTGTGTAGCACGATGATTTGCTGCTTTGTGAGCAAACGGCCAAAGCTATATATATGAATTTTGAGCGCCAAGTATCAGCTCATCCCGCGTGGCACAATTGGCTAGCGCGTGAGACTTTTACGATCTATCGTGATCTCAAGGTTGAGAGTTCGAGCCTCTCCGTGGGAGCTATCTTTTTTTGCCATTTTCCCGGCCTACATCTTCCTTCATGTGATCCGACTGCACATCTCTGTCTGTTGAGTACCCACAGTGGTATGTAGTTCCGGAGTTTTTGAGCTGGCGTTCGTCGGGTCGTCACTTTATATCAAGTCCCCAGCACTTGGCGACGGAACATGAATCCCACACATGGTTACTGCTCGCTTTCTCATCAAGTCTGAGTAAAAGCATATACATAAATGTATGGACAGGACAGTTGACACATTGAAGTATGTTGTTACATTTTTACATTTTTACATTTTTACAGGATATGTTGTTGAGCGGAAAATCTAACTTTACAGCTCCATCGACGTCGCATCTCCAACTCCCACTGGGACCTCGATGCCATCTTGCAGCATATGATCGAACATATGATCGTAAGATTTGAACTTCTTCAGGCCTTTGGGCAGGCCGACCAAGCCGTGCTTCCACGCTCTGTCCTTGTGGAACGCTTCCTCGGCAACGTCAACGAGAGGTCTGATCGGATGCAGTGACTGCACTTCTCTATGGTCTTGCTCAAATATCTGCAGCCTTTGCTTCTTGACAAGATTCCGCGAAAGTGGAGGGCCGGGTTGTTGGCTCTGTGGACCGCTTAAGGGAGCGTCGTTGCCGGCCGTTGTCTCAACCCCTCGAGCTGTCGACAACACCTTGGCCGCACTTCGCGGGTCGAGGCCGGCTTGCACGCCGATGGCGAACTTTGCTGCCCAGGCGTTCCACATTCGTGCCCGGTCACTCTCGTCCGTCCGCTCCGTCAAGGCATGCGGACTTACACCGAAGTTAATGCTTTGGCGCATGTTCTTGCGGATTTTGTGTTTGATGTGGCCGGCGCAGCAAGAGTATCGCCAGAAGACGCGTAAACAATTGAAGTACTTCCTTCCCCAGGCGAGCGAGGATAACAGCTGGAAGCTGATGTTGTTCAATGGGATGGAAAGGTCGTGGACGCGCGGTAGAGTCGCGTACCGATCGGCGTTGTTCCCGGCGAGAGGTGTGGAGTTTGCGCTGAGATCGTGGAACTTCCTCAAAATGGCCACGGCCATTTCCATGCTGCCATCCTTCTCAGCGGCGCCGAGGAAAGTGTTGATGGTGATGACATCCGGGCGACCGCCTCGAATCACAAGTTCGTCGACAACTTCGAATGCCGTCGATGTGTTGCCAGTCTTCAGCAGATGATGACACATTTTGTTCGCTGAGAAGCACGTAAGCCACCTGACGCCAGGCATGTCATCGCTGATGTTCTTGACAAAATCCTTGAACGAAGATCCGGGGTAGGAGTCGATGAAGCTTGCGAGCAATGCAACAGAGTAATTCTCAAGGCTCTCAATTCTCGTCGATATATCAGCGTCAACGGCTTTCGTTTGCATATTGGAACGAACTTTGTCGACGTCGTCGGGGAAACGCTTCATCATCAGTGTGAGGAAATGGATCCAGGTGCCTGCGTTTGGGGCAAACCCTCGCGCTCGCATTGCATACAGCAAATAGTGGAAGGCATGGGTGTTCTCGGCTTGTGCTGCAGCTGCCAGTAGGTTGTTGAAGACGTCGACGTCGATCACCAACTTCTTGTCTTTCAGAGCATTCATGATTTCGCGAATGGCGGGAAACTGCATATGGCGCGCGAGAAATTGCAAGGCTTTGCCAGCAGCCGAAGGAGTCACCAAGTGAGCATTCTCCGGATTTGTCAAAAGCGACACCAGCTCAGTACGTACGGCGGTTTGTGCTTGGTTCAGGTTCTTAAAACGCTTGAGCCAGACTTGTCGAGGTATCGACGCCGTGAGGTCCTCGATATGAGCCGTTAAAGACACAGCGGATGTGAGAGCCGTATGTTGTTGTGTACCGGAAGCCGGATCGCTCGGAGTCTTCTTTGCTGTGCGCTGAACGTCGAAGGTTGCGGAACCTTGTGACCAAACCGCTCTGGTCGGTGTCTCGGTCACTGTGTCGACAATATTCTCTAGTTGTCCCAGCTCAGTCTCGTCTAGAAGATCGTATAGCGACTCATCGATGTCTTCCTCAGTTTTGTCATTGTCTTCCTTCACAGCTTTGCCATGACGGTCCGAGATCTCCGAACGCAGATGATAATCTGCAAGAGACTTCAATGCGTCAATGTCATCTCCGCTCACAGCACCTAAAAGGTCTGACTCCTGCAGAAACTTTTTCGCCGCTGCATTCTGGGCAGTTGTACCCAGGAGTGTGAGAGACGAGAACAGTCCTGTGTCTTTTCCAGGAACAACTTGTACATGGCTCCCTGTTCGCTGCATGACCTCAAGAATTGACTCGCCCGGGTCGCGAAGCCACCTTGCAAATATGCCATCTGGTAGTCGTATTGTCTCCATACGCTTTTTGTAGTATTTTGATCCATCCGGGCTGTCCTGTTCAAGGAGTCGAAGGGTTAGACGCCATGCCTTTTCTTCCGAGAACTCGTGACGCTCTCCCAGCAACTTGTGGCGACGCGCTTGCTTTTTCATACGCTCGTTGTCCTGCGCCCTGTTTGCAAGAAAGTACCGCTCGCGGAAAGCTGGTTTGTCCTTGACTGCGGCTTCGGTGTTGACTGGTGACGTGTCTGCTTCGCGTATCTTCCGTACGAGCAGATGTGGCGGCGTTTGGGCCTTAACCCTCCGAACAACCAGTACTCCGTCGCCCTCTTCACTCTTCTTTCCATGGCTCTCGCTTGGAGCTTGGTTCGAGGTAGGTTGAAGAGTTCGTGCCTCGGCTGTTTTCTGGTGTTGTGCATTCAGACATCGGGGAGAGGAGCCATATCGCCGGCTATGTTGAGATCCATGGTGACATTTCGTTGGGCGACCAAGCACCTGCGAGGTAGTGCAAGTATTTTGTCGAGGTGTTGATACTGAAGAATATCGATTGGTATGCGATGAGGGCGTTGCATGAGATCCGATAGATCGCAAGATGCGTCTTAAAGACGTGGCATTGGCGGACATGTACGAAAGGTCTCTGCAAGGGTGTGCGAGACGGTGGGTTAGGATGCTCTTGGATAACTATACAGGTAATTATTGCAGCAGGAGAGCCGTAGACTTTCGGACCTGGTTTGAGCTTCTCGGAGGTCTTCGTCTTGAAACGGAAGTCTGTGCCGCGTTATCTGATCGTGGCTCAACTCCAATCCGATGATGAGAAGCCGCTTTGTGGCTGAAACCTTTTGCGTCAGAGTGGTGGCTGGACGCGTGCGAATGTCAAGCGCGACCATACGCGCTTTCTAACGCGCGCTCGTTTACGTCCCGTTTTCTCCTCACCACATCGACACCTTTGTACCATTCTTGCACATTAAATCTAGTGATACTCGCTTATTATCACTGCAATTGCCCCATAACACCAACAGAAAACCCAATCGCCGATCACGTCCTCAGGATACACGAAACCCCAAGCATGGCGGTCGAACGCTCTTCGCCGCCGCCAGCGGACGACGATGCCATTGACCTAGGCGACGACTACCTCAGCCCGCGGTCCAAGGTGGCCAAGATGCTCGCAGACATCGACAACGCCCCTACACCTTCACCAACGCGTAAAAACCTCATAGTCGACGATCGTCCAACTGTGTCACGCCCGTTCATGGACGACAGCGAAGACGAGGCCGAGCCGGCTGCAAGCAAGGCACCACACGGATCAAACGAAACCACCCGAACTTCTGCACAATTAAGCGGCGAGGATGATGATGAAGAGGAGGGAATCATCAGAAGACCTCAAGGTCGCGCCGCTAGGAGAATGCTGGACTTGGGAGCACCAAACACGGCTTCCCAAAACGACAGCGACGATGATCTTTATTCTGCCACTTCGCTGAAACCGACCAGCGAGAGACGCAGACGCGAGGCCTTCGAGCGAGCAGCTTCTGGATCGCCCTCTGCTTCGTCCCACAAAAAGGGCACCGGCCTCTTCGTCAGTCCAGCGAAATCAACGCTCAACAAAAGCGATGGAGAAGACGACTTGCCTGGGCCGAACAGACTAGCAGAGCTCGTAGCTCAAAAGCGAGCAGAACGTCTAGCTCGCGAAAGTGAACAGCAGAAGGTTAAGAAGTCTCGCAAAAGCAATGGCAACAACGGATCTGAGCACGCATCGTCCGATCTCCCTGAAGAAGCTTTCGAAGGCTCACAAGAAGCTCCAGCAGATCCAAATGTTGAGCGCATACTGTCTGACGCCGCAAGACCAACCCGTAAGGCGAGCAAGAAAGCCATGCTTGAGATGGAGAGGGAAACACAAAGACTGGCTCGCCAACAGGCACTGGCCCATCAGATCAAGGTCAAGAAAAAGTTCAGCACGACCGACCTCTTCGCACGCTTCAACTTTCGCCAACCTAACCAACAGTCAAACCAGAACGAGAAGAACTCATCGTCCATGCCTAGCAGCGACGGCATCGAAGCATCGCCTTCGGCAGCTCGACCTAAAGAACCTTTCTCCACACCTCCATCCAGTCCACCGACACCTCTCGACAAACAAAGACTGCTGGTTGAGAGAGGTGCTCTGACAAAGATGACATCAATTCCGGAAGATACCCTCGCGAAGATGAACCTACTTCGAGAAGACACACTCACCAGTTTTGTCGCTGACGAAGAGGAAGAGGAACTTCCTGAGATGGAAGGCATCATTATGTCTTCTCTGCCTCAGGAAGAGAACGCAAAGTCAGCCGCACAGGTTTCGACTCAGGAGCCAGACTCTAAGATTGCTCGCTGGAGTAAGAAGTCGGCGCCTCAGACATATCGAGATGAGGGAAGCGATGATGATCTCGAGGTCCTTGAGCCATTGCCCAAGCACCTGCAAGTTTTCGATCGTATCAAACCGTCCAAGAGGCAGGAAGCTCACTCCAACGCCATTCACACCCTGCGACACCTGTCTCACCTCGGTCAGGTTGATGCGAAGCCGAACAGACCTACCAATGCTAAGCCATCAATCCATCCGCAAGTCTTGGAGGCACAGTTACGCAAAAAGGCTCGGGAGCAGGCGTTTGCGGCTCAGCAGGAGCGTATTGCTGAGCTTAAAGCTAAGGGTATCACTATCCAGACCACTGAGGAGAAAGAGAAAGAAGCCGAGGAGTTCGAGAACCTCTTAGAAAAGGCCCGCTTAGACGCTCAAGACCTCAGAAAGGCAGAGAAAGCTGCCCGCCGGGAAGCCAATGGCGAAGGCACGGTGGAGGTGAGCGACGACGAGACGGAGGATGAAGACTACTACGACCGCAGCGATGCTGAAGACGAGGAAGAAGTTGCGGACGCTGGAAAGAACGACTTGATCGACGACAATGCGGATGAGAGCGAAACCAATGAAGACGCAGAGGATGTTGCAGCAGAAGAGGACGACGATCTTGTTGAAAGCGAGGCGGAGGTCGAAGCCGCCGAAGATCCCAGCGCTGAGGCTCAAGATAACAACGACGTCCCGACAATCACTCGCAAATCTCGCAAATCACATGTCATTGAAGACGATGACGATGACGATGTCGACGAGGATCACGATGGTCTTGAAATAGACGGCCAGGCCTCTTCTGATGTTATCCCAGGAACGGCTAATGTTGCAGACGAAGATGAAGATCCGTTCGCCGCATTCGGATTTGGTGCCGCCAAATCTGACGACAACGCCATGTCTGCAACCCAAGCCTTCAACGCGACTATGCAAGCTCCTTCACAAGACACGCAAGAAGACAGCTACGACATACTGAAGCACATCCCGCCTCCCAGCAGCTTCGTTGAACCGCCAACCATTCCAGTCATGGCTTCACAAGATCTGGATGACAGCCAAACGCAATTGGCCGCTGGCCCATCCCTTGGCGAGAGCCAAGATATCGAGCTGAACTGGGAGACCCAGCCTCCGGAGACCCCAGGCCGTGGTCTTATACGTAAAGAGAGTGATCTCTCAGAAACGCCTGGCTGGGAGCCCACGCAAGATCCCGGGCTTCCGTCTCCATGGACAGGTGGGCGTCGCGGGCAGCTGGAGAGAGCACCGACTCTCACTTCAGCTCCCGAGAACGACCACGAGACACAGTCGACTGTCCAGCTCCGTATCAGTGAGAGCCCTGCCCCGGATGTGGTTTCTAAACGCGGCCGTCTGCAGCAACGTAAAAAATTATCGCCAGACGATAGCGAGGATGAGGCGGAACCGGAGATCCCCGCTCAAAAGAAGGATGCGTTCAAGGAGATGAAGCGCCAACGCTTGGAAGATCTGAATGCCAACGACCGTACTGAAGCCAAAGCGGAGATGAAGCGGATGATGGATGACCAGGCTGAGGAGTCCGAGGATGAGTACGCCGGACTTGGTGGCGACGATACCGAGATGATCGCACCAGAGACGGCAGAAGACCAGGCAATGATCGATTCGTCGTACATTGACGTGGACGAACGCGCCATCGCTGCCCATCACGCTGCACGCCAGCGTGTTGCTGAGGAGGAAGCAACAAAGAAACTGTACAAAGATATCACGACTGGTGGCCTGAGACGGAGACAGCGCGAGGCCTGGGATCTCGATGAGGATGAGGACGACTACATTGCCCGCAGGCGACAGATGCGTCTACGTGAGGAGACCCGCAAACGCCAGCTGCTCCTTCAGGACGAGAATGTCAAGGATTGGGCTGAGAAGGGAAAGCATACTAAGGGTAAAGATGCTTTCCTCAAGGCCATCGCTGACGACGATGAGAGAGAGGCTGAGGATGCCATCGATCTTGATGAGGAGGAGGCCGCAGAAGAATACACGCAGCAGTCGCAGCCAGAGGTTGACGGTGTGCCGTTGCAAGAGATCGGTGGCAACAAGAGACCTGCCGAAGAGGATGCCACTGCATCTCAAGAGAGGCCCCCAGCCAAACATCGCCGGACTAGGGAAGTCGACGCTGCCTTTTCTCGTCCGACCTCCATCGGCCAGGTTCGTGAGAGCCTCAGCTTCCTCCTTGATGAACCGGATCAGATTCTTGTCGGTCCTTCGGCACTGGATGATGACTCGGATCTTGAGATCGAAGACGAGCCTACAATGTCAGGAGCAAACCAAGACGAAGACGACGGTGACGAGGTCGCCGCAGAAGAAGCTCGTGAAAACGACGGCGGATTCGCGCCCAACCCCAAGTCCCTGGAAGACAAAGCGATGATGCCGCCGCCTCGTCTTCCTGGACATCTCCGCCGTACCGCCGCCAAGCCAGCTGTAGTTGACCGCCTCAGCTTGAAGCGAGGCAGCAGCAGCTCGACTTCCACTGACAGCCGTTCAGCTTGGTCCTCAACCGGCTCCACCGCAAGCTCCAAGGCCCAATCTCTACTCCGCCGCGCCACGAGCAGTCTCTCCACTTCTGGCGCTAACGACCGCGGTGTCAGTACCGGCGGCGGCAACGATCGTGGTGTAACCATCGGCGGCGGTGCGAGAGTTGGCGGCAATAAGAAGAGCTCGCTTGCGTACCAGGCGAGAGCGGAGGAGAGGCGCACAATCGTTGAGGCGAGTGCAAGGAGAAGGGCGGAGAACACTGCGAAGATCGCAGAGCTCAGGAGAGCGAACAGTAGCTCGATGGCAAGGATTGGATTCGCAGGTAACGGCTTTGAGTGATCAGGTGAATTTCGGCGGTTTCTTTTCTGGGAACCATCATTGGTGTCATGGGACAATTGTTGGGGTGATGGATGATGAAGGATTTGGTTCTGGCGCGCACGTAACGTATACCTAGGTACTATGTAGCATTCTTTACAATGCATCTCAAAAAGAATGCTCGCAGCAGAGACTCGGATGCTACTCTCTCGTTTGAAAGCAAGCTCTAGTTTTTCACCTACTACGCTTCGAATATATATTAGTATCTTATGAAATAGATATAGGAATTATCCTTAGGATATAGGCTATATTTCTATCTACTTTTTACTATAATTGACCTACTAATAAGTGCGCTATCTATAGAAACGCTAGATTTTATAATTTTGTAATTTTAGATATAAAATGTTATATGATATATCTTTAGAAAAATAGTATCCTAGAATATACACTTAATACGAGTAATACCTAGGTGATTTTCAGATTAGAATATAGCTTAGGAGCGATAGTATCTAGCTATCTATATATCATATTATAAAGATGTTTATTCGTTATATAAATAGTTAAGATCTTTGCATTATATGATCTTAGCTGACATAGTGGGAGAATCCCCGCTGCGAGCATTCTTTTTGGGAGGCATTGTAAAATTGAACAGCGTTCCATCCAAGGCTTGGTCCAAGAACGACTCCAACTTCGACCATGCCACGAGTTTCGCTAGAGATCCTCTCCGCTGTGTTACCTAGTTGTTGCATCACTTGCTCCTGCATCAACCCCGCTTCTATTGACCAGGTACATTTGCGTTTGCATGAGTGGGACCTCACCTCACGAGTGAAGATCATACAATTGAACTCCACGGCTGATGGACAGGTGAGAACGATACAGTAGCTGTCCGACCTGGCAAGAACACCTCTGCTGCTCAAATGTCTTCGACGAAACAACAAGACCGTGTGAATTGTCGGCACAACGGTATCCAGACCATCACCATCCCGGACGAAGTTCGCAGCAACGGCACACCATCACCCGAATTAATGGCAGAGGCTCTGACATTCCTCCACCGCGACGGCATCATCATCCTAGCCAACGCCATCGACCCAGCCCACCTCGACAACCTCCAAGCCGTCCTCGGCCCTGAAGCAGAGAACGTCGCTCAAGACCCAAACCATCACTTCAACTTCGGCAAAGAGACTCGGAACATGGACCAAGCACCACCCTTGGACCCCCAACTCATGTACAAGGACGTCTGGGCCAACCCCGCCGCCGTAGCAATTCTGAAGAACGTCCTCGGTCCGCATCTGGTCTGCCACTATGCCAACGGGAACACAGCCCTGCAGGCTACGGGTAGGCAGCCGGTTCACAGCGATATAAATACCGCCCACCCTCTGTTTCCCTTCGCCTATGCTATCAACATCCCGCTGTGCGACGTCGCCGCTGAGAACGGCGCGACGGAAATCTGGCCCGGCAGTCACCGCGATAGCAATATCGACCAGCACGGCGTGGACGACGACCGCGCTGGCGACTCCCACCTAACCATCAAGCCGTCCCTCCTCGCTTCTCGCCGACTCACTTCCCCTCCAGTCCAGACCCACACCACTAAAGGCAGCCTCATCATCCGCGACCTTAGGCTCTGGCACGCCGGCATGCCGAATCGCACTCCTAGGCCTAGGATCATGCTTGCTTTTGTCATTCAGCCCAAGTGGTTCCAGGGGCCTTCGAAGGTCTTGCTGCCGGTTAAGGCTAGGGGGTTAGTGGAGGGATGGCGCAGGGAGACGGGGTTGGAATACAAAGCGGAGTGGGTTGAGGGGGAGGTGGATCACAGGAGCGTTAGTTCGGAAGGGGTGGATTTTGGGAGCGGGAATTGGGCTATGAGGGGGTTGGAGGGGTGTATGCGTTGGGTGTGAGGGTAGGTGTCACGCATTGATCGTGGGAATGGGTTTGGTGGTAAGGATGTAATTCTCAATGGTCAGCGAATTGTTCGTTATGCAATTATATCTACTCTCACTGGCAGGTGTGGTCCAACAATCAACCACTCACTGCGGTCTCTCGTACCCATCCACGTCGCAGCTGTTAGACAGCTCCTTGTACTTCGGATAGTTCTCCCCGTAAGTCTTGATCTTGTCCATGATCCCCGAGTAGGCATCGCTTCCAATCACCAACCTCAACGGCGGATCCTCCATCTTCGCCACCTGCCACATCGCATCAGCCCCCTTGATCGGATCCCCAGCCTGAGTCCCGTGCCTTTTGCCCATCTGCGTCTTCGCATCGATATGATCGTAAGCAGAATTCTTGCTAGCAGCGAAATCCATCGACCGCCCCGCCCAATCAGTCCTGAATCCGCCCGGCTCAATACAAGTCAGCTTGATATTCCACTCCGGCTTCAACTCCAGCGCCAGCGCCTCGGTGAAGCCCTCAACCGCCCATTTACTCGCGCAGTAAATGCTGAAAGTCGGCACGCCGCGCTGCCCGCCGATCGAAGTGATTTGCTGGATGCGTCCTCCGGGGGGGGAGTTGACTTCGCGCATTGTCTCGAGCGCTTTGCGCGTGACGTTCAGCAGGCCGAAGTAGTTTACTTCCATCTGCGTGCGGATCTGGGCGTCGCTGAGGGACTCGAATTCGCCCGAGAGGCCGTAGCCGGCGTTGTTGACTACGACGTCGATGCGGGAGAAGTGGGAGAGGGCCTTGTCGAAGGCGGCGTTGATGGAGTCTTGTTTGGTCACGTCACAGTCGAGCGTGAGGAGGTTTTCCTTGGTCGCGCTGGGGAAGGAGAGTTTGGAGGAGTTGCGGGCGGTTGCGACGACTTTGTCGCCTTCTTTGAGACACTTCTCGACGTAATGGTAGCCGAAGCCAGTGCTGGTGCCGGTTATGAAGAAGACTTGGGGGGCCATTTTGGGTTGAGTGTTTTTTTTTGTTTTTTTTTTATTAAGTCGTGAAGGGTGTTGATTAGACGACACTAGGTACTTGGCTCTTGAAGACCTTGGGATCTTATATGTACCTTAGCTTAGTTGTTGATGAGAGGTGGGGTTGATGATGGCTTGCAGTGGAACCATTCAGGTTGTGATGTCACTTCGTTAACTCCGATACAGCCGTCGAGGTCGAACAATGGGAGGGAGCTAGGAGATACGTCGACCAGACCTCACCTATAGCCGGTACGGTATGTCGGTGTAGCCTCGACTCTGCCTTTTACAGATTGAGTTGACTTCCACGATGACGAGGGTACTCAATTGGAGTGATGGATCGTTGGGTCTGTTGCGTCATCATCCAAGGTCAACGAAAGAGTATCCGAGAAGACAAACCTCTGAACAGCAAGGCAAAAATGATATCATGTTGGTGAGTATGTTACTTGTACCAGCATGTCTGTGACGTGTTTTAGCTGCTGATGTTACCGCTTACGACTTCGAGATTGTTGACTTACATGTACCACTTTCCGGAAACTGCTCTCTCACTGGCATCAAGTGTCGTTCGATAGGTGGAAGACGCTGGTAGCAGTCACTCGAGGAAACCAACTGCATACGTTCACGAAGATGTTCCTAGCTGAACTAAGCCTTTGTCTTGAATGCTTCGTCTTTCGAATGACTTGTTGGTTCGCCTGAGGAACAATGCTCTTTGTCTTGCAGAACTCAAAGACCAGTTTCTCCATAAGTAAAACTGATCCTCCGACGCTGATGTTTCTTCTCGAGCCACATTCACACTTCAGGCGGTCTGGTACTGTCCTCTGAACTCAACCTTCGGTCAACACACGCTGACATGTCTTACGGCGACAACACCGCCCCAGCAGTGGGATCCCACATGCTCATCCAGCTCTTGCGATCCCTCGGTTTGCCCATGATCATCATTCCTCTCCTAGCCACGGCTGCCTACTTTGGCTTCCGCTGCTTCCGAGCGCGAAAGCTTGCGATTGCAGATGTCGAGCGGCAGAGTGTTGTGAGCTCGTCGAATGGTAAGGCGCCGGTATCTGATATTGAGGATTCCAGTTTGAGGATGGTTCCGGCTCTTGCTACCGGCGATGTGCAAATACCACGCCCGGTGTACCTAGGCTGAAGTCTTCCCGTGTTGAATCGACAAATGAGAAAACCCATCCCCAGATGAATGCAAAAGCCACTTTGTTTAGTCAGACCCAATAAGATACAAAATCCGGGCTTACCACCATACTGAGCCCGTTCATCGGGTACTGACCTATCTCAGTCCAATCCGCTATCGTCCATTATCCAGAGTACAACAATTATGCCTTCTAATAATCATCTGCGCGATGCGGACATGTTGTAGACCATTTGTTGATGTAGGGTTAGTGTTGGGGTTGAGTACGTCTTTTTCCATCAAGGGGTAGATCCGGCGGCAGATGAACACTTCTATGGATTGCTGATGCATATGACAAAGAGTGATTGCTGTCGGCTGCTTTGCTCAGTGAATCGAGCTTGACATTCGCAACAGAAGTCTGGAAATCCTTGTCTCATCAGTGAAGAGGCAAATGGTAGAAGTGGCACCGGCCTGGCCTGTGCACCTCCGCCTCTTTCTCCCCGCAGCATGTGACGGAGCTAAGCTGCATGAAGCGCCGCCGTGTCGGCTTCAGCTCACAGTTGGTTGCCTACATCTCCTCCTCCTCCCTCTCTCCCTCTCACTCCCCATCCTCATCCTCTCTCCAGCACCACCACTTCACATCAACCTACATCGCCCACCTAATCCTTCTTCCTTTCCCTTACACACACATACCATCTCCCTTTCTCGAGTCTGTCCTCCAACCGCACCGGCCCACGGGAACGGCGCCTTATCACCGACACCGGCCGCTGAGGCGACCAGCTTGAATACGTCACCGCCATCTCGGCGAAACCCTTGTACCACACATACGACGGTCAAAGACCTTCCAACACAACCCATCATGGCGACTCCAGGCCATCACGCCGGCAACACCGCCGGTCCGGATACCCCCATCACCATCAAGATCTCTGTCAACGACAGCCTCAAGAAGCTCAAGCTCCCTCTCAAGGACCTCGGCGCCAACGTGCTTATTGATAAGGTAAGCCCATTTGACCCACGTGACCCATGCTTACATTTATGTGCTACTCACTCGAGCCATCGCTAACAACTTGTCTCCAGCTTCGCCACTGCCTCAACATCAAGCCTGAGCAGCACGCTGTCTTTGAGCGCTTCTCCGACTCCGCAGGCGGCTACATCATCCTCGAACCCACCAACCAGCAGGTCTTCAAGACCCTCATCCGCGCTGCCAAAGCCAAGTCCAAGCTGAGACTCAAGGCCACTGTTACTCCCGACCCTGCCTCCGTCACTCCCGACGCCACCGAAGAGAAGACTGAAGACATGGCTTCCTCTACCCTGGACAACCAAGAGATGACCGCCGAGAAGCCAGTGGAGCCTGTCATCGTCCGCTCACCAGACAACCAGGCGTCGTCTCGCGATTCGACCGCCCTCGATGGCCGTTCCATCGGCAGTGGCATCTTCCAGTTCCGCGAGGCTCGTGCATCACAGCAGACCCTCGTCGAATGTGACGCCCCGACACCACGTCCTTTCAGCTCGGACCGTTCTGAATTCTTCAACAACCTCGCCCGTGCCGGCCACGCCGTTCCTCGTGAGCTCGCCTTCCGCAGCCGCAAGCCTGTTGCCACTCCTGCCGTTTCTGCCCAAGGGCAGTGGTCGGTCTACTGCAACAACTGCGACAATGCCATGTACGATGCGCACTACCACTGCAGCATCTGTGACGGTGGTGACTACGACCTCTGCGAGACCTGCATCTCCGGCGGCCAACTTTGCCCTGGCGAAGGCCACTGGCTGATCAAGCGTTCTATCAAGGACGGCAAGGTCGTCACCAGCACAACCGAGCGTATTGGGCGCAAGGCCGAGTACATCAAGGACGAGGTCTCCCGCGAGATGATGAACTCCCCTGTTGAGCAAGACATCAAGACCGAGATTCCCGGTGCCTTCGCGGAAGAGACGAAGACTCTTGCCGAGGAGGCTCGCATGCCCACTCGCACTTGCAACAACTGCGTGTATGTGCTGCCAGAGCATGAGTTTGTCACTTGCACGACTTGCGATGACTTCGACTTGTGTATCCCTTGCCACACCGCCAACAAGCACGGACACCACCCCGCGCACGGCTTCCAGCCCGCTACCGAGGATACTGTCCTCAGCATGACCGCCAAGGCTGCCCTTGCACCGGGCCGCCATGTTCGCCACAACGCCATCTGCGATGGCTGCGACAAGACAATCTTTGGCATCCGTCACAAGTGTTTGGACTGCCCGGATTGGGACTACTGCAGCTCTTGCGTTGCCCAAGCCTCGCTCAAGCATGCCCGTCACCGCTTCACGGCCATCTACAACCCCATCGCGGAGCCTCAGCCGGTGTTCACTCGCCACACGGGCATCTACTGCGATGGCCCACTCTGCAGGAACCAGGTCGACCAGGCCTACATCACAGGTATCCGCTACAAGTGCGCTGTGTGCCATGACACGGACTTCTGCGCGTCTTGCGAGGCTCTGCCGAGCAACCACCACAATCGCACTCACCCTCTTATCAAGTTCAAGACCGCGGTCAAGAATGTTAGCGTTACTACGATGAATGAGGATGCTCGTGGCCACGTTCGCAACATGGGTGACAAGACTCTCACGTCGGCCGTGCCTTCGCCACCAGCCACAAACACCGCAAGCGAGGTAAAGACCGTTGCTGAGATCAAACCGCAGGCCAAGGAGGAGGAGAAGACCCAGCCTATTCCGGTCGTCAAGCCCGAGCCCAAGGCGCAGCTAGTCCCCAGTACGATCTCGCCCACTTTGCTCAGTGCTGCGTTTGTAAAGGACAGCATTTCAGACGGTACGGTCGTTGGCCCTGGAGCCAGATTCACCCAAATCTGGACCTTGAAGAACGACGGTGCCTACTCGTGGCCTGCTGGCTGCAGCGTTCGCTACGTCGGCGGCGACAACATGCTCAATGTTGAGAACAGCCACCCTGCCTCAATCACCGACATCAATGAAGCTACCGAGAGCAATGTTGTTGGCCGTGAAGTCGAGGTTGGCGAGGAGATCGCCTTCAAACTTGTCCTCAAGGCGCCTATGCGTGAGGGCAAAGCCATCAGCTACTGGCGTCTCAAGTCTGCTGACGGGACTGCGTTCGGCCACCGTCTTTGGTGTGATGTTGAAGTCAGGAAGCCCGAGCCAGTACGCCACTACTTGAGTGAGATGCAGCGGGCACAGCGCGAACATGCCTACCAGAGACAGCTGCCCGCCCACCTCCAAGAGCAAATGGACGCTCAGGCCAACAGGCAGGCCGCCATGCAGGCCAACAGCCAGTCGTACCGTAACGCGCAAGCCGAGGCTTTGGCCCGAGTCCATCTACAAGGCCAGCAACAGGCCCAGTACCAGGCCCTGCAACAGTACTACCAACAGGCTGCCGAGAAGCAGGCCGCCCAAGAACGTGACCTGGAGCGGTTCCAGCAGCAACTTCGTCGCGAAGACTCGATGAGGCTCGCGAACATGCTCCCGCAGGCTTCCGTTACTCAGCAGCAAGCCTCCAGTGCGGCGGCTGACTTCAATCCCCAAAAGGAGACTGCCAAGCTTCGCGTAGAGCAGATCAAGGCTAGGATTCTCAAGGCTCGTGCTGAGAAGCATAGCCACAATGCCAAGGCTGCCAGAGTTGCTGCCGACAAGAAGGGTCTCGAGGAGGAGAAGAAGAGGAGCATGATGGAGAAGGAGAAGAACGAGAAGGCGATCAAGATGATCATCGACGCTGTGACCAAGGCTCCGGCTGACGAGACCGAGGATCTTGCAACCAGTCAGATGGTCTTCCCCAAGCTTGAGAAGGAGAGCCCGGAGGCTAGCATCATCCAGTCTTCCTCTAGCTCTGGCAAGGGCAAGGCCGCATACGTTCAAGACGAAGACGTCGAAGAGGCTGCCACCGTCGCTCCAGTCGAAGCTGCGCCGTCAGTCTCTTCGCCGCTCACCGTCGCTGTCGACGATGACTTTGTCGATGACTTCGATGATCTCGAGGTTCTCAGCGCCGACGAGCAGAGCGGAGACGACGGCTTCTTGACTGACGAGGAGTACGACATCCTGGACGCCAGCGACCAGGAGACTGTTGCCTCCAAGTGAGCTTGATGTGCTGGGACAGCGAGTCTTGATCGCAGTATGATCGGGATGATGCGTTACGATGGCATCAGGGCAGGACGCGCAGAGGGAGATTGTGTTTGGATGAGCAGAATGGCAGGGACTAGCAAGTGGTTCACTCACCACTCCCACACTTACGAAATGAGCACAGTGTTCTACTGAAGAATTACTCCCTGCGATGACACGACTTTGGATTTTGTTCGTCCCACAGCCCGCGGAACAACGGTGTTTTGGTGTGACTTTGGGGGTGTATCCCTGGTATGATTAGCAATCAGTAGCTCGGTATCGGTTTTCCTTTCTCTCTCGAATGTATCTGTCCACTGTCCAGTCTCCATAGGTGTGCTTTGGGGCCCGCTGATTATAGCATTGATACGACGATACCACGGCCTCTCGGCATAATAGGCGGCAACTAGAACGATGTGGCTGTGCTAGGTACCGAGGGCATTGTTCCCGGATCTACTGGATCCGGTACTTGAGAGCGGTTCGTAAGCGAAATCCATCCATGTCGTGCTTTTCTGGAAGGACGCTGGGATTGAAGACAGAGAAACGCCTGATCAATTGCAAACTAGTTTGTTGATTCCACTCGTTAACGCACGTATGAACTTGGGAAACGGACCGGCGACCTTGTGCGAAAGGTGCCAGCAGCTTCCTCACTCACTCACTCGCACCCAGCAGCCACATCGTCGAAGACCACATCGATGTCAGAGTTCCTGGCCACATTCGCCAGCGCCTCCGGATTCGCGTCGTACGCAAGCTTCAACAACCCAGCCACGATCTCGTTTTGCGCGGCTTCTACTCTCCTGCCCTCCAGCGTCCCGAAAGTCTGATCGATGGTTGGTTGTGATGTAGGTGGCACTTGGCGGTACACCGTCAGCAACAACGGCACGTCCATGAAAGCGTAGTGTTGCGTGTCCCAGATTGCCAACTCCATCTTGGCAGCGTCGACTTTCTCGTAGAATTGGTCCCAGTCGGGGACTGCAGGGAATGTCGGGCGCGTGTAGTTCCTCGTCGACGCTGCTAGGACGAACGGCTTGTCTTTGAAGCCTTGCTCGTTGACGGGGCCGTAGATCGTGCCGTCGAAGTTCAGACCTCCGATGACGGCCGGATTGCGCTGGGCGGCGACGGCGGCGGTGGCGCCGCCGAAGGAGTGGCCGTAGACTACGACTTTGTTGCGGTTGAACGTGCCGGGGAAGTTGGCCAGGATGGACCTCGTGAAGGTCGTGTTGGATAGTTGGGAAGTCAGGAAAGCCACATCCCCAACGCGCATCTACAGGCTTCTATGTCAGTCTGCGGTCGTGCAACGCCCGATCGGTTTGGAGCTGAGTAGGGTCATGTCTTACCTCCAACTGTTCCAGCGTCGTCGTCGTGTTCTCCAAGCCAAGATCGGTAGAATACTCATCACTCCCGTCGGGAAACTGTACGACCGCCGCCTCGTACGTGTGATCGACCGTAAAGACGATGTATCCCAGACTTGCCAGCGATCTCGCCATCGCGCCATAGACGAGTCTGGTCCCAGAATAGCCAGGCGAGAAGACAGCTACGGGGTACCGCTTCCTGTCAGCACCAGCGTGAAAGTCGAGCGCGATGGTCGAGAGATCACAAAACTCCATTTCAAACTGTTCGAGCATGCCCTGCGGGATGCCCAGCTGCTCGCCTACCTGGCCGAAGACCTTTGCGGTCAACAGGGGCATGTAAGGCACGGTTTGAGACTTGCATGCGTATTGGGCATCGATGGGGAGGTAGACGGAGGACATGAAGCGGCGTCTGGTGTTGGGATGTGGCGCGAGGATATCGGTGCGGTTCAAGTCGACGAGCTCGAAGTGCTTGACGGCAACAGAGTAGGGGCCAGGTGGAGATGGGACCATGAGAGCGCACGCGGTGCTCACAAGTAAAGGCAGAGTAAGGAAACGCATCGTCGTTGGTTTAGACTGGGTTGTGGCTGGAAAGGGTTGATCTGAGGTGTTGTTTGGGAGAGAATACCGAGCGCAATGCTTGCTTTATAGTCGACCGTGTCCACGGCCCACTGACCATCTCCGGTTCACATGATTAGGAATCGTCTAAGACCTGCGGCATTGTCGAAGGAGCACTCCTAGGTAGAGAACGACAAGGCAAGACTCAGCGCGGAACCAACGAAGCACGATGAGAGGCAGCTTCGTATCTATTCGGTTCCATTTGGGGCTGGTCATGCCTCGCGGCCGGTTAGGCGTGGTCCGGTGGAGTCGAAGGAATCATGTTGATGTATGAATACATATACATGTATGTGCTCGAAGGACGACAAAGGGCCAAAACCCTTGACGCGGAACCATCGTACCATGCTGAGTGCTGATTGGCTGTATCGTACTCTGGTGCCTGGGGTCAGGAACAGGAACAGTCTAGTTGGAAGGCACTCGTCGCTCTTCCCCCATAGACGAATAGTACCTAGTTCAGAGCACAAATCAGAAGCTGAGATAAGTTACATGTACCGACATGCTAATACTGATTGTAGGTAGGAACTCATCCACTCAAGCTTCAGAGACAAGCAATGAAGAGCCCCCAAGCGCCGAAAGCTTGTCGTGGCGAATGGCATTCCCTAGAACATCAACGTGGCTTCACACTTTCATGGAATCGCACATCTCATCACTCTACTGGCTCTGCGAAAACAAATACGATGGCGCTATACATGCATCTCATTGTCGATCCTTGCAACCTTGAGCCAAACACATCTATTTTACTCACAAAAGACTCCTCGGCACCAGTCCGTCTAGATTTCACTAGTTTGAACGCGCTTGCGTGGTTTTAGAACCTTGGTGGACATCACCCGCCGTTCATCAAATAGAGACTGAACGCATATCTACATAAATGGTAGGTGCTCGCATTCTCTATTATTCAGTGACCAACAACACTTGCACAGCTTCTCTTCACCCACAATGATGCTCATCCGCTCTCTTCTCGGACTCTCAGTCGCCTCACTAGCATTCGCCGAGTCCACAGTCTACCTCATCCGCCATGGCGAGAAACCCGCCGACGGTGGCACCGGCCTGAATGCACAAGGCGTACAGCGATCACAATGCCTACGAAACGTCTTCGGCTCGTCGTCCGGCTACGACATTGGCTATATTTTGGGACAGACGCCGAAGAAGAGTGAGTAGCGTCGCCACATCCACACACTTACAAGCCCCGTCAATAGAGCTAACAACCAACCCAGGCGGCAAACGCGCCCGCCCCTACGAGACCGTAGAGCCTCTTGCAGAAGACCTCGGTCTCACAGTCGACACGCACTGCGACCGCGACGACTCGGACTGCGTTGCGGACGCCGTGGAAAGCTACGACGGACCGGGTAATATTCTGATTTGCTGGGAGCATGATGCTCTGACAGATATTGTCGACGCTCTTGGGGACAAGGATGCGCCTAGTTATCCGGATGATCACTTCGATATCATCTGGACGGACCCTTCCCCTTACAGCGAGATTGTCAGCATGACTTCGGAGGGGTGTCCTGGATTGGATGATTAGAGCTCGTTTCCTGAGACATGCGCAAGAGCTGCGGTTGTCCATAACGAGAACTCATAACAATCTACAGAATCATGAGACCTATGTGTCCTATCTTACAGTACACGCAGACCGTACTCCTGAAAAAGCACGCTTCTCTCTACATCTCATCAGCATGCACAGCCCCCGGATACTCGGCAAAACTCCCCGGCCTATAACTGCAATACAGCTCCTTCGACGGCACCATCTTCTCCAACACTCCATCATCGTCAATCGTCCCCGTCCGAATCATCCTAATCGCAGGCTTCCTCTCCGCTTTAACCCACATGATACAGCTGCACTTCTCACAAGAGTAGGAAGTCATGGGATTGCCGGAATCGGCGGTGCGGGTGAAAGTCTTGGATGAGCCGGTGAGGAGCTTGAACTATAAGATAGAGGAAGACATTGGCGTTAGTGTGAATGAGGTTTGACAAGCTTCTGCGAGGACGACTATATTACTGACCTGATCGCCCATCACGACGGCGAATGTATTGCCGTTGTGGCCGGAAGTCTTTCTGCACCAGTGGCAGTGGCACATTCCCTTGGTTGAGGTGTTAGATTTATTCCATTCAGTGAGGGTGGCCGCCGGCGGAGGAGAAGGATGTAGATCAATCGAGGTCTACGTACCACGAACAATGGCTCGCCTTCGAATTCATATGTATAGTCGCCGCACACGCAGCTGCCTTGAACCATTTTGAGCTTGTTTGTGGGTTTGTTGCGCTGGTTGGGATTTTCTTGGTCGACGATTCCGAGTTGGGTGAAAAAATCTCCTCTTGATAAAGTTCGTTTGGTTCTTTGCGATCGAGATGTAATGACTGTGGCTTAATGTTTTCCTAGGCTGTTCTTTGAATTCGTGTCTTTATACATTGTATGAAGCGTTGATTAGTGAACATGCAGGGGAATTTCCTGGAGCCTGGAGTATTGGACCCACCGGGACCCGCTCTAGTATGAACAAACTCTATTTGGGATAAAGTCGACACTTGTTTGCAAGAGAGCGACTTCAGTTCCATGTAAGAAAACGATCCGACGAGAAATGGATGTAAGGTGGTGACTAAATCTTATCACAATACTACGTGAACATGTTCTTGTTGCGACCAGCCCATTCTTCGAACTTCAAAGCCGGGTGCCCGGTGTACTTCTTCACATTCGCAACTCCCTCTTCGTGCCTGCCTGGCTCAAGTTCCATGGCGCCTCCATTCGAGTCTGTCTTCTCAATTACACTGATCAGGTACTTCGCGATAGGCTCTGGCATGCCTCCACGGAGGTACTCCTGTAGAGCTTCTTCGGCGTCGACTTCAACCACTTCGATCTCCTCACCTAACACCTTGCCGATGATCTGGAAGCCTGACTTCTGAGTCAACATCTCTGGGCCGAACAAGTAAATCACATCCTGGCCGTCACGCTGCCCTTCCACGAGAACGGTTCCGCTGACCTCGCCCATATCTTCGTTCGTGATCCAGTCGGCCTGGCGTTGAGGGCTCATGATCTTGACTTTCCTGGCGTCGATGCCGGGTTTGTTGTGCAAAGCGTTTGTCGCGAACGAACCGGGTCTGATGGCCACGAGCCGCTCTTTCGCGAATACTTTCCGCAGACTGACCTCGGCTTGGGAGTGGATGTACGAGATCATGTCGGCGGGTTGGACGTCTTCCATGCCGACTTTGGGAACGGTGAAAGAGCTCAGAAAGACTACATGCTGGATGCCGCCGTCTTTGAGGGCTTGGAATGCGCTCAGCATGTGGTCCGGCGAGCCGTGTGCCAGGTATACGAAGGCTGCTTTGGCACCGGACTTTTGCACAGCGGCACGGATGGAGTCGGCGTCGGTGAGGTCGGCTTGGAGTCGTTCGTATTTGCCGGCTTGTTCGTCTTCCTGGGAGAGGCCTGGGATGGTCTTCTTTGGGTCGCGCATGGCAAGGTAGACCTTGGCGCCTTTCTTGCTAGCTGTCTGAGCAGTGATGGACCCGATGTTTCCGGTAGGACCGAAGATGATTACTTTGTCGAAAGCCATGATGGGTGTTGGGTGATTGATGAGTTGGTTGATGTTGGTGATTGATATTGACGGTGTTGGTTGAAGAATGCAGGAGAGGATGTGAGTATGTAGCCTATGGTCAAGGGAATCCCGGGTCTATTTATCACCAAGTTCAAAGAGGTGTCAGACGCATCGACCTGGATCCTACATGTGTCTTTGCTCCGCTAAACGCCGGTTTAGTCATGGCCTTGCAGCTCAACTCAGCTTCACGGACTCGGATGTAGCTGACTCCCCGATCCGATAGAACATGGACCCGCAGTGTGAACCTACCATGTGCCTTGCCAATGGAAGCTGTAGAAAGCGAACTGTCTATCATATCTGTACACTCTGGTCAAAAGCGAATGCGGCTTAGCCAGTCTTACTACTCCCAAAAATGCAATTGTCGCGAGACGACAGACAATTGCGTGGCTCAAATCTTCGAGCTGCTGTATCCTTCGCATTTTCGCACGGCAATTGCCGCTGATTGAAGGCATGCAGGTAAGTCTATGTGTGTACCTTGTGTAGGAGTGTACAGTGTCGAGGTGTGCACGTGAGGTCGCGAAGAGAGGGCGCGAAGAAAGGCGCGTCGACGGCTTGCAACGTCGTCATCACCTCTCGGAGCTTCGACTTCGATCTTCAACCGGTGCCACCACTTTACATCTACCTCATCTCCCCACCGACACTCCCCGATGCCGGACGCAAATGACACCTCTTCCGACCCGCCTGTGAGGCTCTCACTGCCTCTGGAATTTCAACAAGAGGTCTTCCACGAGCTACGAGAAGAAGATGCTCTACTCGTCCTTGCGCGCGGTCTCGGCCTGCCGCGATTGGTCGCCAATTTACTACACAGCTACGATGCCGCCGGCAACAATCTCATCCTACTCGTGGGTGCGGAAGATCGAGAGAACATGTGGTTAGGTGAAGCACTCGCCGAGCACGCGACAATAAGTGGGAGCCCGAAATGTCGCGGCCTGCGTCTGGTGAATACCGACCTGATGAGTGTGGGTACAAGGGAAAAGATGTACGCCGGCGGAGGAATATTCAGTATCACAA
>Ga0265780_10001354_pt1 | contig 34665 bp, 29 predicted proteins | sample P1T30metagenome_FD_192432 | JGI IMG/M metagenome (GOLD analysis project Ga0265780, IMG submission 192432) | Plant litter microbial communities from East Loma Ridge, Irvine, California - P1 T30 | ecosystem: Environmental > Terrestrial > Plant litter > Unclassified | place: USA: California...
GCCAACGACGCGCAGAAGAAATACGAGTGGCCCGGCGGCACCGAAGACCCGCGCGTGGTGGAAGACGACAAGGGCACCTACTACATGACCTACACGGCCTACGATGGCAAGCTGGCCCGCTTGCACGTGGCCTCCTCGCCCGACCTGCGCCACTGGACCAAATACGGCAACGCCTTTGCCCAAGCCGCGGGCGGCAAGTACCTGGATAAGTGGAGCAAATCGGGCGCCATTGTGTCGAAGTACGAGGCCGATGGCCGCATCGTGGCCACCAAAATCAAGGGCAAATACTGGATGTACTGGGGCGACGCCCAAATCTGGCTGGCGACTTCCGACGACCTCATTCACTGGACGCCCATCGAGATGGCGGCCGGCGAAAAGCCGCCCGTGCCGCTGCGCGCCCAGGCAGTAACCATGCCCACCTTGAAAATCGTGCTGCCCACCCGCGCTGGCAAATTCGACAGCGACCTAGTAGAATCGGGGCCGCCGGCCATGCTCACCGACCAGGGCATCCGCCTGATTTACAACAGCCGCAACGTGCCCGCCATCGGCGATAAGTCGCTGCCCGAGGGCACTTACTCGGCGGCCCAGGCGCTGTTTGACAAAGACGACCCGACCAAGCTTTTGCAGCGCATGGACACCTACTTTATGCGGCCCGAAAAGCCTTATGAGACCACCGGTCAGGTCAACCAGGTCGTGTTTTTGGAAGGCTTAGCCCGCTTCAAATCCAAGTGGTTTATGTACTACGGCACGGCTGACTCAAAAATTGCCGTGGCTGTGCGGCCCGAGTAGTCAGCTAGTCGGGCTGTATATTCCGGGTCATGCAGCGCGCAGCAAAGCAGCTCGCTCGCTTCATTGCTTGCGCCTTGATTGCGGCACCACGCGAGCTGCTTCGCTGCGCGCTGCATGACCCGAAAAGGGAACTTTAGTCCAAAATACTCCACTCCAATTCTCCCACCCATGCAAACTGCCGCGGCCATCAGCGCCCCCGCCAACGTACCGTTTACCGAGAAGAAATACCTTCCCACGCTGGTTTTTGTCTCGTCGCTGTTCATGCTCTGGGCCATCGCCATCACGATGGGCGACGTGCTCAACAAGCACTTTCAGAACGTGCTCAACGTGAGCAAGGCGCAGTCGGGGCTGGTGCAGTTTTCCATCTTCGGGGCGTATGCCGTGATGGGTATTCCGGCCGGGCTGTTTATGAAGCGTTTTGGCTACAAGCGCGGCGTGCAACTGGGCTTGGGGCTGTATGCGCTGGGCGCTTTTCTATTTGTGCCAGCGGCTAATGCCAGCTCGTTTGGCTTTTTCCGGGGGGCGCTGTTTGTGCTGGCCTGCGGGCTGGCCACGCTGGAGGCTGTGGCGCACCCCTTCATGGCCGCGCTGGGCGACCAGCGCACCAGCGACCAGCGCCTCAATTTCGCGCAGTCGTTCAACGGGCTGGGCGCGGTGGTGGGGCCGCTGCTGGGCAGCTACTTCATTCTGAGCGGCGAAAACTCGCACGTGGCCGGCGACCTCACGTCGGTAAAAACCCTGTATTTAGCCATCGGTAGTGTCATTTTGGTTATCGCCATCGCGTTTTCCTTCGTGAAAGTGCCAGCGCTGCAAGATGCCCACGCCGCCGATGCCCACGCCGAAACGGAGGCCGGCTACTACGCGGGCACCACCGACACGCTGGCCGCGCCCAAAGGCCTACTGCAACACGCGCACTTCCGCTGGGCCTGGCTGGCGCAGTTTCTCAATGTGGCCGCGCAGGGCGGCACCTGGGCTTACTTCATCAATTACGGCGTCGAGAAAATGCACTTTACCGATAAGGTGGCCGGCAATTATTTCTCCCTGTTTATGGTCATGATGATGAGCGGGCGCTTCGTGGGCACCTTCCTCATGCGCTACATCGCGCCCAATAAGCTGCTCGCCGCCTTCGCCCTGGCCAACGTACTGATGTGCCTGGTAGTGGCCCAAAGCTGGGGCTGGCCCTCGTTTATCGCCCTGCTGCTGCTTAATTTCTTTTTCAGCATCATGTTTCCCACCATTTTCTCGCTGGGCATCAAGGAGCTGGGGCCACAGACGCAGCAGGCCTCGTCCATCCTGGTGATGGCGGTGGCGGGCGGCGCGCTGTTTCCCTACCTCATGGGCAAAATCGCCAACTACGACATCGCGGCGGCTTACTACCTGCCCATCATTTGCTACGCGTTTATCGCCCTTTTTGGGGCGCGGCTCTACCGGGTTTCGCGCTAGGAAAACGGCGGTTTGAGCACTGCCAAAAACACGGCCCAGGGCAGTTGCCCCAGCCACTTCACCAACTATATGCACAGTTCGCAAGGCGAAAAACAACTCTGGGGCCTGGACCTGGGCGGCACCAAAATCGAGGGCGTCGTCCTCAAGTCGGCGCAGGAGCCGGAGGTACTTTACCGCTACCGCGTACCCACCGGCGCCGACCAGGGCTATGCCCATGTCATGGGTCAAATCAAACAGTTGGTCGGCCACCTGGAGCAAGCCGTGGGCTGCCCGCCGCCCAGCCTGGGGCTGGCCACGCCCGGCACGCTGGTGCCCCGCACGGGCCTGCTCAAAAATAGCAACGCCACCTGCCTCAACGGCCGCCCGCTGAAGGCCGACCTGGAAAAGCTACTAGGTATTCGCGTTGAGATGGCCAACGATGCCAACTGCTTTGCCCTGGCCGAAACCCGCCTGGGCGTGGTCAAGCAGCGCTTTCCCGATGCCCGCGTGGTATTCGGCATCATCCTGGGCACGGGCGTCGGGGGAGGGCTGGTGGTGAATGGCCAGGTACTGGAAGGCAGCAATGGCATAGCCGGCGAGTGGGGCCACAACTACCTGCTGGAAGGCGAAGGCACGCCCTGCTTTTGCGGCAAAATGGGCTGCAACGAGGGTATCTTGGCGGGCCCGGCGCTGCAGCGCTACTACGCCAGCCTCACCGGGCACGCCCGGCCGCTGCCCGAAATAGTTGAGCGCGCCGCCGCTGGCCTCGACCCGGCCGCCGAGGCCACTATGCAGCGCCTGTTCAGTCTCTTTGGCCGCGCCTTGAGCCTGGTTGTCAACATCGTAGACCCCGATGTTATCGTTATCGGCGGGGGTGTGGGCAACATCGACCGCCTCTATACCGAGGGCGTGCGCCACGTAGCGCCGTTCGTATTCGACCACGTGTTTGACACGCCCGTAGTAAAGCCCCTGTTGGGCGACAGCGCGGGCGTTTTTGGGGCGGCCTACCTGGTGGCGTAGCTACCCGCCCTACACTCTGCCAACTTGATGGGCAGAACCGAATTTGCGGAGCACGGCCAGCCACTTGATGAGGCTACGCTGCCAAAAAAGCTTCACTAGCAACATGCTGGCGAGGCTTTTCATTTTCAAAAGCTGTTTGCCGAGGTAGCCAGATGCCTCGCCGGTGGCTTCAAGGCTGATGTCGGCTTCGGCCCGGCGCTGCTGGATTTACTTAAACTGGCTGTCCACGATGCGGCGGCTCGCACTATTTTGGAGAGCTTTATTGTTAATTTGCTATCAACTTCTTCCACTTAACCTATGACCTCTGACTCGCCTTCGACGGCTGCACTTGTTACGCAGCAACTCGATAACCTCGCCAACATGGCCGAGCGGGTAGCCTCGCCAGAGTTTAAGCAGGGGTTTCAGGCGTTTGTCCGGGCACGCGCTAAAAGCGCCAACTCCTCGCTGACTTATCGTGATGCCCAGGGCCGCCTGGTGCAGGAGTGGCCTAATACGGGCAAGATAGAAGTACTGGCCGAGTAAGCGCCGTGAACGACCAGTCTGCTCCTACCATTTATATCCTAGCCGGGCCCAACGGGGCGGGTAAAACTTCGCTTTATCAATACGAAGCCTTGGCCGTGCCTCGCTTAAACGGTGACAGCCTTTATCAGCAAGGATTGGCCGTGCAGGAAGTCGAAGCGTCCCTACGGCAGCAGTTGGAAGAGTGGACCACGCAGCGCATTTCTTTCGTCATCGAAACAAATGCCGCGAGTGAGCGTGATTACAAGCTATTCAGTGCCTTAAAGAGCACGGGCTACCAGTTGGAATTCCGCTACGTGGGTTTAGAGTCGGTGTTGGTTTGCCAAAAGCGCGTGGCCCAGCGCGTGTTGGAAGGCGGCCACGATGTACCGTTGGCCTTGATTCAGCAGCGCTATACCAATGGCTTGTCGCTGCTCAAGCAGCACTACCGCATTTTCGACCGGATTCAGCTTTATGATAATACCGGCACCGAGGCGCGGCCAATAGCGGAAGTAAGGCCCGGCTATCCTTTGCAACCAACTATGCGGCTAGCCGCGTGGGCGCTGCCGGTGCTCCAGCATATTGCCCGCATGGAAGCCCTGTACCAGAAAGCCGCGAACTAGCTCTCTCGCCTCCCGCGAGCGCGAAGTTGCCTACGCTACCCCGCCCCCTAGGTGCCAGCTGTTCCTTGTGGCCGGTCTGCTACGCTAGCCCAGCTTGCGCCTCAAGTGGGCTCAATACGCTCAAGCTACCCTCCTTGAACCCTTTTGGGTCACCCGTTACGAGGGCTTCTACTGCCGGCACACTAGTCGCCGCGAAATACTGCATGGCGTCTTCTACATCGGCAAAAGTCGAATCCAGCGCCTGCTGCACCACTGCTTCATCTACGGCCACGACTCGCACCAGCCGAGCCAGTTTGCGCAGCGCTTCGCGAGCCACTACCACGCCAACCTGCTTGCGTAATGTGTAAAAGGCATGGCTGAAACTTAGGCTAGCCACGTACAGCGTGGCCTTCCCCTCATAAGCTGCCTGAAACAGGGCTACGGCGGCCGCGCCATTGGGCTCGCGCCGCCCCAAGTAGTCGAATACTGCGTTGGTATCGAGAAAAAAATGACGCATCAGCGGGCCGGCTCGTCGCGCTGCGTCTTGTAGTCAAAGTCAGCCGGCAGCGACAGGATGCCATACAATTCCTGCACGGCTGGGGCCAGCGGCTTGGCCGGCTCCTGCACCACTTGGCGCAGGTAGTCCTCCACCAGCGCCGCCAGGCTACGGCCGTGCTGCTGGGCATAGCGCTCGGCCTGCTGCACAAGCGCGTCGTTTAGGTCGATGGTGATGGACATAATGCTTCTGTGAATGAGTTGAATAAAAGTAACACCGCCCCGGCCGCCGGTAGTTGCCGCCCCAGCTGCCTCGGCCCCTAGGGCTGCTGGCTGGTCGCCTTTAGCCGCCCGCCGCTCCAGCAGATATAGCAATCTTAATACTCTCAATCAATATTCCAGTACCAATTAGGGTCCATTGAGGACATATCATCTAGCTCACTCTTAATCCATTCCCTCTGACTGGCATAAGAATCATTATAATCATCTTTTTGGTGTTTTTGTCGCCATAAGTCCTCCTCTTCCTTCTGCTTTTCACTTATTCTTTCACAATGAGCGTCAAAACCATGAACTATATAATACTCTAGTATTCCAGGAAAGTAAACCTTTTCAATGCTCCAATCATGAGTATCCTCTTCCTCTAATGGCAGAGCTATTTCAAATTTGTTCAATGGATAAACTCATCATCAACTCTGGTAATACAGAGAACTAGTTCTCCGCCAAAATTCAGCTTAAAGCATTCTTCAAAATCTATATTCACCAAAGTATAATCACTTTTAGTAATACACAATGAATTCATCTTAAATTGGACTGCGTTTAGTAGATTTTTGAGAGCAATAACTTCCAAACTTTCTCCGCACCTAAGTTCAAGTTTAATTACATTTGATAGGGCATGAAAGTTGATAAAGCTATTAAATAAGATTTGCAAATTTACAGAAGGCGAAAACCCAAATCGATTATTTAAATCAAGGCAATACTCATTTCCAGTATCAGAAAACTCACTATCGCAGTATGGGATGAACGCAGCAAGCCCATTGATACTTTTTTTCGCTACGTTTATGACATGACCGTAAAATTTCTTCAATCGATAAAAATACCATCCATCCTGATTCCGCGATACACCCTTCTGGTTAGCAAGAGCATCTATTTTTTCTTCCTCAGTACCAATTAAAAAATAAAGCCAATAAGGCTGACCATCTGACTCAAAAAACCTAGACAAGTAGCCCCACATATTTTAGCTGTTTATAACTCGTTTATAAAAAAGCCCCGCCAGTACCAATACCGACGGGGCTTCCACACAAACATACAACGACTTACACCGTCGGCAACTCCACGTTCTCAAAGCGAACCTGCCCATTCTCCAACACCGCCTCCACCACAGTATCCTTCGACACTTTGCCAGACAAAATCTCCTTGGAAAGCTCGTTCAAAATCACGCGCTGAATGACGCGCTTGAGCGGGCGGGCGCCGAACTGCGGGTCGAAGCCCTGCTCGCCTAGGTAGTCGAGCACCTCGTCGGTGGCTTCGAGGCTGATGCCGGCCTCGTGCAGGCGCTGCTGAATCTGCTTGAACTGGATATCGACAATCTTGCGGATTTCCTTGCGCTTGAGCGGCTGGAACATCACGATTTCGTCGATGCGGTTCAGAAACTCGGGGCGCATGTGCTGGCGCAGGCGCTCCACCACTTCGTCGCGGGTGCGGTCGACTACTTCCTCGTGGTTGTACTCGTTCAGCTCCTTGAAATTGCGCTGAATGATGTCGGCCCCCGTGTTCGAGGTCATGATGATGATGGTGTTCTTGAAGTTCGCCACCCGGCCTTTGTTGTCGGTGAGGCGGCCATCGTCGAGCACTTGCAGCAGGATGTTGAACACGTCGGGGTGCGCTTTCTCAATCTCGTCGAGCAGCACCACCGAGTAGGGTTTGCGGCGCACGGCCTCGGTGAGCTGGCCGCCTTCGTCGTAACCCACGTAGCCGGGAGGCGCCCCGATGAGGCGCGATACGGCGTGGCGCTCCTGAAACTCGCTCATGTCGATGCGCACCATCGCGTTCTCGTCGTTGAACAAGTACTCGGCCAAGGCCTTGGCTAGCTCGGTCTTACCGACCCCGGTGGTACCCAGGAAGATAAACGAGCCGATGGGCCGCTTGGGGTCTTGCAGACCGGCGCGCGAGCGGCGCACGGCATCCGAGATAGCCGCGATGGCTTCGCTCTGGCCGGCCACGCGGCGGCCCAGCTCGGCTTCGAGGCCTAGGAGCTTGTCGCGCTCGGCTTGCAGCATTTTGCTGACGGGGATGCCCGTCCACTTGGCCACTACCTCGGCAATGTCCTCGCTGGTTACTACTTCTTGCAGCATGCCGCCGCCGTCTTTGTTGGTGTTGGCTTCGTCCTGCAAGGTCTTGAGCTTCTGCTCGGCCTCCTGGATTTTGCCATAGCGCAGCTCAGCTACCCGGCCGTAGTCGCCCTGGCGCTCGGCCTGCTCGGCTTCGGTTTTGAAGCGCTCGATGTTCTCCTTCTCGGTCTGGATGCCGGTGAGGACGGATTTTTCACCTTCCCACTTGGCTTTCAGCTCGTCGCGCTGGCTGCCCAGTTCGGCCAGCTCCTTGCTCAGCACGGCCTCGCGGTCGTGGTTGTCTTCGCGCCGGATGGCCTCGCGCTCAATCTCCAGCTGCATCATGCGGCGCTGGATTTCGTCCAGCTCCACGGGCATGGAGTTCAGCTCGATGCGCAGCTTGGCAGCCGCCTCGTCCATGAGGTCGATGGCCTTGTCGGGCAAAAAGCGGTCGGTGATGTAGCGGCTGCTCAGCTCCACGGCCGCAATCACGGCGTCGTCGGTGATGCGCACGCCGTGGTGCAGCTCGTACTTTTCCTTGATGCCGCGCAGGATGCTGATGGCGTCGGGCACGCTCGGCTCATCGACCATTACGGCCTGGAAGCGACGCTCCAGGGCCTTGTCTTTCTCGATGTATTTCTGGTATTCCTTGAGCGTGGTCGCGCCGATGGCGTGTAGCTCGCCGCGGGCCAGGGCAGGCTTAAGCAGGTTGGCGGCGTCCATGGCGCCTTCGCCACCCGCGCCGGCCCCAATCAGGGTGTGAATCTCGTCGATGAACAGAATAATCTGCCCCTCCGAGTCGGTCACTTCCTTGATAACGGCCTTGAGGCGCTCCTCAAACTCGCCCTTGTACTTGGCACCGGCCACGAGCAGACCTAGGTCGAGGCTCATCAGGGTGCGGTCGCGCAGGTTTTCGGGCACGTCGCCGGCCACGATGCGCTGGGCCAGGCCCTCGGCAATGGCGGTTTTGCCCACGCCGGGCTCACCGAGCAGCACGGGGTTGTTTTTGGTGCGGCGGCTCAGAATCTGGAGCACGCGGCGAATCTCCTCGTCGCGCCCGATTACGGGGTCCATCTTGCCGCTGCGCACGCGCTCGTTTAGGTTGATGGCGTAGCGGTTGAGGCTCTGGTACTGGTCCTCGGCGGTTTGGCTGGTCACCTTGCGCCCGCCGCGCAGCTCCTGAATGGCGGCTTTCAGGTCGCGCTCCGTAAAGCCGTTGTCTTTCAGCAGGCTAGCCACGCTGTCTTTGCCGCCCAGGATGCCCAGCAGCAGGTGCTCGACGGACACGAACTCGTCGCCCATCTCCCGCATTTGGGTGTTGGCGCGCTGCACGGCGTTGGCCGCTTCGTTGGCCAGGTAGGGCGAGCCGCCGCTCACCTTGGGATAGGCCGTCACGATGGCATCGAGCCGCTGACCGAGGTTGGCCAGGTTGGCGCCCACCTTCTTACCTAGGAAGGCAAGGGTGTTCTCGTCGTTCTGTAAGAGTGCCTTCAGCAAGTGGCCCGTTTCGATGGCCTGCTGCTGGTTGGCTCCGGCAATCTCGGTGGCCTTCTGCACGGCCTCCTGTGCCTTGATGGTGAAGTTTTTAAAGTCCATTGTTTTGCTTGGTTCTCGGTAGGTGCTTCGGATTAGGAAGATTGTACGAGGGTACTAGCAAACGAGGTGCAGAAGTGGAAATTCGGACTTTTTGTCACAAACAGAAAACATAATGAGCAAAATCCTAGACAAAATTTCATGAGTTCACCTCTGCTATTGATACAGCAAGTCTCATCAGCCTTACAATCTCATGCCCATTATTGTCTTTGCCTCTGATGAATTGGACAACAACGCCCTTCTCTAAAAAACCAATGTGCTCACTATCTTCTAGCGCACTCACGTGAAAATAAAGAGACTTATCATCGCAGTCAATATAGCCAAAATGCTTAGCAACATACATTTCGCTGATATAACCTTCTTCTACGACAAAGTTAGGGTCAGCGAAATTATAAAATACCCTTTTCAAATTAGTTGCGATATAATTATCATCCGCATTTTTATTCAAAGAATATGTTAAACAGCTGTTTTTTTCCAAACCTTCAAATTCCTCAGGAACCCTTAAGGAAGCCTTGTTAAAGTATAGGTTTCCGTCTTTCTTATATAGGAACCCATATCCATTTTTCTTATCAATAGTCACAACTGTACTTTCCAGAGTAGCCTTACCCTCTTCAACTCTTCTTTTATGAATATTTTCAAATGAAACTTTAAGTGGCTTTTCAGCATGTAGAATATATAATATTTTATTTGTTAAAGAAAATGTTTTATTAACATAATGAATGATTGGTGATTTATCCGAATTAATCCAGTCTGATTTACTTTTCTCATTGGTCAGAAAAATAGCATCAGTATCGAATTCGGACATCTTTTTTATTATTTCATGATAAATAATAAAATCACCATAAGGGTCGTTTGGCTTTTCCTTTTTATCACCACTACCTGGAAAGACAAGTTTCCATTGGTCTTTTGCGGGGCCAGCTTCGTACAAATTGTACAATTCATCATAATCCTTTTTAATAATATCAATCTCTTCCGTAGAAAGAGGAGGAGTGATATTAAATAAAGAGGCTACTTTTAATAATTCATCATCTAATGATATATTCTTGTGAGCAATAGTTGTTTCCTTACCTGCATTTATAATAGCAGCGTTTAAATCCGTATCATTAAGCAAGACATCAAGATTCTCGCTGACATTTTGCAATTGCTCCCAAATTGAGGGGAAATCATTAGAAAAAGTGTTTTTTCTACTGTCCATATAAGACTTAATCGCATTTTTCGCAGCAGAGCATGAAGACTGATAATCTTTATGTAATGACTCAAGCGGTGCATCGAGGTCTTTTTTTATTGTGCCAAGTCTATTTCTCAAAAACTCTTTTTCAACCTGGCTAGTCAAAAATATTCTATCCTTATTCAATTTAAAAAAGTCCAGTAATTTACCCTTCTCACTTTTTGACATTCCATAGTAGTTGAGAAGCACATTAGTATCTAAAAATATGTACTTAAAATCAACAGATAGAGCCATTGCTTTTTCGAAATTATTCGCAAACAGTGCATAAGCTTCACTTGTCTTAGGTAAGGAAAGGATTTTAGCAGATTTGAAGTTAAAATCCGCCGATATTTTCTGAAGATTCATGTCTCTAAACTGGTTATGATTAATATCTTCTTCACTGGCACAAACTTGCAGCTCGTGCTTTCCGAAGTTGATGCTGCGCTTCCGCTGGCACGCAGCGGCAAGCTACAGCAGAGCAGTTATTTTCCAACTTCAGCGTAGGCTTATAGTAAAATGCCTACTCGCCCGCGTGCTTCGTAAATAACCCCTATGAAACCGAACACCCTAGCCACCTTTTACGAGGCACTTGCCCCGGGTCCTGCGTCCGCAGCTGGCGTGTTGCCGCCGCCGGATATGGGGCAAGGCGTGGGGCATTTTAACGTGTTCTCCCTGGCGGACCTCCGCGGGACGCCCCCGATGACGTTTAACCGGCGGGCCTACCACAAAATCACGCTCTGCCGCGGGCGCAGCCAAGTGGAGTATGCCGACCAAGCCCCGCACGTGGGCGCCAATACCTTGTTTCTGGTGACGCCGCGCGTGCCCTACCGGTGGCTGCCGCTCACCGAAGATTTTGGGGGCTATAGCTGCCTCTTCGACGATGCCTTTCTGCTGCCCGCCCGCACCGGGGTAGTGCTGGCCGAGCTGCCGATTTTTCAGCCCGGCGCCTACCCCGTGTGGGAAGTGGCCGAGGCCGACTGCGCGGCGGTCGAAGCTATTTTCCAGAAGATGATGCACGAGCTCGGGTCGGGCTACGCCTACAAGCACGACCTGCTGCGCACCTACCTCTGGGAGCTGATTCACCTGGTGCAGAAGCTACAGCCGGCCCCCGCCCCGCTGGCCACGCACAGCGCCGCCGAGCGAGTCGCCACCCAATTCACGGAGCTGCTGGAGCGGCAGTTTCCGCGCCCCAGCCCGCAACCAGCGCTGCGCCTGCGCACCGCCACCGACTATGCCGACCAGTTGGCCGTGCACGTCAACCACCTCAACCGCGTGCTGAAGGAGACCACGGGCCAGACCACCACCGCCCTCCTCAGCAGCCGCCTGACGCAGGAAGCCAAGCGCTTGCTGAAGCAAACTGCTTGGAGCATTTCAGAAATTGCCGATAGCCTGGGCTTTGCCGATGTGGCGCACTTCTGCACCTTTTTCAAGCGCCACGCCGGGCAGACGCCGGGGGACTTCCGGCGGCTGGCGGTATTCGGGGTTTAGCCAAGTGCCCCACAGATGGCGCGGGGCAGAGCCCCGTGTCTACTATTGGCGGGACTCTGGCCCGCCCGGAGAGGGCGACTCGTTCAACGATTGCAGGCCCGAGTCCTGCCAATAGTAGACACGGGGCAGAGCCCCGCGCCATCCGGGTCCGAGTTCCGATAATATGTTTGAAATCTAAAACAGATGGGTTGACTGGCGAAGTTTACCCCTTGCCTACCGCCTGGACCTTTGTGGCATACTTACTCGCCTCCCTACCCCTAAGGGAGGCCTATCCCACGGGCAACATGGCAAACAAGAAAATTGCGCTCGTCACCGGCGGCAACAAAGGCATCGGCCTCGAAATAGTACGGGGACTGCTACAGGCGGGCTGCCGGGTGTACCTGGGAGCCCGCGAGGCAGCCAAAGGCCAGCAAGCCGCAGCGGAATTGGCCGCCGAAGGCGATGTACTCTTCCTCGCAGTGGACCTAGGCAATCAAGCGACGCTTGATGCAGCGGCGGCGCACCTGCAACGCGAGGAAGGCTGCCTCGATATCCTGGTGAACAATGCGGGCATCAATGTGCCCGGCGATGGCTCGGCCAGCACGGCCGCCGTGCGCAGCGTAGAGCAAGCGCTCCACACCAATTTCCTGGGCACGCTGGCCGCCACCCAAGCATTTTTGCCGCTGGTGAAGCAGGCTGCGGCGGGGCGCATCGTCAACGTGTCTAGTCCGCTGGGCTCGCTCACCATCGTTGGGCAGAACGACTGGGCGCTGCTCGGGTACTCGGCTTCGAAGGCCGCGCTGAACATGCTCACCGTGCAGCTCGCCTACGAGCTACGCGATACGGGCATCAAAGTAAACTCGGCCGCTCCCGGCTACACGGCCACCGACCTGAACGGCTTTGCCGGTACGGATACTCCCGCGCAGGGTGCGGCGGAGGCCATCCGGCTGGCGCTGCTGCCGGCCGATGGGCCTAGCGGTCTTATGTCTTCTTCCGACGGCATTTTGCCTTGGTAAAGGCCAGCGATTAGGGTGACTAACTACAACCTTGTAAACGTTCGTCATGCTGAACGCAGTGAAGCATCTCTACCGCACCGTTGAGCGAAACCAGATGGTGCGGTAGAGATGCTTCACTGCGTTCAGCATGACGAACGTTTGCTTTTTTAACTTAAGGACTAGTTCATTTGCTAGCCTACGTAAGTCGTCTCTTACAGCTTGACGCCTTGAGCCGCCAGCTGTTTTTCCGACGCGGCCTGGTTGGCTGCGAACTCAGCATGCTGCTCGGGCGTGCGCACGGTGCCTAGGTTGGCTAAGTGCTTTTGCACGTCGGCAGCCGATAAATCGGTGCAGTACAAGGGTGAGCCCGGCTGCTGGCGCCACGACTCGTGCAGGCTGCCACCATCTAAAGCGTCGAAGCCCAGTTCCTCCACCAATGCTATTGCCTTCTGCTTGGCGGCGGCATTGTCACCGGCTACCAACAGCGCGATGCGGCCGGGTGAGCCAGCGGGCTTACCGTTGTTTTCGAGGTTCGCGGCGAAGATGTTGTTGAACACCTTCAGCACCGGGCGACCTAGGTGCTGCTGCACCCATTCGCTTTCGGTGAGGTCGCCAGTTTCCAGTTCGGGCAGCTGGCCATCGCGCAGCAAGGGGTAGTAGTTGCTGGTGTCGATAACCGGCACGTCGGCCGGCACGCCGGCAAACAAGTCCTTGGGCAGGTCGGGGATGCTTTTCAGCGGGATAGTCACCACGATGAGGTCAGCATTACGGGCCGCTTCCTTAGGCGTTACGGGCGTAGCGCCGGTTTTTTGGGCTAGGTCCGTCAGTGTTTCGGGGCCGCGCGAGTTGGCAATGGCTACCGAGTGGCCGAGGCTGGTGAGCCGCACGGCCAGGGCGCTGCCGATGTGGCCGGCGCCAATGATTCCAATATGCATAGACAGGGTGATAAGCGAGTAGTAGGTGCGCCGCTTTTTCACAAAGCGACCCGTGCTAAGACCACTCGCCTGCCCGGATTGTTTGGCTCCTCCTGGCTACCGCCCGCAGCCCTTACCTTCTACCAAAACAACCAAAAAGCGGTAAGCTATTTAGTTGAAATAGCTTACCGCTTTTTGGTTGTTCAGTTGGCTGCCCGCTTACTTCAACTCGCGGCAGCGGTTTGAGTGCCTAGGTAGCGCTAGGGGCTATTTTGTGCCGCTTTGCTTTTCGTCTTTGGGGCTGTACTTCACCTTGCCCATTTTGCGCATGCGCTTGCGGTCTTCGCGGCTCATACCGGGCACTTTTTCGGAGTGGCGCGAAGCGCGGGGGCTACCGCCGTCGCGGGTGGCGGGTGTGCTCAGGGGTTGGGCACCCGGCACGGTAGCGGGCGTTACGGGCACGCCCGACGGGGTGACCACGGCGCCAGCGGGTGCCACCGCGCCGGAGGGCAACACAGTTTGGGCGTGGGCAGCGGTGGCGCCCAGCAGGTAGGTAGTGGCAAAAGCAAGTAGCAGCTTCATAAGAAAAAGGAGGCGTTGAAGTAACTGCTACGCATAGCTTCAGCTTTTAGATGCCGCCGCCTCTCCTACTCGGGGCCGCGCACCAGTGGCTGGCGCGGCTTGGGCAACGCTGCGACGTGGCCGCAGCGCAGGTTAGCTAGCCGCTTGGGCCGAGCGGCCGGCGCGGCGAAACAGCCAGCTCGAAGCAGCCCAAATACCGGCAAAAATGGTATTCAGGGCCAACACGTACAGCATCCCCAGGTTTACCTCGGGCCGCCAGATGGCCGCCGCAACCAGCGGCACCGCAAACTGCGTGAGCGCGGCCGCAAACAGGGCGCGGGCCATACCCAACGGCCGGAAGCGCGCCACCAGTGCCCCCACGAAAGCGACAACCGGCACGGCCCCAAAGAACAGGTTGGCCGGGTTGTTTTCGCTCCCGATAAAGCCCACGGCCAGGTTGCCCCAGATGAGCAGCAGCCCGGCCGCCACCGCTACGGCCGCGCCCAAGCGATACGAGCCGTTGCTTCCCATGCGCGCTACCAGCACATACGCGAGGCCCGCGCCAAACAGGAGAGCGCCGGCGATTACAAAATCAGATACGCTCCAAACCATTTCCTTACTGAACTGCATTAGCACCAAAGGAATGAGCAATACTATCGCCGTGGCGAGCGCAACGCGGAGCAGGCTTTTAGAGAGCGTCATGGTGCGAAGAATTTTTAGGTGAAGTGTGAAAGTGCAATGCGTGAAATCAGTAGTGGGGCCCGTCCCCCTTTCGCCTAGCAGCTACCAGTAATACTGCTCCAAACGGCCAGCGTAGTAAGGACGATACAAATAAAGCAAAAGAACTTTGCAATACAAAGCAATGGCAATAAAAATAATTTGAACGCGAATCCAGAGGCAGTGTACCGGCTAGTGTAGAGATGCATCCTTGCGTCTCGTCGTTGTTGAGCTCGTCGAACGCGAGACGCAAGGATGCGTCTCTACACCCAGCCCCTCCCTAATACCTAAACAGCTATAAATCAAAGCCTATGCCACCCGCTTGCTACACGGGCTTTTGCACTCGCGCTCAGGCGTGCCAGCTCGCGGACTATGCTATAAGCTTCGCCGCACCCCCTATCTGCCCGCCAGAACTGCTGCGCCAGCGCCTCCCTAAGCCACGTTGATGTCCTTGGTTTCGGGCACCAGCAGCCAGTAGAAGGCCAGCCCCAGCACCCCAATGCCGGCCAGCGTGGCGAAGCCCACGCCGTAGCCAAAGTGCTCGACCACGAAGCCGCCCAAAATGCTGCTGAGCGCGCCCGCCAAGCCAATGGCAGAATATACCGTGCCTTGCAGCAAGTTAAAGCGGCCGGTGCCCTTGCTCAAATCAGCCATCATAATGATGCTGACCACGCCAAACAGGCCCGCCCCGAGGCCATCGAGCAGTTGAATGGCCGTGAGAGCATACGGGTTGTCGATGAAAGCGAAAAGCAGCGCCCGTACTGGCAGCAGCACGAAAGCGGCAACCAGAAGCTTTTTGCGGCCACTTTCAGCCGCCGTACCCGCGTATTTGGCCACGAACACCATCACGCCCTGCGCAATGATGATGGCGGCCGACAGGTATAAAGAGGAGTTTTTGGCATCGGCAATACCCATTTTCTGGCCCAGCAGCGGCAGCATGGCGCCATTCGATAAGTGAAACAGCGCCATGGCAATCGTAAACACCAGGATGGTGCGGTTGGACAGCAATTGCTGCACGCCAGCCACCTTTTCGGCGGGCGGCTCGGTGGGGGTATTGGCATCCAGGGCGGGCGCGGCGGCCGGGAGCGACGGCTCGGTGGTGGCGCCGCGGGCCAGGGCGTGGTCAATGTCCTTTTCCCGAATCAACAGCACGGCGGCCACCAGGCCCAGGCACTGCAAGATGGAGAAGTAGAAAATGCCCTCGTAGGAGATGTAGCGCCCAATCAGGCCCGCGATGATGGCGGCCACCATGTTGCCCAAATGGTTAAAGCTCTCATTGCGGCCGATGCGCTGCGCCAGCGCCGCGTGCCCCACGATGCCCAGCGTGATGGCCGCCACGCACGGCGCGTACACCGACTGCGTGAGCCCGACCATCAATTGCGATAGCAAAATCGGGTAAAAACCCTGGCTCAGCACCACCGCCAGGCAGCAAAACGCGATGACAACGGACGCCACGATGAGAAGCATCCGTTTGTGCACAGTGCGGTCGATGAGCGCGCCGGCGGGGGCCTGCACCAAGATGCCAATGAGCCCTGGCGCGGCAATCACGAGGCCGATTTGGTCGGCCGGCCAGTGGCGCACGGTGAGCAGGAACACCGACAGGTACACGCCTACCCCGTCCTTCACGTCGGCCATGAGCAGGCTGACCCAGTCGAGTCCTTTTAAACTGCGGGTCGAAGCTTCCATAGCGGCCGGGTAGCGCAGCTTCAGCGGCATTATACGGGGCGGGCTGCCAGCGTTGAGTCGGCTGCCTGCTCGCTGCTTGGCGAGCTATCCAGCCGATGAGCGAAGAGCTGCCAAACCACCCCGTATAGTGACGTTGAAACTGCTTGGTACTCCCCGCTTAACGCAGACCAGCGGCCTTGGATATAGTCGGGTTTAGGCCCAAAAAGCCTTAATGCAGCGCTTAAACCAGGTTTTACCGGAGCTAAAGCGGCCAGTAAGCGCTTTACCCAAACCCGCTTACACGGCACGCAGGCGCAGGCCAAAATCCGGCCTAAAACACCCGTTTTTTTCAAAAGCTATGGCCGCGCCGCCAGCACCTCGCGTATCGGCGTCCACCGAATGTCGGGATAGCGGGCGTTGTCAAGAGTGCCGAATTTGGGCAGGCCGGTGAACATATTGTGCAGGTACTGCATGCCCTGCCAGGGCGGAAACACCTCGTTGCGGGCGGGCACTAGGCGGCGCGTCAGCCTAATCATCAGCTTCAGCACCCACAGGCCGCCGGCCCGCAGCCGCCGAAACCGCTGGCCCGTGGCGGCACTGGCGGCCGCCTGCAAATCGCGAATGGTGGCTACCTCGCCGGCCACGCGCAGGTAGCGCGGCGTGGTGGGGTCGAGGGCCGCGGCGGCCGTGTACTCAGCCGTGTTGGCGATGGTAGTAAAATCGAGCGGCTGGTCGGCCGAGCCCCAGTACAGGATGCGCTTGATTTTGAAGAGCACCAGCGGGGCCTGCCCGGTCAGCAAATCCATAAACATGCCGTTGAGGATGGACGTGGCCTTGATGGGCATCCGGTCGAGGTGGCGGCCAAATTCGCGGCGCAGGTCGAGATTTCGGTTCGAGCCCTCGGGCAGCTTGGTAAAGTCGATGGCAAAATCGGACGGGATGAAGCGCGGCACGCCGGCCGCCACGGCCGCATCGAGCAGGTGAGTTTGGGCGTCGATTATCACGTCGCGCAGGCCCGACAGGGCCGACACCACGCAGGCCGCGCCCGCGCAAGCTTGGGTGAGGGCCACCTCGTCTTTAAAATCGACTTCGATGATAGCCACGCCGCGATTGCGCAGCTGCGCTATTTCGGGCTTGGTATTGCCGGGGCGCACCAAGGCGCGCACCTGGGCACCGCGCTCAAGGAGCGCTTGCGCGATGCGAAACCCCAGGTCGCCGGTGGCGCCGGCCAGTACGATGAGGGCGGGCGCCGCGGGGCGGCTGGGATGCGAAAGTGGGGCTTCGGCCAAGATATAAGAAAAGGTAATTAATGGAGAGAGCTGCGACGCGGCAGCTAGTAGTACGGGCGGCTTAGTTTTAGGGTCATTAAGCGGTGTAGAGACGCAATACTTTGCGTCTGGCGTTGCCGAGCGGCGTATCCTGACGCCAGACGCAAAGTATTGCGTCTCTACACCGCTCAACGACTTCATGCCAGCCGTGTGCGGAAACAATTTAAAAGGGCGTATTAAGCTCTTAAAACAGCGTTAATTCGGCTCATCAAAAAAGCCTCTACCCGCTCGGGCAGAGGCTTTTTTGATGAGCCGCAGGTGCTACATCTTGGTTTTCATCTTCTTACCGTCGTAGCTGGTTTTCGTCTTGCCGCTTTTGCGCATCATGCGCTTGTCGCCGGTCATAGTATCCTGGCGCTTACTGTCCACTCGCTGCTGATTGGTGGCGGGGTCGCCGGCGCTGGGCATATTAGACGGGTTGCCGGTTTGGGCACCGGGCGCGGTGCCAGGGGCTACGGTTTGAGCCAAGGCGGCGCTGGTGGCGAATGCAAACGCGGCGGCGAGCAGCAGGGAAGCTTTCATGGTGGGGTGGGAAATGGATGGGGAGAAAAACGGCGGCCGAGCCACCGCTCTCCTGCCTACGCAAGACAGGCTCAACCGTTTACGCCTACTCTTCTGCCAGCCACTGCGGCGCCCAGTACTGGCCCGGCCCCAAAAACAGCCGCAGCACCTCGTCCGTCAGTTTGGCGCCGTTGGCGCTGTTAGTCAGGAAAAGCACGGTTTCCTTTTTGCCGGGCAGCGTCATAAAAAAGCCTTTAAAGTCGCCATTGTCGCCCCAGTGCCACTGGGCGGGGCCCTGACTGGTGGCGGCCAGGCCCACGCCGCAGGCCCAGGCAATGGCCGGGTCGGCGGCCGTGGCGGACTTGCCGCAGCGGTCGGCCGGGCTGGCGGGCGTGGTGAGCAGGCGGGCGGTGGCGGGTTTCAGGCCCCGGCCGGTCATGAGGGCTTGCAAAAAGCAGCTATAGTCAGTGGCCGTAGTCAGCAGCGAGTACGCCCCGTAGGGCTCGGCAAACTTGCCAATTTTGGTGGGCTGGCCTTTTGCATCGTGCCCCAGGCTGACATCGGCCGCGAACCGCTCGCGCCAGCTAAAGCTGCTGTTTGACATATGCAACGGCCCAAAAACCTCGGCCTGGGCCAGCGCCTCCCACGACTTGCCGGTCAGCTGCTCCAGGGTTTTCTGCAACAGCACGAAGCCTTCGCCCGAGTAGCTCCAGCAGCTATCGGGCGCAAATTTGAGGCGCAAGGCCGACGTTTTCCAGGTAGCCGCCAGCGGGTATTCGGCCCAGTTGGGCAGGCCGGTGGTGTGCGCCAGCACCATGCGCGCCGTGATGCGGGCGGCGCGGGGCTCGCCCGCCAGGCGCGGATACGGGACGTACAGCAGCAGCGGCCGGTCGAGGTCGAGCAGGCCGCGGTCGTGCAGGCGCAGGGCAGTGTAGGCTAGCACCACCTTGCCCAGCGAGGCCGCCTGAAAGATGGTAGTGGCCGTTACGGCCGCGCTCGTGCCGGCTTGGCGCACGCCCAGGCTGTAGGCCGCCACGCGGTTGCCTTTGGTGTGCACCAGCTGCATCCCCGGCACGTTTTCCTGCTTCATAAGGGCCAGCAAGTCGCTTTTTTGGGCCCGGGCGGCGGGGCCGGCCAAGAGCAGGAGCAACGCAAAAAATAGCTTCATATCGGGCGGCAGGCGTAAATGTCGATGGCTTCGAGCGAGGCCCCTTCGCCGTGGCTGGCCAGGTAGACCTGGGCGCGGCGAAGGTAGCGCAGCTGCGCTTCGTAGGGCACGAAAGGGCTAAACGGGGCCGCCGGCTCCTGCGCCAGGGCCACCACGCTAAACGCCAGCTCCCCGACCAGCGGCGCGGCGGGCTCGGGCTGCGCATCGGGCCGGGGCCAGCGTGGGCCAAAATTGCGCACGGCCAGGTACAGCAGCTTGGCCTGGCCCCGGCGGGTGCCGCCCGCCAGGCAAGCCAGGTAAAACATATAGTGCGTGTCACGCCAGGGCCGGGTGCGGGTGTCGCAGGCCACATCGTGCACGATGGAAGCGTAGACGTAGTCGCCGGTGAAGGGCGAGCCCACCAGCGACCACAGCACCCGCGGAATGCTGGCCCCGTCGATAATGCTGCCGCTGGGGGCCGCCCACACGGTGCCATTGGCGGCCTCGGTGAAGGTAAAATCGTCGATAACCCGCACGTTGCGGTTGGGCACGCCGGGCGTGTCAAAGAACTCAAGTTTGGGCGTACCCGAAAATTCACCGGCGGCGGGGTCTTCCGTGAAAGGCATTGGGTGGGAGCTATTGAAGCAAACTAACGGCTGAGGCAGCCGAAATCGCGCCTCCAAAGTAGCAGCCAAAAGCTAGCCGCAGGCCACATAGGGACGTATTGTAGGCCGACTTATTCCACAAACTAAAAGTCTAACGAGCGTCATGCTGAGCGGAGCGGAGCGCAGTCGAAGCATCTCTATCGCCTCGTTGAAGGGCCTCTCAACGGTGCGGCAGAGATGCTTCGACTGCGCTCCGCTCCGCTCGGCATGACAGACGTTCGTTTGATTTTGCTAATTCAGCAACAATTCTACCTACCACGATTTCACTATGCAAAAGCTTCTCCTCCTCCTCCTGAGCAGCCTATGGGCCGCGCCGGCCGCCTGGGCCTGCCCCTGGTGCCGGCCGCGGGTGCGGGCGGGCATCTACACGCCCGCCTACACCACCAACGTGCTGCTGGTGCTGCTGCCCGTGGCGGTGCTGCTTGCCCTGGGTCTGGGCCTATTTTATTGGGATAAACTACGGCCTTACTTCTCCCCTACCTATGCCAACCGCTAACCTTTCGGCCACGCACCGCACGCCGCTGGTGGCGGCCGGCATCTTGCTCGGGGCCGGCCTGGGCGGCTTTGTCGATGGCATTGTGCTGCACCAGATTTTGCAGTGGCACAACATGCTCTCGGGCCAATTGCCGCCCGATACGCTGGTACGCGCCAAGGTCAATATGTACTGGGATGGCCTGTTTCACGCGGCGGTGTGGGTGCTCACGGCCGTGGGCCTGAGCCTGCTCTGGAGCGCCACCGGCCGCCCCAACGTGCCGCACTCGGGCCGCACGCTGGCGGGCGGCCTCGCGCTGGGCTGGGGCTTGTTTAATGTGGTAGAAGGCATTATCGACCACGAAATCCTGGGCCTGCACCACGTCTACGAATACACCCCCAACCACCTGCCGGCCGATATGGCTTTTCTGGCTTTTGGGCTGGGGCTGCTGGCGCTGGGCGGGCTGCTGGTGCGGGCCGGACGGGCGCAGTAGCGCACGCATTGCAAGTCCTAATTCCGGTTATCGGCCGAGGTTATGCGTAAACGAAACCGGGCGACCCATTCACCCGCCCTTTTCCGATGTCTACTTTCACCGTCGAACGCCTCTCCTTCCAGCACCTCGCCGCCCTGCCTACGGCCTGGTCCAATGCCGACTATTTGTCCCTGCTCAACCAGCTCAATTACGACAGCCCCGAGGCCATTGCCCCGGCCGAGCTGAAGGAAATGACCCAAATGGCGCTCACTGACTTAGAGCCCGCCGAAGCGGCCGAAGCCGTACTCACCTACCTCTTTCCCGACGACCTGACCAAGGGCCAGATTGACCAGCTCGCCCACCAGCTCCAAACCGAAAAGCTGTGGGAGGAGAACCCCAATTTTGCCCTGCACCAAGGCTTTTTCAATGCCACGCAGCTGCTCTATGATGCCTACAACGGCAAATTTCCGCACCCGCAGGCCGTGGAGTTTAAAGTTAAAATAACCGCCGCCGACCCCGCCGACTTGGCGCTGCTCGACCAAGAAACGCCCGCCACGCTGCTGCGCCTGCTGGCCCCCGGCCTCTCCGACCGCGCCCTGCTGCACCGCCTATTCAGCGACCAACTGGCGGCCGGCGAGTTTCCCGAAGCCACCTCGATTCTGTGGCAACTCACGCCCAGCGAGAAAACCGAAACCAGCGTGGTGTACGACATCATCAGTTCCGATTACTGGCTGGAGGAGTTCAAGTTTGCCGATACGTATGAGGCGACTTTGCCGGCTGCGTAGGTCCTAACGTAGTACCCCACCCCCGACCCCTCCCCTCCGGGAGAGGGGAGCCTATTGTCCTCTAACGTTAGTAGACGTCAGGCTCCCCTCTCCCGGAGGGGAGGGGCTGGGGGTGGGGTACTGCGCACGGCGAGTACAAACTACTTACGGCCGCAGCGGCTCCGTCGCTACACCTTGCGTCGTTAGCTTCACGGGCAGAATCAGGCCTTGGGCATCGAAGTGCATTTCTTCCAGGCACACCTCGCGGTGGTTGCCATCGGGGTCGCCCAGCGGGTGGCGGTGATAGGCAATATACCAGCGGTCGGTGCCGGGCACGTTGATAACCGAGTGGTGGCCGGCGCCGGTGCCCACTTTCGGGTCCTGGGCCATGATTTTGCCTACTCGCTGGAAGGGCCCAAAAGGCGAGCTGCCCACGGCGTAGGCCACTGAGTAGTCGGGGCCAGTCCAGCCGCCCTCACTCCACATGAAGTAGTACTTGCCCTGGCGGCGGAACATGAGCGGACCTTCGACATAGTTAGCGGGCGTGATTTCCTTGAACACTGTGCCATCGGGCATCAGCAAAAAGCCCGTAAAATCGGGCTTGAGGCGGGCGATGTTGCAGTGCTGCCAGCCGCCATAGATGAGGTAATACTGCCCGTCTTTGTCCTGAAACACAAACTGGTCGATGGGCTGCGCGCCGTTTTCGATGGTGCCCACCAGCGGCTTGCCCAGGTAGTCTTTGAATGGGCCGGCGGGGTTGTCGGCCACGGCCACGCCGATGCCGCCCGGCGGCTCGTTGGGCTTTTCGGGGTGGTAGTCATTGGCCCCAAAAAAGAGGTAGTACTTGCCGCCCCTGGCCACGATGGCGGGCGCCCACATGGCGCGGTGCGCCCATTTTACACGCGCCGTATCCAGGATGTGCGGGTGCTTGGTCCAGTGCACCAAGTCGGGCGAGGAAAACGCGTCGAAGAATACCTGCTGACTATACGGGGCCGAGTAGGTAGGATACAGCCAGTACTGCTTGCCAAAAATGGCCGCTTCGGGGTCGGCGTACCAGCCCGAAAACAGGGGGTTGCCATTGGCGCGCGGCGCGGCAGTTTGGGCGCGAGCGGCCAGACCAGCGGCCAGCAGCGCAACGGTTATGGATAACGCTTTCATAGCGGCAAGGTACTGGTGAGGTTGGCTTGGAGCAGACCGGAGCGTTTGCCCTGAGCATCTTTTTCTTACGGTAGCAAGCGTAGAGAAAGCAACTCAAATGTTCGGTCTGCAACCCGGCGCGGCCGTACACTTACCCAGTAATCGCTCTAACACACCGACGCCATGCCCCAGCGCCCCCTCGACCAGATTCCCTTTGAAAACACCTTTGTAGACGAGCTGCGCGGCGAAGTCTCCGGCAACCGGGGCTCGCGGCAGGTGCCCGGCTACCACTACTCACGGGTGGCCCCCACGCCCGTGGCCGACCCGCACCTACTGGCGTGGTCCGACGAGTTGGGCGCGTTTTTGGGCCTGGAAAGGCCGCCCGAACGCGGCCCGGCCGTGGATGCGCTGGCCGGCAACCTCGTCACGGGCAGCATGAAGCCCTTTGCAGCGCGCTACGGCGGGCACCAGTTTGGCAACTGGGCGGGGCAGCTCGGCGATGGCCGCGCCATCGCGCTGGGCCAGGTGGCCGCTACCGATGGCTCGCGCTGGGAAATTCAGCTTAAAGGCGCTGGCCCCACGCCCTACTCGCGCCGGGCCGATGGCCGGGCAGTGCTGCGCTCGTCGCTACGCGAGTTTTTATGCAGCGAGGCCATGCACTACCTCGGCGTGCCCACCACGCGGGCGCTCAGCCTGGTAGCCACCGGCGACCAAGTGGTGCGCGACATGTTTTACAACGGCAACGCCCAGCCCGAGCCCGGCGCCATTGTGGCGCGGGTGGCGCCCACGTTCATCCGGTTTGGCAATTTCCAGATACTCCTGGCCAACGGCGAGCTGGACAACCTGCGCGCCTTGGCCGACTTTGTGCTGCGGCACTACTACCCCGAATTGGGGCCGCCGTCGCCCGAGGTGTACGTGCGTTGGTTTGCGGAAATAGCCCGGCGCACCGCCGTCATGGTGGCGCACTGGATGACGGTGGGCTTCGTGCACGGCGTCATGAATACCGATAATATGTCCATCCTGGGCCTCACCATCGACTACGGCCCCTACGGCTGGCTCGAGCCCTACGACCCCGACTGGACGCCCAATACCACTGATTTTAACTCAAGGCGCTACGCCTTCGGCCAGCAGCCCCAGGTGGCCATGTGGAACCTGGCGGCTCTGGCGCAGGCGCTGGCCCCGCTGGTAGCCGACCCGCAGGCCCTGCGCGCCGGCCTCGACCTGTATGCCGATACCCTGGCCGATACCCAGCACGCGCTGCTGCTGCGCAAGCTCGGCCTCACCGCGCTCGACCCCGCCAGCGACCTCGCCCTTACCGAAGCGCTGCCCGCCGCCCTGGCCGAACCCGAAATCGACATGACCATCTTCTTCCGGCAGCTCTCGCACCTGGCCCCGGCCCTGCTAAGCACTCCCGCCAACGAGGCCGAATTATTCCAGACGCTCATCGCCCAGGCCGCCTATTCGGTGGCCCCCGGCGAAGACCTGGCGCTGCACGACTGGCTGCACCGCTACGCTCTGCGCCTGCGGCAAGAGGCTGCTAACCCCGAAGCCATTCGGGCCGGCATGCTGGCGGCCAATCCCAAATACGTGCTCCGCAACTACCTCGCCCAGCAAGCTATCGAGGCCGCCGAAACCGGCGACTTATCCAAGCTCGAAACCTTGTTTAACGTATTAAAAACGCCCTTCGCCGAGCACCCGGCGCACGACGAGCTAGCCGCCAAGCGCCCCGACTGGGCACGCGAAAAGCCCGGCAGCGCCACCCTCTCGTGCAGCTCATAGCAGCGCAAAAGCATAATCATAATACTTCCGGGCTTGTCGCCTGCCACTGGCACGGGCAACGAGCTACCTACTCCCTAATCAGCTGCTAATTGCTGGCTCCTGATATGATTTCGAAAGATGGCCGGAAAAGTACTTCCTGAATTTAAAGAAAGGCTTTTCAATCAGATTATAAGAAATAACTGCCACCACGTAAGTACACAGTAGCAAAATTAATAATGGTGCAGTATGCAAATTTGGCCTATCAGAAGTAAAAAAGGCAAAATATAAGTAGATACTATAAGACAATTTACCAATATGATTCATGATTGGTAAGTTTAAAACTTTAAACCACAACCCACGACTCACAATCGAATAAATAATAATTAAGACAACGCAGATATTCGTCAGCAAGCCAGTATTTCCCAGTAAGCTAGATGACAATGCGCTCAAAGCACGCCAAATCAGACTTGGACTAAGCATTTTTATATTGCCCTCCTTATACGCATTTACAAAGATGAAATTATCTAAGTAAATAAAAGACAGCAACGCAAAGAAAAGCACGTAAATAATGGCCGGCCTCTGTTTTACGAAAGAGGAAACTTCATCAAATTTAACAGCGGCGACACACCCTATTAATAGCGCATCTCCCACCGTAAAAATTGTTTTCGAGAAGTTGTACTGCGGTAGATTGGTAAGTATAAGCCGATTGAGTGCGATAGCCGCAATCAACAACGACACCAATGGCAACAGCTTATCTTTAAACCTAATGAAAATGTATGGCCATAGCAAGTAAAAGAATTCTTCTACGGAAAGGGACCACAATGGCCCTAACTCGGGTGGCCCCTTGCGATAGAATTGCTTAGTGAAGGTGATTACTGTAGCCCAAGACAAGCCGGAGCTTTCTAAATAATTTATTTTCTGAAAAAAGAAACATACCAGCAATAAGAAATAATAAGCCGGAAATATTCTTATAACCCGCCGAATATAAAAATTACGCAACGAGATACTACCGTATGCGTTTTGTTCTTCTATAAGCAGAGTGGTAATCAAAAAACCACTGATAATAAAGAAAATCCCAACGCCTAGTGCTCCGTTGAAAAGAAATATTCCTAGATATTTTAAGAAAATATTATCGCTCAAAAAGTGATTATCCCTAAGATGATTGAAAGCAACTATAAAAATACTTATCGCTCTCAAGCCGTTCAAGCTTGGTAAATACTTTTTCATAAGTCAAAATTTTTCGATTATAAATTACTTGCATTTCGTGCACTAAAATACTGATTAATAGGAAGGCACGACAATCAAATCTTCGCAACTTAGTGAAAAATCTCGACACTATCAAGCGTATTATTCCCAGCGATACCCTGTCATAATTAACTCTATTAGCGCGCATTTTTAGAATCGCCTGGCGCTACCTTGCGGGTATGCTCGACCTCGTTATTGACGCCCGTCCGGCGGCCCTTGTGCCGGGCTTTGCCGTGAAACGCATTCTCCCCTACCGCCTACGGCGGATGCTGGGCCCGTTCATTTTTATGGACCACGCCGGGCCAGTGCAAGTGGCCCCGTCCCAACTGGCGAACCTCGACGTGCTGCCGCACCCGCACATCGGGCTCAGCACGGTGAGCTACCTTTTTGGCGGCCAGGTCACGCACCGCGACAGCTTGGGCGTCGAGCAAATTATCCGCCCCGGCGAGGTCAACTGGATGACGGCCGGCAGCGGCATCGCCCACTCCGAGCGCTTCGAAGACCCCGCCGCACTGGCCGGCGGCGCGCTCGAAATGGTTCAAACATGGGTCGCCCTGCCCGAGGCCGACGAAGAGCAGGCCCCCACCTTCCGCAACTACCAACCCACCGAGCTGCCCATTTTCACCGATACCGGCGTGTGGATGCGCCTGATTGCCGGCGATGCCTTCGGCCTGAAAAACGGCGTAGAAACGCATTCGCCGCTCTTCTATGTGCACGTAGTGTTGCAGGCGGGCGCCCGCTTTGGGCTGCCGCGCGGCTACCCCGAGCGCGGGGCCTACGTGGCCAAAGGCAGCGTGGAAGTAAGCGGCCGCGTGTACACGCCCGGCCAACTGCTGGTCTTCACACCCGGCCTCGACCCGGTGCTGGTGGCCCGCGAACCCAGCACCCTCATGCTGCTCGGCGGCGAGCCACTGGGCGAGCGCTTCATCTGGTGGAATTTCGTATCGTCACGCCGCGAGCGCATCGAGCAGGCTAAAGCCGATTGGAAAGCCGGCCGTATTATCCTTCCACCCAATGACAACCACGAATTCGTGCCCTTACCCGACGACCGTACCCGGCCTGCCGGCTCAGGGTCGCCGCCCCCGCAGGCGCTGTCGTAAAAATACAAAAGGCCGGCTCGTATCACTACGAGCCGGCCTTTTCGGTTGCTAGGGTGTAGAGACGCATACTTGCGTCTCGTTGTTAAGCTCGCCTGGCGCAGAGACGCAAGTATGCGTCTCTACATCCTAGCGGCTGGTTTTGGCCCCACCGCCAGCGGCTGGGGCAGCGCTCACGCGCCACACTTTATTACCGGCATCATCAGTCACCAGCAACGCGCCGTCAGGCATAGTTACTACGCCCACCGGGCGGCCGTGCGCCTTATCCGAATCGCCGCCCACCAGGAAGCCGGTGAGGAAAGGCTCGGGCTTACCGGCGGGCTTGCCATCCTGGAAGGGCACGAAAGCTACCTGGTAGCCCGAATACTGCGAGCGGTTCCAGGAGCCATGCTCACCCACAAAAGCGCCATTTTGGTACTTGGCGGGGAAGGCTTTCTTATCGTAGAACGTGAGGCCGAGGGCGGCTACGTGCGGGCCCATCGGCACGTCGGGCACGATGGCTTTGGCCACTAGGTCGGGGCGCTCGTTTTTGCGGCGGGGGTCTTCGTTGGGGCCGTAGTACGAGTAGGGCCAGCCGTAGAAGCCTCCTTCTTTTACGCTCGTAATGTAGTCGGGCACCAGCTCGTCGCCCAACTCGTCACGCTCATTCACGGCGGCCCAAAGGGTACTCGTGCCGGGGTAGTAGGCCAGGCCAATGGGGTTGCGCAGGCCGCTGGCGAAGATTTTCTCGCCTGAGCCATCGGGGTTAATTTCGAGGATATTGGCGCGGCGCTTCTCGTTTTCGGGGCCGTGCTCCATCACATTCGAGCCCGAGCCGACGGTTACGAAAATGTGCTTACCGTCTTTGCTGGCCAGCAGGTTGCGGGTCCAGTGGTTGTTGTAGCCGCCCTCGGGCAAGTCCATTATCTTCTGGCCCTGGGCCGTGATTTTGGTAGCGCCCGCCTTGTAGGGGTAGCGCACCAAGCCGTTGGTATTGCCCACGTAGAAGTAGTCGCCCATCACCAGCATCCCGAAGGGCTGATTCAGGCCCGTCAGGAATTCGGAGCGCACATCAGGCTTGCCGTCGCCGTTGGTATCACGGAAAAGCGTGATGCGGTTGGCGCTGGTGGGCTGGAGCGAGCGCGACTTATCGAGGCGCAGCGCGGCGGCAATCTCCTTTTTTGCACCCTTGGGCAGCGTAGTAGCCTCGGCTACGAATACGTCGCCATTGGGGGCCACGTAGGCCCAGCGGGGGCTTTTGAGGCCGCCCGCAAACTCCGTGACCGTGAAGCCAGCCGGGGCCGTGGGCGTTTGGCCGACGGGCCAGTCGATGATGTCGACGCGCTTGGTTACCGACTTGCTTTCGTAGGGCGCGGGCAAATGCACAGCCTCGTCCTTGGGCGTGGTGATGGTTTGGGCCGGGTTATCGGCTTGGGCTGTCTGCTTTTCTTCCTTGCTGGGGCCGCCGCCGCATGCCGTTAGCAGGGCGAGCGCGGGTAGCAGGGTGGCATATTTTGAAGTCATACTAATAGAATGAAAAACCGCCAGCGCAACCGCTAGCTGTAGATAATAAACTGCTCACTTTTACTGCCTGGGGCCGTATAAGTTGCGCGGTGGGCCACCACTTATTCCTTCATCACGCGGGTAGTGCTGCTGTGGGTACCATCCTGCGCCAGTACTTTCAGCAGGTACACGCCGGCCGGCAAGCTGCTGAGGATGAGACGGGCGCTACCCTCGGCAGTGGTTTGCAGCACGCGCTGGCCGGTGGCATTGTAGAGCAGTAATTGGCAGCGGCCAGCGGGCAGGCCACTCACCAGGGCGTAGTCGCGCACGGGGTTGGGCACCAGTTGCAAGGGCTCTAGCTCGCACAGGGCCGTGAGCGTCACGACCAGGCTGTAGGCAGCCGTACCATCGATGTCAATCATGCGCAGCCGGAAGTAGCGGGTGCCCGCCAGCGTACCCGCCCGATAGGTGTAGCTGGCCCCGGCCGGCCGGTTTTTGCTGGGCACGGTGCCGAGCGCGGCCCAGGCCTTGCCATCGCCGGAGGCCTGGATTTCGTAGGCGTAGCTGTTGCGCTCGGAGGCCGTTTGCCAGGTCAGCGTAGCGGCACAATCGGTGCTGCCCACGCGGCCCACGAAGCTGGTGAGCGCGACGGGCAGCGGCCCCGCCCCGCAGACAAGCGGCTGCAAAAACGCGGCCGCTTCGGCGATAATCTGGGTGCGGTCGGGGTCTACGGCGGGGCTGCCGTGGTTGCCGCCCACCACGGGGTGCAGCTGGTTGGCGAGGCCCACGGTGGTGGCTTGTAGCTGCAGCTGGTGGCTGCCATAGATGGTAAATTGCGTGCCCTGAATGGTGCCTTGGTCGTAGGGCACCGTTGTGTCGGCGGTGCCGTGAGCGCTGTAGAGCGGCGGGTCGTTGGCATCCACAATGCTCAGTTTATTGACGCCGCCCGCAATATTGAACACACCCGCAATGCCATCTGAGGTATAGGTCGGCAACAGGCTATTTGGGGCCGGCAGGTCGGTATTTCCCTCCAGCCCACCGTTGGCCGAATAGGCGGCCGTGGTGGTCGGGTTGTCGGCAATGTTATCGGTATAGCCCACTTCGAGCGCCGTGATGGCCCCGGCCGAAAAGCCGCCCACGAAGATTTTGGTGGGGTCGATGCGGTAGGCATTGGCATTGGCCGGGGCCGCGTCGTGCTTGAAGAAGCGCACGGCCGCTCGCATATCGCCCGCTGCCCTTATTACCTCATCTACGAGGTAGCTCTGATTGTTTAACACCGCAAATTGATTACTAAAGTCGTTCTCGATAAGCCGGTAGTCGATGGCGGCCGTTACGTAGCCTTTGCGGGCAAACTCCTCGCAGATGGCTACAATGTCGGCATCCTGCCGCGAGCCGCTGATGAAAGCCCCGCCAAAAGCCAGAATAATGAGCGGCCGCTGCGCGGCTACATCACCGGCCGGCTCATACACATCCAGCTTGAGCGTAACCGGCGTGAGCGCCCCGCTGGCGTAGTTACGGCTGGTATTGTAGCCAAAGATTACACCGGCCGTTTTGGTGGGCGGGTCGGGAAATACGTTGGTGATGTATCGACCATTGCCGCAGGCTAGGGCCGCGTTTTGGGCCTGGGCGGGCAGGACTGCGCCCAGCAGGCATAGCCACAGATAGAAGAGTTTTGTCATTGGCCAGCAGCGTAGCAACAGAGCGAGCCAGTAAGTAACGCCCGAGTTGCTTAAACTCCACCATAAGCCAATTAATTCAGGTTGTAAACTAATCCTTACTGCTCCACGCCAACTGCTACCACGCAAAAGCCGCTTGCTCTACATGAGCAAGCGGCTTTTAATAAAGAGCTTCAGTTTGGCAAACTAGTACCCTGGGTTTTGCGTGAGTGCCCCGCCGCTGAGGTCGATTTGGGCCTGCGGAATGGGGAAAATCTCGTTTTTACCCTTCGTAAACGTCTTGCCCTGGGCCGTGAAAATGGGCACGATGCGGCCGGGCTGCACTACCTCCTGGCGCACGAGGTCAAAGAAACGGTCGTGTTCTAGGGCCAGCTCTACGCGGTGCTCTTGCCAGATGCGGGCCAGCGTGGGTGCCACGGCCGGCAGCCCGGCGCGGGTGCGAATGGCCGTGAGCGCGGTAGTAGCGGCGGCCGTGTTGCCAAGCTGAAAGGCGGCTTCGGCGTTGATTAATAGTACTTCGGCGTAGCGCATGACCCGGATGTTTTTGGGCAGGTAGTCGTTGTTGCCGCAGTTGGGCTCGCGGGTGCGGCTGTGGTAGGCTTTGTAGCTGTAGCGCTGGTTTTCGACCGAGTCTTTGCTCGGAATGCGGAAACCATCCCAGAGCACGGTGCCCACCGAGCGCTGCCCGGCCGGGGCGGTATTATTGATGAAGATGATGGTGCCGGCGCGGCGCACGTCGTTGGCTTCGTAGGCATTGGCAAGGTCGCTGGTGGGCGTATTGAAGCCGAAGCCCAGGTCGGACCAGCCGCCGCGGCCGCCCTGGCGCGGGCCCTGGCTCACGCTGTAGAGGTTCACGGCCGAGTTGTTGCAGGCGGCGTTCACGCCGGTTTGCACCTCAAAAACCGATTCCGAATTGTTGTTGCCGACCGTGCGCCAAATGTCGGCGTAGGTTGGGTAGAGCTGGTATTTGGCCCCCGTAATTACGGCCTGGCTCAGGTCGTAAGCGCGCTGGTAGTTGCGCTGGTAGAGGTACACTTTGGCCAGCATGGCCTGGGCCGCGCCCTTGGTCACGCGGCCCAGCGTGGTCGCACCTTTTTCGGGCAGGTTGTCGATGGCAAACTGTAAGTCGTTGATAAGAAACGTGTACGTGTCGGCTACCGAGGCGCGGGTTTGCAGCGCGGGGTTGTTGGCATCGGCGGCGGCGGGCACGCCATTGAGCAGCGGCACACCGCCAAAAAAGCGCACCAGATTGAAGTAGAAGTAGCCGCGCAGAAAGCGCACCTCCCCTATTTGCTGGTTTTTGACAGTGGCGGCGGCCGGGCTCAGCGGAATCTTATCCAGCGCCTGGTTGGCGCGGGCAATGGCCTGAAAATACCCGTTCCACACGTTGTTGATGTTGCTGTTGGCGGCCGTTACCGTGAAGTTGTCAATCTGCCCGGCATCGGCGTAATCGGTGGGCGTGCTGCCCTTGTCGGCATCGTCGGAGGCGATGTCGGTCATAATAACGTTTTGCAAGCCGCTGACATCGGGCCCAAAACCGCCCAAATAGAGCACGTTGTACACGCCGTCAACCAGCTTTTGGGCGGCGGCGGGGTCGGCCCGAATGGCGTCTTCGCTGAGCTGGCCCTGGGGGGCCACTTCCAGAAAGTCTTTGCAGCCGCTAAACAAGGCCAGCGACAGGGCCAGGGCGGTGGCGCCGGCGGGACGCGCTACCGCTAGTAGATTGTTTTTCATATCGGTAGCGCTTATTTGAAGTTGGCAGTGAGGCCCACCGTGAGGGTGCGGGCCGTGGGGTACGTGGTGGCCTCGATGCCCGAATCGAGCGGGCCGCCCGCCAGCTCGGGCGTGAAGCCCGTGTACTTGGTGGCCGTGAAAATATTCTGGCCCGAGAAGAAGATACGCAACGTCGAAAGGTGCGCTTTTTCGATGGTGCTGACCGGGAACGTGTAGCCCAAAATGACGTTGGTGAGGCGCAGGTACGAGCCGCTTTCCAGGAAATACGTGGAGTTGGGCAGGCTGCTCGACAGCGTGCGCGGGTCGGAGTTGGAGCGGTTGGCGGTGGTCCAGCGGTTGGCCGCGAAGCTGGCTTCCACGTTGTCGGTGCCCTGGAAGCGGTTGCGCTTTTTGGCGTTGTATACCTTGTTATTCAGGTTGCCCGAAAACACGAACGAGAAGTCGAAATTGCGCACGTTGATGCCGCCCGTGATGCCGTAGTAAACGGGCGGCTGGTACGAGCCGTGGTAGGTACGGTCGCGCAAATCCACCACGCCATTACCATCAGTATCAGCGTATTTGAGGTCGCCAATCTGGGGCGAAAACGTGGAGCGCGGGCCGGCGTTAATCTCGTCCTGCGTCTGGTAAATACCGATTACATCGAGCAGATAGAAGCTGCCGGCCGCTTGGCCATTGTCGGAGCGCGTCACCAGGTTGTCGCCCGCAAACAACGCCTGCCCGCCGTTGAGGTTGGCGATGCGGTTCTGATTGAAGGTGGCGTTCACGCCGAAATTGTAGGTGAAATTGTCGGCGATGGTCGAGCGCCAGTTCAGGGCCGCTTCCACGCCTTTGTTGGTGATGTCGGCGGCGTTGGTGATGAGCTGGTTGTCGGGGTCGCCCAAAATACCAGGAATATTCACCGGAATCAGGGCGTTGCTGGTGAGCTTGTTGTAGTAGTTCACCTCGCCCGTCAAGTGGTTTTCGAGGAAGCCAAATTCGATGGCGGCGTCGTACTCGCGGGTGGTTTCCCAGCGCACCTGGCCGTTTTTAATCTGGCTGATAACGGCGCCCAGCACCGGCTGGCCGTTAAAGACATATGGGATGTTGATGTCAGCCGTCGTCACGTAGGAGTTGGTCGGAATCTGGTCGTTGCCGAGCTTGCCGTAGCTAGTACGCAGCTTCAGGAAACTCAGGCCTTTCACGTCCTTGAGGAAGTCCTCATCGGAGATAATCCAGCCCAGGCCCACCGACGGAAACACGCCCTCGCGGCGGTTTTGGGCGAACTTCGACGAGGCATCATAGCGCAGGTTGGCCGTGAGCAGGTAGCGGTTATTATAGGAGTAATTGACGCGGCCCAGGATGGAAAAGCGGCGGTCTTTCGACGGCAGTTGGTCGGGGTTGACCACCGACGTATTAGGGTCGCCGGTGTTGAGGTACCACTGGTTAGGGTCGGCGGGCACACCGCGGCGAAAGCCGTAAAAAGGCGTGAATTGGCCTTCCTCAGTGGTAGTACCGGCCAGCACCGTCAGGTCGTGCTTTTCGCCGAACACCTTGTGAAAGGTGGCCGTGTTCTCCCACAAATAGCGGTAAATGTTGTCGTTCTGCACGCCCAGGCCGCTGGTGATATTCTGCTGGTTGCCGCCGGGTATGATGAACGTGTTGGCGTCGTTCAGGAATTGGTAATTATAAATCGTGCGAGTGTTGAAGTTCAAATCCACGTTGATGGCCGAGCGCAGCGTCAGCCATTCCACGGGCCGCACGTCCACGCCAATGTTGCCTTGCAGGCGGTTTTCGGTCGATTGATTGTAGTTTTTGGCAATGTCAACCAGCGGGTTGCCCACGTTGCCGAAGGCCGAGGTATTGCCAAACAGCTCGCCTTGGCGCGCCGGAATGATGGGCGCGGCCCGGTACGCATTCAGGTACGCCGCGCCGATGTTAACGTCGCGGGTGCTGGCGTTGCTGAACGAGGCCTGCGAGCTAATCGTAACCTTGTCGGATAGCGAGAATGAGGTATTCGAGCGCACCGTGAGGCGGCGAAAACGGTTGTCTATTATCAGGCCATCGTCCTGCAACAGGTTGCCTGAGAAGTAGTAGCGCACGTTGTCAGTCGCGCCCGACACCGCGATGTTGTGGTTCTGAAACGTGCCGCGCTTCAGGATTTCCTTGTACCAATCGGTCGAGCCCGAAAAGCCGGGATAAGTTGGGAAGACTGTGCTGGGCGAAATGTCGGTGATGTACTGCCGGTACTGGTCGGCGTTGGCCATCTGCACCAGGTGGGCGGCCTCCTTAAAACCGGCCGTGCCGCTGTAGCTCAGCACCGGCTTGCCCACCGCGCCCTTTTTGGTGGTCACGATAATGACGCCGTTGGCCCCGCGCACCCCGTAGATGGCGGCGGCCGACGCGTCTTTCAGCACGTCGATGCTGGCAATATCGGCATTGCTAAGATTACGGATGTCGGTCGTTTGCACGCCGTCTACCACGTAGAGCGGGTTGGCGCCAGCCAGCAGCGTGCCCGTGCCCCGAATACGCACCGTGGGCTGCGAGTTGGGCGTACCATCGCTGATAATCTGGACGCCCGAAAGCCGACCTTGCAGCGCCTGGGTGGGCGTTTGCACGGGCTGGTTCACAATTTCGGTGCCCTCCACGCGGGCCACAGCGCCGGTGAGGTCACGCTTTTTCTGGGTGCCGTAGCCCACTACCACCACTTCGTTGAGCTTGGTAGTGGAGGCCAGCGCCACGTTGATGGCGGTTTTGCCGGCCACTGGTACTTCTTGCGCCGCATAGCCCACGTAGTTAAACGTGAGCACCGCATCGGCCGGCGCCTCAATGGCGTAGCGCCCGTCGAGCCCGGTTTGAGCATTAATGGATGTGCCCTTCACGAGCACCGTCACGCCGAGCAGCGCTTCCTGCGAAGCAGCATCGGTAACAACGCCCGT
>Ga0265780_10001355_pt1 | contig 34641 bp, 31 predicted proteins | sample P1T30metagenome_FD_192432 | JGI IMG/M metagenome (GOLD analysis project Ga0265780, IMG submission 192432) | Plant litter microbial communities from East Loma Ridge, Irvine, California - P1 T30 | ecosystem: Environmental > Terrestrial > Plant litter > Unclassified | place: USA: California...
GCCCCTCCCCCCCCCCCCCCCCCCCCCCCCCCCCCCCCCCCCCCCCCCCCCCCCCCCCCCCCCCCCCCCCCCCCCCCCCCCCCCCGCTTACAACAACGCCGCAGCCTGCTCAGTCTTGTATTCCTGCACATCAGCACCGCCTCCTCTCCCGCTGCCAGTTAGAGGTTCGACTACTCACAGTAGAATACGATCTCACTGCATCGTAAGCTCCAGCGCGGCGCGAGCAAGATACGCCAAACGACAACTTTAATTTTCAAGCCTACAGAGCTTGCGCGATCTATCATTCACATCTCTTCAGCCGGCTCCGGGGTCATTAGCGGTCCGCTGGTGATGTAGATCACTCTGCGGTCATCGTGCCATTGACCTGCACATTGCGTGCAGCGGCGATCATGCCCCCATCATTTGGCCCCCATCACTCGCAAGCCGCTTCGCTTACATCAATAACATGCATCGGAGATGCCTCTTTAGGGCAGCTTTGCTTTTGCACATGTGCTTAATAGCCGGTGTTGGGCTGATCAATTTCCATCGCACCAGCGTGTCGCATTTTCTCACTACATCTTCAGCCTTGCCAAATAATCGACCAAAATCCACTCTCACTCATCGTTTCGGCTTTCTGTCAATCTGCTCAAATGCTTCGGTTCTTTTAGAGTTCTATAACTGATACAGCTCTAGCTGTGGGTAGTAAACGTTACCCGCCCCTATCAGAACTCGTGTCAATATGGCCGACGATGACAAGAACGCTGGATTTGCATTCAACCTGTTCACTGACATTGCACCGTATGTACAAACACACAGAGTACAAGGACAAATACTAATTGGCCAGGCTACTTGCGCTCTTCGGAGACCAGTTCGCCAAGCAATTTACGAGTGAGAGCTTAACATGGGTCGACCATCTCATCTTTGCGATGGTGCCTTTAGGCATCCTGACCGCAATTGCGGGTGCAATTCGTGTTCAAGGCCCTAGGATAGCAAAGTCCTTCATAGGTCGTGGCAGAGAAAACCGCGCACTCGCTGAGATCGAACTAATGTCTTCCACCTCGAAGGAGGTATGCGAGCTATTCAATGGAAAGTCCATCATACGCGTCATGGGGAAACCCAGGATCGCTCAGATACTCGTCTTTCCCCACGAGTACGAGACACTTAAACGCAGAGATGAAGAGACGGACCAAATGAGGATGGCTTCAGATACGGCAATCAATTGTACTGGGAACAACAAATCCACTTTTGACAGAAGCGCCGCCGAAAAGGAGACTTTGGCAAGAGACATCTCTTGTGGTATCCATACTTTTGAAACTGCCTCGTCTCAAGAAGGCTCAAGAACTGAGCTGCTGGAAATCCAAGGTAATGAAGATGGTCACCTCCCATATGTCATACCGGGCTAAAGGGATACAGAATATCACAGCTGGAGCCATCAGATCATCAGCACAGCCCTACAACGACTCATGGGCATTAAGCATCCCTTGAAAGGGGATAAAACGCTCCGAAACAATGTCATCAAGTCACTCGGCCCGCCAAACCTGCAATTAGGCCTCTCTTCTGATCAATTCGAATCCTCGTTTCCTAAAAGAGGTCACGAAGCATTCATCGCTGCGCTGACTGCAGTCACGCTCCAAGCTAGTCTGATCGCCATCGCCACTGTAACAGTTTACCATGAGCCCACCAGACGCGCTATCAATTTTCAGCCTAAAGCCTATGGCTACTCTTGCTACATTGCAGGTTCCATACTTCTCTCTGTAGGAGTCGGAATGTGCTCCTTGGTTGTTGAGCGGAACACCACATAATCACATCCAGCCGCTTTGAGGATATGAGACCAAAACCTGAAGCAAACAACAGGACTGGGTCAAAATCGCAGCATCTTGATAGATCTTATAATAGCTCGAACGGAGACTATGCGACTGGCAATGTGGGTCTCCATCGGTGGCCTTATCCACTAAACTGTTCATCGATCCCGATTTCAGTACTAACGACTTAGCAAAGCAGACCGATGACTCTCGCCCAAATCCTCGCAAATGGGAGCTCATAACTGTAGGCGCGGCTATCACAGCCGGCATGGGGTTCATCGTGCAATTCATTGGTCTACGAGGGCTAACGTATCCGATCTCCATTGCACAGCTCGTTGCTATATTGCTTATGGCCCTTGTCAGGGCTTTGATAAGGCGCCGGTTGGGTCGTGAGCCATGTCACTGCCACGCGTTTCCTCGGTTTGAAGTTGATTTCCTCGCCACCAGACTCGTTTACTCTCAAGTATTTAGAGTTCCACAACGGGCTTCAACACCACATACCACTTTTGAATCAGCAACGACCAAACGAGTTTCTATACTGGAGAATAAAGACTGCAAAAGACTGTGAAGATCGTCCATACCTATCGAACACTCTCCAGGATCTAATGAGTAGTCACGCAGCGCGAGATGGCCACCCAATCCTGATGGATCGTTCTGAATTACTGTCAAAAGAGCCAGCATCTCTCAAGCGAACCCAAAATCTCGCCACGGTCGAAGGATCATCCGTAACATCCTCGATAGAAGAGGCGTCCAGCCAACACTTACTTCGTGTGCGCGAGAGACTCGGAGACCTGTGCCAGTGGCCTTCGGAGGCGCTGGAAAGTGCGCGATCTCTGGTGTACTCTATCGAAGCCTTCATGGAAGAGTTTTTCCCAAAGGGTCTAGATAGCTTCGAATGGGCGATCAAGACCACTCGGCTATCGACTACGCGCGGTATTGGACGTCAAGACTATGTCACTGTGCCTATCCAGAAGTCTCCCTATGATGGCAAATGGCAAGTCGGTATCGGCACAGTTGATGCTGTCCTGTCTCTCTGGCTGGCCAGTATTGAGGCACAGGCTGCAGAAGTGAAGAAGAGATCAGACAAATTGAACGCAAAAAAGACACCCGGTCAAGCCTCGCGTCTACCTGACTGGCGTCGTACAAAAGCAGGCGTTGACATGCGTTACAATTACTGCCGCATCCTTGGGGATCACTTCGAGGACGGTTCGCTCAAAAGAGATCTGTCTTGGTGGGTAGATGAGTTGATAGCTGAGCAGAGTGACTCGCGATTACCATTGACAAAAGTAGCCCCAAATCACGGAGAGGAGAAAGTGAAAAAGCATAAGGACCAGTGGGGTTGCAGTAACGCTAGACTCAAAGCCAAAACTACCGATCTGATTATTGGATTCAATGGCCTTAGTAAGACCTGTAAGCTTACAAGATTTGCTTCACTTTAGAACTCGAGACTAATCGTGACCTATAGCTGACGTACGACGCCAGTCTTCTCAAAATGCAGCCCAAGAGCTAGCGATCTCGTCAAACGGCTTGCTTACAAATATCTTGGCTCAACACCTCTTCACTAGTTCTATTTGGACGGTTGTAGAGAAGTTACCAGAGAACTGCTTCCGTCAGAGCAACGTGAGCAGCGAAGAAGATGTGGAGATTGAGAATCGGCATGCATTCGATCCCCATGAGTTTGCGGACACATGGCTTCGTCCAACACTACGTCATCGTGAACTGACGAAACTTGTTCGTCGACTTGAGAACTTCGGACTTGGAAGCCAAACGACGTACTGCTTTGCATGATACCTGCATTCAGCTTCAAGGATCTGCTCCCAAATCATGTCATGCTCAAACTCATGCCTCAGATTCGCCGAGGCCAAGGGTGGGCAGAAACAGCGCACTGTTACAACAGGCTCCTCGAACAAGGTTTGAGAGTCACACCGCATGGCACAATGGCAGAAGAGAAGCTCTGCTACAATGTCGTGGTCGCAACCATTGACTTCATGTGTTTTGCTTCTGAACCGTATGATGAGCATGTTCAGGCACCCGATGAGCTCAGTACTGAGCTTCAGGATGTTGTGGCTAGACTTGTGTCGATCAAATTCGCTCCTGTCGTCAAGAAGCTCGCTCAAGCGTACATCCTGCAACGTCGCGATAAGGAAATCAGGGCGATATTGGGTTTATATACCACGCCAACTAGCCCCCAGCGATTAGCCAAAGATGAAAAGTTCGGGCGACTATTTGGTCGGAATGGAGATCTCCATGGCTGTCTGGAGGCCTTGAAATCGACTGACAAGCCAGACTTTCTGTTCCTTGAGAAGAGTTTGAACTTCTCAAAGTCTCACAGAACTATATACGAAACTCTGTCTCGCACTCCTCGTAAAGTATGCGTGTTCTTTAATATCGCATCGGATGGCAACCACTAACAGAGCTATTAGAAAGACATGGTTCAGCCTGCTGTGTCTCAGCTGCAAGGTCAGTTTACCACCTGCCCATATGCAGTCTTGATCTCGCTAAGCTTTCTGTGTAGTCCAAGCAACAAGGGCCCGTGATATTTTCACTTGGACACCCCTACATTATGCCGCTTTTATCGATGAGCGAGAGATTTTGTATCGATACTTTGAGCCTGCGCAAGTCAAAGGGCACATTAGCCTTCATAAAGAGCTTGGTCCACTCGGGCGGAGCCCTATTCATATGGCGGCAATTTCGGGGAGCTCAACAGCTTTACAGTGGATTTCGAAGTGCCTGGATACTACTGAAAACAAGAAAAACGCGTTTGACGCAATTGGAATTGATGGGATGAGTCCGCTTCATTTAGCCACAAAGAGTGGTCACACGAAGTTAGTCGCCAAGATCATCAGGAAAAAGCGCCTACGCACTACAACCGGCCTCGGCCGTTGGGGCCGCGCAGCTATTCATCTGGCTGCGAGTCATGGCTACGTCGGTATCACAACACTTTTGTTGAGTGAGGACGCCCAGATTGATGTCTTGGACGAGACGGGAAGAACACCCCTCCACTATCTTGTAAAGATTACGGGAGAGTTACAGGATATTGACCATGTCCGAGATGTGCCAGACAATGATAACAATGAAAACGTAGACGGAAAAAGTAGTGATAAAGAGACTGAAGACGCAGAATCCGACTCTGAAAATCCTGCTGGGGCAGAAGTACAGATCGCCTCAGCTGAAAGGAGAGAGCTGGTCTCTCAGAAACGTGACATCTTCGTCGAATTCGCAAAGAAGAGTTTGAAAAGCACAACGGATGACGAGAAAAGCGGGAGAACCTACCTTCACCATGCGATCGAGTACACAAACATTGGTACGATCGAAAAGCTTCTTTCTATTGGGTTTGGACTTGAAACTAAGGACTCTCTGGGCCATAGTGCGCTACTCTTTGCAATCTATAGTGGGCGACGGACAATTGCATTAAAGCTGCTTGAAGGGTTCCCTGACCTATTTCCCTCTCTTTGCGGAGAGCGGATGTTAAGCCTAAACGGTAACCCCGCAATGGTTCGGTATTACGGCGTGGTGCAGCGGACATGCAGCGCGACGCTGAACCGTCGAGACTGGAGGCGCGGATCTCGTCATGTCTGCCATGGTGGATCTGACTCGAGGCAAATGCGTTGAGGAGGAAGAAAAGCTCGTCCTTTGCAGAATCGGACGGTGGCCCGAGGGTTCATTTCCTAAGCGGTCCTAAGCGGATTGTTGAGCTGTTGAAAGCACCCTGGCCTCTGGCGAAAACAGAACAGCAAAATTTGTCGCAAGGCGGCGGGGAAGTGCATGCTACCCAGAAAGGCCGTGATGGTCATGATGGCTCGCTGTGGGGTGTGGGTTCACGTTGTCGCATAGTTGGGTTGACTGCGTCCTGCGGCGTGGATGAAGGGCGGCCCCTCTACGTCATATTGCACGGCTCCACCTCGACGCTGTCCGTGCGCACGAGCGACATTGGAGGCATCGTGCTTGCGGCTTTACATCAATTGCATCTCCGATACAAGCAGGGCTCTCCGTCAACTCGGTCCCTACAGATTCGATAGCGCGGTGCACAGTTTGATTGACAGTTTGATTGACAGTTTGATTGACAGTTTGATTGACAGTGCAGTGCAGTGCAGTGCAGGACCCCAAGCTCAACCACCCTGGGCAATACACAGCGCTTGTCTAGTGCGGCAGCCCGCATTAGCTCAACCAAGTCCAAGCTCACAGCTCCCCAACCTTGGAGCAGCTCCTTCCTCCAACGTTCAAAACCCTCGCGTCTGCCATTGCGCTCTTCCACACCACTCGACCAACTTCTCCCTCAGCACACAGTATGGCTGAAACAACGACGCGGGACGTCAACAACCACGTCCTCTTTGAGGTTGCGACTGAGGTTGCGAACCGAGGTATGCTGCCCCGAACGAGCTGCCAGCAGCATCAGCTAACACTTGTCCAGTTGGTGGCATCTACTCGGTGCTCAAGTCCAAGGCCCAGGTCACCACGGCCGAGTATGGCGCATCCTACACGCTCATTGGGCCGTGGAACAGGGCATCTGTACGTTGCATCAGACGCCAATTGGAAGACACCTGCTGACGAAACCACCAGGCCTCGGTCGAAGTTGAGCCAATAGAACCCAAAGACCCGGCTCTCGTAGCCACCATCAAGTCGATGCAGGATCGCGGCGTCCAGACCCTGTACGGACGATGGCTGATTGACGGCGCACCGCGTGTGCTTCTCTTCGACACTGGCACGGGCTACAGATGGCTCGACGAGTGGAAGGGCGATCTGTGGTCAAGTGCTGGCATTCCTTCGCCGCCGGGCGACTCGGAGACTAACGAGGCCATTGTCTTCGGATACCTTGTTGCATGGTTCCTTGGCGAGGCATGTGCCTATTTCCACAAACTTAAGGTCAAAGCTAATCCTCGCCCAGTACGTCTTCCATGAAAAGAAGCGAGCCGTCATTGTCCAGTTCCACGAGTGGCTCGCAGGTGTTGCGGTTCCGCTATGCAAGAAGCGCCGCATCGACGTCACCACCATCTTCACCACGCATGCTACCCTTCTCGGTCGCTATCTGTGCGCGGGCTCAGTCGACTTCTACAACAACCTGCAATTTTTCGACGTGGATGCTGAGGCAGGAAAGCGCGGCATCTACCACAGGTACTGCATCGAGCGTGCCGCTACCCACGCCGCCGATGTCTTCACCACGGTTTCGCACATCACCGCATACGAGAGCGAGCATCTCCTCAAGCGAAAGCCGGATGGTGTCCTGCCCAACGGTCTGAACGTCAAGAAGTTCTCGGCCACGCACGAGTTCCAGAACTTGCATCAGCAGGCAAAGGTCAAGATCAACGACTTTGTACGCGGACATTTCTACGGCCACAACGATTTCGATCCCGAGAACACCCTCTACTTCTTCACTGCCGGTCGCTATGAATACAGGAATAAGGGTGTCGACATGTTCATCGAATCACTGGCGCGATTGAACCACAAGATGAAGAGCGAGAACTCCAACATGACGGTTGTCGCCTTCATCATTCTTCCCGCACAGACACAATCGTTGTCAGTCGCTTCTCTCAAGGGACAGGCCGTCATCAAGTCTCTGCATGACACTGTCAACAACATCGCTGAGAATGTGGCCAAGAAGCTGTTCGAGCGCTCTTTGACCTGGACTGAAGGCCAGGATCTGCCAGAGGACAAGGATCTGATCTCGCCCGCAGACAAGATCCTCCTTCGCCGGCGACTATTTGCCATGAAGCGACACGACCTGCCGCCCATTGTTACCCACAACATGGTCAACGATGCTGAAGACCCAGTATTGGCTCAGCTCCGCCGCTGCCAGCTGTTCAACCATCCCTCGGACCGTGTCAAGGTTGTTTTCCACCCCGAGTTCCTGAACTCAGCAAACCCAGTGCTTCCCCTCGACTACGACGACTTTGTTCGCGGAACTCATCTTGGTGTTTTCTCATCATACTACGAGCCATGGGGCTACACTCCGGCCGAGTGTACCGTCATGGGTGTACCGAGCATCACCACCAACCTGTCAGGTTTCGGTTGCTACATGGAAGAGCTGATTGAAAATGCCTCGGACTACGGTATCTATATTGTTGATCGAAGGATGAAGGGTGTCGACGACTCTGTGAACCAGCTTGTGGACTACATGTTCGACTTCACTAAAAAGAGTAAGCGCCAGCGCATCAACCAGCGAAACCGAACCGAACGCTTGAGCGATTTGCTCGACTGGAAGCGCATGGGTCTCGAGTACGTCAAGGCGCGACAGCTCGCTCTCCGCCGGGCCTACCCCGGCTCGTACGAGGATGATGAGGAACCCGACTTTTTCGGCTCGCAAGAAGTCAAGATTTCACGACCACTGTCTGAGCCTGGGTCGCCGCGCGACCGATCTGGCATGATGACGCCTGGTGACTTTGCCTCGTTGCAAGAAGGCCGCGAGGGCTTGAGCACCGAGGACTACATTGCGTGGAAGCTTCCGTAAGTTCTCTGATAACCATATTTTAACTGACTCGACTAACAAAATCATAGTGAGGAGGAAGAGCCTGATGACTTTACGTTCCCGCTCACTCTTAAGACGAAGAGTAAGCCTAATTCAGGCGCCAACACACCCACTATCATTAACGGTACCGATGGTCTCAGTCTTAACTAAGATTTGTGTGTAGGGTGACTTTAGCACATGGCGAAGCGGCGTGTTTTTCGAAATTGCATTACTCGAGTTGTTTGGTTTTCCTTGGGTGTCGACAATCGACATGTCAAACGCGATATCTGCATGGGGTAGATGGGTCCAGGCGAGGCAGTGTATTTTAGGGATGTGAATAGTAAACTATGTGACAGCGCTGATACCGGTGCTATGAGATTAGGTTTGACGATGCGTCTGCACTGTGATTAAAAAATATTGTGTGCTTGTTCGTGCTCTGTACATTGACCCATGGTGGGCTCTTCCGCGATCTACATGCGAATCCGGAAGTCGCAGTCTTGAACCATGGGACCCATGAGTGCCGCCGGGCCCGCAAAACCACTTTTGACTGAGTCGAATGCGGAATCCGACTGGGAAGACTCAGATGAGAAAAGTGTTTGTACATAGCGACACGTCGTCTATGGCGGTGCGGTGGCATCGGGATGTTCACGTAGCCGGCCACACTCCTAACAATAGGTAGGTAAATGACAGCGGAAATTGTCAAATGGCGAAATGCCGTTTTACAGCGGGGGCCGTGCATGCTATCGTGCATATCGTGCATGCAGAATGCTTGTTTCTACCGGGATGCTGGCGTGCTAAGCAACAGGGGCGCCGCGTAATTGGGAATGTTCCGAAGCGAAGCGTTCCAAGGTTCTCGGTCTCGATCTCCCCTAAACTCGGCGTCATACAACCATCTTCCCTTCACTTGCGCCAACCAACGCCGCGTCCTCCTAGCCCGATTTCCTTTTCCACACGCCCGTTTTCCCTCTTCACAGCCTGCTTGTCGAAAACATGATGCGACCCACACACCCCTTCACCATTCACGCTATCGGGTCGGTCCGTTAACACTTGGCCCATTGTTTGAATGCACGGGTCAGACCACGCATTAGTTCAACAACTCAGCACCGCGCCCCCAAGACCAAGTGCGCTGTCACTATCGCACTTCATATCTCGACCCCGCCACGTCGTCGGATTTGCGATCAACAAGTCGCCAGCATGGTGTTTGGACCGTGGATCTCGACGCTTGCGTGGTGCCGGGCGCGCCTGCCCAAGAGGGGCCAGAAGATCAAGTGGTGGAGACCGAGTGTGAACTTCATTACGCTGCATTGTAAGTCCCTTTGAGGAAAGAACCTAGGCGAACCGGGCTGACGAGCAGTAGATGGGTACATCATCTTCCAAACACTGTTGGGGAGTGTAATCATGTATGGGAGTGGGTATAGCGGGCTGCGCTATATCGACGCGCTCTTCTTTGCGAGTGGTGCGGCGACCCAGAGTGGCTTGAATACGTACGTGGGCTGGCCTGAACATAGCGGAGAATGTAGCTGACGGTCTACAGCGTTGACGTCAACTTGCTGCCATTGTATGTGCAGGTATGTCGTTGTCTCCTTTCTGGCTCCTATAACGCTAGACTAACACACGCAGGTATGGATGCTCATAGCCGCATGCATGTGCACCCCCATCTTCATCAACACTTTCGTAGTCTTCATCCGCCTCTACTGGTTCGAGAAACGCTTCCAAAATGTCGTGATAGAATCACGCAGTGCACGCCACACTCGGACAATGTCGCGCAGGAGGAGCGAGATAAAGTCAGAAGAGATCCAACGTGATCTCGGCAACGAGGAGCGCGGTGTGGGCGATCGACATATCAGGGTCATGCGCTCCACCAACGGAGAAGCAGAGGGCGGCAAGATCGAGGACGAGCACGCCTTCAGCGACGCTCGGGCCAATGCTGGCATCCGCAAGGCTAAGCCATCGGATGATGAAGAGGTGGATCCGCTCGAACGCCCCATGACGCCAGTACATCAGGTCGCTTCGAACGTGGTGTGGGCCGACGACCTGACCACGCCACGACAGCGTGAGCGGCAGCGCCTCCGCGACTCGGTGGAGTCTCCCACAGAACGTCTGCCCGAGAAGAACCGCGAACAAAGCATAGCTTTTGTAGAGAAACAGAGGGAGCCCAAGCAAAAGGCCACGCTCCGCATCCCTGGACCACGCGACTATGAGCTGGGTCTGCAACCAGAGGAGGTCAAAGAGGACGACGAAAAGCTAGACAAGGTGTCCAGTAGGTTATCACAAGAGTCTCATCCAAAGCGAAACCGATCCAACTCGGTGCCTCCGGAGATGATGAACGGAGACGACCACCCCATGAAGTACCACATCACAATCGACGTTCCCAGCCGACAACGTCCTACCACTGGCGCCTCTGTTTACAACAGGGGTCGAACAAACACAAATGACGACACCGAAGGACACCATACCGGTCTACGCCCTCGCTCAAGATCGCGAACGTTTGCAAGCTTTCTCACAAGCACGAAAGAAGAAGATGAAGATCCTATGCCATATCTCAGCTGGACGCCCACTCTTGGTCGCAACTCAAACTTCGTGGATCTGACCGAAGAGCAAAGAGAAGAGCTGGGCGGCATCGAATATCGAGCACTCAAGATGCTTGCCTTGATACTGACTGTCTATTTTGTTGGCTTCCATCTGCTGGGCATGGTCTGTCTCACGCCATGGATCACACACTCTACCAAGTATAAGAACATTTTAGATGGTAACAAGATTAATCCTGTCTGGTGGGGCATCTTCACTCCGGCATCCATGTTCAACGATCTAGGCTTCACGCTCACGCCCGACTCGATGGTGTCTTTCCAACGCGCCATCCTTCCCCTCACACTCGGTACATTCCTCATCATCATCGGCAACACAGGATTTCCTTGCATGCTGCGGTTCGTCATCTGGCTCTGCTCCATCTGCGTGCCCAAGTTCAGCGCAAAATGGGAGGAACTGAAATTCCTCCTTGACCACCCCCGCCGCTGTTTCACACTGCTATTCCCTAGCAAAGCAAATTGGTGGCTCTTCTGGGTCCTCATTGGTCTCAATGGCATCGACCTCATCTTCTTCATCATTCTTGATCTCAATGACGAGACGGTCACCAGCTTACCTCCCGGCTTTCGATTTCTCGCCGGCCTCTTCCAAGCAGCTGCCACAAGAACTGCAGGATTTGCTGTCGTCAACATCGCCGAATTGCATCCTGCAATTCAGGTTAGCTACCTCGTCATGATGTACATTTCGATTTTCCCAATTGCCATGTCGATGCGCCAGACCAACGTTTATGAAGAAAAGTCCCTCGGCGTTTGGGCCGATGGTGACGACAGCGAAGAGCACAGCTCTTATCTTGGTCACCATTTGCGTCGACAGTTATCCTTCGACCTGTGGTTTGTCTTCCTGGGTTTCTTCCTCATCGCCATCATCGAGGGCGCACGTCTCGAGAACACCAACGAGTACGCCTTCTCTCTCTTCTCCGTGCTTTTTGAGATTGTGTCTGCATACGGAACGGTCGGTCTATCTCTCGGCTTCCCGAACTTCAGCACCTCCTTCTCCGGTCAATTCCGCACGCTTTCTAAATTGATCATCATCGCGATGCAAATCCGTGGTCGCCACCGTGGCTTGCCGTACGCTCTTGATCGCGCCATTCTTCTGCCTTCCGAATCTCTCCACCAAAAAGAGAACGAGGACGCGACACGCCGGGCCAGGCGCAATAGCAATGCACTCGACGTGGGCATGAGCACTAGCATGAGCATGAGCATGGACCGCGGAGGTGCAGGCTTGACGCGACAAGGCACGGGTTTGAGCCGGATGAGCACTGCGTCTGGTGATGCTGGGCGCCCGAGTGCAGGTGACAGGTTCAAGCCGAAGCAGTTGAGGAGGATCCTGAGTGGGGCATTCAGTGCAGGACCGAGTACAAGGTTCCACAATGAGGAGAAGCGGGCTTAGAAAGTTATTTATGGCGTTGTAGGAATAGCGCCGGGCATAGGCAAAGGCATATGCATATATATGGGGTCAAGCGTGAGCGTTAAGGTGTTACAAGTGTTTAGGGATCGGTTCACTTTGTGGGAATTTGCATTTTAGAAGGTATACATGGCTTGGCGTGAACCCTGCGCGGTTTGTTTGGTTGATACTATGTCTGCAATTTCATCACACTGACACACTCTGCTTCAATAATGATAGGTCTTCGAATATTCTCCTCTATAGCGCTCGCTGTCACTGTACCATCTCCGTGTAGAACACAGGAACCATGATGTGGCGACCGCATCTCTCGTTCACAGCATTTGAGTGATGCCATCCGACTGCAGCGTATGACTCGCTTGTATACAAGAGATGTCTTGAGCCTGCTTCTGCGTATAATTTGGCTTCGTCATGTGTGTAAAGCACAAGGCAGCTCAACGGCGTGAGGCGTCTTGATAATCACACAGCTTGAGTTCTGTGACAAGGTTAGCACTACGATGAGTTGCGTATTGACGAGAAGGACCGACTTGTACCTTCGAGTCACTCTTGTCGCCCCAGGAAGTTTCATCATCCCCAATAAAGACTTGCGGCAAGTAACAATACAAAGCCAACCACTGTGACACCAGCCTTCACCAAAACCACAAGCGACTGTGCTTGGAGGAAGTCCATGGCTACGAGATGTTTTCGAGATTGAGAAAGATATTAGTGACAAGAAAGAACGGCGGGAGGTGCATACGAAGAGGTAAATAACAGGGAAAGGGCCAAGGAAGAGATCTGTGTAAGCCGATGAGTCGAGCTGACAGGGCTGAAAGTCCAGAGCAAAATGTAAGCAGCCACAATCATGCTCAGTCACCTAAGATGAATACGACAACTATGACAAAGGCCCCCAATTCCTGTCATCCAGTGGACTCGCTTACACCAGTAATCAAGTCGACTATCACATCCCTTACAACGCCGATGCGATCTACCACCCCATCTCCCTCCCCACAACCACCGCCTCCTTCTCCATCCTCAACCTTGCAATCGCCCCATCCCCCATAACACAATCCTCCACATCCTCGCTCTTCCTCTCCCACATCCACCCACCCTCACACCTCCTCGCAACCCTCTTCTCGCCCAACCAACACTCCCTCAACCCCTCCATCTTCCCAAACGCCTCCCGCGCAATCATATTCTCAACAGCGACGCGCAGTTTCTCGTTTTCGCGCCACAGCATGCGGCGATACTCGGCGTTGGAACACGCTTTGATGCGCCGCTGCCACACGCTCTGGTAGCCCATGCCCAGACTGCCGGATTTGACAAGGTGCAGGGTTTGGAGGCTGGGGAGGTTTGTGCTGAGGGTTTCGATGATGGTAGGGGTGGAGGCGCGGTAGCAGTATGTATCGCTGCGCATGCGGAGGTGCTGGAGATGGGGGAAGGTTTGCACTAGGGAGAGGAGTTCCGAGGCGGACCAGGTGGCTGTGGCGTCGAAGTGAGTTAATGGTGGGGATGATGGTGTTGCTGATGCATGCAGTGGCGCGAGACGGCTTGGTAGATCTGTGTAGGTTTCGAGGAGGCAGTCGCTTCCATCTTGCACTACTAGGCTCTTGAGGTTTGGACAGTGGTTGACGAGAAAGGCTGCGGAGCTTGTGACGACGAGATTTTCGATCTTGTCCAGCGTGAAAACATCCTGGTCTGGGTCAGAGAAGGCGGCGCTGAACATGTCGATGCTCCGCCTCATCATGCTGATCTCCATGGTCTTCAAAATCGGGAGGCTCTGGAGATATCGGAAGAGGTCCAGGGCATCGGAGCTGGATGTGTATGAACCTGAACACCACCACCACAAAGAGCCAAACATGTCGAGCTTGAAAGTACGCACATGTCGTGTAATGAGTGACGTAGGAGTGAGTTGGCTGACCGGTCTATTGATCTGAAGGGTCTTGAAGAGGAGTGGATGCAGTACGTTGTGAAAACGGCGGTTCGTGAGGGATAAGTTCTTCAAGGGTGTTTCACTTTCTGCCCGCGTCTGGTTGAGATGGTCGCATATTAACATAACAACGTCCTCACAGAGGTTGTTCAGGGTTAACGACTTGTGTGGAGTGTGATCTTCCCATAGTGAGTCTATTCTTTCCAATCTCATATTTTCGACGCTATGATGAGGGTTGCACAGTGTGACATGGGCAATTGAGGATTGCGGTGAGATCGCGATAGCAGATAACGTCAATGAAGTTCGGAAGAGGGAAGCTACCCCACGTTTAATGCATTTCCGTTGCTCGAACGGGTTAGCGCGATTTGAGCTTGGGAAACGAAGCACCTAGCAGAAAGGTGTTCGGAATTTTTTGCTATTGAGATTGTGAATCGTAGCTCGTAAGTCATGGCCGTAACCTTGTATCTACAAACCTTTCTGTAAAGATCCAATATGTTTGTAAATTCAGACAGCCGACCCAGCCAATACAGACCATATACATATTGCTCCGAGGAGCCCAGAAGTAGAGGATAACATGGAAGGGCAATCAATGCTCGAAAGAGGAATTAGAGGCGCCGGGAATTTTAAGCAACGCTGAGTGGCGCTTTGCCCTTACCGATAGTTTCTGATGAAAGCAACATTTCTCTCAAACGAGCTTCTGCTCTAGTCAGGTCCTGCTGACTACTAGAGGTGAGATCGGAAGGCCGAGGCCATGGTAACCACGACGTGATTGAGGAAAGTGTCCCGGAGCGCATCCTCGACGTTGGGAGACTGACAGTGGACGGTCCTCGTCGATGTCCGGGGCTTCGCCGAGGTATGGCCGGCTTTGTGTAAGCCTCTGAGGCTTCTCCAACGTCTGGCAGCTCGTCCAGAAAGCCTTGTGGCGTACCAACGGAGAGATGCTTCGAAGCTGTCGGAGACGCGACGAGTGTGATTGCTGGGTGGTTCGACGAAGATGTAGATGCAGGCACTGCCCATGCAGGCCCTTGAGGCTTCGTATGGCCAGCTTCCTGTTCGCGGAAGGTATCGCCGTCAATGGCTTTCCTCTTTCCGCTGCCACCGCTGATGACGCTCTTCAAGCTGCCATATGCAGATTGGCTTCTCTTTTTGCTGCTGCTCACTTTCTCTTGAGCGAGCCTTTCGCTACTGCTGCTTGCTTCAGGGACAGCCATCAGCGTGTTCTCGGTTGCCCAGCCTTGATTGATACGCGACAAGCGGCCCCGTCCTACCAAGGCTCCCGTACTCGCAGCCCATCCACCAGGCCCTGAGCCGGTGATCTCACCCTGCGGTGGGAGGTGCGAGTCGTACTCGTCTGCGAGGCTCATGCGGCTCCGTGCGCAGATCTCAGCGATGGCATCAATGGCATCTCTGATTTCAGGATCTACGGCGCGAAGGATGGCAGAGAAGGAAAAGTCTTCTGCCGAGGGCAACTGCTCGCTTCTGCCTGCTGCCAGGCCGGCTGACAGATTCGAGGCATGCGGGAGGCCGCTCATGGCGAGCGATCGAGGTGTGTTGAAGCCAGAGCCGGGTCTTGATGTGTGTCGAGACCCTGAGTAAGTGCGTACTACGACTGGCTGGCTTGTGACGGTGGTTCGGCTGGACGTTGACTTTGCCGACTTTGTTTTGGCAGGTGATGAATGGAAGGCAGGGGCATTGAGGGCGCGGAGAGCAGCCGACTGTGTTGGAGGAAGCGTGTTCGTCAACGTCGTCGTCGCACTGGGCACCGAGCCTGTGCTTTCTGCAAGGTCGGACGGCCCTTCGTGTGCATTGAAGAACGGCTCGTGGGTGGTAATAGTCGGCACCGCGCTGCTCAGCGAATTGCCGTGCGCGGCAGGCCCAGACGAGGAAGTGGTGCCCCAGAACGTAGAGAAGACGCCTAGCGCAACAGATTGCCTAGTCGTCGTAGCAGGTGTCAGTGCTGGTGGGAGTGCGCCTGAGTCTGCGGCGGCAGGTGCATGGTTGTTCGGGGGAGGGGCAGAAAATGAAGCGGGTACTGGAGCATGCGGGGGATCAACGCGCGAATGTGAATTCGCCGCAGATTCAGGCATTGTGGGTTCTCCTTTGCTGGAGCTGCAGCTCAATGCATGGCCGCTATGCGACGCCGTCTGAGTTGTGGACGTGGGCTGCCGTGATCGCGAGGGATGCGTTGTCGAACACGGGACGTGCTTGGCGAGATTCCCTGTCCCACCGCTGGCGCCGTCTTGCCATTGGACCACCTCACACAGGCCTGACATGTCTACCATCGTCGTGCAATGGTCAAATTGCTTGACCTTTGTAGATTATGCCGGACTCTAACCCAATGATGTGCTCATGTCTCCTTTGAAATTAGGTTGATACGGTCTGGCAACACTGGCCACATTACCACTTTCGCCTTCTTGATATTGTGCCAAAAGATCCTACAGCCATCACGCACGTTGGGACCCAGACGTGTGACAAGCCACTAGAACAGCATACCATCGTCCGAGCCATGACTGTCCACCGACAGCTCTGAGCGTTCACATGCTGTGCTCAGCACGCAGTTCAACCACGATACCAGTCCACCAGGTAGCTCATCGAGTATCTGCATCTCTGCCTTTGTGTTGAGCATGAGCATACTCTGCAGCTCGTGTCGCCAACCCTCCTCCGGACCACCTTCAGCACAGAGATCCCATTCCAGCATGCATGCAGCTTTGGTGCGGTCGCGGGCAGTGAGCTTCATAAGGCCCTGGAGCTCACGCATCACACCCGTACCAGTGCCACCTTCGTCTACCGGAGTTCGGCAGATGTGGTGTCTCCTTACACCAACCCACTGGATATTGGGTAGACTCAGGCCAGATGTATCCCTGGGTGTTGCATCTTCATGGGCAAGGCGATACGAACCGTATTTGTACGTCGACATAATGGCAATACCGTCAGGGTCCAGATCTACGAGCGCAAACATGGGGATTAGTGGTGCCTGATCTGCAATGCGTCGTAGAAAAAGTCGCGACGCTACGTCGGGGTAGCCTTTTGCCTGTATCGTGTAAGTATTGGGCAGCCGCTGATGGTATAAGCATACCGTTAATACCAGGCCATAAGAACCTAAGCTGTCCCATTTGGCAGAGCTGAGTAACGAGCGAAATGTCGCCTATGCACCGAATCAGTACAGATCTGGGAAGTCGTGTCACTAACGTACCTCTTTTTCTATGACAAGGACCCAGTGAATCGATGCTAGGTCCATGGTATCATTCCCGCCAATCTTGGGAACAAGTATTCCCTGTGCAACTTTGAGCTTCGAAGCAGATGACAGATTGGTTGTGTCATACCTCTCTGTCTTTCATGGCATCGATGCGGTGTCCATCTTCTCGGATGATGCCAAAACCTCCGGCCACGAGGCCCTTCGCAGCAGCTGTCTAGAGGTGGTAGTCAGAACCTGTATACGATATGGCGAGGTGGCTACGCACCACATTCAGCTGGGACCGTGAGATGCCGAATGTGCAGGCAAGATCATCGACATAACGATCGACCACGGATTGCTTTACGAATAAGTCAGGGTGTCGATAGTACAAGTCTCTGGTAAGAGTTAGCAGTGAGCACGCTGAACGCCCATGTACCTGACAGCTTGTACCTTTTGGTCATGACGGTGTTGTCGACCAGGCCGGTGTGCACGAGTTCCAGGATCCGTAGCAGGACAGCTGTATCTGTGAGCAAATGCTTCATGGAGTCAGGCACTGACTCAACTGAAGTTCCACGCTTCTTGCGCGGTAGCTCCAGGAAAGTTAATGTCGCGCTGCTTCGGTTCCGGAGCTTGTCCAGTGTTGTCGGCAACTTTCGAGCGTCTGGAGAGCCCGGCCCGAGATTTCAGAGTGATGGTAAGGGCGTCTTCTTCATCAAGAAGACCATCGACGATTCTCTCAAGCATAGCCTCAATACGGGCGATGACCCACGGCCTATCGTTGTCAGCACAGTGAATTGATTTGCGATCAATGCACTACCTGTCACGAGCTGATTGTGTCGAGCCAGGCGCGCACTGTTTCTTCGACGCGGGTGGTTGTTGCGCCGTTGTGAGGTCCATGTACTCCTCGACTTCTGGATCAGCGTAGGCCGGCATCAACAATGGGCTATCTGCGCCATGCCATGGATTTAGCTCGTCGACATCTGCTTCGTCAAGCAACTCGTCTTCAGAAATATCGCTTGCAATGTCGTCGAAAAGTGCAGGCGACACTCGTGCTCCGAAAAGTAAGTCCTCAATGTCGTCAGCGTCCATTGTGGTGGTGAGGACGAAGACGCGCGCTGATGGAGTCTGCTTCAAGGTTGCGAGATGAGAGTGCAGTCTTGCGGTCTGCCCAGGTGCCCTAATCAATACGACACGTGCGAACTGAATTGAGAAGCTCGAGGTCGGTAAGGGCGAGGTGGAAGGCACGATGAGTAAAAGTGGGTCAGTCAAATCCAAAGAAGGAAGGAACTCGCTCGGAACCTCTCGAGCAGACGGATTTGATCATGTTCAGTGTTTTTTACTTTAGCTACACGCGACTTCATGATGTTGAAGTTCATTCACTGGATGCACGGGGCACGGAGAACAGGGCGCGCCTTTCCCGTCGAGGCAATTGGCCTACTTTATAAGCGAAACTGTCGGAAACACCCCTGTACGCCGCCAGTCGCGCGCGCGCCTTCCACGCGTAAAACGCGACTTGTTCCCTTCGTCGCGTCCCCTCACCCCGACCTAATTGACGCAACCACGCGCTTCGTTCAACCACATCCCCGTTGATCGCGCTCATCACGCACTTTCGAGCCACGCACGCCTCCAGATCTCGCTGTCGCAATCGTGATGGAGGATCCAACCCCGCCCACTCCCGTCCCCCAGAAACGCCCGTTGGAGGACGACCTCGCACCTGCCGTCTCAACGCCCGTCAAGGCAATCAATTCAGCAGCATCCACACCACTATCTGTTCGCTCTGTACAGACACCATCCCCGTTCAAGCCAACTGCTACGCCGAATACAACGGCACCCAGCAGTAGCGACAACGTACCAGCTTCCAGCAATGCTGCACAGCCAGCCAAGCGGCGGAAGCTCACTCAGAAGGAAAAAGATGACCAGAAGCTAGAGAAAGAAGCAAAGGCGAAGGCTCGAGCCGAGAAGAAAGCACACAAAGAGGCCGAAGATAAGCTCAAAGAAGAAGAGAAGCAGAAGAAGGCCGACGAGCGAGAGGAGAAGCGGCGACAGAAAGAGGAAGAGCAACAGCAGAAGGAGGAGGAGAAGGCCAAGAAAGAGCGTGTAAGTCTAAACCTCGTCAGGACCGCCCAGACAGCGTCGGGAATGATTCCAGTGCTAACTCAGCTTTAGTCACAGATGAAGCTCAACGCCTTTTTCGCGAAGCCGAAGGGAACGGGTGTCAGTCCTGGAAAGGTCTCGGTAGAGTCCTCCCAGAAACCCACCCCTTCCGCAGCATCATTACTACCAGTACCATCAGGGGCTGTCACTAACTCGGTGCCTACGTCTCCGCAGAAGAACATTGTGAAGAACGCACAATCTGACTACGACCGATACTTCCTACCGTTCAACCTACCCGCACACACCATACTAGCCCCCAAGAACTCTTTCATGGAGGATTCCGATAAGATGCAGGCTGCTCGGACCCGACTCGACAAGCTCATCGCACGACAAGATGTTGCGATGGAGCCCATCACCCCACAGCACCTGAAGTCAGTGCTTCCCTCTTTGGGTCGCAGGGGCATCAAGACCTCAACCATTGTCCAAGTTGTTGAGTGTGTCAATGGCTCGTCCGACCAGCCAATTGACTTGACCGACGACAAGACAGCGAGCCGCGAAAAGCCATTGGACATGTTGATGCATATCCCAATGAAGTACATACACTTTGCTGAAGACGTGCGTCCACCATACTACGGAACCTACACAAGGTCATACACCGAAGCGCAAGCCGCAAAACTTGCTCGAAAGCCCGTCTCGCGTCTGCGCCAGGACACCAATTACGACTATGACTCTGAAGCTGAATGGGAAGAACCCGAAGAGGGTGAAGACCTTGATTCCGAAGGTGACGACGATCTTGAGGAGGAACCAGAAGACGACATGGACGGGTTTCTCGACGACGAGGAAGACCCGCAGGTCAAGAGACGCCTCATCAGTGGTGATTTACAGCCTGTCAGCACCGGACTATGCTGGCAGGATGCACACGGCGTGTCTAGACTCAATGATGGATCCGACGCAATCTGTACCGACTTCCGAGAATTTTCGATGGGCTTCCTGCTCCAGCCGCAACCACATGCCATCGATCCGTTCTCAACCTCCTACTGGGACCCAGAGCCTGTTGCGTCAACATTGGCGGCAAACAAAGACTCCGCTGGCGGTAACATGAACCCTCCTCGAGTGCCTCTCGCGCAGCGCACTATGAACGGCCTCCTAAACACTTTCAATTCTCCACAACAAGCACCATCGGGAACTGCATCGAAGCCAGCAAAGGCGAAGCGGATGATACCGCCTGAACAGCTGCCGGCTTTCAAGGCCGAAATCGACGGCAAGGACCTCACTAAGATTGGCATGGTCGAAGCGCTGAAGAAGGTGTTCCCGAAACTTCCGAAAGACGCTATTACCAACACCCTGAGTATCGTTGCGGCACGGGTGGGGCCCACTGAGAAGGAGAAGCGGTGGGTGCTTATCAACACCTGAAGCAGATCGCTACATCACTTTCATTCGATTCCAGCGCTTTGACCACTACGCGGCACAATACAGTACTCAGTCAAAAACCGAACCATCCACCAACGATTTCAAGAGCTGGTACATATTAGAGCAAGTTGTCGTTTACATTTCACACAAGACATGTATTGAGGCCAGGTTTCTACGAGGTACTGCGCGCATTAGCATTATCATTCCTGCAAGTCTTTGTTGTCATAGCGTTCAGCATTCGGAGTTAGGTATGAGACAGTGGCACTCACTGCATGTGCCCACAATAGGCGTTAGGCTTCTATATATGTGCATAAGCTAGCCAGCGGGTAATCGAATCACATGTCATACACTGACGTATCCACTTCAAATCGAGCGCCTACGAGCCGCTGACTGCGTCAAAATGAAACGTTGCAGCGGTCGACTACCGTGTGACTTGTGTCAGCGACAGCAAGCGCGTTCACTTTTCTTAGTGGGTCAAGTTGCGGGGGTGGTTCGCGGTACTTGGTGTGATGCCGATGCCATCCGCTGTACCTTGAGTCCCGCCCTAGCCAGTCCAAACGTTAAATTTGAGGCACTCTCCCGAGAATGCTAGCGCTCTGCTGAATTGAGGTAAAACCAGGCAAGCGATAATTCTTGCTGAAAGCGGGTTTGCGGCGGTGATGGACCGTGTGGCACAGTAAGCTTTGGATGGATTGATAGTCCACAAATACACGACAGGGAGGCCGCTTGCAAACTCAGACTGACCCAGACTAGATCCTGATTGCCGGGCGTCAATAGTGAATTGGCTACATCTTGTATCGCGACATGCACAGGCTCGTCTTGAAGGGTAGAGGGCCGCTGGGAACGACTGCGAGGAACACAAATGGCTTCATGGTGGACTGGAATATGCAAATGCTACAGGAGCGCAGTACTTCTGATGTGACAGCGAACGTTTCCTGGAGGTTCGATCAGCAGCGCAATGTTGTGGTGCAATCTTGGTCGTGCAAGGGAGGAGGTTAAGAATAGCGCGCTCCCAAGGTTGTCTCCACATTATCGCGGCCCACTTGACAGCCAATCGACCACATCTTGTAAACGCCCGCTATTCTTGGTACAACGACATCCAATATCCAGCCAATGGCCACAATGTCCCCCACAGCTTCAGCTTACAATCGGCGCGGTTCAACCTTCTTCCTTGTGGAATCCTTGCTTCGAATGCGCTTACGCTAGACCTTTTTTTGTCTTGTACTCTCTCGCCGGTATCAGCAGGCGCTCTAGAGCAGCGGTGCTTCAGTTGCGGCTCCACTCAGCGCCAAGATATGCAGTAGTTGCGCCATTAATGGATCTTATGGAGATGAACTTGTGTGTAAGAATAGGTAGCGCCTCGTCCGCCTGGTTCCGTCCTGCAGGCTCATCTTAGTCCACCAGTCGCGCAAGTGAGGTAGGCCTACATAGCCACCAGACTGCCTCGCACGCCTTTCTTAGCCCCCAGACGTGTGGTGACTGTCCATTCTCAACTTTGTCAGCGAGTTCAGCAAGCGTACCTATCTCTGCTCTATACCTAGACAACTTGCTGGAACAAGTGTCTACCGCCCCCCACCATGGCATCAGTCCTCGTCTACCTTTCAGCAACTGTGCTGTTTGCTCAGTCAACAGCTGCTTTCAACTGTTCGAAAAAGCCGATCTATGTCGATATACATAAAAGAGCAGTACATGATACCCCAGTCTTCCAGTATGGATCCTTCATCGGCTTGGGCACTCCTGCACAGAACCAAAGTCTTTGGCCATCATTATCGCAAAACCATACTTCATTCACATCCCATGTATACTGCAACGAAAACGCCACACTCAAAGACTGCGACAGATCTACTGGGGGTTTCTACAGTAACGATGACTCTACTACGTATGTGTACTCATGAATCAGATCAGTTGGCCGTTCTAACGTGTGGCAGGTTTATGTTGCAGCCGAACTTCCAAACACTAGACCGAGCAAGTAATGCCACCTTCTCGGGTTTCTTCGGTCAAGAAACTATTCGACTCTACACCCATTATTTCGAGACTGATGCAGCCTCTGCGAATCTCCTAGAGAGGTCGACGATAGAAGTGGCAACACGCGGCTCAATAACAGCTAGTCGTGTCGGAGTAGGGTCCTCTTCGACAGTTTTAAAGGATCTCGCTGCTCGAGACATGATCGGAGGGAAGACATACTCGCTATACATAGGGCAAGGCTTCGACCGTGCTGGCGGTGCTGTCAACGGAAGCAATGTCTTTGGAGGATACGACTCTGGCCGTTTTACTGGTATCCCAAACAAATACCCGATGAATATCGCCAACGTCAATCCAATGAGTGTGCGCATCAAAGACATCATCATAACAGAGTCGGCGGATAACTCCCACGTGTCCTTGTTCGACAACAAATCATTTACCGACATGAAAGCGCCAGGACAGAGTTTCGAGGCTCAGATCACCACGGATCAATTTCCCCTTTTGCTCCCATACCAGATCACGAAGAACTTCATCGCCCGCTTAGGAGCCGAGAAGGACAACACATGGGGTGACAATTCCTTAAAGCTTAAGAAAGCTTTCAACGGCACCATGACTGTCATCCTCGAAGACGGTTTCTCGGTTACGTTTCCGCCAGAAGTCCTCATGAACGCATCAAACATCACACCTATCCAAGATCGCGATGAGAAGTCGAATGAGCCCTTCTACCTTGGATCTGCCTTTCTCGGTCAAGTGTATCTCATGGCTGATTTCGAGTCAAACAACTTCTTCCTCGCCCAAGCAGTGCAGAAGAACAACATGGTCATGCCTGTAACATTCTGCCCCAGGACCACACCGGTAGCATATCAACGCCCTGCTCAATCAAATTGGCAGAAACAAGGCCTGATTGGCGCTGTCCTTGGTGGCGTCATCGGCGGTTTGGCCACCATTGCTGCGCTATACTGTCTGTGGGTGGCGCTGCTGAGACAGAAGGACAAGCGGAGGCTGCAAAGGGAGTTGAAGAAGAACCAACAGTCAAAGTTAGCGCAGTTTGACGTAGAGGAAGCACCCACATTCGAGCCTCCACCTTCTAAAGCTTCAAAGGTTTTTTTCTGGAAGAGGAAGTAGCGAAGACGTCATGTCATTTATTGTTAGATTTTTTTCTTGAGTCCGCGACCTTTTATACCCAGAACCGGCAGTATGTCGCTCTTTTATATCTATCGGCTTGACCGGAAATCAAATACGACTTTCAAAGTTCAATTAGATCTACGCGTATGCATCATGTACATCCATGAATCCATGTGTGTTCAGTGCGACATCACGTGCGTACTTACCTAATCACATGTGCAGCGTCACCAACCTCGGAAGATCGCTGAGGTTCACCTGGGCACGACCGCGACGCGTCTCGTCTGGAACCAACAACATCGACCTCCACTCGTGCCGCCAAAATTTGCAGGACTACGCCTCTCCGCGACAAGGTCTCGCAGCATTTCCTACCTCACTCGAATGTGGAGATGACTGTCTTCCAGTGGCATGGGTGCGACACCCTGCACCTGTAAGACCTATCGTGGCGTGCCAGCTACCGGGTTCGCACATGCAAAAGAGAGAAAAAGGCGGAGGTATCAAAGACATGTTCTGGCACATGACCAATATATCACTCGTACACAATTGAGCCCTCCCTTGATGCGCACACATCGGACCCGCAACCACCATTTTGTACCCATCCTGTGGTACTGACGCACACGCGACTCAGGCCATGATCAAATTTTGTAGGTTATGGAAAAGTCTAATTGCCAGTACTCGAACTCTGGAAGTAATTCTGGTTGTGTAAATTCACTGCTGGCCTGTCTACTGACTGACCACTGCAACAACGAGTTTGGCTCGTTCCGAGCTTCACGATGATCAGCAAGATGCAAGCCGCTTATAGCACATCAGGAAGAGGGCAGTTGCCCTTTCTCAGTATCAGCTTGCGCTATGACTTGATGTGTTCTGTTTCTCCCTGCTCTGTCGGCTCACTCCGATCACATTCCATGGGCACCCCTCGTTTGGCACTTTTGTTTTGGCCCCCATTTTTCACCTGCATTCCTACACTTCTCTTCACCTTGACGACCGCAAGAGCACTGCCGGATGCCACAGAATGTATGTGTACACGCGGAATCCCCATGTGCTCGGTCGCTTTACGGACTCTTTTGCTACAATTTTCTTTGCGCCGCTCGTTGTCTCGCTGTCATTTCTGGAGATATAGGATGCAAGTGCTGGAAGAAGGGGGATACTTTCGGCAGTTCGACAATCGGTGCCGGCGATCCGCGGACGAATCCGTTGGCTGCACCACGACTCTGGAAGCTGTTCTTCGAATCGCCCCGAACGCACACACGCGCCAACCATCAAGAACCACGGCGCATATAGACACGAATACGATAAAATGAGCGACTTAGCTCAGTCTGGTGCGCCGAGCGGGGGTCTGAGCACCACGGCCATTGCAGCCATAGCTACGGGGATCGGTATCAGTCTCATCTGCATCGTCGCGCTTATATTCCTGCTAGTGCGGGCTATACGAAACCACAAAAGGCTTCTTGCTGATCTTGAAGAGCGGGGTGTATCAATTGCGCAAGCGCGAGGAGAGGCACGGGACTCTGTGACAAGACCGCGTTCTGTGTTGAGGCGAAGTACAATCCATCCATACAACAGGAACTCTGGATGGGGAACATTGAAATCGATGGAGACGATCAAGTCTTCAGAAACCACCGGTACACTGGAGCACTATGTACCTCCGAAGCCGACAGAGGCCATGAAGAAAGGGAGCCGGCTGTCATGGCCTTTCCATACAAGGCGTGTGTCAGGACACAACATCAACTTGAAGAAAATAAAAAGCTCTAGGCTATCTACTGTACTGGAAGATCCAAAACCATCGGCAGATGTACCTCTCCTTAGGAGTTCGCTTAACGATTCAAGCAGGCCGCTTTTACTGAACACGCAGCCTCATGGGAGCCGACATTCATCGTCCCAATCTCTACTTCAACACCATCCGGCCTTCCGGAACTCGACTCATGAACTTGATACTAGCCAGCAAGAACATTCAGCCTCTGTCAACTCTTATTTTCGAGCTGGTGCAAATGATCGATTGCAACGCGCCAAATCATTTGCAGATGTACCCTCGGATCCACCGGAGCGGCCACAACTCCGTGCAAGGTCTGCAAGTATGTCTGGCCATGTCTCTGGGAACGCACCAGACGTGATTCTTCCCCCTTTACCACTCGACATTGCACGCATCAAGAATGAGGCAAAAAGGCAGGGTCAACTCAGGCGAATTCCATCGAAGCAGTCTGACTCTAGTTTTGCGTCAGTTGATACCTCTATTTTGGTCAACCACGCAAGCCCAGTTATGCCTCTGCCGGCGAAGAGACGGCCTCAAAAGATTACCAAGCCACGGACGCGAGGCTCAGGATCTGCAGGAGCAAGACCATTCCGTGATTCATTAGATCTCCGAACGAAGGTCCTAGGTCTGCGACACACTCCCAGTACTAGCCCAGCTCGGCCAAAGACAGCTCCTTCTGAGATGGAGGGCCGTTGGGCCGAGAATCAGAGCAAGCCGTCAGAAGCACCAGATATGCAAAATATAGGCAATAGCAGGAAGCCCAGACCCATGACGGTCACCGGGCATTCTTTCAACAGCGTCAATACAGCAGCATCTGGAGATCCAATAACGCCAAAAAGAAATTTGAGGTCGTATGCCTATTCGGAGGGCTCACCCGAACGACAGAAGCGGAGTACTGGACGAGAAATGAATGGAGTTGTCATTCGATCACCGAAGAGACAGCACTCGCAAGCATCTTCGAGAAGCAGTGGCGGTAACCCGTTTCAATGGGATCCTACTCCGCTGTCTTCCACCGGAAAACCATCGGCGCTGAAGGGCAGCCCAAGTGCACGACAAGGTCACCGCCGAAAGAATAGCGTACGCATCTCCCTGGTGCCGACCTTTCATGGACCGCCAACAAGAACGCCAAGCCCATCTTTCATCCTGGAGAACAAGGAAGACACCACCGAAGGAGCTACTGTAGATAGATCTACCGCAGGTCTGGGTCTGGCTATACCGGGCCCTCGTGCGCTCCCCACACCTCCGAGCTCTTCGACCTTTGCACCTGAGCTCAAATTCCCTACGACATCGCTTCGCGCCTCCTTAACACCAAGTTCACCGACCTTACCGCTTGTAAATTATGATCAGACATACGTGGTGTTTCCGACAGACCATGTCCTCAATGAGCTTGCAAAGCTAGAGGGGAAGCGAGCGAGTAACAGCTCTGTGATAAGCTTTTCAAAGCCCCTAAGAACGCCCTCTGTTGTTGAGTCCTATGACGATGATTTTTATGCTTCAATGACTCGATCTTCCGATCATTACGATTTTAGCCGCGACTACCAGATGCCCGAAACACCCTTCTTACCTCAATCGCCTTTCAGGCCCGAAACACCAGAACAGGAACAATCTTTCTCATTCCCCAGTCTAGCTGATCTTGATGTTCATGATCCCGAGCGGCCCAGCATGGTCTTTCAGACCCCGGCGAACACGTCCTCACGTGCCTGGCACTCGGATTTTGCGACGATTCCAGAGGAATCATCAGTCAGTTCTCAGAGGACTGCCGAAATGAATACACCTCGACTGGACGACTCACCACCTGTCTCGCCCAAGACTATGTCACCGCCAAGATTCAGCCTGAATGATCGCGCTGCATACAACTTACCTGTGTATGCCACTACTATTCCCGAGGAGACACTAGATACGATTGATCCAGCCATATTGAGCAAGGATGCTTTCGTGCTCCTCAACAGTAGTTTCAATAATGTCGATAGCAGCATCATGGAGACGACATGCGGCAGTTCCTCGAATCTCGCTCTGGTCATTCCAAAGACATCCGAGCTGGCCCAAAAGACCTTCGATCCGTTACTGGAAGCTGCCTTTCCTTTCAATCTACAGCCGATACGTAGCAGCGAGTCACCGGTTCTTGGACATCGGCAGTCTGAGGCGAGCTCCGTATATTCATTGCCATCGCCCTTGGAGACTTTGTCGCCTACGTGGTCTCCTATTGAATTACCAAGTCCAGTAATGCCATGCTCTCCACGGCCATCACATGCAGAGCTACCACAGGCTACGCCTTCCTTAGCCATAGACTTCTCAGATGTGCCCAAACTGTCACCCTCGCCACAAGGACCGCGTATGTCACCTCCACGACCTCTGCGTACTTCTATTGCCGCTTTAAGACGTATGAACTCCGATGCAGCAAATGCGAGGAAGGAGAAAGCCGGGCGCGGAGAACGGCGGTACCTCCGATTAGGTAGAGAAGACAGCGTTGCACTTCCCGGAGACGAAAGCTGGCTCGACGAAATGGACGACGCGACCAGCATCGAGCTCGACGAAGCCGAAGGGCGGCGCCTTGTCGGGAATGTCCTCGATGACGAATGGGACGAAGGCTGCGCCTCCATTGACCTCGACGAAGGAAGTTCACTGCTCTCCACCTCCACAATCACACCCGACACGGAAATCTTTTCCACTTCAATAGAGCAAGAAGACACAACTGCAGGCGCTCAAGAGTGCTCAAGCAGTATCTGGGAAGACGGCGAAGCATTCTGGGCTTCGTCGACACCACCACGCCCTAGCTCACCTAACAAGCCAAGAGATCAGCCGCATGCTTCTTCGCCGCTAGCATCACCAGTATATTCCATCTCCTCTGTTAAAACGATCAAGAACAAGAAACGCGACTTTGAAGTCGCAAAAGACATTTCCCGCTCGCCCTCACCTTCTCCGACGCCAAAGGCGAATCGCAAGAAGCATCGAGATAGTGGCGATAGATATCGGAAGCGGAATGCGTTGGGGGTGGGGACACCGAATGTGAGGATTCAGGTTACGAGTCCGAGTGGGCGGATTTTGACGGGGACGTCGGGAAGTTTGTATGATTCGCAGGGGTTTTTGAGATATTGATGGGTAATGAGTAATGTTAATGTTGAATAATGATAGTGTGTAGAGAGTAATGGGACGTAAGATCGAAATGAGGCTGTTTGACTGATTGAGAATGTGGGAAGTGAAAAGCACTTTCACACTGCCAGACGTACATTAACGAAAGCGTGAAATTGAAGGTGAAAACAGGTAAAAGTCCATCCTGGAGACTACAGCAAGGATTGAAAGAACTGATTGTGTCTGCAAATACCTGCGTGGAATGATTGAAAGTTGACTACAATCAACACCTCGAATCACTTGCCTAATGCGGTATATACCAACTCTCTTATCAGCACGTCTCTCATTGACTTTATTTCCTCTGGCACTCGCTATTCTCACATGAACCGTTTTTGCGTGATAGCACTAAATTGTTATTCACTAAACCTAGGTTTACTTTTATGAGCTATGCAAGAGCTTCAATTCATTCAAAAGTTTGCAGCGATCGATGGGAACTTTTTCATTGCCTAATCGGGTATATACCAACACTCTCCGGATCACATCTCGCGTGAATAGGAAGGCGCGCTCATGACCATTCCTCGCGGCCTGTACGCCATGTACGTCCAAGCCTACCAGTTCCTCGTCTGACACGTCATCGCCGGCGGCCGCTGGGCTCTACACGCCGACAAAGTCATGCCTGGCGATGTCGGTCGTCATTGACACGGGGTGATGTGCTGCAGAATATCGCGATCACTGGTACATGCTGAATAGTTGTACAAGAATCTAATGGCGCGGAGACGGCAATGGTCTATAGCTCTGCTGCGAAGTCAAATCCTAGCGGCGCAAGAATCTTCTCTTGGACGACTTTGTTGGCGGCTTCTCCGCCCCGCTCGAGTGCTACGGCGCCGACGATGGCGTACAGAGAAGTCATCAGAACAGACTCGATACCAGAGGCTTGAAGGTCATCCGCCTGTGTCCTGTCAGCACACCGTTACGCCACCACATGAAGATAATATACATACCCTCTTAGGTGTCCACCGCGTTACCTTGTCGAGTCCGTACCGCTCTGCTATTTGCGCCAACCGAGCCTTATCAAGGATCTTGCTCTGTGCCTCATCCGACAACCCTTGTAGTCCAATCAACGCAGGGTGCTGGAACGGTATCCGGCCAAACTCGTCGATCTCTGCCTGCGGTTCTTGCGGGGAGCTTATAAGCGCCTGGGATGTCTGCAGCTCAACTATCCGTCGTCCTTGGAGATTGTTAGTACTCCCAATTGGCAATCTGGCATGCATGTCCCCACGTACCCAAATAGGCTAACCGGTCGTTGAACCCTCTTTTGCCGTGTTGGAAGCTCTTGTGTGTGACGGCCAACCATTTGACCTCATCGCCTAGTAACTCGTCTCCTTTAGGTCCCAGCATCCGTAAATACGTTTCATCCAGTCGCCGGGGGTCCTCGTTGACCTTGAATACGCCTCCCTTTGCTTGCGGTCGTATCCGGTAGGGCGCCACCATGCGGGCCGGGGTCTGTTGCCATCGCGGTCTATCCGCGGCTTCTGTCTCGTCTTCGGGCGCTCGTAATGGGGTACATGTCGAAAATGTGCATGCGGAGGTCCGCACGAGGGACGCTTTTGGTGGTGCTGGGCGCAGCGGCCATGAGGCAGCCGTGAGAAGACAGCGGAGCGGTCGTTTGGAAGCCATTGGGGCCTTTCACTGTCGAGACGGTATCGTACTGGCGTTTGGTGGCGGCGAGGTCGGGGCTCGTCTCGTCTCGCCATTCGGCCTGATTCAGATGGCTCGCAAAGTTGCGGCTTCGATGTCACGCCTTGCCCGAACCGGTTAGCGCCAAAACGCGCTCGGTGCTCCCCAGCTTCAAGCACATGCACGCGTTGCTCTTCTTTCTTGCTCTCTACTTGCGCCGCAATGGCCAATATCACTATGCCCGAGTCGTTGAAGCATCTTTTGGCCGAACAGCTGCCCAAAGACGTGCCCTTCACCTTCTATCACTACTCCACTCCGCCCACCAAGTCCTCCGCCCTCTTCTCCGCTCCACCCCATGCAAAGTCCGAACGAACATACTGCGAGTCGCATTTACTTGCCGCCTCGATAACGCCAAAACATGCCGACGCCTCAGCATTGCCCGAAGAGCTCCTCGTACTTGCAATTGAGGTCTTGATTTACACCACCCGGAGCCTTACAACCATCTTCGTCTCCAAAGCCGACTCAACCGGCTGTTTGTCTGAGCTGCAGCTTCCCCGGGGACAAGCCGGCTCGCCATTGAAGACAATATGCGGGACATTTGTGTCTTGGCTGGCAACAGAAAGGCAACGAGAGGGGAAGAAGCTAGTCGTCTCACTGTTCGCAAGAGCACAGGACCAGTACCTCTTCCCCGCGAGTATCGACAACAAGAACAAGCATGTCTTGGATGACAGAGGACTGGTGAAATGGTGGTGCAAGGTTCTTGATCCGATAGTATGGCAGTACAAGGCGGAAGAGGAGCCGAAGTCTTTCGCAGACAAGCTGACTGAGGGTGACAATGCGTGCAGCAAAGGACATACATCTTCGGCAGGCGCTACAGCCAAGGGCTTCCTTGTCATCCCGGGCTTTGAGTCATATGACACACTGCGATACATACCCCCTCCACCGAAACCGAATACGCTACGAAGATGGGCTGCTACACATCCCCTGCTTCAGATCGCACCGCATCCCGCCGCTCCTCCACGATGCCTTGTACCGCATTTCCCAGACGATCCGAAAGCCAGGTTTTTGGACGAGCTTGATGAAGAGCTCCCTGATAGAGGAACTGACGCTATGGTAGCGGACGGAGGTACGCCATCAAGGAGCACCGGCATATGGAAGAGCGTCAAGACGTTGGACCAGTTCTGGGAATTCATGGCATTTCGCCAAGAGTGCTCATCTGGCAGGATTGTGGGATTTATATGGGTGGTCATTTCTCCCGCGCGACCTTCGATACCCGAAGAAGACGAGGAAGAGCCTTCGCAGCAGTCAGCCTCGCAGTCATTCTCGCAAATCGAGTCTCAGGAGAGCGTGAAGTCTCCGCAGAAGAGGAGGCATCCAAAACGCAAGAAAAAGTCCAAGACCGAATATGGACCTATCCCGTTACGGTTACCACGAATCAAGCAGACGTCGTCAGACCTGTCTGCCACTTCTACTACCTCCAGCAAATCAGCCTTCAGGGAAATGCCAGAAAACAGCCCATACTATAGATGGCCAGCCAGCTCTCGAGGTACCATCTGCTTTTCAACCAAGGACTATAACAGAGCCCACGAGATTCTTATCCACCAGAACTTCTGCAGTCGTGCTTCGACGGCCAAAGCAACTAAACGGTGGAAGGAAGAGATCGCCGTACTGGGAGGGCTAGATGCATGGGGTTGGTCAGTGACGGGAACGAAATTGGCTGAGACCACCGCAGACCGAGCCGCTAATGGGACAACCCCCGTTACCACAGTGATGGGCGTGCGGAAAAAGAGAAAGCCATCTACATCGACGGTAACACTTCCAGAGAACCAGGAGGCAGTCAAGAGCCTCGATACAGGCTTGGTCAGGAAGAAGCAGAAGACCGAGCCTACGCCCGTCGCGGAGCTGACGAACGGGGTCAATACGCTCACGGCAGGATTGGTACGGAAGAAGCCCAAAGCGTAACATGCTGGCAAAAGTTATGGGGTTTGAGTGTGATTTTTGCATAGAGGGGTTTTGCATATTAGCGTGGCGTTTTGTGATTCTGCATTTTCTAGGTACCTTAGTACTTCCATGCTGGCGTTGGTCACCAAACTTGAAACCAGATAGACATTCATGAAATATGTTTCAGAACTATCACTTAGATTCTGATCTCACACATGTGCATTAGTACAGCGAGTCAAACACTTAACAAAACGAGTCTCGGGGCGTGTTCTGTGGTGAATGTCGTGGCGGTAAGCCCGGAGATGAAGAGCAACACAAACAGACAGCATCCCGACAACGCGTAGCTTGTAGCACGTGTGCTTGCTGGTAAAACTTCTGCTCTTGTGCTTACTCCAACACACCCCAATCTCGGAATTGACAAGACGTTCGGCGGTGTATTTGACGCTAGTGCTCACACATTGTGGTTGCCAAACTCCGTACACCTCCGAAGACAAGAAAACATCCCACTTTCCCTACCAACTCTTCTTGGCATACGTTTCGCGCATGCGCGCGTTCGCCCACAGCACCGAGACGAAGGATGTCTCCATGCTGCGCACTATCATCGCCGCCGGCTGCCTGATCTGGTTCGTCGTTGTATGGGCGGTGTGCGCCATTGGCTTCACACAACTGTGAGTACTAAAAGCTCGAAACAGTCGGTGTATGCTAACATCTGAAGCTTTCGCTACAACTGGAGACGACCACAACCGGCAACATGTATCACGAAAGTCAAGGAAGAGGAGCTGCCTCACGTCACTGTCATACGCCCTGTAAAGGGTCTCGAGCCGCGCCTGTATGAATGCCTTGCTGCCAGTCTTCGCCAGACGTACCCGAAGAGCAAGATCGACACCGTCTTCTGTGTCTCTTCGCGCTCTGATCCCGCCTTCCCAATCCTCCAGCGCTTATGTCGCGACTTCAAAGATGCCAACGTGCGGATCCTGGTCGAAGATGAGGACCCGCTGCTGCTGAAAGACAAGAATGCGCTAGGACCGAACCCCAAGATCCGGAACATGAGCCGCGCATACAGAGAAGCAAGGGGTGATATTGTCTGGATACTCGACTGCAATGTCTGGGCTGGCAAGGGTGTCTGTGGAAGACTGGTTGATTTACTATGTGGATACAAGGACGGTGAATATGGCAAGAAGAAAAGATACAAGTTTGTGCACCAAACGCCTGTGGCTGTGGATATGGATGCTCAAGGCATGACCATGGAAGAGCGCAAGGAGTTGCTTGGGGGACGGTCAGCCGATGACAACGACATGACGGACATTGCAGCAAGCACTGCTTCAGATCCCCGGAACCACTCCAACAGCGTGCTGCGCAGGATCCTACAGCGCGGTGGTGGGCGCCTCGACGAAGCTTTCCTATCTTCTGCACACGCCAAGTTTTACAACGCTATCAACACCGTCGCCGTGGCGCCTTGTATCATTGGCAAGAGCACCATGTTCCGCCGCTCGCAGCTCGACTACATCACCTCCTCCAACCCCGAGCGTTCCCCTGGCATCGACTTCTTCTCCGACAACATCTGCGAAGACCATCTCATCGGCGACGCACTCTGGAAGCAACCACAAGCATTCGAAAAGCCTGGCTTCCACCCCCCATCCGGCGCCGAGAAAGTATCATGGGGCAAACACGCCATGCTCTTTGGCGACTTCTGCTTCCAGCCCATCAGCCACACACCCGTCATGGGCTACATGGACCGCCGCATCCGCTGGCTGCGCGTCAGGAAGTTCACCGTCACACTAGCAACCTTCGTCGAGCCCGGTACCGAGAGCATACTCTGCAGTCTATACGGCGCATACGCCCTAACTACCACCCCTTTCTTCGCCCGCATCGGCGTACCACCCACCTGGCCCTCATTTGCCCTAATCTGGCTCATCAACATGTCGCTCTGGTGCCTCGTAGACTACATCCAATACCTCCTCCTGCACTCCGCCAAAACCGTCGAAATCGACGCCGACACGCCCGACTTCGTGCTCCCGCAGCGCTCCGCCAAGGCTTACCACCAAGCGGAGACCCTCAAGCCCCTGCTCGGCGACAAGACACCTAGAGAACCCACCTTGCTCGACGGCGCGAGGAGGAACTTCCGCGAGTTCTTCGCTGCGTGGTTGGGCCGCGAGATGAGTGCGTTGCCCATTTGGGTGGTGGCATTTTGGGGTGGGGTTACGGTTGAGTGGAGGGGGAGGAAATTTTGGGTTGGGTTGGATATGAAGGTTCATGAGATTTTGGAGAAGGGGGTAGATGAGGTTGGGGAGGGTGAGGGAGACGGGAAGAAGTAATAGTGCATTGATA
>Ga0265780_10001356_pt1 | contig 34641 bp, 28 predicted proteins | sample P1T30metagenome_FD_192432 | JGI IMG/M metagenome (GOLD analysis project Ga0265780, IMG submission 192432) | Plant litter microbial communities from East Loma Ridge, Irvine, California - P1 T30 | ecosystem: Environmental > Terrestrial > Plant litter > Unclassified | place: USA: California...
AAATAGTATTTAACGTATACTTTTTTACTTCTTTTGCTGAAAGCTGTTTTGACCATGCAGCTCGCTTGGTATTAATAGCTCCCGCCCCCCTGCTTGCATATTCAGCATAAAAAGTTGTTTTATCCTTATCCGGAAACATTTTGTCGCCTTTCCACGGGTTCCATCCCTCAGGCACAATATGATCTCCCATATCTGTTCTTATAAATACAGTTTTAGCATAAGGGCGCCAGGGCCTTCCCAGGAAAACTTTCTTTGCTGCCTGATCGGCAATCAGCTTACAATCAAAAAAAACATATCCGAATTTTTGCCCAGGTCTTGTTGCTGCAGCTGTAATATAGGAATCTACAAGGCTTTTTATTGTACAGCCCTGGAATACCACCGTGGCCTCACCAAAAATAAAATCAGTAGTCCCCTCTATGTAGCAGTTTTCATAATATTGGCGGCTGTTCTCCGAGGCTGTATATAATGTATCCTGATTACCAGACAACCGGCAGTTACGTACAATAACGCGATCCCCCTCTACGTGCAGTGCTACCGCCTGCCCTACCCTGCCTGCCGTATTTTCAATGGTCAGATTTTCTATTCTGACATCATTTCCCTGTACCAGCAGAGTGTAAGAGGTATAAGTAGAATATTTTTCCAGTCCATGTACGTCTTTGCCCACTGGTATTAGCTTTCCGGAATAATCATTACCCGAAATCACCGTGTTCTCCGGACTTTCCCCGATAAGAGAAATATTGGTCTTCCAGGAAGGGATCACCACTTTCTCTTTATAAATGCCTTTTTTTATGTTAATAGTCACGCGTGCATGGCCGAGATCCCTTACAGAATTTATAGCTTCCTGAATAGTCCGGTACGTCCCGCTACCATCCTGAGCTACAGTAATCACAGCAGGATAGGCCGGATCCTGCGCCTTCAGTTTAGCAGCTCCGCATAAAAGCAGCACAAAGGCCAGCATAATTTTTGAAAAATCCCTCATTGTATTGTGTGTTTATATCTGGTTAATCCCTAATCAACGTAATATATTAAATAAACAGGTTTTATAAACAGAAATCCTCCTGCCAAACCTTCCCTGGCAGAACTCTGATGGTTAATCTCATGCCAACGATGGCACATCTGCAATTCTAGCTGTTTACTATCATATACACAAAGTCTTCGGTTAAAAAATTCATGCAATCGTTCCCGTTCATCGATTATTCATTTTTGCGATGTACTGTATAAACTTTGTTCATTCTTAAAAAACACTATGCTTTTCACAAAACTGGCTTAATAAGTACGAACAAATCACACCTTTCATTATCTAAACTACGAAATACCAAATGCAATTATCTTTTTATATCGAAGAACTAAAAAGCTTGTTTTAAGCATATTTGCAGTAAAAGTTATCCAGGCTTCTGACAGCAAAGCACATGGATAGAACTGGCAGGGCTAGACTGGTTGGAACCGGCAACATTGCATTTCCTGTTTTTACGTTAATCTGGTAAGGCGTTGTGCTTGTCACAGTATAGATAGATGCCCCTGTGTGTCGTCGGTACGCCTGTGATTAATCGTTATACATATTAAAACTAAGGTCAGTATTTGGTTTGATTCACACTCAATGATATTACTGTAATATGTACATTCAGCATAGTATATGGGTCTGTACTTTTATTTCTCCCACTGCGGTCAGCAGTGTAAAGATTGCCACTCCAAGCGACAAGGCTTTGATAATTTTAAAGTGCATATCATTTAGACTTTAAAACGGATTCGATCTTGGCTTAACTACGTTTCCGGCCTTAATGAACGATCATGAACAGGGAGATAAACATTGATAAGGCCAGGTTAAGGCTTGATATTCCATAACAGAACTCAAGCCTGCATATCAGCTTTTACTTTTAAGCATTTCAATAAGCTGTTTCACCTTTTTTTCCCGTTTCCTTTCGGTGCCATCTTCTCTTTTTTCCAGTTCTTTGGCAACCAGCGAAGCAATAACCCCTCCCATAAGATAAAATGATGTGGTCAGCAACTGGGTCTTTAAGGTCTTGTTACTATGTTTTGGATTCAAGCCTGCTGTTTTGGGTAAGAAAAGGGCTCCCAACCCTGCAGCCAGACCCAGGAATGTTCCTTTTGGAACAACATATTTTTTGTTCCCGGCAGCGGCTATACTATAATACATCGCATTACTGATGATATCTCCTGCTAATGTAAGTTTATATAAGTTCGCTGCCTCAGGAATCTCCGCTCCTACCTTCTTTATCCCCCTGGATAAAGCATCCATCCCGAGCAGATCCATTCGGGGTGCATCCTTATCTAATCTGCGGGTTACTTCATGTAAAAGTGTGAGAGCTACGGCACCTGCCAGTCCTCCCCCAATTGCTGCTAATATTTTCATAGATAGTATAAAAAGAAAATTGAGGGAAAATTGTTTAAAAGAATCCGGCTATCCGAAAAGATCGCTGCTCAGATAACGATCGCCACGGTCGCATGCAATAAACACAATCACTCCTTTTTCAATTTCCTGTGCGATTTTTATAGCAGCAGATGCTGCCCCCCCGGTGCTCATTCCAGCAAATACTCCCTCAACCTTCGCCAGCTTTCTTGTCATTTCGGTTGCTGCGTCCTGCGATATATCCATGGTTCGGTCCACTCTTGACGGGTCGAAAATTTCCGGCAGATACTCTGCCGGCCAGCGCCTGATACCCGGGATCGATGATTCCTCCGTAGGCTGGCACCCAACGATCTGAACCGATGGATTTTTCTCCTTCAGAAACATCGACGTTCCCATTATTGTACCGGTAGTGCCCATTGCACTCACAAAATGAGTTATCTCACCATCAGTATCTTTCCATATTTCAGGTCCGGTACTTTTGTAGTGTGCCAGGTAATTATCTTTATTCGCAAACTGGTTCAGCAGAAAGTACTCAGAGCCCGATCCTTTTTCGACTGCATAATCGCGGCAAAGTTCTATACTGTCTAACAGGGTCACTTTAGCACCGAATGCTTCCATGGTAAGCGTGCGCTCGCGTGTAGAGTTAGAGGGCATAACCAGCTCTATCTCCAGGTTGTACAAGCGGGCCATCATTGCCAATGCTATTCCTGTATTTCCACTCGTAGCTTCCACAAGTTTCGTTCCCGGCTTGATGTCTCCCCTCTCCAGGGCGCTTCTTATCATATTCAGAGCCGGACGATCTTTTACACTACCACCCGGATTGTGCCCTTCTAACTTCACATAAATCTTTACCCCGGGATTAGGATTAAGCTTTTGAATTTCTACCAGCGGTGTATTTCCAACCAGATCTATAATACCTGCCATTTTCCTGTTAATCTTTTAATTGTCTTTCAACGACTTTCATTCTTGATTCATGATATACCACAGAATGCGGCGGAACACTTTTGGTTAACCATACATTTCCGCCGATAATACTGCTATGCCCGATAACAGTTTCTCCCCCGAGGATAGTTGCACCAGCATAAATAACGACATTATCTTCGACCGTAGGATGGCGTTTAGTAGATGCCATTTCCTTTTCCACGCTTAATGCGCCGAGCGTAACCCCCTGGTAAATTTTAACCCGCTTGCCAATCACCGAGGTTTCTCCTATTACTATGCCCGTGCCATGATCTATGTACATATACTCCCCCATTTCAGCTCCCGGATGTATGTCTATTCCTGTTTTTGAATGTGCGTATTCTGTAAGGATACGCGGCAAAAGCGGAATATCAAGCTTGAGTAAACGGTTCGCCAGCCGGTAAAAGGATATTGCATAAAAACCGGGATAAGCCCTTATAATCTCAAATTCGCTCTTTGCTGCAGGGTCGCCTTCCAGAATGGCCTGAACATCCGTATTAAGGGTAGCATATAAAACCGGAAGACTGGCGAAAAAGCTTCTTGCCTTCAGACCATTATCACAGTTCTGGCATGCCTTGGTGGCTTCCATAATATCTTTAAGATCTGATTCGAGGATACGGGATTCCTGCCTGATTTCATCAGCAGACAGAAAAAACTTCTTTGACTGCTCGGGATATAATAATCTTATGACCCGCAATGCCCAGGCAGCTATCTCCTTATTGGAAGGAACAGCCTCTATATGCTGGTGTTTTTCAAAAATATGATCGTAAAATTCCTCTTCCATTCTGTCCTTTTTAACGGCTAAGCGATCTCAGTCCACTTTATCAACGTCTCCCCGCACTGAGCCTGCCGGGAATTATTCCAGGATCCTCTGTTATCTTCCTGGAGCCCGCCGGACCACAATTTTATAAAAAAGAATCTTGTTTATTTGTAAAAATAAAACAATGCCACCGAAATCCCTTTAATTATTCATAATCTGCTATTAATACAGCAGCATTCCCTGCATCGTCTGTTTTATTTAATGTTTCATTTTATGCAATTCATCTATCGCATACTCTACCATGAGCGGGCTTATATCTAAATGAGTCACCATCCTGACAAATCCTTTTCCAAAAGAAGAGCACCTGATACCGTGAGCATTCAACCGGTCAACAAAATGTTCGGCTGACATTTCCGGGTTAAGTTCCGCGATCACGATATTCGTATCAACAGGTAGTACTCCTCTCACAAATGGCAGTCCGTTTAAAGCCTCTGCCAGTAATCTGGCATGCTGATGATCCTCCTTAAGACGCCCGATATGATTATCAAGCGCGTAGATACCGGCTGCAGCAAGGTATCCGGCCTGCCGCATTCCCCCTCCCATCACCTTTCTCACCCGTCTGGCTTTTTTTATCAGTTCTATACTTCCCAGCAGCACCGAGCCAACCGGGGCCCCAAGACCTTTAGACAGACATACAGATATTCCGTCAAACATATGCCCGTATTTCTTCATATCGTCGCCCGTTTCGACAAGGGCATTAAAAATACGTGCGCCATCAAGATGAAGCCTGAGATTTTTCAACCTGCATAAATGATAGATCGGCTCGATATCCTCTAATTTATAATAACTTCCCCCTCCCCGGTTCACCGTATTTTCCAGCACTACAAGTCTTGATACCGGATGGTGAATATTATCAGGATTAATACTTTCCTCGATCATTTCTGCAGAAAGACGCCCGCGGTCTCCGCTCAGCAGTCTTACCGAAGCGCCCGAATTAAATGCAATTCCCCCTCCTTCATACAGGTAAACGTGCGAATTCCGGTCGCAGATCACTTCATCCAGCGGCTGCGTAAAACACTTTATGGCAATCTGGTTGCTCATGGTGCCCGACGGACAGAACAGAGCGGCTTCCATCCCAAACATGGAAGCAAGTTTTTCCTCCAGGGCATTTACGGTTTCGTCTTCACCATACACGTCGTCTCCGGTATTGGCAGAAAACATCATATCAAGCATGCCCGCTGTGGGCCTGGTTAGCGTATCACTTCTGAAATCTACTATCATATTATTCGAATAATACTCAAAACAATAAATAGATTTGTAAAATTTAAACTTTTTTAAACATCATTGCAGTTTTTTTTACATTTAGACACTTAAATTATTTAAAATGATCATAATAGCAGACGGCGGCTCCACTAAAACCAACTGGTGCCTGCTGAACGAGGAAAACAAAAAGGTATACTTTAACACTGAAGGCTACAATCCGTTTTTTGTGAGCAAAGAATATGTTATTGAATCTTTAAAAAAGAATTTGCCCAAAGATCTTAACTTCGAAAGCATCGAAGAGGTGAATTTTTACGGCGCCGGAGTTCATAATGACGAAAAGGCAGCACAGCTCAGAGAGGCGCTTTCTGCAGTATTTACAGCAAGTAAGGTTTTCGTCGGCCATGATCTGCTGGCAGCTGCGAGAGCTTTGCTCGGTAACGGACGGGGCTTTGCTGCTATACTGGGAACAGGTACCAATACATGTATCTATGATGGAAATGAAGCCGAAGTGCAGATAGACTCCGGCGCTTATATCCTGGGAGACGAAGGCAGCGGCTGTTATATCGGCAAGAAATTGCTGATCGATTACTTAAGAGGTTATATGCCTGAAGAAGTGAGGACTGCTTTCTGGGAGGAATTTCACCTCACACCCGATGACGTTCAGGAAAATGTATATACCAAACCGCTGGCAAACAGGTTCTGTGCCAGCTTCAGCAAATTTGTTTACGATTGCACCGCTAACCGTGAATACACCAGAAACCTTGTTAAAACCTCTTTTAACGACTTTTTCAAAAACCTGGTAAGCCATTATCCTGATTACCAAAACTATGAATTTAACTGCATTGGCTCTGTGGCCTACAGTTTCAGGGATATTCTGGAAGAAGTGGGGTCTGAATACGGAATGAAAATAGGCAAACTGCTTCGTTCTCCAATTGATAATCTTGTGTTATACCACATCGAACATAAAGCGGCAAATTAAAACTGCCTGACAGCAATACAACCTGTCTGGTTGTATTGCTGTCAATCCTTGATAAAGGACAATTCCTTCTGAAACACTTTTGCATACTTGCGACGGTCGAATTTAAACAGAGTGGCAGCGCGGTATGATACCCCCCGCTGTTTTTCATCGAGCTCTTTAAGTATCCCGTAGTTCAGCATTTTCTTCCTGAAATTCCTCTTATCCAATTTCTTATTAAGAATGGCTTCATACACATTCTGAAGCTGCGTCAGCGTAAACTTTTCAGGAAGAAGTTCAAAAGCTATCGGCTGATCACTTATTTTACGCCTTATTTTCTCCAGGCTCTTCTCAAAAATAAGCGTATGGTCAAATGCCAGGGCAGGAAGTTCTGATACCGGGTACCAGAAAGCCTTTTTTACCGTAGCTGATGACGGGCTCAGATCTTTTTTCCCGTTCAGCCTGATCAATGCATAGTAAGCTACTGTTATAACCCGGCCCTGCGGATGCCTGGACAGGTCGCCGAAGGTGTAAAGCTGCTCCATAAATATATCTCTCAGGCCGGTAAACTCAGAGAGTATACGTTCAGCTGCCTGATCTATACTTTCATTGTTCTCAACGAAGTAACCCGGAAGCCCCCACCAATCTTTAAAGGGTTCTTCATTACGTTCTATTAACAGTATCTTTAACGCGCCTTCTTCAAATCCAAAGATGACACAGTCTACAGAAAAAATGGAATCAAAATGAGGAAGCTTAGTTTGCAAAGCGGTATATTTATGGTGAATTTATGATTGTTATCACAAAAGTGGAAAAATTTATTATATTTTTATCTTAGTGTAATAATTACACATTATATTCGGCAATTAAATAAAAAAACGAGCATGTCAACTATAAACAAGATCGGTGTTTTTACTTCTGGCGGTGACGCCCCCGGAATGAATGCCTGTATTCGTGCTGTTGTTCGTACAGGTATTTATTTAGGTAAGGAAATGGTTGGTATCCAGCAGGGATACCAGGGCATGATCGAAAAGAAGTTCATTGATATGGACGCCCGTTCTGTAAGACACATCATACAACTTGGCGGCACCATACTTAAAACGGCCAGATGTCTTGACTTTCGCACTCCCGAAGGCAGGGCTATTGCCCATAATAATCTTCAGGAAGCCGGAATAGATGCATTAGTTGCGATAGGCGGCGACGGAACATTCACCGGGGCCGAGCTTTTATCAAGAGAATATAATATTCCTGTTATCTGTGTTCCAGGTACAATTGACAACGATCTCTACGGATCCGATTTCACCCTGGGTTACGATACAGCTACCAATACAGTTGTTGAAGCGATAGACAAGATCAGAGACACTGCGGCTTCGCATGACCGCCTGTTCTTCGTGGAAGTTATGGGCAGGGATTCGGGCTGTATTGCTCTCCATGCAGGCATTGCAGGAGGGGCAGAAGCTATTCTCCTTCCTGAAAAAGAAACCGCTATCGACGACCTGATCGTTAAACTGGAACAGGGAGCCGACAGCAAGAAATCGTCGAGCATTGTAATCATTGCCGAAGGAGAAAAAAATGGCGGCGCATACAATGTTGCCAAAAGAGTAAAGGAAAAGTTCAACTTCTACGATATCAAAGTAACCATATTAGGCCACTTACAAAGAGGAGGAACCCCCAGCAGCTTTGACAGGGTACTTGGAGGCCGTATGGGTTATGCCGCAGTAAAAGCACTGCTTGCAGGCGAAACCCGCAAGATGGTGGGACTAAAAGGTAATGTCATCATGCTTACAGACCTGGAAGAAGCGATCCACAACCATAAATTCAAACTGGAAGAAGATTTGATGGAAATGGCAACAATTTTATCAATCTGACACGTTATTATAATAAATGATTGCTGTAATATATAGTGGTTCAAGAAATGCCGACTGGAAATTATCCGATAAAGGTGAACTTATTTCAGAGTTCAGAACACCCGGAATTAATCCATTCTTCTGGGACGAAAAAGCTATCAGTAATCTTTTAAATAAAAACAACGAGCTTATCACTCATGCCGAAGAAATAAAAAAGATCTATTTCTTCGGAGCAGGTGCTTCTTCCAAGGAAAGACAGCAGATCATATCAAATGCGTTTTCGAAGTTTTTCAGGTACGGTAAGATCTCTGTAGGGCATGACCTTACAGCCTCTGCAGTTGCTACCTGCGAAGAAAAACCTGCCCTGGTAGGCATTCTCGGCAGCGGATCTAACGCAGCTTATTTCAACGGCAAGAAGATTAAACAGAATAACTTTGGAATGGGCTTTATTTTAGGAGATGAGGGATCTGCAAACTGGCTTGGCCGCTGTTTATTAAGAGACTTTCTCATCGGTAATCTTCCACAGGCGTTCCATCAGAAGTTCGTAAATAAATATAACCCCGAGCGCAAACAGATCCTTGATAAAGTATACAGGAACCCGCAGCCCGTATTGTTCTTAACCTCTTTTGCTGATTTTCTTGCTGAGCATAAAGAAGAGGCTTATATAACAGACCTTGTAAAAAAGGGCTTCGGACTTTTCTTTAAAACGTACATACTTCCTCTTGATAAAAAACATCCTTCACTGCCGCTCCATTTTACAGGAGCAATAGCCGACGTATTCCAGGATACGCTGAAAGATGTAGCAGCCGGTTACGGGTTTACCGTAGGCAACATAGTCAGGAAACCGATTTATAATATTTTGAATTATTACACGAATAAAAATTAATAAACATGAAAGTTGGAATTAACGGATTCGGCCGTATAGGCCGGTTAGCTTTTAGAGCCGCTATTGAACGTAGCGATATTGAAGTTGTAGGTATAAACGATCTTGTTGAGCCAGATTATATGGCATATATGCTGAAGTATGACTCAACTCACGGAATTTTCAAAGGAACCATCGAGGTATCTGAAGGTAATCTTGTTGTAAACGGTAAAACTATCCGCGTTACTGCAGAAAAAGATCCTGCAAACCTTAAATGGGATGAAGTTGGAGCTGAAGTAGTTATTGAGTCAACCGGTCTTTTCTTAACTCAGGAAACTGCTGGAAAACACATCCAGGCTGGTGCAAAAAAGGTAGTTATGTCTGCCCCTGCTAAAGATGATACTCCTACTTTCGTTATGGGTGTTAACCACAAACTATTAAAAGCAGAGCAAACAATCGTTTCAAATGCGTCATGTACTACTAACTGTCTTGCTCCTATTGCAAAAGTATTAAATGACAAATTCGGAATCCTTGAAGGCTTAATGAGTACTATCCACGCAGTAACTGCTACTCAGAAAACAGTTGACGGCCCTTCGGCTAAAGACTGGAGAGGCGGGCGTGGTGCTTACCAGAACATTATTCCTTCATCTACAGGTGCTGCCAAAGCAGTTGCATTAGTAATCCCTGAACTTAAAGGAAAATTAACAGGTATGTCTTTCCGCGTTCCGGTTCCTGATGTTTCTGTTGTTGACTTAACAGTACGTCTTGAAAAACCAGCTACTTATGCTGATATCAAAGCTGTAATGAAAGAAGCTTCTGAAGGCGAATTAAAAGGCATTTTAGGTTATACTGAAGATGAAGTAGTATCTTCCGATTTCCTTACAGACCCACGCACTTCTATCTTCGATGCAAAAGCAGGTATTGCATTGAATGACAATTTTGTAAAAGTTGTATCATGGTATGATAACGAATGGGGTTACTCAAACAAACTTATTGACCTTGTTCAATTAATAGGCACTTTATAATCACCTCAATCTTGCAATGAAAAGCCCCGCAAAATGCAGGGCTTTTTTTATGTCAATATAATAATAATTTCAGTCTGTACTTGCAGCACTTCTTACCAGAACCTGGCGGTTCTGTTAAAACGCTTAAGTATAATACCTGATAAAGGCGGCAGATTTATAGATGCTGACTGCGATTTACCATGCCAGTGTATCGGCTCTGTTGCAACAACTGTTTTCAAGTCGAACCCGCTGCCGTTATATTCTTTATCATCCGAATTAAAGATGATCTGCCAATCACCATGGTGTGGTAAACCTAACCGGTAATTATATCGTGGAATGGGCGTCAGGTTAAGAACAATAACCAGTTTGCTGTTACTCGCATCGTTACCTTTACGGCAATAGGCAAGAACAGAATTCTCAGCATCGCCCGCTTCAAGCCAGTTAAATCCTTCCCATTCAAAGTTCTTTTCGTACAGCCCGGGTTCTGTCTTATAAAGCGCATTAAGCTTTTTTACAAGCCCCTGCAGCCCCTTGTGCGGTGCAAAATCAAGCAAATGCCAATCCAGCGATTTCTCAGCATTCCATTCTGAGGTCTGGCCGAACTCTCCTCCCATGAACAATAATTTTGATCCGGGATGGGTGAACATATAGGTATACATCAACCTGAGATTAGCAAACTTCTGCCATTCATCGCCAGGCATTTTATAAATCAGCGACTTTTTGCCGTGAACTACTTCATCATGCGAAAGGGGCAGCATGAAATTTTCAGTAAAGGCATAAACCGTACTGAAAGTGATCTGCCCATGATGATATTTCCTGTTTATAGGATCTTCCTTAAAATAGCTCAGAGTATCATTCATCCAGCCCATCATCCATTTCATACCGAAACCGAGCCCGCCACTGAAAACAGGACGGCTTACGCCTGGAAAAGCAGTGGATTCTTCGGCTATAGTCTGTACATCGGGAAAATTACTGTAGACGGCTATATTAAACTCTTTCAGAAAGCTGATAGCCTCCAGATTTTCTCTTCCGCCAAACTGGTTAGGTATCCACTCGCCCTCTTTCCTGGAATAATCACGATACAACATAGAGGCTACAGCATCAACACGTAATCCATCTACATGGAAACGTTCAAGCCAGAAAAAGGCATTACTGATGAGGAAAGACCTTACTTCGTTTCGCCCATAATTGAATATATACGATTTCCAGTCGGGATGAAATCCCTCCTTCTCGTCGGCATGCTCATAAAGATGAGTTCCGTCGAAACGGAATAAGCCGTGCACATCTCCTGGAAAATGCGAAGGCACCCAGTCGAATATTACGCCTATGCCATTTTTATGTAACTCTTCAATCAGGTACATCAGATCCTGCGGCGTTCCGTAAATCGAAGAAGCTGCAAAATATCCTGTGATCTGGTATCCCCATGACGGATAGAACGGATGCTCCATCAATGGCATAAACTCAATATGAGTAAATCCCATCTCCTTTACGTAAGGCACAAGTGTGTCTGCAAGTAAACGGTATCCGAGATATTTCTTCGGATCGTCGGGACTCCGCATCCAGGAACCCAGGTGCACTTCATAAACAGAATAAGGGCTGTTCAGGCTGTTATGCTGGTAGCGCTGCTGCATCCAGTTATTATCCTGCCATTCATACCATGTATCCCAAATAATGGATGCTGTGCGCGGAGGTTCTTCCCACCTTAAAGCGTAAGGATCTGATTTCTCAAGAAGCTCCCCGGTTATAGAATGGATAAAGAACTTATAAACCTCTCCATTGCCAATATCCGGAATAAATCCCTCCCATATACCGGAGCTATCCCATCGGCTGAACAGCGGATGAGCCTCCCTGTTCCAGCCATTAAAATTACCTATAACACAAACTTTTGTTGCATTAGGAGCCCATACGGAAAAATAAGTTCCGGTGCGGCCTTCCAGTTCCATTACGTGAGAACCTAACTTCTCATAAAGTTTGTAATGTTTACCAGCCCTGAATAAATGAATGTCGAAGTCGGTGAACTTTGAAAAAGGCCTTGTTTTGTTTTCGGTTATTGCCGAACCTTCAGACAAAGGCTTCTTGGTCGACTTACTCATGCTTTAAAATATATCATTTGATAACCTGTATTTCCCTGAAGTTTTTATTTGTACGGATCTTTACACGACCTAATTCATCGAAGCTTAAATCCTGGTTTTGCTCTTTTCCGTCAATATATACTTTTAAAGGCACAAAAGGCAAACCTATTAATTTTAATTCATATGTTTCGTAACGAGGTGTATACAAGCCTTCAGAAGACTGCCTGATAAACATCGATGAAGAATCTCCTTTCACCACAAATTTCTTTTCAGTATAGATATCCTGCTCATAAGCAAAGGTATCTCCGTGGTCTTCAAAATAGAAGGAGTTCACTTCATAATCCGTGTAATAGATCTGGAACATGATCTCATCGGGTTCTATCTCACCAACATATTGCATCAGCGGCCATTCTGGAATAACCGAACCTGCTCTTACAAAGATCGGCATACTATCAAGAGGTGCTTCAACGGTATGTTCCGTACCTCCTTCAAGCTGCTCATGGGTCCAGTAATCGTACCATTTACCCTGCGGGAGATAGACAATCTTCGAGGTCTGTCCCGGCTGCATTACCGGCGAAATGAGGATCTTATCTCCGAAAGTAAACTCATCCTCCCTGTTAATGTTGGATTCGTTCTCCTGTTCGATCATCACGATTGGACGCAGTATCGGAAATCCGTACTTATGCTGCTCCCAGAATGCAGAATAAATATATGGAAGTAAACGGTATCTGAGTTCAATAAACTTCCTGTTTATCGCTTCGAATTCAGGGCCGAAGCTCCATGGCTCCCGCTCACGGGTATCACCCGCAGAATGGGCGCGCATAAACGGTGTAAATACTCCGAGCTGTATCCAGCGTGTAAACAGCTCGCCATCCGGTTCGCCCGTAAATCCGCCTATATCTGTACCGCAAAACGAAATCCCGGATACGGATAAGCGCTGGCACTGAATAGAAGCCAGTTTCAAATGATCCCAGGATGCCAGGTTATCTCCTGTCCATACAGACGAATAACGCTGTACGCCTGAATATCCTGATCGCGTAATGGTGAACGGACGTTTGTTCTTGAACAGCTTTTTCAAACCATCGTATGTTGCCCTTACCATCTGCATGCCATATACATTATGAGCTTTACGGTGAGAACCCCTATGCCCGTCAAACTGATGTCTTACATCATTAGGAAACGTTCCTGAACCGAACACTGCAGGTTCGTTCATATCATTCCATACCCCTGCAACACCTGCCTCAACAAGCTCTTTGAACAATCCCCCCCACCAGGTCCTTACTTCAGGATTGGTAAAATCAGGAAACTGACATCTGCCCGGCCAAACATGGCCTTCCATATAATAGTCGTCGCTGCGCCTGCAGAAGTAACGATTTTCCTTTCCTTCCCGGTATACCCAGTAGTTGTCGTCAACCTTTATTCCCGGATCTATGATCACCACGGTTTTAAAGCCATCGTTGGAAAGCTCCTTGATCATTCTTTTGGGATCAGGAAAATATTTTTTATTCCATGTAAAACAACGATAGCCGTCCATATAATCTATGTCCAGGTAGATAGCATCACATGGAATCTTACGCTCCCTGAAATTCTGTGCCAGATTTTTGACCTTACTTTCCGGGTAATAACTCCAGCGGCACTGGTGAAAACCTAATGCCCATTGGGGAGGAAGAGGATGAGTGCCGGTAAGCGTATGATATCGCTTAACAACATCCATCATATGCGGACCGTGTATATAATAATATTGAAGTTCTCCTCCTTCAGCCCAGAAACTCGTTTTATTAGGCTCCTGGTGCGCAAAATCGAAGAACGTTTTATAGGTATTGTCAAGGAATATTCCGTAACCGGTTCCTTCTTTTATACCTGTATAAAAAGGAATAGAACGGTACAGAGGATCCTGATCTCTGGCAAAAGAATAGGTATCTGTTGCCCAGTTCTGAAAACGCCTGCCCCGGATATTGAAACTGGAAGGCTTATCTCCAAGACCGTAAAAATTCTCGTTTGTAGCACAGTGTTTTGTACAGTAGACATAATAACCGCCGAAATCAGCATTTTCTTCCCAATGCATGGGAATATAATCTTCATTGGTCACCAGTCCCGTATTGTCCTCGAAAGATATCAGGAAATCTTTTTTACTTACCCTGCAGGTTACAGTGTTTGTTTTAACCCTGTAAAACTCTTCATCTTCGTGAAACGAGAAAAGAGTGACCCGTTGCTCGGGTTTAGAAACGGCGTATGAAAACTCTTCCAGGAAAGTCCCGTGCGGAGCCAGTTTTACCCGTATGATCTCGTCGCTTACAACCCTTACTTCTACCCGGGCCTCCCCGTCTGAAAAGTAAAAGTTGTTACTCGTTTGTACATACTCTTTTACACCTTTAAGGTAACGTTTTTCGATCGGCATTAACCCGACTATCGGGTTATTAACGTGCTGCACCCCTTCCTCCAACTGCTCAATACTGATTTCCGGCAGAGATTCCTTATTGTCTTTTTCTCCCATTCAATTCCAAAGTTTCACACTGATAATCTATAGCATTAATATCATCAGCTATTAATTGCAGTCGCCAGTTAAACGGCTATAGACGTTTATTGTTTAAGCCCGGCAACCAAAAATTTTCGAGCAGCTGAGACTCCAAACCTGCGACTAAATATAAAAAAAACCTTTAAAACCGCCGTTTATTACAGCATATTTAATCTTTTTTCTTTACTCAGACCCGCTTTGCACAGCCTATTCCCATCCTTATACTTATCCTGCTTCATTTTGTTATAATAAAACGACTTCTTTATCAGATTAAAGTACCGGAACTCCATTACAGTTCACCTATTGATTTCCGGGAACATTTCTTTTTATCTTTGCTGCGTGAATACAGATTTTACCGGGATCTTCTCTATCAGCACAGAAGAAGAATTTAAAAAGATTGCTTTGGATATATTCAGGTACCAGGCGGCAGAAAACCAGGTGTACCGTAATTTCATCAGAGCGCTGAAAATTAATCCGGCCGGAGTGGATACTATTGAGGCAATTCCTTTTCTTCCTATCGATCTTTTTAAAACGCATACTATTTTATGCGGCAGCAATACAAAACCAGAGCTTGTTTTTACAAGCTCCGGAACTACCGGACAAATCCAGAGCCGGCACCCGGTAATGGATATAAGTCTTTATGAACAGAGCTTCCGTAAAGGCTTTGAACTTTTTTATGGCGATATACAGCAATATGCCGTGCTGGCACTGCTTCCTTCCTATCTTGAACGCGAAGGTTCGTCGTTGATTTACATGGTAGACAACCTGGTTAAAGACAGCAACAATCCGGTCAGCGGCTATTTTCTTTATAACCATCAGGACCTCTATACCACCATCACACAGCTGCAGGATCAGCAAAAAAAAGTAGTACTCATAGGTGTCACCTATGCCCTGCTGGATCTGATAGAAACCTACCAACTCAATTTTCCTGAGCTGATCGTTATGGAAACCGGGGGGATGAAAGGAAAAAGAAAAGAACTGATACGGGAAGAGCTTCATCAGTTATTAAAAGCGGGATTCGGTGTAGAAAAGATTCATTCGGAATATGGAATGACGGAGCTTCTTTCCCAGGCTTATTCCCTGGGCGACGGAATTTTCAACTCCCCGCCTTGGATGAAACTTAAAATACGGGATACAAATGACCCATTCTCTTATCTTGAAAATGGCAGAACCGGCGGAATAAACGTTATAGACCTGGCCAATGTTCATTCCTGTTCTTTTATCGCTACACAAGATCTTGGAAAGATGTATGAGGACGGCAGTTTTGAAGTTTTAGGAAGGTTTGACAATAGTGATATCAGGGGATGTAACCTACTGATACAATAAGAGTAAGCCATACAAGCAAACAGGCGATGCTTAACTCTTACAAAAAGTGATAATTGAGCAGCAGCTTACCATCTTCGTCTGTAAAGAAGGGTGCTGCGGGAAGGTCCTTTTTAATGCATAATATTGCGATGCAATCGCGGATCTAGCACATCCGCGTTTCAAACGCGGACGATGAAAGACCACCAAAGCGGCCCCCTCAAAAGATGAAAAGAACGCGGCTCTCTTATCGTCCTCGTTTGCAACGAGGATGTGCGAGAAGGGCATTTCTAATGCCCCCTCCAATACTACCCCGCAATCAGCAGAAAATAATTCTTCCTGCCCTTCTGTACTATAATATACTTCCCTTTCACAAGAACATCACCATTAACAATCTGCGCAGCATCAGCAACTTTCTCCCTGTTAACAGAAACACCTCCCCCCTGGATCATTTTCTTAGCTTCTCCCTTGGACTGGAAAACTTTGGCTTTATCAGCCAGAAGATCAGTAACATTCAAACCGCTCAGCAGGTCATCTTTTGAAACATTAAACTGCTGAACACCTTCAAATACCTCAAGTACCTCTGCATCACTCAGCTGTTCCAGAAATTCTGTCGAGCCGGTTCCAAAAAGGAATTCAGACGTTTTAACAGCTGTCTGCAGGGCATCCTCAGAATGAGTCCTTATAGTTATCTCTTCGGCAAGCGCTTTCTGCAATGTACGCAGATGCGGTGCCGTATCATGTTCTTTTTCTATGGCCTCTATTTCTTCTCTACTCTTCAGGGAGAATATCCTGATCCAGTTTTTAGCATCAGCATCAGTAGTATTCAGCCAGAACTGGTAAAATTTGTACGGCGAAGTTTTTTCCGGATCAAGCCATATAGCGCCGCTTTCCGTTTTACCAAACTTAGTACCATCAGCTTTTTTGATAAGCTGTGTAGTTATAGCAAACGCAGTACCTCCGTCTTTACGCCTGATCAGTTCCGTTCCTGTTACAATATTGCCCCACTGATCAGAGCCCCCCATCTGTACCTTGCAGTTTTTATTCTTCCATAACCAGTAAAAATCGTACCCCTGCACCAGCTGGTAAGTAAACTCAGTAAACGACATTCCCGTTTCGCCCTCCAGTCGTTTTTTCACCGAATCTTTAGCCATCATATAATTCACCGTAAGATGTTTTCCTACGTCACGAATAAAATCAAGAAAGCTAAAGCTTTTAAACCAGTCGTAGTTATTTACCATTTCAGCACTGTTGGCACTGTCACTCTCGAAATCGAGAAATTTAGCCAGCTGCGATTTAAGGGCATTAAGATTTTTATTCAATGCTTCTTCTGATAATAAATTACGTTCAGCAGATTTTCCGGAAGGATCTCCAACCATCCCTGTTGCACCTCCAACAAGAGCAACAGGTTTATGTCCTGCTTTCTGGAAATGGATCAGCGTCATGATCTGTGTCAGATGCCCTACATGTAAAGAATCTGCAGTTGGATCACCAGAAACCATCCCTTTATTAAGTTCATCCTCAGTTCCGGGCATAATATCGTGAAGCATGCCACGCCAGCGTAATTCTTCTACAAAATTCATTTTTTTGACTTTAAGGACTGCAAAGATAGAAGAATTGAGATATTTAAAACCTGCATACGCCCAGCTATGTTAAAAGATAATGCAGGAAATCAGAATAATTGAAAAACAGGTCCTGGCAGAAAGACGCTCCAAGCTGGAACTAATCCGTTTTGAAAAAGAACAGAATGGAAAAACAGAAATCCATGAAAAAGAAGTTTTTTACAGACCGGCGGCAGCTTGTATACTTTTGTATGATCCCGACAGGCAAACGGTCATCCTGCTTAAGCAATTCCGGTTACCTGTATTTCTTATGGATAAACGTCCGGACTTGCTGTTTGAAGCTTGTGCAGGATTACTTGACGAGGGTGAACTTCCTGAACACGCCATCATCAGGGAAGCTGAAGAAGAAACAGGTTACCGCATATCTGAAATAGAAAAAATCGCAGAAGGATATTCCTCTCCGGCTGCTTTTTCCGAATATGTTCATTTTTACATAGGTAAATACTCGCCGGAACTAAAAGTAAACCAGGGCGGCGGATTGGCTAATGAGGGGGAAAGCATAGAAATTATAGAACTTAGTGCAGATGAAGCAAAAAGAAAGCTTCTGACAGGACAGATACGTGATGTAAAAACCCTGGTGCTGTTACAGCACGCTTTGCTGAAAAAACTGATTTAAATGCTTATCTTGTAAGATTCCCGTGCCCTTAAACATACACGCAATAAGCATTTATGAATTTTTTGTCGCATTTCTACTTTGACAGGTATACCAGTGACCCGGACAGGGTCTTAGGCATGGTATTGCCCGACCTGGTAAAAAATGCGCGTAAAGAGTGGTGTTTCAGGCCTGAAAAACACCCGGAAAAGTTCTCCGGAAGTAAAGCAATGGAAAGTCTTCTTACAGGATGGAAAAGACATCTGCTGGTTGATAAACATTTTCATTCTTCCGCATTTTTCTGTCATCATACTCAGCTTATTAAAGCATCTATATCCGAAGTCCTGGTTAATTCGCCCGCAAGGCCTTCTTTTGTAGCACACATTGCCCTGGAGCTCATGCTCGACGCCCTCCTGCTTACAGATTCAGTGATCGACGCAGAGGACTTTTATGATCGGATTGCGGCCGCCGACAGGCAGGAGCTGAAGCGCTTTTTTGAGTTGAATAATGTTTCTGAGGTGCAGCCCTTTTTTAATTTCCTGGATGAATTTATCGAATCATCCTATTTAAACAGTTACAGAGATGCCCAGAATATTATGTACGCTCTTTCGAGGATCTGTATGAGGTTATGGGCAGAGCCATTCAATGAAACACAGAAGCTGCAGCTTACAGCAAGCCTTGTCGATTACCAGTTCAGCTTGAAAAATGAGTATATTTCAATTTTCTATGAGATAGACAGTGTTCTTAACGGCGATTAATAATTAAAATATGAAAGACACGCGGCTGGAGTCGCCCAACTTTAACGGTAAAATATTCTTAAATCCTGTACCCACCGTAGTGACCAGGCAGGGTGCATTTTTGAAGATCCTCAGAGAGAACTTTTTTGACAAGAATAAACATCTGCGCGAGCCGCCTGTATGTCCGGGCCCCTTTACCCCGGATCTGGCAAAATTAAATAATCTCCCTCCCGGCACTGTTCGTGTTACATGGATCGGGCATTCAACCCTGATCCTGGAAATCGACAGCAAAAGGTTCCTGACCGATCCGGTCTGGGCCGAACGGGTATCTCCCTTTAATTTTATTGGACCCAAGCGTTTCTTCCCTGCACCCATTGAGATAGAAGAGCTTCCTCATCTCGACGGAATTATTCTTTCCCATGATCATTACGATCACTTTGATGAGGAAGCTCTGAAACAGCTGAATAAAAAGAACATCCCGTTCTTTTGCCCCCTGGGTGTAGGAAAACGACTGGAAAAACTTGGTGTTAATACCACGCACATAAGCGAAGCCGACTGGTGGGATGAGATTAAACTCAATGAGGATTTTAAGCTTGTTGCCACTCCTGCAAGGCATTTCTCCGGAAGGTGGATCAGCGACCGGTTTAAAACGTTATGGGCGTCATGGGTTATTATCGGCCCGGAGCATAAAATCTATTATGGCGGCGATTCCGGAATGTTTCCCGGCTTTAAAGATATAGGTGATAAATATGGCCCGTTTGATCTCACAGCTCTTGAAATAGGTGCTGCAAATGAGGACTGGGAAGATATACATATGGGCCCTTTCAAAGCGGCTGATGCTCATCTGATGTTAAAAGGAAAACTCATGCTGCCCATACACTGGGGCACTTTTAATCTGGCACATCACGCATGGGAAGCTCCGGTCGAAGATCTGATTCCCTATGCCGCAGAAAAGAATATTCAATTGCTTATTCCCGAGCCAGGGCAAACAATCCCCGCTGAAGGCGCCTTTAACAGTGAGTGGTGGAAAAATTGTGTTTTATGATCCTGTCCGGATCATAAAACACAATTTTCATTATCCGGCATATCGCACCTTAACAACCACCTTTTTTACTATATCATGTCCCTCGACCCTGATACTGGGCCGGTGAGCGTCGTTCGGAAAGAATATGTACAGCGTTCCCGGTTCAGCAGTATAAAACTTACCGCCGGCACTGTAATTCGCAACATCTCGTTTTTCATCATACGGCCTGGTTACCGTCGCAGCCGAAACAGGAACAACTCCCATCCGTTCCTTCCCCTTAGCGATGTACTGAACATCGATCACCCTGCGGTGCGATTCCCAGTTTGTCTTATCAAACTCCTTATCCGGGCCTTCCGTAACAGATACATACACATTATCCCCATCAAGCACATATTTTCCGGGAGCTACCTTGTCCAAGTCGGTTTCTTTAAGATATTTAAGCGCCAGATCCCACCCATGTTTGTTTTTCCTGTACTGGTCCTCAAATTCTTTCCTGTCCATTCCGCTGTAAGGAACAAGATTCAGTCCGTTGTACCATGGACCTTTTTTGAACCAATGGCTGGTTTGCCGGGAGGCACTACATCCTGCAAGTACTGTTACACAAACAGCCACCAGGACGATGTTAAAAAAAGTACGTTTCATTAATCAGGTTTAAACAGCCAATATAGACATTTTCAACTAGCTAATAATTGAAAACCTTATCTTCGTTCCATGTCAACACCTGGAATTAAAGAACAGATGGATGCGCTGGTAAAAGAACTGAATCAGCATAATTATAACTATTATGTACTTGCTCAGCCTACCATTTCAGATTATGATTTTGACCTGAAACTTAAAGAACTCGCCGGGCTGGAAAGGCAATATCCCGAATTTCAGGATGCTGAATCTCCCACCCAAAAGGTAGGCGGCGATATTACCAAAGAATTTAAGACGGTAAGGCACCGCTGGCCGATGCTTTCGCTGGGAAACACGTACAGCGAGCAGGACCTCAGGGATTTCGATGAACGAATAAAAAAAGCCATAGGTACAGATTTTGAATATGTATGCGAGCTTAAGTTCGACGGGTTGTCTATGAGTCTTACTTATGAGAACGGATCTCTTGCCAGGGCTGTTACCCGCGGAGACGGGGTTAAGGGTGACGATGTAACCACAAACATTAAAACCATACACCGCATACCCAAACGCCTTAAAGCAGGAAACGTGCCTCCGGATTTCGAAATAAGAGGAGAAGTTTTCATGCACCGTCCAGCCTTTGAACGCCTTAACAACGAGCGGATAAGCAAGGGAGAAGTACCTTATGCCAATCCCAGGAACTTTGCAGCAGGTACTGTAAAACTGCAGGACTCCTCTGAAGTGGCAAAACGCCCCCTCGATTGTTTCCTGTATTTTCTATATACAGAAAAACAGCTTTTTAAAACCCATTGGGAAAGTCTGGAAGCTGTTAAACAATGGGGATTTCATGTATGCGAACATAATAAGCTGTGTAAAAACATAGACGAAGTAATAGAATTCATACATATCTGGAATGATAAGCGTTTCGGGCTCAGTTATGATATTGATGGTATAGTCTTAAAGGTGAACAGCTATGCCCAGCAGCAGGAACTTGGCTTTACCGCCAAATCGCCCAGATGGGCTATTTCTTATAAATACAAGGCCACCGAAGCCGAAACCGTTCTGCAAAGCGTGAGTTACCAGGTTGGCCGTACAGGGGCGGTTACTCCAGTAGCCAATCTGAAACCTGTACAGCTTGCGGGCACTACCGTAAAACGGGCTACATTACACAATGCCAACGAGATCGGGCGGCTGGATCTGCATGCCGGAGATTCTGTTTTTGTTGAAAAAGGCGGAGAAATCATTCCCAAGATCATTTCGGTGAATACACTAAAAAGGCCTGAACATGCTGAGAAAATAATTTATCCTCACCAGTGTCCGGAGTGTGGCAGCGACCTGATACGTAAAGAAGGCGAAGCTGTGCATTATTGTCCGAACGACGAAGGCTGTCCGCCGCAGATCGTTGGAAAGATCCAGCATTTTGTAAGCAGGAAGGCCATGAATATCGACGGGCTCGGAGACGAAACCATAGAAGCTCTATACCGTCGCGGCCTGCTGATGCATATCAGCGACCTGTACACCTTGTTTGAAAAAGCCGAAGAACTGAAACAAATGGAGCGGTTCGGTGAAAAATCAATCAGCAATATGCTGGCAGGAATAGACGCATCCAGACAAATGCCTTTCGAAAAAGTCCTTTTCGGACTCGGCATCCGCTACGTCGGAGAAACGGTGGCCAGAAAGATCGCAAACCATTTTGTGAACATTGACAGCCTTATGAGCGCATCTTACGACGAGCTGGTTTCTGTAGACGAGATAGGAGGCAGGATAGCCGAGAGCATAGCAGATTATTTTAAAGAGCCCCGCCATATTGATCAGATTGAAAAGTTAAGGCAGGCCGGTCTGCAGTTTCAATCAGAGCAAAAAGAAATAACCCTTAACAGTGAGCGGCTTTCAGGCAAAACCTTTATTATCTCCGGAGTTTTTGAAGAGTACAGCCGTGATGAGCTGACTATTCTTATCGAGCAAAACGGAGGAAAGATTCTCAGCAGTATTTCGGCTAAACTGAACTTTCTGGTGGCAGGCGATAATATGGGACCAGCTAAACTTGAGAAAGCGAAGAAATTAAATATCCCCGTTATTTCAGATTCAGATCTCCTTGAGATGATCAAGGCCGGTTAAAAGCAACTATATAAACATGCACAAACAAACAGCAATGTGCATGTTTATGCCAGAATGTACAAAATTTATAAATTCAAACACGCAACACTGCGCAATACTACATACAATTCCATTTCTTTCTTTTAAATTGTAAAGAAGGACGTTAAATTAGCGTGTTATTTAGAAGAATTTCAAACACAGAGCGCCTGATTTATAATTTAAAAGGAAGCAGAATTATACAGAATCAATGAATAAACTTTACGGAACCGGGGTAGCTTTAATAACCCCGTTTGGAACAGATGGGGAGGTGGATTATAAAGGGCTGAACAACCTGATTGACCACCTGATTGAAGAAGGAACAGATTACCTTGTATCTCTTGGCACAACCGGCGAAACAGCCACATTGACTGAAGAGGAAAAGCAATCTATATGGAAGTTCACAGCCGACGCCGTATCAGGAAGAGTGCCTCTGGTTGCCGGCATCGGAGGCAATAATACGAGAGAGATAGTAAACCAGGTAAAGTCTTTCAATTCAAATGGATTTGACGCTGTGTTATCTGTTAGCCCTTATTATAATAAGCCAACACAGGAAGGCCTTTATCAGCACTATACAGCTATTGCAGAAGCATCTTCCCTGCCGGTGATACTATATAACGTACCGGGGAGAACCGGATCTAATCTTTCTGCAGAAACTACGCTGCGACTGGCGCACGATCAGGATAATATCATCGGTATCAAAGAAGCGTCCGGAAATTTTGAGCAGTTCAATGTTATATTACGCGACAGACCAGACAACTTCCTCTTCATCTCGGGAGATGATGCCGTAACCTTACCCTTGATTTCTATGGGTGGCTCCGGCGTTATATCTGTGATCGGAAATGCAGTTCCCAGGATCTTCTCGGATATGGTGCGTTTGTGCCTCGAAGGAAGATTTGAAGAAGCCCGCCCGCTGCATTATAGACTGACAGATTTCACTTCGCTGATGTTCGCTGAAGGAAACCCCGCAGGAGTTAAATCTGCACTTAAACACCTTGGTATATGCGGTGACACTTTAAGATTGCCCTTGGTAAATGTAAGCGCAGCAACCAGCGAAAAGATTCGCAGGGAGCTTAATGCGATACTTAAACCTCAGGCCATTTAAAATTTTTACCGTTCAATAAAAAAGGAAGAGCCTGGATAATCATGATTATCCAGGCTCTTCCTTTTTTACAGGAATGCTTATTATTTTGTCGCCGTAGCGTTTTTAGATTCCTGAATTTCCAAGCGAATTGATTGAGCAAGATTTTTTATATCCTGTAATCCTTTTCTAACGCGGGTACCAGCAGCACTGTTACCTTTGTTATAGAACTTGTCTGCATCAGCTTCCAAACCTGAGATCAGCTCCTTCAGCTCCGTAAATCTTTCAAAATTTGCCATTGTAATGTTTAGTTTAGTTTAAACGAGTTAATTATTTTAATAAGCTAAGCTAATGTAATCCCTTTTTTGAAAATAAAAAATATTTTAGAGAATAATATCACCTGCGGAAACGGGCTTTTTTTCCACAATTCAAAAGAAGTAAACAAAAAAAGCCCAGTCATATCTGACTGAGCTCCTTATACTTGACAATTCCCTTGTTAGGCGGGAACTACATTCTGCTCTTTGTAAAAACCGTTTTTAAGTTTCTCGCCAACCTCAGAAAATGCACTCAGCGTACGTTCTACATCCTCCAGGCTATGCGCAGCTGTAGGAATGATACGTAGTTCTATAAGACCCTTAGGTATAACAGGATACATTACGATCGAGCAAAATATCCCGTAATTCTCCCGAAGATCCATTGTAACAGCAGTACCTTCATTCAGTTCACCCTTCAGGAATACCGGGGTAACCATGGTATTGGTTACTCCAAGGTCGAAACCACGTTCTCTCAGGCCATTCTGCAGTGCTGTCGCGATAGCCCATAACCTCTCTCTTAATTCCGGCTTGCTCTTTAATAACTCCAGTCTCTTTATCAGCCCGATAACCATCGGCATCGGCAATGATTTCGCAAAAGTCTGAGAACGCATATTATAACGCAGATAGTTAACAACTTCCTCACTGGAAGCAACGAAGGCTCCTATTCCAGCCATTGCTTTCGCAAACGTACCAAAGTAAACATCAACACCTTTTATACAATTCTGCTCCTCGTGTGTTCCGGCACCTGTTGCACCCATAGTACCAAAACCGTGTGCATCATCAATAAGCAGCCTGAAATTGAAATCTTTTTTAAGATCAACTATTTCTTTTAGCTTACCCTGCGCGCCCGACATTCCAAATACGCCTTCGGTAATAACAAGTATACCGCCGCCGGTCTGTTCTGTAAGCCTGGTAGCACGCTCCAGCTGCTTACGGCAGCTCTCTATATCGTTATGCTGGTAAACGAAACGTTTACCCATATGCAATCTTACTCCGTCAATGATACAGGCATGCGACTCTGCATCATAAACAATAACATCATTTCGGTCAACAAGTGTATCAATGATAGACACCATACCCTGGTACCCGTAGTTAAGAAGGAATGCATCCTGAAAACCAGTAAAAGCAGCAAGATCTTTTTCAAGCGCTTCATGATTGTTCGAATTTCCCGACATCATCCTGGCCCCCATGGGATAAGCCATTCCAAACTCATCTGCCCCCTTAGAATCTGCTTCCCGTACTTCCGGATGATTCGCCAGTCCAAGATAATTATTTAAACTCCACACCAAATGATCCTTCCCGCGGAACTTCATATGAGGGGCAATTTCCCCTTCCAACTTAGGAAACGCAAAATAGCCATGCGCCATTTTCTGGTGCTGACCAAGCGGTCCCATGTTTTTAGAAATTTTATGAAATAAATCCAATGTACTATTATTTAAAAGTTATTATACAAAATAAAGCCGCAAAGTTAAATTTTAATCACCTGATAAACAATTAAAATACTGCATTAAGTACAACAGGTGATTAACGAAAGAAGCCCTTATCTTTTGGATAAAGGCTTCTTCTTGTTTTTATTCTCCTAATCTACATTATCATGCAGAAAAGAATTATTAGGTCTGATCTCGGTAATTCCTTCTTCATTAGAAAGAGTAAACCTTGAAATCTGAGATTCTGAAGAATGCGGCACCTGCTGTAATGCCATCTGTTTACGTTTGTAAGCCGGCTCGTTTTCCAGTTCCTGCAAACCGTTAGCAGTGCGAAGTTTCATGCTGAGGTCTTTCAAACGAAGAATGCGCTCTCTTGACTTACGAAGCTGCTCTTCGATTGATTCATCCGTTTTGTTCTCATCAGGATTATAAACAGAAGTATCCGCCTGAAATGTATCAGCAGCAGGTTCTTCCGGCTGAATAGCTGGTTTTACCTCTTCTTCCTGGATTGAATTAAACTGGAATTCTGATTCTGTTATTTTTAATCCGAACTCAAAAACCGGCTCGGGTTTTACAGGCTCCTCTTCCTCCAGCGTATGGCGGATTATCTTCGGTTCTACAGGTTTTCTCTCTTCTGAAGCTTTTGGCCTTGCAAATCCTCCGAAAAGATCGGGCTGCGCTTCAGCTTTAACCACAGGCTCAGGAACAACTACCTGGGGCTGTGGTGCAATAAAAGTATTCTCAACTGCAATGGGCCGCACCATAGGCGCATTTTCAGGAGTAAGCATGGAAACTTTTTTTTGCTGGCTCTTCTCTACTTCCCGCTCTTCCATTGTCTGGAAACCGGTAGCAATGATTGTTACCGAAAGCTTATCGTCCAGAGACTCATCCACGCAGTTCCCCCAGATCAGGTCTGCTGCCAATCCTGCTTCTTCCTGGATATAGTCGGTAATAATGCTTACCTCATCCATAGAAACTTCCCTTGATCCTGAACTTATATTTAACAGGATATACCTGGCGCCTTCTATTTCATTATCCTTTAACAGCGGAGATGCCAGTGCACCCTCTACCGCACGAAGAGCACGCTGCTCTCCTTCTGCAGAGAAACTGCCCATAATAGCCACACCACTATCGTTCATTACAGTACGAACGTCTTTAAAGTCAACGTTTATGTAACCAGGGATAGTTATAATTTCCGCGATGCCTTTAGCGGCAGTCGTTAAAATATTATCAGCCTGCGCAAAAGCGGCGCTAAGCGTCAGATTACCGAAGATTTCACGAAGGCGGTCATTCGAGATAACCAGGTAAGAGTCTACATATTTCTTGAACTCAGAAAGACCTTCTTCAGCCTGCATCTTACGGCGTTTTCCCTCAAAAGAGAAAGGCGTTGTAATGATACCTACCGTAAGAATATCCAGTTCTTTGGCTGCTTTGGCAATGATGGGACTTGCACCTGTTCCTGTGCCGCCACCCATACCTGCCGTGATAAACAACATCTTTGTGTTGCTTCCAAGCATCCTTTTTATGTCTTCTATATTTTCGATAGCCGAATTCTTACCTACCTCAGGAATAGAACCGGCTCCCATTCCTTCCGTCAGACTCGCCCCTAACTGCACCTTATTAGGTATCGGACTAAGCTCTAAAGCCTGTGCATCCGTATTGCAGATAATGAAGTCTACACCAGTGATTCCCTGCCTGTACATGTGGTTTACAGCATTGCCTCCACCACCTCCAACACCAATTACTTTAATAATTGATGATTTCTCTTTTAGCATTTCAAACTGCATATCGTTATTAATCAGTTTAGTAGATTTTGAGATTTCCGAACTGTTCCTTGTTGTAATAATAAATAATTTTGCACAAGAGTTTTCCACATATGTTAAGAATGTGGAAAACTATTCCATTGTGGAAAATTACTTAATGTAATCTTCATCCTTTATGTCATCCCTGATAAACCGCGCTCCTGTCTGAAGCAGTTTATCAAATAAACCAAATGATTTTTTTCCTTTTTCCGTCGGTTGTTTCTCCAGGTATACCCCGGGCTGCCTGATCATCTCCATCATCTCTTCCGCCTTCTGCACTCCCTTTATCAGCAAGCCTATACCTGTAGCATACATCGGGCTCTTCAGATCATCATAGATGTTCTTGGCAAGCACTTCATTCTTGGCAAGATGCTCGTTAGGGTAACCGACACGGCAATCCAGACCGGTAACGTATTCAACCAGCTGCGCAAGGTGTTTAAGCTGTGCACCACCACCTGTGATCACGATACCAGCTATAAGCCTTTTCTCGTATCCGGAAGATTTGATCTCATAGTAAACATGTTCAAGGATCTCTTCCATACGTGCCTGTATCACATAAGCAAGGTTCTTCACAGAGATCTCCTTAGGCTCACGTCCGCGTAATCCGGGAACACAAATGATCTCATTTTCCTTGTTTTCATCTGCCAGCGCCGAGCCGAAACGGGTTTTTAACAATTCTGCCTGATTTCTCATCACAGAACATCCTTCCCTGATATCTTCAGTGATACTGTTACCTCCGAAAGGAATAACGGCTGTATGCCTTATTATGCCCTCGTGGAATATAGCTATATCAGTAGTACCGCCGCCGATATCTACCAGCACTACTCCAGCCTCCTTTTCTTCGTCGCTTAAAACGGATTCAGACGAAGCCAGGGGCTCAAGTATAAGTTCCTGAGTTTCGAGCGCCGCATTGGTAACGCATTTCAGGATATTCTTTACAGCACTTACATGTCCGGAAATAATATGGAAATTAGCCTCAAGGCGCACGCCTGCCATGCCTATCGGATCTTTTATTCCCGGTTCATTATCTACTGTAAATTCCTGCGGAAGCACATGTATGATCTCCTCTCCCGGCGGCATCACCAGCTTGTACATATCCTCGATCAGCTTTTCGATATCCTTACGCTGGATCTCATTCTGAAGATCCTTCCTGGTAAAGATCCCCCTGTGCTGAAGGCTTTTGATATGCTGGCCCGCTATCCCGACGTTGACGATCTTAACCTCCACATTAGACTGGGAACTCGCCTCGTCTACTGCCTGAAGAATACCCTGCACCGTCTTCTGTATATTTGATACAACTCCGCGCGTAACACCCGCCGACTCTGCTTTCCCGATGCCGAGTATTTCTATTTTTCCGTGACCACTCCTTCGGCCAACTATCACACATATCTTTGTAGTTCCTATGTCTAACCCGACAACTATAGGTGAACTCTTTGATGCTGTAGAAGTACCTTTTTCCATATTAATGCGTTGCTGTTTTTAATGTATCCTGTAATGTTTCTATCGTATCGGCTGCTTTTATAACCACCGTTGATTTTAATCTTGTGCTATCAATAATATTCTTCTCACAAACTATCTGGTTCGTGTACTTAATATTGATCGTTTTGTATGCCTCCCAGCCTACCCGCGGAATGGCGTTTTTGTAAAACACCAGCAGGTTCCTGAACTTAATATCGAGCGAATCTGCGTTTCCAAGCAATATTCTGTGATTTCCTACCCGGGGTATCATTTCTATGTCCTGATGCTCATTTACATACAGCTGTTCAATCTGCTCTTTCCATAAGGTGTCATTCTCGATATAAAGAGCTGTTTTATACAATGCTGAAGCAATCCTGGTATGTGCGGTATCAACCTTACCTGAGAAACTTTCCATTATAAACCCGTTAGCCACAAGAAGGTTGGGTGTAAAATTCGCAGATGTCGGAATTTTTATTCCCTTCCTGTCTATAAAGTAGTCCTGGTTAACATAATTAATTATACGGAGAAGAGGTTCGCGCTGTCTTACCAGCACATTCACCGTTCCATCCATATCTGCATATACCTTGGCATCTTCTATATAAGGATTTGCCTTAATGGCATTTTCCAGCCCGTGTATGTCGATAGAACTCATTCGCTGCCCTACGAGTTTACCCTCTTTCTGTTGTATGATCAGGTCTATTTCATGCCTGTCTATAAAACTCTCAATCCCCGGGATAAGCACTTTTATATCCCTGCAAACCAGACTGCCTTTTTTGATCTCAATAAAACTCATAAGCACCACCAGTCCGCCCAGGGATATTACCCAGGTCAGGAGGATCAGTACTGCTTTCCATTTTATCCTTTTAAGCATTCTCCAGTATATTTTTAAATGGTTCTATCAATGTATCTATATCACCGGCACCCACTGTTAAAAGTAATTCGGGCTGCCTTTTCTTTATAAATTCAGCTGCTTCATCCTTTCTGCATATCTCCCTGTCTTTTAACCTCATTTTATCTGCTATAATAGCCGAACTCACTCCCGGCACAGGTAATTCCCTTGCAGGATAAATATCAAGCAGCAATAATGTATCGGCCATATCAAGAACTTCTGCAAATCCCTCCGCAAAATCCCTGGTCCTTGAATACAGGTGCGGCTGAAATACCACCGTCAGTTTTTTCTCAGGATATAATCTCTTTACTGATGTAATACACGCCCTTAATTCTTCGGGATGATGTGCATAGTCATCAATAAATATATTCCTGTCATTTCTGATTATATATTCAAATCTTCTTTTAACGCCTCTGAAATTCCTGAGAGCTTCACGGATACCCTCCGGGCGCACTCCCAGCGCAAGTACAGCCCTGATCGCCGCAGTGGCATTTTCTATATTATGCAGTCCCGGCAGCCCCAGCTCTACATCCCTGATCTCTACCTCCGGACTTATGAAATCAAAGAAAAACGTTCCGTTCCTGATCGTGATATTATCGGCATATACATCTGCCTTTCCGGCTGCAGAATAACTTATGCCGCCTTCCAGCTCCAGCCCCGCCTTTCGGATCAGCTTTCCGCCCTCCTTCAGCTGGGAGGCAAACAGTCTGAAAGACTCCTTAACGCTATCAGCATCACCATATATATCCAGGTGATCGGCGTCCATCGAAGTGATCACCGCAATATCCGGGTAAAGCCTCAAAAAAGAACGGTCGTATTCGTCGGCCTCGATAACCACCACATTATTTGACCCCAGCAGTACATTCGTATCGTAGTTGGAGGCAATACCGCCCAGAAAAGCCGTACAGTCATACCCCGTATTCTTTAGAATATGAGCCAGGATAGTTGATGTGGTCGTTTTACCGTGCGTACCTGCCACAGCTATAGTGAACATCCCTGCACTGATAATACCCAATACTTCAGAGCGCTTTTTAAGATTAAACCCGCCATTTCTGAAATAAGACAGGATTGCCGCATCTCCTGGCACTGCCGGTGTATAAATTACAAGCAGGGAATTACTGTTAACTGCAAACTCAGCAGGGACCGCAGCGACATCATCTTCGTAAGATATATCTATCCCTTCCGATTCCAGAGCCAGGGTAAGCGTAGTTTGAGTACGGTCATAACCGGCAACCCTGCTACCTCTTTTCCTGAAGTAGCGGGCCAATCCGCTCATGCCGATTCCACCAATCCCTACCAGGTAAACCTGTTTTATTTCATTTAGCTCCATAATGTCCGTTCTGTCCCGGCTAACTTTATTTTATTATATCGTACATGTCCTTTCAACAGGGCATTCTACTTAACTATTTATTTTCTATCATTCCCAGTACCTGCCTGGCAATTATATCATCCGCATCTGCCAGGGCAAGCTTTCCTATATTCTCTGAAAGCCTGCTGCAGAGTTCGGTGTCAGCAATCAGGCTGAGTACAATTCCTGTAAGCTGACTCTCGGCTACGGCATCTGCAACCAGTACCGCCGCATCGTTTTTGACAAGAGCCTGTGCATTTTTTGTCTGATGATCTTCGGCCACATTCGGCGAAGGAACCAGGATAACGGGCTTCTTTATCAAACAAAGCTCCGCTATGGTGCCTGCACCCGCCCTGGAAATAACAACATCCGCAGCGGCATAAGCAAGATCCATCCTGTTCAGGAATTCCAGCACGCGCATATTTGCAGGAGGATTATCTCCCAGCTGTAACAGTACAGAATGGTAGTAATATTTACCAGTCTGCCAGATAACCTGCACACCCGCAGCCAGCAGCATATCGAGCCCTGCAAGCATACTTTTATTCAGCGTTCCGGCTCCGAGGCTTCCTCCCGTTACCAGGATAGTTTTTGTGCCTGCTTTTAAACCAAAAAAAGCCAGCGCCTCTTCTCTTTTGCCTGTAATCTCAACAGATTCCTTCCTTACGGGATTACCGGTCAACATTATCTTTTCTGCCGGAAAAAAACGCTCCATACCTTCAAACGCCACACACACCTTCTCTGCTTTAGCAGCGAGTGTTTTATTGGTAACGCCGGCATAAGAATTCTGCTCCTGTATTAAATAAGGAACTCCCATGCGGCCTGCAGCAAACAATAAAGGCCCCGATGCATAACCACCTACCCCAACTGCCACATCAGGCTTAAACGACCTGATAATTGAACGGGCCTTAAAATGACTCTTAATCATCTTGAACGGAAGAGAAATATTCTTCCATAAAGCCTTCCGCTGAAATCCGCTTATATCTAAACCGATAATTTCATAACCGGCAGCAGGCACCTTTTCCATTTCCATCCTGCCGTTTGCTCCGACAAAAAGGATCTCAGTATCAGGGTCGATACGTTTCAGCGCATTTGCAATTGCAACCGCCGGAAATATATGCCCCCCGGTTCCGCCTCCGCTTATTATTATCCGTTTTGACATCTTTTTATTTATTACATAGCCGGCAGTTCGCCTACCACTACCCGGTCTTCCTTGCCCTCTTTAGAACCACCGTTCTTTTTTTCCTCTATATCCCGGCTTACACTCAGAATTATACCAAAAGCCACACTCGTAAACAGGATGGACGTACCACCCATACTCACCAGCGGCAGCGGAACACCCGTTACCGGCCCCAGCCCAACAGACACTGCCATATTAGCAAAAGCCTGGATTGTGAGGCTGAAACTCAGCCCTGCAGCGAGTAATGCCCCGAATGCCTTCGGGCTCGCCGTTACAATGAGGATACACCGGTACAGGAAGATCAGGTAGATAACCACCAGTGCGACGCCTCCTATCACCCCGTATTCTTCAATAATAAGTGCATACACAAAATCCGAATACGGATGCGGAAGATAATTTCGCTGCGTACTGTTACCGGGCCCCTTGCCAAACACTCCTCCTGTGGAAATAGCGATCTTAGCCTGGTTGGCCTGGAATGATTTGTCAGGATCTGCCTTTTCGGGATGGATAAACGTGTCGATCCGCGAAAGGTAAGTTTTACGCCTTGGTCCCAGGCATACCACGCAGGTAAGTAATATCAGCCCGCCCAGGCATACAATAGCTATTTGTTTTATACTTATCCTTCCGATGATCAATAACAGGATACTCACGCCGAAAAGCATAAGCGCTGTAGAAAGATTTGCCAGGGCAATAAGTATAAATACTACGCAAACCGACCCCATAATAGGCAGGAATGCATTTTTTACATCTTTAATATTCTCCTGTTTCCGGGTAAGCGTCCTGGCAAGAAAGGTGATCAGGGCAAGCTTAGCCATATCAGAAGTCTGAAACGTCTGGTTGATGATCGGGATAGTTACCCACCTGTTTGCATCATTGACCGTATTACCAAAGATCAGCGTATACAGCAACAGCGGAATAGTAACCACCATAAGCACTTTTGAGATGCCTGCATAATACCTGTAATCCAGTTTATGAGAAAAATACATCAGCCCGATACCTCCCACAATAAACATAAGGTGTTTAATGAGGTACTGCTCTGCAGACTTATCATGTTTATATGCAATTGTCCCGGTAGAGCTGTACACAGCCAGCAGCGACCATACCGATAGCAGAATAACGATCAGCCAGATCCAGCGGTCTCCCTTTGTCTTATTTAAGATTGCATTAAGCATTTTTTCTGTTTTATATCAGGTTTACATATTCATTAACCGGCAGCCGCTTATCAGAGTTCCCGGATTGCTGCCTTAAATTGGTTACCCCTGTCTTCATAACTGGTAAACAGGTCGAAACTGGCGCAGGCCGGAGATAATAATACCGTATTGCCTTTTTTTGCCAGATGATAAGAAACCTCTACAGCCTCTTTTGCAGAAAAAGTATTCACAATAATATCCACGTCGTTTTCAAAAGCGTCATGGATCCTTTTGTTGTCTTTACCCAGACATACTATAGCTTTCACCTTGCTCTTCACCAGGTCTTTCAGCATGGTATAATCATTGCCTTTATCTACACCTCCGAGAATCAGGATCACATCAGTATTCATGCTTTCGAGTGCATACCATACAGAATTGACATTGGTAGCCTTTGAATCGTTAATAAAGTTGATCCCGGAAATCTTTCCTGCATATTCAAGCCTATGTTCAATATTGCTGAAACTACCCATACTTTCCCTGATGGTCTCATTCCTCAATTCGAGTACTTTGGCGACTATCCCTGAGGCCATAGAATTGTAAGTATTGTGTTTTCCCTGTAAAGCTAAATCTGAAATTGACATGGTGAATGGTTGTTGAGTATCCAGGTTTATATTGATTATGTTATTTACTAAATAAGCGCCTTTTTCAAGTTCTTTCTGAATAGAAAAAGGATAAGTCTGTGCATTTACATTATGGCGTTCCAGGCCCTTTATTGTTTCTTCATCATCTGCACAATAGATGAAAACATCATTCGCCGTCTGGTTCTGCAGTATCCTGAACTTCGAATCTGCATAATCTTCCAGCCTGTAATTATAGCGGTCAAGATGATCGGGTGTTATATTAAGCAACACCGCTATATCTGCTTTAAACCGGTACATATCATCCAGCATGAAGCTGCTTATCTCCAGCACATAATAGTCGAAGCTTTCGCTTGCAACCTGCGCTGCAAAGCTCTTCCCGATATTACCTGCCAGGCCGACATTCAGGCCTGCATTTTTCAGGATATAGTAGGTGAGCATCGTAGTAGTCGACTTGCCGTTAGACCCGGTGATGCAGATGGTTTTAGCCGTATTATACCGTCCGGCAAATTCTATTTCTGAAATTACCGGGATACCCTGCTCCGCCAGCTTTTTGACGATCGGCGCCTTTGAAGGAATACCGGGACTTTTTATCACTTCCACCGCCTTAAGAATACGCTCTTCTGTATGCAGTTTCTCCTCGAACGCTATATCATTCTCACGGAGTATTGTTTTATACTTTTCAGAGATCCCGCCAAAGTCTGATACAAAAACACTGAACCCCTGCTTCTTTGCCAGGATCGCAGCGCCCG
>Ga0265780_10001357_pt1 | contig 34639 bp, 31 predicted proteins | sample P1T30metagenome_FD_192432 | JGI IMG/M metagenome (GOLD analysis project Ga0265780, IMG submission 192432) | Plant litter microbial communities from East Loma Ridge, Irvine, California - P1 T30 | ecosystem: Environmental > Terrestrial > Plant litter > Unclassified | place: USA: California...
GCGCGCTCGGCCGAAGCCTTGATGCGCTGCAGGGCGATCGGATCTTTTTTCAGGTCCAGGCCGTTGATCTTCTTGAACTCGTCGATGATGTAATCGATGATGCGCTGGTCGAAGTCTTCGCCGCCCAGGAAGGTGTCGCCGTTGGTCGACAGCACTTCGAACTGCTTTTCGCCATCCACATCCGCGATTTCAATGATCGAGACGTCGAACGTGCCGCCGCCCAGGTCATACACGGCGATCTTGCGGTCGCCCTTGTCGGTCTTGTCCAGGCCAAAAGCCAGGGCAGCCGCGGTTGGCTCGTTGATGATGCGCTTGACGTCCAGGCCCGCGATACGGCCGGCGTCTTTGGTGGCCTGGCGCTGCGAGTCGTTGAAGTAAGCAGGCACCGTGATGACGGCTTCGGTGACTTCTTCGCCGAGGTAGTCTTCAGCGGTTTTTTTCATTTTGCGCAGCACTTCTGCGGAAATCTGCGGTGGCGCCAGTTTCTTGTCGCGCACGCCGATCCAGGCGTCGTTGTTATCCGCCTTCATGATCTTGTAAGGCATCAGCGCGATGTCTTTTTGTACTTCTTTTTCGTCGAACTTACGGCCGATCAAACGCTTCACAGCAAACAGCGTGTTTTGCGGGTTGGTGACTGCCTGGCGTTTTGCCGTGGCGCCAACCAGGATTTCGCCGTCTTCCTGATATGCGATGATTGATGGTGTCGTACGCGTGCCCTCAGCGTTCTCGATCACCTTTGGCTGACCATTTTCCATGATCGCGACGCACGAGTTGGTGGTACCCAGGTCGATGCCAATAATTCTGCCCATGATTTTTTCCTTTTATGTACTGATGTTTGGATGGTTCTGATATAGGGAAAAACTGCGTGCTTTCAAGACTTCAACAAGCAGCACGTCGTTTTTATTTTTTGCTGCTTACTTGGCTTGTGCTGCAGTGACGATGGCCGGGCGCAGCAGGCGGTCCGCGATCATGTAACCTTTTTGCAACACGGTGACAACTGTGTTGGCTTCCTGGTCGGCCGGCACGACTGCCACGGCCTGGTGTTTGTTCGGGTCCAGCTTGTCGCCCTGCGCCGGCAATACTTCCACCAGGCGGTTTTTTTCGAATGCCGACGTGAGCTGCTTGAGCGTCATTTCAACGCCTTCTTTCATCGACTCGATCGACGGCGTTTCAACCTTCAGCGCCATCTCCAGGCTGTCACGCACCGGCACCATGGCTTCGGCGAAACTCTCGATGGCGAATTTATGCGCTTTGCTGACGTCTTCCTGGGCGCGGCGGCGGATGTTTTCGCCCTCGGCCTTGGCGCGCATGAACGCGTCATGCATTTCGGCCAGCTTGGCTTCGGTGGCGCTCAGCTGTTCTTCCACGCTTGGCGATCCAGCGGGCGTCTGCGCCTGCGCTGCATCAACCGTTTCGCCATTGGCTGCCTGGTTCAACTCTTGGTTTTCTTGGTCTTGCATTGAAAAAACTCCTGATATCAAGCACTTAGGGGAATTGACCTGTCCTGCTCATGGTCTTGCACAGTCACTGGCAAGCAAATGGGATCATCTCCTACATTTTCAAGGGGATTAGCAAAGCAACCTTGAAAATAATTCCTGAAAAGCACTTTTCCCGGTGTTTCAGTTGGTCGCGCCCAGTGCCAGCGCACTCGCGCGGCCGATGGCGGCGTCGATTTTTTCAGCTTCGCGCTGCGGCGCGCCAAGCATGGTCGGCCAGCCGATCATGTGCTGCTCGGCGATTTCAGCCAGGCCGGTGATCCACAGGGGCGACTCGTTCAGGCAGGGAATGTAATGAAATTGCTGGCCGCCGGCTTCCAGGAAGTCGTGCTTGGCTTCCATGCTGATTTCTTCCAGCGTTTCCAGGCAGTCGCTGGTAAAGCCCGGGCAGATCAGGTCGACGCGTTTCAAGCCGCCCTTGGCCAGTTCCACCAGCGTGGGCGCAGTGTACGGCTGCAGCCACTCGGCCTTGCCAAAACGCGACTGGAACGTCACCAGGAAGTCGCCTGGCGCCAGGTGCAGTCTGGTGGCGATGAGGCGCGCGGTTTTATAGCATTCGCAGTGGTAGGGATCGCCCAGCAGCAAGGTGCGTTTCGGTACGCCGTGAAAGCTCATCACCAGCTTGTCGCCGCGGCCATGCGTTTCCCAGTGCGTTTCAATCGATTCGCACAGCGCATTGATGTAGCCTTCGTGGTCGTGATAATGCTTGACCATCCGCAGTTCCGGCACGTTGCGCACTTTTTTATAGTGGTCGAACACGGCGTCGTAGATCGAGCCGGTGGTGGTGCCCGAATATTGCGGATAGGCCGGCAGGATGGCGACGCGGTCGACGCCTGCTGCCTTCAGGCCGTCCAGCACGTCCGGCAGCGACGGCGTGCCGTAGCGCATGGCCATGGCGACCGTGACGTTGTTATGCCCGCGCTCCGCCAGTTCGCCGCGCAGCAGGTTTGCCTGCGCCTGCGTGTGCACTTTCAGGGGGGAGCCTTCCTTGCTCCAGATCGTCTTGTATTTCGCAGCTGACTGGCCTGAACGGAACGGCAGGATGATCAGGTTCAGGATGCACCACCAGACCAGGCGCGGAATTTCCACCACGCGCGGGTCGGACAGGAATTCTTTCAGGTAACGCCGCACCGCCTGGCGCGTGGGCGCATCCGGCGTGCCAAGGTTGACCAGGACGACGGCGCTGGTGGGCACGGTACCGTGCGTGTGGGGTGGTTCTTGGCGAAAAGGCATCGGGAGGCAGGCAATGGCAGAGTAAGACGGCCATTATAAGCTCCCCGCGCAGGCGGGGACCCATGCCACTTATGCCTCGCGATACCACTTACGCCTTGCGATACCACTTATCACCGGTGCTCTGGATCCCCGCCTGCGCGGGGATGCTACAGCGCCAGCAACTCCCGCGCATGCTTCCTCGTGGTGGCCGTGATTTCCAGCCCGCCCAGCATGCGCGCCACCTCTTCCACGCGCGATTTGCTGTCGAGGACATCGATGCGCGAGACGGTCTTGCCGGCGTCAGTGGTGCCTTTGGCAACCTGGAAGTGCTGGTTCGCCTGGCTGGCCACCTGCGGCAAGTGCGTCACACACAGGACTTGCCGCTCCTGCCCCAGGCGTTTCAGCAGGCGCCCCACTACTTCGGCGACGCCGCCGCCAATGCCGCTGTCGACCTCGTCGAAAATCAGCGTCGGCGTGGTGGTGGCATGCGAGGTGATGACGGAAATGGCCAGCGCAATGCGCGCCAGCTCACCGCCGGACGCCACCTTGGCCAGCGGCCGGGGCGCCACGCCTGCGTGGCCGGCCACCAGGAATTCCACCTGCTCGACGCCGAATGCAGTCGGTTCGGACGGATTGAGCGCAACGACGAAACTGCCGCCCGTCATGTTCAGGTCCTGCATGGCTGCCGACACCTGGGTGCTCAGCAGCGCGGCTGCCGCCTTGCGCTTGGCGGACAATTTGGCGGCCGCGGCCAGGTAGTCGTCCTTGCGTTGCTGCTCCTGGCGCTTGAGTCCTTCCAGGTCGCTGGCGTCAGCCAGTTGCCGCAGCTTGTCGGCCAGGGCCGCGTGTTCTTCCGGCAGCTCCTCGGGCGTGACGCGGAATTTGCGCGCGGTGCTGTGAATCGCTTCCAGACGCGATTCCACCTGGCGCAGGCGGGCCGGGTCGAGTTCGACGCGGTCCAGGTAATCGTTCAGTTCCGACACGGCTTCCTGCAGCTGGATCAGCGCCGGCTCCATGCAGTCGAGGACGGGCTGCAAACCGGCATCGACATCGACCAGCTTGGACAATTTCTGGTTCAGCGACGACAGTTGCGACAGGATCGGCTGGTCCGATTCGGAAATGACGGACAACGCTTCCTGCGCGCCTTCGAGCAGGCTGGCGGCATGCGACAGGCGGCTGTGCTCGTTGCCGATGTCGGTCCATTCGCCGGCTTTCACGGCCAGCTTGTCCAGTTCCTGCACTTGCCACTCGAGCCGTTCGCGCTCGATCAGCACGTTTTTGGCATTGGTCTCGTAATCTTCGCGCTGGCGGGCCAGGGCGCGCCATGCCTTGTACGCGGCCGTTACCGCAGGCACCTCGGCCTGGCCGCCGCCGGACTGGTTGTCCAGCAGCACGCGCTGGGCGTCGAGTTTGAGCAGCGACTGGTGCGCGTGCTGGCCGTGGATGTCGACCAGCAGATCGCCCAGCTCGCGCAACTGCGCGGCCGTCGCAGCCACACCGTTGATGTATGCCTTCGAGCGTCCGGCGTTGTCGATCACGCGGCGCAGCAGCGCCCCGCCCTCGTCGGCCGCCAGCGCATGCTGGTCGAGCCAGGCGGCAGCTGCGTCGGTGACGGAAAAATCAGCGGTGATGTCGGCCCTGGCCGCGCCCTCGCGCACCACGCTGGCGTCGCCGCGCCCGCCCAGCGCCAGCTGCAGCGCATCGATCAGGATCGACTTGCCGGCGCCGGTTTCGCCCGTGAAGACGGAAAAACCGGCGGAGAACTCGAGCTCGATCGTGTCGACAATGACGAAATCGCGGATGGTGAGCGTACGCAGCATAAAGGGCGGTATTCCTAACGGGTTTTGGGTTGGTACGCGGGATGCTCGTTCCAGTGCAGCTTTTCACGCAGGGTATCGTAATAGCTCCAGCCGTGCGGATGCAGGAAAGTGATCGTGTTCGGGGAGCGCGCAATGACGATGCGGTCGCGCTGCTGCAGGCTGGCAAACGTCTGCATGTCGAAGTTGACGCTGGTATCGCGTCCATTGATGATTTCCACCACGATTTCACTGACGTCCGGCACCACGATCGGGCGGTTCGACAGCGCGTGCGGCGCAATCGGCACCAGCACGATGCCCAGCAGGCTCGGGTGCAGCAGCGGGCCGCCGGCCGACAGCGCGTACGCGGTCGAGCCGGTGGGTGTGGAAATGATCAGGCCGTCCGAGCGCTGGGCGTACATGAACTTGCCGTCGACTTCCACCTGCAGTTCGACCATGCCGGCGCCGGCGCCGCGCGACACGACCACGTCGTTGACAGCCAGCCCTTCGGCCATGACGACGCCATCGCGCAGTACTTTCGCCTGCAGCAGCGTGCGTTTTTCAGCCGTGCTGCGCCCTTCCAGGATATCGCCCAGCACGGGAATCATGCGGTCGATGGGAATGTCGGTCATGAACCCGAGGCGGCCCTGGTTGATGCCGATGAGCGGCACGTCGTACGGCGCCAGCTGGCGCGCAATGCCCAGCATGGTGCCGTCGCCACCCATCACCACCGCCGCGCACGCGACTGCGCCAATCTCGGCAATGGTAAGCGCCTCGATGCCGTCCATGGCGAGGTGCGCCGCAGTCGATTCTTCCAGTACGACGCGGTAACCGGCGCCGCGCAGGAACGCCAGGATGCCGGCCACCGGCTCCTCGATGCCCAGCGTGTTGTGCCGTACGACCAGCGCGATGGTTTGTTGCGGGTGGGGCGTGGCAGGCATAGGATCTCGGCAAGGGGGACGATGGACAGGAGCGTAACCGATTCTTACCTGTTCTGCCACGGACGCGTCCCGCAGCACTGGTTATCCGTACAGTATAAAGGCCCCGCCCGATTTCCCGCAAGCTCAGGCGACGGCTGCAGAACTGACTGTCAAAAGAATGGCCAGGATGATGCACAGCAGGTGCAGCAGGCCCAACACGACCCAGCGCAGCAACGTTACCAGCCAGCCGCCGCCATACACGCGCCGCATTGCCAGCGGCAGGTAGACCACCATCCAGCCCGCCATCATTGTGTGCACGAAGTCGAAGCGCGCCGGTACCGCAATGAGCAGCGCCATCATGGCAAACGCAAAGGCATTGGCGTGCAGTGCGAACAGCAGGTGCGCGCCGTAGCGGCGGCCGGTTCCCAGGTACAGGAGCTTGAGCAGCAGCGCAAAGGCCGGCATCAGCGCAAACAGGGCGTACGGTCCGTAGGCAAAGAAGGCCTTGGTCAATGCCTGGATGATCGTGTTGGGCGGCTGCGCCAGGAAGCGCGTCACTTTTGCGCCCCAGCCTGCATGGAGCTGCTCGGCCCCCGTGCCGATGGCGCTGAAGAGAGCGTTGGTGTCGTTCCGTACGGGCGGCGCTTTCCGGGCCGTGGCCACCGTCGCAGGCCTGGTGTCGCCATCGTCAAGGACAACCAGCGGCACGCCACTGAACTTTACCAGCGCAAAAAAGATCAAACTGAACGTGAGGTACATGCGCAGCGGCTGCACGTAGCGCACGCGCCGGCCGCGGATGTATTCCAGCGTCAGGCGGCCGGGTTTGACCAGCAGCAGCCACAGGCTTTGCCAGAGCTTGCCTTCCAGCGCCACGTAATGCCCGATGAACTCGTGCAGAAATTCGCGTGCGCTGGGCGGATGCAGCATGGTCTCCTGGCTGCACTGGTGGCAGAAATTGCCGGCGGTTTCGGCAAAACAGTTGGGGCAATTTGCAGGAGCGGCATGCAGCATGGCGTCGGCATTCAAGGTAGCGTCCTGGAAGATATCAAACAGATACCTATCGTAACCAAATACTTGCGAAAAATCATCATCCAATTGCGCGACCCTGAATGCCCGTGAGCGGTTACGATTCATGCAATTGATCAAGGAGACACCATGGCAACAGAATCACCGGACCGCCGCGTCAACACCGACGCCAAGATCGAAAACGATGGCGTCAAGCGCCAGCCGCACGAGCGCGACGAATCGCCCGACGGCCAGGACCAGTCCCCGACCGGCGTCATGAAGCAGGCTGCTTCCGACCTGGCCCAGGGCCTGGTCGATACCGACCTGCGCAATACCCCTGGCATCAGCCCGGCTGTGGACGCCAATCCGGACGCCTCCGGCCAGGCCAGGCCGCAACCGGACCGCGGCGACGGCATGCCCGGCCACGATTTACCAAAACAAACAAGAGGAAATCAAGAATGACGCCAGTCCGCCTGCCACACGCTTTGCCCCTTGCACTGCTGCTCTCCTCGATCAGCCTGGGCGCCATCGCCCAGACGGCGGCCTACCCGGTCGGCTTCGGTCCCAATCCAACGCTGCCGGCGCCGGAAAAATCCCTGATTCCAACGGTTCACATCGCGACTGCCAAGGGCTGGCCTGCAGGCGCCAAGCCAACGGCTGCGGCCGGCCTGACCGTGATGCCTTACGCGACCGGGCTGGACCATCCACGCTGGGTCTACGTACTGCCGAATGGCGACGTCCTGGTGGCTGAATCCAACAAGCCGTCGAATCAAAAGGATCCCGTCAGCATCAAGGGCGCAGTCCAGAAACAGGTCATGAAGAAGGCTGGCGCCGGCGTTGCATCGCCTGACCGCATCATGCTGCTGCGCGGCATGGGTGCAAACGGCATGGCTGCCACCAAAACCGTGTTCATGGAGAACATCCGTTCGCCCTTCGGCATGGTTCTGGTCGGCAAAGACCTGTACGTCGCCGGTTCGGACGCGCTGTACAAGTTCCCGTACAAGGAAGGCGACACCAAGATCACCGACAAGGGCGTCAAGGTGTGGGACCTGCCAGCGGGCATCAACCACCACTGGACCAAGAACGTGGTTGCCAGCGCTGACGGCAAGAAACTGTACGTGACGGTCGGCTCGAACAGCAACGTGGGTGAAAACGGCATGGACATCGAAGCCGGCCGCGCCGCGATCTGGGAATTCGATCCAGCCACGGCCAAGGGCCGCATCTTCGCCAGCGGCCTGCGCAACCCAAATGGCATGGCGTGGAATCCGGAAACCAAGGCGCTATGGACTGCCGTCAACGAGCGTGACGAGCTGGGTAATGACCTGGTGCCCGACTACATCACCTCGGTCAAGGATGGCGGCTTCTACGGCTGGCCGTACAGCTATTACGGCCAGAATGTGGACAAGCGCATCACGCCGGCGCGCCCGGACCTGGTCGCCAAAGCCATCGTGCCGGACTACGCGCTGGGCGCCCACACTGCCTCGCTCGGCCTGGCGTTCTATACCGGCACGCTGCTGCCGCAATTCAAGAATGGCGCCCTGATCGGCCAGCACGGTTCCTGGAACCGCAAGCCTTATTCCGGCTACAAGCTGGTCTACGTGCCCTTCTCCGGCGGCAAGCCAAGCGGCCCGCCGCAGGATGTGCTGACTGGTTTCATCAAGGATGAAGTCGCGTTTGGCCGCCCGGTTGGGGTCGCTGTCGACAAAACCGGCGCCATCCTGTTGGCTGACGACGTCGGCAATGTCATCTGGCGCGTGACGCCGGCTGGCGCAGCGGTTGCGTCTGCCGGTCCCGTGACAACGGCAAAATAATTGTCTGGTCCTCAAAGCGCGCTCATTGGGCGCGTTTTTCATTGCATCGCATCTCATCCACTAAAAGGAATAATCATGATTCAACGTCAAGGCAGCGCCACCTGGACAGGCGGCATCAAGGATGGCAAGGGCACCGTCTCCACGCAGAGCGGCGTGCTGCAGGAAGCGCAATATGGCTTCAACACGCGCTTTGCCGAAGGCCCCGGCACCAACCCGGAAGAACTGATTGGCGCCGCGCACGCAGGATGCTTCACGATGGCCCTGTCCGGCAAACTGGGCGCGGCCAACCTGACCGCGACCAAACTTGCCACCACGGCTACCGTGTCGCTCGATAAAGTCGATGGCGGCTTCAAAATCACGGCGATTCACCTCGACCTGGTTGCCACCGTGCCCGGCACCGACCAGGCTGCGTTCGAAGCCATCGCCAAGGATGCCAAGGAAAATTGCCCGGTCTCGCAACTGTTCAATGCGACCATTACCCTGAGCGCAAAACTGGAAGCTTAAAAAGGGCCCTATCAAGGCGCGAAATCGGCCGGGCGCTTACAATCGTTGCCTGTTAATTTTTTATCCAGGACCTACGATGCGTATTCTGCACACCATGCTCCGGGTCGGCGACCTGCAGCGCTCGATCGATTTCTACACCACCGTGCTTGGCATGAAGTTGTTGCGCAAGAGCGAGAATCCCGAATACAAATACACGCTGGCATTCGTCGGCTACGGCAACAATCCCGACCATGCGGAACTCGAACTGACCTATAACTGGGGCACCGACAGCTACGACATGGGCACGGCGTACGGCCACATTGCCATTTCGGCGGACGACATTTACGCCACCTGCGATGCGGTCCGTCAGGCCGGCGGCAACATTACGCGGGAGCCGGGTCCGGTCAAGGGCGGCAGCACCGTGATTGCGTTCATTACCGATCCGGACGGCTACAAGGTCGAACTGATCGAACGCAAGGACGATGCAGGCGGACGCGGCTTGAGCTGACCCCCCGCGAAGGCGGGGGTCCATAGCACCGTTATTCAGCGCTATCTCTGATCAGCAACAACTTTGATCGTAACTGGTATGGATCCCCGCCTGCGCGGGGAATTACCGCGCCAGCAACGCATTCACCGGGATCAGGTCCGCCTCGCGCAGCGACCCCGCTGACGCCTTCAGCCGCAAGCCGTTCATGATGGTGTTGTAACGCGCCCGCGCCAGGTCGGTCTGGGTGGAAAACAGCTGGCGCTGGGCGTTGAGCACGTCGATATTGATCCGCACGCCCACCTGGTAGCCCAGCTTGTTCGAGTCCAGCGCCGACTGGCTGGAAATTTCCGCTGCTTCCAGCGCCCGCACCTGTGCCAGGCCGCTGTTCACACCGAGGTAGGCCTGGCGCACGCCGAGCACGGCGTTGCGGCGGGTCGACTCGAGGTCGTTGCGCGCCCTGTCTTCCAGCGCAATCGATTCGCGCACGCGCGAAGTGACGGCAAAACCGTTAAAAATCGGCACATTCAGCTGCACGCCGATGGCATTGCCAGTGGTACGCGATGTGTTATATATCTGGCCATTATTCAGGCTGCGGGTGTGCGAAGATACGAGGTCGAGCGTCGGCAGGTGGCCAGCGCGATTGCGGGCGATGTCGCGCTTGGCCGATTCCAGCGTCAATTCGCTGACCGTCACGCCATAGTTCTGCGACTGGGCGGCCGACAGCCAGGGTTCGATCGTCGCAGGCTGCGGCGAGGCCAGCGTCACGCCAGGGCGCAGCGGCGCGAGCGCCACATTGTCGCCACCGATAATTGCCAGTAAGGCGCTGCGCCTGTTTTCCAGGTCGGCCGACGCGGCAAATTCCTGGGCAATCACCAGGTCGTAGGCGGCCTGCGCTTCATGGGTATCCGTAATGGTCTGGGTGCCCACTTCGAAATTGCGCTTGGCCGAGGCCAGCTGCTCGGTGACCGCGCTTTTTTGCGAACGCGTCGATTCCAGCGTGTCCTGCGCGGCCAGCACATCGAAATACGCTTGCGCCACGCGGGTAATCAAATCTTGCTGGGCCTGGGCAAACTGGGCTTCGCTGATGGCTTCCTGCAGTTTGCTTTGCTGGTAGGTTTGCCAGCGATCCCACCGGAACAGAGGCTGGGTCAGCGAAATCTGATATTGCTTCTGCGTGACGTTGTTACTGGAACTATTGATGAAATCCGTAGTGCCGTCGGGATTGGTGATGACCTGGCCTACGCCGGACACCGAATCGCCGGTGTTGCGCGACACAAAGCCAGAGCCGACAATTGTTGGCAACAATGCGGCTTTCCCCTGCGGAACCCTCTCGCGGCCGGCCAGCTCGGATGCCCGCGCGCTGGCGTACACGGCATCGTTTGCCAGTGCCTGCTGGTACACCTGGATCAGGTCAGCGGCGTTGGCGTCGAGCGACAGGAATGTGCCAGCCAACAGCACCGCGATCAGGGATTTCTGCATTGCTTTTCTCCACAGTTCTTCAAAAATTCACATGCAAGTCAGTACTTGGGCATGGCCCCGTCAACTTGCACAGCCCAGGCGTGAATTCCGCCTGTCAAGTTCGTCACATCGGTAAAACCGTTGCGTTCCAGGAAAGCCGCCACCTGCATGCTGCGCGCACCGTGGTGGCAGATGCAGACGATTTCCCTGTCGTCGTCCAGCTCGCTGATGCGGATCGGCACCAGCGCCATTGGAATTTGCACCGAGCCCGGAATCTGGCAGGTGGCAAATTCCCAGTTTTCGCGCACATCGAGCAGCAGCGGCGCATCGTCGCCTTCTGCTGCCAGCCGCGCCGCCAATTCAGGGGCAGTAATATGTTGCATGAGCGCGCCCCTTAAAACGCGAAATGCGATGGCTGTGGAGCGGACGCCAGCGCTTTGACATTCGTTTCAAACACTTGCACCGTGTCGTAAGCAGACTCCGTCACGCGCGTGATGATCACGCACTGCATCACCGGCGCCACGCCGACAATCGCAGCGATCCGGCCGCCAACCTTGACCTGCTTCAGGAAGGCGTCAGGCAACACTTCCAGCGCGCCGGAAATGACGATCACGTCGTACGGTGCGCCGGCGCTCCAGCCTTCCGACCCATTGCCCAGTTCCACTGTCACGTTGGTGACATTGGCTTTGGCCAGGTTTTCCCTGGCCATTGCCTGCAGGGCTGGATTGATTTCAACGGTCGTCACCTGGCGCGCCTTGTTGGCCAGCAGCGCCGCCATATAGCCGGAACCAGCGCCAATTTCCAGGACGTTCTCGTGTTTCTTCAGCTGCAGTTCCTGCAAAATGCGCGCTTCCACTTTCGGGTTGAACATCGCTGCGCCGTTACCCAGCGGAATTTCCGTATCGGCAAACGCCAGCGATGCACATGCGGCCGGCACGAACTGTTCGCGCTTGACGACGTGCAGCGCATCGAGCACTTCCTGGTCCAGCACATTCCACGGGCGGATTTGCTGTTCAATCATATTGAAGCGGGCTTGTTCGATATTCATATAAATACTCAGTGGAAAATTAAATAATCCGATATTTTATCGTTGAACGGCCACCGAAAGCAGATCTTAATGATTTGCTTTTGGTGACCACGGGAAATTGCGACAGGATGCAGTTTGGCGGGGCTGAATGCACGAAACCGCGCGGTTTGGCGGATTCAGGCAGGCATTGCGGGAGCAGCGGGAGGCGGCAGCAACCCGTGCAGGGCCATATCGAGGAACGTTTCGAGAAACGCGGCAGGATCGAGTTCAGTACGGTCGCACGGCCCGATCGAATGCTTCCAGGTAATGAGCATCAGCATCGGCGCCACCAGTACCTGAGTCATGACAGTCACGTTCATGGGCCGGAAATCGCCCCGTTCGATGGCGCGCGTGAGCAGGCCGGAAATCATCCTGGTGCCGCGGTTGATGACTTCGTCCTGGTAAAAACATGCCAGGTCGGGGAAGTTGTTTGCTTCGGCCGTCACCAGTTTGATGATGCCGGACGCCTTGGTGGCGCCCAGGCGCTCCCACCACGACAGGATCACGCTGCGCAGCAAGTCTGCACTGTGCTCTTGGTCGGCCGCAATCGACACCTCCGCTTCGCCAATCACCGGCACGATGGTGTTGCGCACCACTGCCTTGAAGAGCTCGTCCTTGTTTTCGAAGTACAGGTACAGGGTGCCTTTCGAGACACCTGCGCGCTTGGCGACATCTTCCAGGCGCGTGGACGCAAAGCCGCGCTCGACAAACAGGTCGAGGGCCGCGGCCAGCAATTCCTGGGGCCGCGCGCCCTTGCGGCGCTCCCAGCGGGGCTTGGTATCAAACGTGCATTCCATGCTTCTGCCCGACAACTAACTCAAGAGTCACCAATGTATGCTTTGGGAAAGCGCCGGTCAAGCCACACCATTCGCTTGCCGGGATATACTTGCGTCTTGCGCCTTTCCCACCACACTCAGCCATGAACTGTCGCGACAACTGCGGCGCCTGCTGCACCGCCCCATCGATTACCAGCCCGATTCCCGGCATGCCGGACGGGAAACCCGCGGGCGTGCGCTGTGTCCAGCTCGGTATTGACAACCTGTGCCTGATTTTCGGGCAGCCGGAGCGGCCGGCGTTTTGCGGCGGATTGCAGCCGTCCCTGGAAATGTGCGGGCCGGACCGGGCCTACGCGATGCGGTGGCTCGATGAACTGGAGCGGGCGACAGCGCCGGCGCCACACTGCATTTCGCCGGCCTGAGCATCGGCATCCAGGCCAGCTTTTACCCTGCGGGACTGCTCCGTATTTACCTTCGCCAAGCCGTCAATGCTCGGCAGCGGCCGCATCAGTCGTGGTAAGCTTCGACGCCGCGCTTTTTGACGAGCCTGCGCGTCCCTCCCCCAACCCCACAAAAACGTACATTCATGGATATTATTTTCGCGCTCAAAGCCATCATCATGGGGCTGGTTGAGGGTTTCACCGAGTTCCTGCCAATTTCGTCGACCGGTCACCTGATCGTTGCCGGCAGCTTGCTCAACTTTACGGGTGAGAAGGTCAAGACGTTCGAGATCGCGATCCAGGCTGGCGCCATGCTGGCGGTCATGTGGGAATTCCGGGCGCGCATCATGGCGGTTATGGGCGGCATGTTTTCCGACCGGCGCCAGCAAAAGTTCATCGTCAATGTGGTTGTCGCGTTCTTGCCGGCGGCCATCCTGGGCCTCGTGTTCAGCAAAATGATCAAGGCAAAACTGTTTTATCCGGCGCCGGTTGCCATGGCGTTCATCATTGGTGGCTTCTTCATCCTGTGGGCCGAAAAACGCCACAAGATGCTGCCGGGGACATCGCGTATTGCGTCGGTCGACGATATGTCCATCGTGGACGCCTTCAAAGTCGGTTGCTGCCAGGCGTTTGCCCTCATCCCGGGCACCAGCCGTTCCGGCGCGACCATTATCGGCGGCATGCTGTTTGGCCTGTCGCGTACTGCTGCAACGGAATTCTCGTTCTTCCTGGCCATTCCAACCTTGCTTGGCGCCACCGTGTATTCCGTCTACAAAGACCGCGCCCTGCTGTCGATGGCCGACCTCCCACTGTTCGGCGTTGGCGGTATTGCGGCATTTGTGTCCGCTTTCTTGTGCGTGCGCTGGCTGCTGCGCTATATCAGCTCGCATGATTTCACTGTCTTTGCCTGGTACCGCATTGTGTTCGGCCTGTTTATCCTGACCAGTGTGCACTTCGGCTGGATCGTCTGGGCGGAGTAGTCATAGAAACTGAATCGATGGAAACAGACACCAGCGCGCGCGCACTCGACATTCTCCAGACCGTTTTCGGCTACCCGGCTTTCCGCGGGCAGCAGCAAGAGATTGTCGAGACGGTCAGCAACGGCGGCGACGCACTGGTCCTGATGCCGACCGGCGGCGGCAAGTCGCTGTGCTACCAGATTCCTGCGCTGGTGCGCGACGGCGTCGGCGTGGTCATCTCGCCACTGATCGCGCTGATGCAGGACCAGGTCGATGCGCTCGAAGAAGTGGGCGTGCGCGCCGCGTTCCTGAACTCCACACAAACGTTTGAAGAAACCCTGCGCATCGAGCGCCTGGTGCGCACCGGCGAGATCGACCTGGTGTATGTAGCGCCCGAGCGCCTGATGACGCAGCGCTGCCTCGACCTGTTCGACGCATCCAACATTTCGCTGTTTGCCATCGACGAAGCGCACTGCGTGTCCCAATGGGGCCATGATTTCCGGCCCGAGTACATCCGGCTGTCGATCCTGCACGAGCGCTATCCGAACGTGCCGCGCATTGCGCTCACGGCCACCGCCGACCACCAGACCCGCGCCGAAATCGCGCACCGCCTGCAACTGGACGATGCCCGTAAATTTGTCTCGTCGTTCGACCGCCCGAATATCCGCTACCAGATCGTTGAAAAGGGCAATGGGCGCAAGCAATTGCTCGACTTTATACAGGCCGAACACACGGGCGACTGCGGCATCGTGTATTGCCTGTCGCGCAAAAAAGTCGAAGAGACCGCCGAATTCCTGAATGAAAACGGGATCCGCGCGCTGGCGTACCACGCCGGCATGGACCACGCCAAGCGCGCCGCCAACCAGGCGCGGTTCCTGCGCGAAGAAAACATCGTGATGTGCGCGACGATCGCGTTCGGCATGGGCATCGACAAGCCGGACGTGCGGTTTGTCTGCCACCTCGACCTGCCAAAAAGTATCGAAGGCTATTACCAGGAAACGGGGCGTGGCGGCCGTGACGGCATGCCGGCCAGCGCCTGGATGGCCTATGGTCTGCAGGACGTGGTGCTGCAGCGGCGCATGATCGACGAATCCGAAGCCGATGAAACGTTCAAGCGCGTGCTGGGGCAAAAGCTCGACGCGATGCTGGGGCTGTGCGAAACGCTTAGTTGCCGGCGCATGCGCCTGCTCGAGTATTTCGGCGAACGCTCGGGACCGTGCGGGAACTGCGATACGTGCTTGCTGCCGCCGGTCAGCTTTGACGGCACGGTGCCGGTGCAGAAGCTGCTCTCGACCATCTACCGGGTCGACCAGCGCTTTGCCGCCGGCCACATCATCGACGTGCTGCGCGGCGTGACGTCGGAGCGCATCACGCAGTGGCGCCACGACAGCCTGTCCGTGTACGGCATCGGCAACGACCGCAGCGAGCAGGAATGGCGCGCGATTGTCCGCCAGGCCATTGCGCTTGGGCTGGTGACAGTGGACCACGAATCCTACAGTTCGCTGAAACTCACCGATGCTGCGCGGCCGGTTCTCAAGGGCGGCCAGCAGGTGCAGTTGCGCCAGTACCAGAAACCGGTGAAGCCGAAGCGCCAGCCATCGGCGCCAAAAGGGTATGTCGAGATGGACCTGTCGAAGTCGGAGCAGGCCATTTTCGACAAGCTGCGCTGGTGGCGCATGGAAACGTCGCGCGCGCATGGCGTACCGGCGTATGTGGTGTTCCAGGATGCGACCTTGCGCGAGATTGCCAAGGTGAAGCCGACGTCGCTGGAGCAATTGCGCGGCGTGACTGGCGTGGGCGAGAAAAAGCTGGTGTCGTATGGCGACGAGATCGTGGCCCTGATCATCGATATGCAGTGACCGCCCCCGCGCAGGCGGGTAATACTTTTTATGCTCGTGTTTTTACTGTGCGTGCACCCCGGTCCTGCACGCGTGCCATGGGTCCCCGCCTTCGCGGGGATGAGCGATAATTACCTATCGCCGCTTTGAAGACCGCCATGCACATCACAACCCACCCCATCGCGTCGGAAGAACACGTCGCCGGTTTCCAGCTCACCACCCTGCACTTCGGCACGCCCGGCGCGCGCCCGAAGGTGTATATCCAGGCGTCGCTGCACGCCGATGAAGTGCCGGCCATGCTGGTGGCGCACACCTTGCGCGGCCGGCTCGAGCAGCTCGACAAGGAAGGCAAGATTCCTGGCGAAATTATCCTGGTGCCGTCAGCCAATCCGATCGGCCTGTCGCAGGTAGTCCATGGCGCCCCGTTCGGCCGCTTCGACCTGTCGACGGGCGTCAACTTCAACCGTTCCTATAAGCATGTCGCGAACGATTTGAAACAATCGCTGGAAGGCAAACTCGGCGCCGATGCCCAGGCCAATATTGCGCTGGTACGCGAACATGCCCTGGCCTCGCTGAAAACATGGATTCCGACAGATAACACGGGCGAACTGAAAAAACTGCTGCTGACGATGGCCATCGACGCCGACGTCGTGTTCGACCTGCACTGCGACAACGAAGCCGTGCTGCACCTGTACACCGGCACCCCGCTGGCCGAGCAGGTGCAGCCCCTGTCGGCGCTGATGGGTGCGTATGCGCTGCTGGTGGCGCGCGAATCGGGCGGCGATCCGTTCGATGAGGCGTGCAGCCGCCTGTGGTGGGATCTGTCGGCGCATTTCGGCGAGCAGTTCCCGCTGCCGCCGTCGTGCGCTGCCATCACGGTGGAGTTGCGCGGTGAACGGGACGTGACGTATGCGCTGGCACAAAAGGACAGCGATGCGCTGCTGCAATTCATGGCGCGCATGGGCGCGGTCGACATTCCCGTCCTGCCGCTGCCGGAAGCCATGTCGCAGCCGACCCCGCTGGAAGGCGTGGAACCAATTGCCGCGCCCCATTCGGGCGTCCTGGTGTTCTTGAAAAAACTTGGCGAGCAAGTGAAGGCCGGCGACGCCATTGCCGACCTGGTCAACCCGGTCAGCGGCCAGGTCACCACCTTGCGCGCCAAAAGCCCGGGCGTGCTGTTTGCCAGCACGGCACACCGCCACCTGCTGCGCGGGATGAACGTGTGCAAAATTGCAGGTGCTGAAAAATTGCGCACCGGAAATCTATTAGGGGCGTAGAATAGACGGTCAAGCAGCAGGTTGACCCGATTTCGGCGCGGGATGCTGGATAGACAAGACCATCGCTGATTACCGATTCTGGAGAATCCCGCATGATCACCATCAGCTCCCTCGCCGCAAGCTACAGCTCGGCTGTGACGTACAACGCGGCCACCGGCACCACGACCACCAAGGATACCTCGGCCACCACCAGCGCCAGCGGCCAGATGTCGGCCGATGTGGCTGCCAAGGTCACGCAGGCGCTGGCGCCGGCCACTGCCGGCATCAAGCAGCTGAATACGTCACTGACGCAGGGCCAGACCCGGCTGTCGGCCCTGGGCCAGGTGCAAAGCGCCATTGCCGACTTCCAGAGCCTTGCCAAAAATCTCGGTGGCACAATGACCACGATGGCCACGCCCGCTGCCGATGGCGCTGCTGCCAAACCGGCCACGGCAGCCGACGTCAATACCCAGGTACAGAACTTCGTCGGCGCCTTCAATACCCTGAGCACCAAGCTGAAAACGCTGCAGGCAGGCGACCTGAAAGCAGACCCGGGCCTGTCGCAAGTAAGCGCCCAAATGACGCAAGCCTTGCGCGACGCTGGCGGCACCTCGTCGTCGGGCGCGCTCAGCAAGGCCGGCATTTCGCTGACCAGCGACGGCCAGCTGAAAATCGATGCCACCAAGCTCTCTGCAGCACTGGCTGCCGATCCGTCCGCCGTAGCCAACCTGCTCAGCGGCAATGGCAATGGCGTGGCCGACAAATTGAGCAGCAAGCTGGCCGTGCTGACCACGAGTAATGGCGCCATCGGCCGGGAAACCGCCTCGGCCACCAAAGACCTCACCAATATCGAAACCAAACGTGCGGCCATGACCAAAACCCTGACTGCCACTGCAACAGCCCTGGCTGCCATGTACACTCAGCAAGAACAGGCGGGATCGTCATCCGGCCAGGCCACGTCGCTGTTCGACATGATGGGTTGACCGGCGCGGCGTCATGCCGCGTCGTGAAAGATCAGCCCCACCGTATGGCGCGTGCCACTGGCCAGGCGGCTGACGCCGTGGCGCAGCGCCACCCGGCGCATGCCGCGCTTGCCTGCGACCGGCCGCTGGTTCACTGCAAACACGACTGCATCGCCCTGCGCCAACGGCACCACATCGGCCCGGGCCATCCCCGCGCCGTGCTCCGTCATGACAAATTCTCCTCCCGTAAAATCCTGCCCCGGTCGGGACAGCAAGATCGCCACTTGCAGCGGAAAGACGTGCGCGCCGTACAGGTCCTGGTGCAGGCAATTGTAGTCGCCGGCCCCATATTGCAGCAGCAGTGGCGTCGGTTTCATCTGGCCGGCAGCATGGCAGCGAGCCAGGAAGGCCTGCAAGGTGCCGGGATACGTGACGGGAACCCGCAATTGCCGGGACCAAACGTTCGCCAGCGGCGCCAGGTGCGCATACAAGGTTTCGCGCAACTGCTGCAACAGCGGGGGCAGCGGATACGCAAAATACTGGTATTCGCCGCGCCCGAAACCGTGCCGCGCCATCACGATGCGCGACCGGAACCGCGCCGTTTGCGGGTACATTGCGCGTAACGCGGCGCATTCATCGGGCGTCAATATCGCGGGCAAGACCGCATGGCCGGTGGCATCGAGCCGCACTGCCATGTCGCGCCAGTCGATGTCATGCATCGGTCAACTCCCCGTCCGGCGGGTGGAATGTCACGATGCGTGCAATACGCGTACCGCTGCGTACCGTGCTGACAGCGTGCCGCATCGATACCGTATACATCCCCTTGCTGCCTTGACATGGACGGCGCGCCGTGGCCAGGATGGCCACGTCGCCTTGCTGCAGCGGCACCACCATCGGCCGCGACTGCATGCGCGGGCGCTGCTCGGTCATGACATATTCTCCGCCCGTGAAATCCCGGCCCGGCGCGCTCAGGAGCGTGACGACCTGCAGCGGAAACGCGTCCGCATCGGCATCCTGTTGCAGCGGCTGGAATTCGCCCGTGATCCTGGTGCAGGTGGCGGTGCGCGGCACAACGCGGCTGGCAGGCGTCAGTGCAATGTGGCGGTTCATCAGCGCCAGCCAGCGAGCGGCAATGGGCAAAAGGCAAGCGTACAGGGTGCGCACATCGCAGCCGGCCATGTGTGGCAAGACCACCCAGCCTTCCTGGTCAAGCTGCGCAATCGATGTGTCAGTCAGGGCGTCCATGGTGCGATCATCGTACCGCGCAGAGAGCGGCGCATCCTGTTTCTTGCGCTAGTCCCGGAACAGGTGCGTGAAGCTGCGGCTCACCGGCAGCTTTTACGGATGGCCGCGGAGCAGCACCTGCAAACGCTCGGCATCGATCCGCTCGGCCGCGGCAATTGCGTTCGCATTGACCATGGCGCCGCGGTGGATTCGCCAGAACATGGCAGACGCCCCACGGCTTTATCGAGCCGGCCTGCAACGGCTTTTAAAGATTCGGGGTCAGGTCTGCCATTCCGCCATTTTGGAACTTTTTTCGTCATCGAAAGTTCATTAATGACGTATTGGTAGACCTGACCCCGGTGTAGAGGAGGGCGTAGAATGCCAGGCGCCAGCGCAGGGGACAACGCGCCGTCAGGCCTTCTTGAACACCAGGTCCCACACCCCATGGCCCAGCTTGATGCCGCGGTTTTCGAACTTGGTCAGGGGGCGGTATGCCGGCTGCGGCGCATAGCCTTCGGTGGTGTTGACCAGGAGAGGCTCGCTGCCCAGCACGTCGAGCATCTGGACCGCATAGTCTTCCCAGTCGGTGGCGCAGTGCAGGTAGCCACCCGGCGCCAGTTTTTGGGCCAGCAATTTGACGAATGGCGCTTGCAGCAGGCGGCGCTTGTTGTGGCGCGCCTTGTGCCACGGGTCCGGAAAGAACACGTGCACGCCAGCCAGCGTCGCATCGGGAATCATCTGGTTGAGCACTTCCACGGCGTCGTGCTGGATCAGGCGCAGGTTGCTAATGCCTTCCTCGCCGATCTGCTTGAGCAAGCTGCCCACGCCGGGCGTGTGCACTTCGACGCCAATGAAATCCGTGTCCGGCATGGCGCGCGCGATGTGGGCGGTGGTGGCGCCCATGCCAAAGCCGATTTCCAGCACCACCGGGGCAGTGCGGCCGAAGGCGGCGGCCGTGTCCAGCGGCGCCTTGGCGTAGGGAATCAAAAACTGCGGACCCAGCTCTTCCAGCGCGCGCGCCTGCGCGGTCGACAGGCGCCCGGCACGGGTGACGAAACTGCGGATGCGGTGTTCGGAAGGGTCGTACAGCATCGGGCGTGCAGAAGCGCTGTGCTGGTTATCGTCTGGGGTATCGGCGGACATGGACATAGTGGATCAAAAAGGCAGGCCGTCATTATATCGCACCGCGCATGCCCTCCTCCCGCGCCGGCCGGCACCCTTGACGTGAAACTTTATTTCAAGAAACGCCCTGTTCTGTAAGAAAATTACTTGATGATCTTGTCAACTAAGGGCATATTGTCGGCCACACATTATTGCCAATTAGGAAAACTACATGTCACTGCATTCCCCTGCTACTTCGTCGCGAGACGTCGGCGCTGCCTCCGGCCCGGACAACGCCGCCAGCCTGCGCCTGTTCGTGTTTGCCCTGTTCTTCATTTTCGGCGGCATTACCAGCCTGAACGATGTCATCATCCCGAAACTGAAAGACTTGTTTACGCTGACGCATGCGCAGTCGATGCTGGTCCAGTCGGCTTTCTTTGCCGCATATTTCATCGTGTCGATTCCAGCGGCCGCGATCGTGCGCCGCATCGGCTACATGCGTACTGCCGTGGTCGGCCTGCTGACCATGACCGCCGGTTGCCTGCTGTTCATCCCGGCTGCATCGTCGGGCATGTTTGCCACCTTCCTGCTGGCGCTGTTCGTGCTGGCGTCCGGCGTGACCATCGTGCAGGTCGTCGCCAATCCATTGATCTCGATGCTGGGCGCCCCGAAAACCGCGCACAGCCGCCTGACCTTTGCCCAGGCGTTCAATTCGCTCGGCACCACCGTGTTTCCATATATCGGCGCCATCGTCATCCTCGGTTCGCTGGCCACCGTCGATCATACCCAGCTGACCGGTGCGGCGCTGACTGCCTACCGCGCAGCCGAATCGCAGGTCGTGGTCTCCACGTACATCGGCCTGGCCATCGCGCTGGCGCTGGTCGCCCTGGTGGTCTGGTTCAACCGCACCAAACTGGTGGAAACCCCGGCGCCCGCCACGAACATGCTGGCGGCGTTCTCGCTGCTGAAACAGCCGCGCTTTGCATTCGGCGCACTGTGCATTTTCCTGTACGTCGGTGGCGAAGTGGCCATCGGCTCGCTGATCGTCAATTACCTGATGCAAGCCGACGTGCTCGGCATGGGCGCTGAAGACGCCGGCAAGCACGTTGCCCTGTATTGGGGCGGCGCCATGGCCGGCCGCTTCATCGGCGCTTACCTGCTGCGCGTGTTCTCTCCTGGCAAAGTGCTGGCCAGCGCCGCAGCCATGACGATCCTGCTGTTGCTGGTCTCGGCCAATACCACCGGCCTGGTGTCGGGCTGGTCGCTGCTGGCCATCGGCCTGTTCAACTCGATCATGTTCCCGACCATTTTCTCGCTGGCCAGCGAAGGCCTGGGCGACCGCGCTGCCGAAGGCTCCGGCGTGATCTGCATGGCCATCGTCGGCGGTGCCATCGTGCCCTACATCACGGGCGTGGCTGCGGACTCGGCAGGCATGAAGATGGCGCTGATCGTCCCTGCCATCTGCTATGCCATCATCCTCATGTTCGGCTGGTATGCCCGCCGTCCCGCAGTGAAGTAACTACTTGCACTCCAACCAAGGGCGCCGCGAGCGCCCTTTTTTGCGTCGTCACGGCGTAAAAAGTTGCCCAAATTCTCCGGTGTGGGGCTTTACCACTTAATTTATTAATATTGACTACTAATTAATTTTCGTCACTGCGCCATTCTTCAATGGAATGCGCGCCAGGACGTGTGCATACCACCTGCCCAGCCCACCAGGAAAACCATGAATACCATCATCTCGCCACCAGCCAGCGCCAGCAATGGCGCGCAAGTCATTCCCATTTCCCTCGACATCAACGGCCAGCAGCACAACCTGCAGGTCGAACCATTCGTCACGCTGCTCGACCTGTTGCGCGAACGCCTCCAACTGACCGGCGCCAAAAAAGGCTGCGACCACGGCCAGTGCGGCGCGTGCACCGTCATCGTCGACGGCAAGCGCATCAACAGCTGCCTGAAACTGGCGGTCTCGCTTGACGGCGCCTCCGTCACCACCATCGAAGGCATCGGCACCGAAACCAAACTGCATCCGCTGCAGCAAGCCTTCATGGACCACGACGCGTTCCAGTGCGGCTATTGCACGCCGGGACAGATCTGTTCGGCCAAGGCCCTGCTCGACGAAGGCCACTGCAAGAGCCGCGCCGACGTGCGCGAATGGATGAGCGGCAACCTGTGCCGCTGTGGCGCCTACAACAACATCACCGATGCCGTGATGGAAGTGCTGGAAAAAGAAGGAGCGAAAACATGATCCGCTTCGACTATGTCCGTCCTTCCGACGTCGCCAGCGCGACACAAGCTGCCCACGTCGGCGCCGCACCCCTGCCGGAAGTGCGTTTCCTGGCCGGCGGCACCAACCTGATCGACCTGATGAAGGAAAACGTCGAGCGTCCCACCACGGTCGTCGATATCAACCGCCTGCCGCTCGGCAAGATCGAGGCAGCGCCCGATGGCGGCCTGCGCCTGGGCGCCCTGGCCAGCAATGCCGACACGGCCTTCCATCCCGACGTCAAGGCCCGCTATCCGCTGCTCGCGTCCGCCATCCTGGCCGGCGCCAGCCCGCAATTGCGCAACGCCGCCACCAATGGCGGCAACCTGAACCAGCGGACGCGCTGCTATTACTTTTACGATACCGCCACGCCCTGCAACAAGCGCGAGCCGGGCAGCGGCTGCGGCGCCCTGGGTGGCGTGAACCGCATCCACGCCATTCTCGGCGCCAGCCCCGACTGCATCGCCACGCACCCGTCCGACATGTGCGTAGCCCTGGCAGCGCTTGACGCGGTGGTCAATGTCAGCGGTCCCGACGGCGAGCGCCAGATTCCGTTTGCCGACTATCACCGCCTGCCGGGCGATGAGCCATGGCGCGACAACACACTGAAACAGGGTGAACTGGTCACGTCGATCGACGTGCCGCAGGGTGACTTCGGCGCCCACTACACTTACCTGAAACTGCGCGACCGGCTCTCGTACGCCTTTGCGCTGGTATCGGTGGCAGTGGCATTGAAACTCGACGACGGCAAGCTGAGCGATGTGCGCATTGCGCTGGGCGGCGTGGCGCACAAGCCGTGGCGCGTGCCGGCAGCGGAAGCGTTGCTGAACGGCCAGACCCCGTCGAAGGAACTGTTTCACCAGGCCGCCGCACGCATCCTCGATGGCGCCGTGGGACAAGGCACCAACGACTTCAAGATCGAGCTGGCACGCCGCGCCATTGCGCGCGCGCTGGCGCAGGCAGTGGCGGGCACGCCGCAGTCGCAATCCGACAAACGCATCAAATAAGGGGCCCGATCATGAGCACCACTCCAAGAATCGGCGACAGCATCAGCCGCACCGACGGCGTTCTCAAAGTAACCGGCAACGCGCCTTATGCGGCCGAGCATTTTCCACCCGGCCTGCTGTATGGCTGGATCGTGTCCAGTGGCATTGCCAAGGGCCGCATCAAATCCATCGATGACAGCCGCGCCCGCGCCATTGCCGGCGTCGTGGAAATCATCACGCACAAGAACCGGCCGCACATGGCGTTCCTCGATGGCAGCTACGGCGACGACGTTGCGCCACCGGGTTCGCCGTTTCGTCCGTTCCACGACGACAAGATTGCGTACAGCCTGCAGCCGGTGGCGCTGGTCGTGGCCGACACGCTGGAAAACGCGCGCGACGCCGCTGCGCTGCTGGACGTGACGTACGAGGCCGAGGAACACAACACCGACTTCGGCATTGCCCTGGCAGACAAATACGAACCGAAAAAAACGCGCGACACGTTTGAAAAGCCCAAGCCACGCGGCAACGCCAAACAGGCCTTTGCCGACAGCCCGGTGCAGCACCACGCCACCTACCACTCCGGCAACCACCATCACAACCCGATGGAAATGCATGGCACCACGGTCGAGTGGAATGACGGCAAGATCGTCGTGCACGATAAAACGCAGGGTGCGCAAAACGTGCAGGCATATCTGTCCGGTATTTTCGGTTTTTCCAAAAAAGACGTGCGTGTCATGAACCCGTACGTGGGCGGCGCGTTTGGCTCCGGCTTGCGTCCGCAGTACCAGGTGGTCCTGGCCACGATGGCTGCCAAGCTGCTCGAGCGCTCGGTGCGCGTGACCATGACGCGCGCACAGATGTGGAGCCACGTGCACCGTCCGGAAGCCGAGCAGGAAGTGTCGCTGGGCGCCGATCAAAACGGCCAGCTGCAAGCCATCATCAACAAGGCCACGACGGCGACCTCGAAGTTCGAAGACTACATGGAAGTCATCGTCAACTGGGGCCTGATGAACTACAAGTGCGAGAACGCGGAAGGCGAATACACGCTTGCCAGCGTCGACACGTACACGCCAGGCGACATGCGCGCCCCGGGCGCCGCGACCGGCATGAATCTGTTTGAAATCGCGGTCGACGAACTGGCCTACGCCACCAATGTCGACCCGCTGCAGCTGCGCCTCCTGAACTATTCCGAGAAGGACGCGATGCACGACAAGCCGTTCACCTCGAAAGCGTTGCGCGAAGCGTTTGCCGAAGGCGCTGAAAAGTTTGGCTGGTCGCGCCGCACGCAGGCGCCGGGCTCCATGCGCGAAGGCACCGACCTGATTGGCTGGGGCGTGGCGACTGGCATGTGGGACGCCATGTTCCAGAAAACTGCCGCGCGCGCCACCATCACGGCGGACGGCAAGCTGGAAGTGGCCAGTGCCACTGCCGACATCGGCACCGGCACCTACACTGTCATGACGCAGGTAGCCGGCGACGTGCTGGGCCTGCCGCTGGCGGACATTACCGCCAAACTGGGCGACAGCGACTTGCCGGCTGCACCAGTCGAAGGCGGCTCGTGGGCCGCAGCGTCCACGGGCGCCGCGGTGGAGCTGGCCTGCAAATCTCTGGCCGATGAACTGTACAAGTATGCCGGCAAGGTCGAAGGCAAGCCGCTCGAAGGCGCCAAGCGCGACGAAATCGCTTTCGTGGACGGCTTCATTGTCGTGCGCGCCAATCCGTTCAAACGCGTCAGCATCAAGGATGCGGTGGCAGCTTCCGGCAAGGACAAGCTGGAAGTGGAAGAAACCGCCAAGCCGGGCATCCTCGACATGGCCAGCCAGCTGCAAAAGTCGCGCAATACGCACAGTGCGATTTTTGTCGAGGTCAAGGTCGATGAAGAGCTGCGCATCGTGCGCGTCACGCGCGTGGTCTGCGCCGTGGCTGCGGGACGCATCATCAACCCGAAAACCGCGCGCAGCCAGATCCTGGGCGGCGTGGTGATGGGCATCGGCATGGCGCTGCACGAAGAAACGTACACCGACCACAAGCTGGGCCGCTTCATGAACCACAGCCTGGCCGAGTATCACATCCCGGTCAACGCGGACATTGAAAACATCGAGGTCATCTTCGTCGACGAGCCGGATGCGGAAGTCACGCCGCTGGGCGTGAAGGGACTGGGCGAGATCGGCATCGTGGGCACGGCCGCCGCAGTGGCGAATGCGATTTACCACGCAACCGGCACGCGGGTACGGTCGTTGCCGGTGACGGTGGACAAGCTGTTGTAAGCGTTAATGGACATAAAAAACCGAAGATTTCTCTTCGGTTTTTTTTCGTCTGGCGTTTTTAAAGCTGACAAACGCAGATCCGTCATCCCGACGAAAGTCGGGACCCATGCTGCGCCAGTATTACGCCGCCATCTTTTGCAAGCGCACATCGATCGCCTTGGCCGCCGGCACCTTGCTCTCCTTCGCGTAGTGCCACAGCGGAATGAGCGGATTGCACTCCGGGTAATACCCCGCAATACACCCTTCCGGCACGCTGTACTCCGTGATGCGCAGGCCCGCCACGCTGCGGTCAACGCCATCGTCGGCCGGCGTCGACGCGGTCACCATGTCACCCTCGGCAAACCCCAGCCGGTCCATGTCCGCCCGCGCCATGAACAGCACCATGCGCGTCCCATGGACGCCGCGGAAGCGGTCGTCGTGGCTGTAGATGGTCGTGTTGAACTGGCCGTCCGAGCGCACCGTGAACAGGCGCAGCACATCCGCAGCCTCGTCCTGCATGTCCGGATTTTCATCCAGTGCTTCCGGCACGACGAACATCGCTTTGCCACTCGGCGTGTTCCAGACCCGGTGCGCCGCGGCAATTGGCCGGCGAAAGCCGCCCGGCATCCACATGCGCTCGTTGTACTGGAAAAAAATTTCGGGGAATGTCTCTTCCATGGCGTCGCGAATGCGCGCGTAATTGCCCACCCAGCCATCCCAGTCGACATTTGCCACGGCGGGCACGGTGGGCAGCAGCGCCTTGGCCAGGCCGGCAATGATGGCCGGCTCCGACAGCAGATTCGCGCTGGCCGGCTCGGCGCGGCCTTTGGAGCCGTGCATGAAGCCGGTGCTGTCTTCGATCGACACCGATTGCGCCACGCCGTTCTGGCGGTCGATTTCAATGCGGCCCACGCACGGCAGCAAAAAGGCCACCTCGCCGTGAACGATGTGGTTGCGATTGAGCTTGGTGGCCACCTGCACGGTCAGGCGCAGCTTGCGCCAGGCCTTTTCCATCAGCACCGTTTCCGGCACGGCGCGGACAAAATTGCCGCCCAGGCCAATGAATGCCTTCACGTCGCCCGACAGGATGCCTTCGCACGCTTCAACTGTATTCATTCCCTTTTCGCGCGGCGGCGTGAACCGGAACTGGCTGGCCAGCTTGTCGAGCGGCGCCAGTTCCGGCTTTTCGGTAATGCCGACCGTGCGCTGGCCCTGCACGTTCGAGTGGCCCCGCACCGGGCACACGCCGGCGCCGGGTTTGCCGATATTGCCGCGCATGAGCAGCAGGTTGGTCACCATCGCCACGTTCTGCACGCCCTGCGTGTGCTGCGTAATCCCCATGCCGTAAATGCCCATCACCGCGCTGGCGCCGGCATACACGCGCGCCGCCGTCTCCAGCGCCTCGCGCGTGAGTCCCGATTCGCGTTCAATATCGGCCCAGCTGCACGCCTTGATGGCGCTGGCGTAGGTGTCGAAGTCGTGCGTATGGGTAGCCAGGAAATCGACATCGAGCACCCGCGCCAGGTTGTCCGCCTGCGCCTGCTCGTCCGCTTCGATCAGCGCCTTGGACAGTCCCATGATCGCGGCCGTGTCGCCGCCCGCCTTCACTTGCAGGTACTGCGTGCTGATGGCCGTCTCGGCCCCGGTCAGCATCTCGCTGGGCGACTGCGGATTGGTAAAGCTGACCAGGCCCCGTTCCTTGAGCGGATTGAACGTGATGATCGGCACGCCGCGCTTCCTTGCTTCCTGCAGCTGGTGCAGCATGCGCGGGCTGTTGACGCCCACGTTCTGGCCAAAGAAAAAGATGCAGTCGGTGTGCTCGAAGTCGTCCAGCGTCACGGTCCCGACCGGCACGCCAATGGTTTTCTGCAATCCAACCGACGTGCTTTCATGACACATGTTCGAACTGTCCGGCAGGTTGTTGTTGCCATACATGCGCGCCAGCAGCTGATACATATATGACGTCTCCAGCGACGCGCGCCCGGAACTGTAGAACACCACGTCCTTTGGCGCCATCTGGCCCAGCTCGCGGGCAATTTCCGCAAACGCAGCCTCCCAGCTGACCGGCACGTACGTATCGCTGGCCGCATCCCAGCGCATCGGCTCGGTCAGGCGGCCCTTCTCTTCCAGCGCGTGGTCCGTCCAGCTTTCCAGCGACGTCAATGTGTGGCTGGCAAAAAAGTCGGTGTTGAGTTTGTGGCTGGTGATTTCCCACGCAGTCGCCTTGGCGCCGCTTTCGCAAAACTCGGCCGGATGAGGATTGGCGGGCTTTGCCCAGGCGCAGCTGACGCATGCAAAACCGTCTGGCTTGTTCTGGTGCGCCAGCACCGCGGTGCCGGACGCCACCACGTTTTCGCGCAGCAGGATCGTGCTTACCTCCTTGACGGAACCCCAGCCGCCGGATGGCGCATCGTTTTGTTTGATTTCAATTTTGTCGCCCATGGTGCCCCCAGAGTAGAAGCGTCCAATGTGCGTTTCATAAGCAACAGCGTCTGTTCGTTTGCACACGCAAGACCCGGCGAACGGGTTTGCGGCGGTTCAGGAGCGAGCGGGCGATCGTGCCAAATTTTGGCTTGATCGTCCTAGTATTTGGCACATGATCGCTGAAGCCCTCTTTACTCCTGCCCAGCAGAAACTGCTCGCCGTACTTTTTGTCCGGGTTGACGAGGCGCTGCACTTCAACGAAATCCGTCGTCTCACCGGCCTGGGCAGCGCTTCGCTGCAGCGCGAATTGAAGCGCCTGACCAAGGCCGGCCTGGCTTCACGCTGGCCTATGACGCATCTCACGCGCTAGCTGGCCGCGCTGCGCGCGCACGGCTATCGCAGCGAAGACCGGTACCTGGTGTTCCAATGCCTGATCCACACGCTGGGCTGGCCGCCTGACCAGTGGCGCCTGCTCGACTATTGCCACAAGAAACGCAACCTGGCTGAATACAGGGCCATCTCGATGTCGACGACGCGCTGGTGGTCGAGTTGATAGCCGTCGTCGATGCCCTGCTCGCGCAGGTCCCGGCGTTGCGTCAGAGGCTGCCGGCGACTCCATGAAAGCCCGGAGTGAGCCATAGAGCAGGAACACGACAATCAGTCGGCGAGTGATCTTCAGGAGACGATTTTGTCAAGACAACCTGGCGTCATCAGTCGCGCCAAGGGAGGGCTGTCTGCCCAAGAGATAGTCTTTGAGAAGCGGAGCCTGCCATAAAGTTGCGCCAGGTGCTTGAGGATACTGGAGCGGGTGAAGGGAATCGAACCCTCGTCGTAAGCTTGGGAAGCTTCTGCTCTACCATTGAGCTACACCCGCGAGCAGCGTATTTTACGCTTGTTCTGGCGTGCAATACAAACTTTCTGATCACAACCGTATGTGTGCAGAGGTAATCGATTATTTCCAGGCAGTTGATGACGATACTATCCATTCGATTTCAGCCAAATTGAATAATAGAGTTTCCAATAGCCTTTCTTCATTACTGAAAATGTAAAATCGCTTTCCGTCGGAAAAATTTACACGTTTTATAATTGGGAACACCTGCACGGGCATAAGACGATTGGCACGAAACTCGCTTAGTGGTGGGTCCGCATCCACACCTACCTGAAGAGAATAAGAATGAAAACTGTCAAATATGTTTTACGTGCAATCTTAATGTTATCAAGTATTACCATTGCCGTGCCGCATGCATTTGCCGCCCCGATTGTGCTGACGTTTGAAGGGGTGGGCGATTATGCAGCAGTGAATGGGTTCTACAACGGCGGGACCGATTCGCAGGGGCACACGGGCGCCAACTATGGCGTCTCGTTTTCGCCAACAAGCCTGGCCACCATCGACTCGGATGCAGGTGGCTCGGGCAATATCGCCAATGAGCCGTCGGGCGACACTGCTTTATTCTTTTTATCGGGCTCCGCTGCCACGATGAACGTGGCTGCAGGATTCGACACAGGGTTTTCTTTTTTCTATTCGAGCGCTGCGTCGGGATTCGTCAACGTTTATTCAGGAATGAATGCGACCGGCAGTTTGCTTGCAACGATCAATCTTACAAGCAATATCAGTGGTTGCGTTGGCGATCCAAATGGCGACTTTTGCCGGTTCACGGCAATCGGCATCGCATTCGACGGCATTGCCCATTCAGTCGATTTTGGCGGGACCGCCAATCAGATCGGGTTCGACAACATCACAATTGGTTCCGATGTCCCCGATCCAACCGATGCGCCGGAACCGGCTACGCTTGCGTTGGTACTCATCGGCGTGGCAGGCTTGATGGCGACCCGGCGGCGCGTGCCTGGCACACAATTATAAGTAGAAGCAATTACGCAGCACGCGCCCGCTTGCGGCGGCTTGCCGCCAATCCGGCAATGCCCAGGCCCAGCAACGCCAGCGAGCCAGGTTCCGGCACGTTGGCCTTGGGAGCAACGTTGGTCGCAACGTTGGTAAACACAAAGCTGATGTCGTTGTAATTGAAGTCTCCGCCTTTTGGCAAGTCTTCGAAGGCAACGTAGGTACCTGCAGGCAAGGCGCTGTTGCCGGCCCAGGCTGACGAGTAGATGTGGTTGACGCCGTCGCTGTTCAGGCTTTTCTGCGAATACCACGGACCGACGCCCGTGCCTGGCAAGATGTTAACCAGTTTGAACACGAGCGCATCGCCTGCCTGCACGGCGCCGAAGTTGAGCGCTGTGTTGTTTTTCGTGGTCTTGTTGTTCAGGCCCTGGATGCCCGTGGCCACACCGTTCACCAGCAACGTGATCTCGTTTGTGTACGTCGCCGTGGATCCCACGAAATACGCCATCAGGTCGCCCGTCGCAGCAGCGGTGAACGTGTACTGCTGGGCGTTCTGTACGCCGACGTTGGCGTACAGGATTGGACCTGCCTGGGCAGTCGAAGCGAAGGTGAACAGGACGGCAGCGGACAAGGAGGCGAACAGCGCTTTCATGAATTATTCCCTATAAGAAGTATGTTATTCCTATAAGCAATATTCGTTCCAGTTTGAGCAACATCTTTGTAATCAAGTACTTGCGTTAGCAAGATCGTTCCTGCACTGCCGCACTGTAAGATTTTCCGACAAGAAATGTGCCGAAAACTTACACCTTCAGCTTGCCTTCGATTGAATCGTCCAGGGTTTTGCCGATCGCTGCGCCAATCAGCATCTTGATGCCGGCAATCGCCTTGCCATGCTTGTTGTCCCAGTAATAGGCGTCAGTCGGCACGATCTTGATGACGGTGATGCGCGGGTCGTCTTCCCCTTCGGTGAACCACGTTTTCAGGATCGGTGTCCACAGTTCCTTGATCTTGGCTTTGTCGGTCGAGATGGTCGCGTGGCCCGACAGGTGCAAGAATTCCGAATGGGTCGACCCTTGCAGGTACAGTTTGACGGCGGGATCGATGGCAATTTCCGCGTTCTTGTGGCTGTCGGACGAACTCAGGAACCACAGCGTGCCCTGGTCGTCGACCTGGCGGATGTTCATCGGGCGCGCGCCGCTCGATGCGCCGCTGTACGTGGCGGTCACGAAAAAGCACGTGTCCGAGCTGTCCACGGTTTCCTTGATCTGCTTGACGGCTTCCTGGCCGGCGAGGTCGCGGTGGTTTTCTTCTGGCTGGTTCTTGTTGATCGAGTCCATGGCACTTCTCCTTGTAGGTGACGCCGCATCGGTACGGCACTGGTACTGACAGTAGAGCAGTGCCGCGCAGGCAACCGTTCGGCAGTTCACGCAGCGCGCACGGTGGCCTGGCGACAAGGGACAATCCCGGGTCATCCGGAAGGTGACGTTCTGCATGATAAACTCGGCAAATATTCATGCAGCAATCTTCGGGAGTGAAGCAGTGACTCAGCTGGTTAAAACGGGCATCGTCGGCCTCGACGAAATCCTGCACGGTGGTTTTCCGCGCAATAACAACCTGATCGTCGAGGGGCCGCCTGGCTCCGGCAAGACCACGCTCGGCCTGGGCTTCATTTATCACGGCGCGCGCGACCACGACGAGCCTGGCGCGATTGTGTCGTTCGAACTCGATCCGGCCAAGCTGCTGCGCGATGCATCCGGCTTCAACTGGGACCTGCAAGGACTGATCGACGCGGGCAAAATCAAGATCATCCAGACCAGCCCGGCAGTTCTGCTGAGCGAATTTCGCAGCGACGATGGCGTCTTTGCCGCGTCCCTGCGCGGCATGGGCGCGAAACGCCTCCTCATCGATGGCCTGACGCCGCTGCGCCTGTACGCCGATGCGCACGACATGCAGTTCCGCGAAGACGTGCACCTCTTGATCGAAGGCCTGACGCGCCTTGGGGTCACCACCATGGTGACGGCCGAGAAGGATGAATCGATGACGGGCGTGCTGGCCCATGAACGCTTCGTGTTCGATACCATCATCACCCTCACCCGCGAAGAAGCCCGGCGCCGCGTCCACCGGCGCCTGACCGTGATGAAATCGCGCGGCCAGGATTTCATCGGCGGCAGCCACACCATGCGCATCGAGCCGGACGTCGGCGTGCATGTCTACCGCCGCGCCCAGTCGCGGCCTGTCGTGCTCGACGACCAGCCAACGTCCAACGAACGGATCTCGACCGGCTCGCCGGCCATCGACACCATGATGGATGGCGGCATCTACAAGGGCTCGGTGACGCTGGTAAGCGGCATTTCCGGCACCGGCAAGACCGTGCTGGGCGTGCAGTTCCTCAGCCACGCCATCTCCACCGGCCACAAAACGCTGCTGGTCAGCCTGGACGAGCACCCGCGCCAGCTGATGCGCAATGCGCGCTCGCTCGGCTTCGACCTGCAGGCGCTGGTCGATGCAGGCCAGCTGTTCATCCACTACGAATCGCCGCTCGAACTCGAACTGGACGTGCACTTCGACCGCATCGTCAACCTGGTCGAGCGCGAAGGCATCGACTGCATCGTGCTCGATTCGATCGCCGTCTATGAAATGACGAGCCGTAACGAGGTAGCCGACTACCTGTATGCGCTGGCGACGTTCTCCAAGAACCGCCTGGCCACGACGCTGTTCAACTACGAAAGCCCGGAGCTGCTGGGCATGTCGCAGATCAGCGAGGAGCTCAAGGGCTCGCACCTGGTCGACAACATCATCCTGCTCAACTACGTCGAGATTTCCACGGTGCTCAGGCGCGCCATCGCCGTGCCGAAAGTGCGCGGCAGCCGCAACCTGCAAGTGACGCGCGAGTACGCCATCGGCGTGGGCGGCCTGCTGCTGGTCGATGAAAGCGCCAGCGATACGCAGGCGGTGCCGCAACTGCCCTTCTCGTCCTACTACGGTTTGCTGTCGCGCTCTCCGTCGCGCCAGAGCCCGGCAGTGGAAGAAGCTGTGGCGCACGGCGACCCGCTGCCGCCATCAAGCGATTTGCCAACCGAACCGGCGCAGTGATCAAAGTCGACCTGCTTGAGCACGTCCCGGTCGACTGGGATGACTGGCGCACGCCGCTGCAGCAGTTCACGGACGCCACCGGCCTTGCGCTCAGCGCCTTTGACGCCGCTGGCGTGCGCCGCATCGGGCCCCTGACCGGCAACCGCCTCGGCGCACTTTTGGCCGGGTCGACCCTGTGGGACGACGACGGCCCGGGCACCCGCTGCGAGCAGGCCCTGGTGGCAGCCACCTGCACGTCGCAGACAGCCGCGTCGACGCAGTTCGGCGGCCTGCACGTGCAGACCCAGCCCCTGATGCTGCGCGGCGCCGTGTATGGCGTGCTGGTATTCGGCTGGCGTTTTGCCGACTTCAGTTCGCAGCTGGCCTGCGAACAGATCGCGCGGACAATCGGCCTGCCCGGCCACTTGCTGTGGAATGAAGTGCGCCTCGACGCGCCGGTGTCCGCGGCGCGCATGGATACCTACGCCGCGCTGCTTGGCACGCTGGCGCACACGCTCGACCGCCAGCGCGAAACCATCGACGATTTAACGCGCGTGAACCGCACCCGCGAACTGTTCCTGGCCACCGTGTCGCACGAAATGCGCACGCCGCTCTCGGCCCTGTCGATGCGCATCGAACTGTTGCTGCGCACCGTGCCCGACCTGCCGGCCGCCGCTGCCACCGGCCTGGAAGCGATGCGCGTGCACGTGCGCCAGGAAGCGGGCATGGTCGACGATCTCATCGACGCGGCGCGCACGCTGACGGGGCAAATGTCGATCACGCGCGCGCCGGTCAACCTGGGCCAGGTGCTGCGCGACGCCATTTCGACGGTGGAAACCCATGCGCACGCCAAGCAGATCCTGATGCAGGTCACGCCTGCCGACTACGGCGACCATATCCGCCTCGACGCCGATGGCCGGCGCCTGCAGCAGGTGGTGTGGAACCTGCTGTTCAACGCCGTCAAGTTCACGCCCGAAGGCGGCGTGATCCGCATTGCGATCCGGCGCATCGATGGCATGGTCGAAATCGACATCAGCGACTCGGGCCAGGGGATTGAGCCGGCCGACCTGGCGCACGTGTTCGGCGCCTTCAACCTGCAGCAGCAAAACAATGGAACGGGCCTTGGCCTGGGCCTGTACATCGCGCGCCGGATCGTCGAGCTCCATGGCGGCACCTTGAGCGTCAGCAGCGCCGGGCGCGGGCTGGGCGCCACGTTTGCCATCCGGCTGCCGGTCGATCACTGACGCCTGCGTTTGCAGTCACCCCCAAAACTGTCATCCTCAAAACCGTCACCCTCAAAACCGTCATCCTCGCGCAGGCGAGGACCTATAACACGTCTCCGAAGCCGTTAGTCAAGCAGCTTACGGTTGCGTGATATGGGTCCCGGCCTCCGCCCACTGCTGTCCGGGATATTTTGCTTGACTGTTGAGGAAGGGGTTGCAGGCAGTGGTTTACGAGGGTTAACCTCGGTTTGCCAACTTAAAAACCAAACCCTGCAACCATGTTCAGCATATCTAA
>Ga0265780_10001358_pt1 | contig 34629 bp, 41 predicted proteins | sample P1T30metagenome_FD_192432 | JGI IMG/M metagenome (GOLD analysis project Ga0265780, IMG submission 192432) | Plant litter microbial communities from East Loma Ridge, Irvine, California - P1 T30 | ecosystem: Environmental > Terrestrial > Plant litter > Unclassified | place: USA: California...
CGGGTAGGCATGTCAGATCCTTGTCCCACCATCGCACTGCAGATGATTGAGGGGCCCATCATCAACTCTGACCTCTCTCTCTCACAATCCTACCAAACTCCTCTTTTCTCCCCCAACACCACAACTCACCCGAGATGGCCGCACCTCCAAGCCGCCCAGGCATCATGATCGTCAATCCTCGTCTCCACGATCCCACGCCTGAGAATGCAAAAATGTTCCTGCGCTGGACAAAATTGCATAATCGCGATTTATTGGACATGGACGTTAGTGACAGTGAAGGGTGCGAGGGGATCAAGCGTGCGATGAGATTCAGTGCTGCTGTTGGTGGAGATAAGTACGGGCACGTATCTGGCATTGAATCAGCGTATGATTCCTATTTCCCTTAACTTCCCGTACTCGCACATACTCATACAAGGCGAATCTAGATATTTCTACACCCTCCTCACACCCACTCTCTCAACATTCAAATCCACCCCATACTACGCTCTATCGCGCCGCCTAGACCTTGAAAACACACGTCCACTCCACGACGGAGAAGAAAAAGTTGGGTGTGTGGAGGGAATGATGGTGTGGGATGTCGTTGATGCGACGTTTGCCATTTTTGAAGAAATACCTGTACCTCTTCCTCTTGCTGTCTCTTCCACAAACAACACTTCGTCCTTCCAAGACCGCACTTCTTCTCCGATCACAATCGGCAAGCATCACTTGGTCGGCGTGGGAATCAATAGTGCGGATGAAAACCAAGCGCAGAAATTGTGCAGGGAACTAACGGAATGCTTGAGCCACGGAGGGTGTACGTTGTATGCGACTTTGTATCGGAATAAGGGGTTGGGGGCGTTGCCTGAGATGCACGAGGGGATTGGGGGGGATGGGGTGGGGGTTTGTGGGTGGGTGGTGCTTGTTTTGGTGGATGGTGGGGTGGAAGGAGGGGAGTGGAGGGGAGAAAGAGATGGTAGGGAAGAGGTGGATGGGAGGGGGGAGCTGGAGGAGGTGGTTGGGGAGTGGGTTGGTGGGCTTGGGGGAGGTGTGGAGGTTAGGTTTGGGGTTTGGAGGGGGGAGTTGGATATGCTGTGATGATGTCTCGTGTTGGTGTGACAGGTTGGAAAGAGGTGAGTGAGTGGGATACAGATGTCTGATCTGATTGCGTGGAACGATTGATGTGACGCCATATCGACACCAGGAGCACTAGATCATGAGCATCAGCTCATGACTTTGATTGAATTTTTTCCGACAGGTCCACGTACGTTGATGGTCGCCGTGCTCAACATCCAGATTCCAACTTACTCCTCTCCAAGGAACTGGCTTCATGCTGGTGCTTAAGAGCATTAGCCCATACAAGTATCGAAGTTTTCCCGATAGTTCCACATGCGTTGATGGCCACTGTGCTCGACATCCAGGTTCTATCTTACTCTTCTCCAAGGAACTGTCTCCATGTCACCCTATTCCTACCATTGAACACCCTCTTCTCAAGATCTACCTCACTGCCCCGTGTCCATTCCTTCATTCACTAGTCGTAGCTCACAATATGATCCGCCACTACCGCGCCGCAATCATAGAAGTGTTTCCGAACGATACGCAACACTGGCTCCGACCACGACGTGATACCGAGTTCGTCTTAGAAGCGGATGTCGACTCGATTGACTTTGCACAGTTGATGCCGTGGAAAAAAATTCTCCCAGTTGTATGGCTTGATACACTCGAGCTCGTACACAATACCCGTTGAGTCAAGTCCAAATTTTACACTGCGGATCTGCCGGGCGAGGTTTGTAGTATTCGCAGATACAATCTTCATCCACATAGAGAGGTACCGTCCATCGGTAAAGGTAAAGGTACTCAGAGTGTACGATAGGATGCCAGTCTCAGCGTAGATTTGACGACAAGTGCGAAGCAGGCTGAATCGGTGTTGGGGTGTCTTATAGACACTCACATCGAGAGCGCATTCGTAGTAACTAGGTTTGGATGAGTTATGCTTGTGGAGAAACGCGTCGCTGACTCGAGGCCTGATGAACTCTTCAGCAATAGCGTACTTAAATATGCAGTTGCGGATCTCGGCGGGCAGTTGAAGTAGTGGTGTCTCGGTCGCATTGCGTCCCGCGCTTTAAGTGTTAGCACACGCGTATTCTCACGCCTCGGTGACGCTTTACTCACATCGCGACGAAGTCTCCGAAAGGTTCCACGTCGAGCAAGCCGTTGTCGAGGTACCGGGCGCTGTACAGCTGAGTTGCTGCGTCCTGCGCCATACTGTTGGGGTGAGGAAGTTGAGGGTGAGCGCAGGCCAAGAGTGAGAGAGAGGAGAGCGAGATGATTGATGAGAATTGGAGAAATGGATGCAAGTGCCAAGTGAGCGTTTGTTGATACTAGTCCCTTTCTCGGGACATTTATCTTTACTACCGACCGATCATGAACCTCAATGATATTGAGACACTCCCGATTACCCTCAATCGAAATGTGGTCAGAAATACTATAGAACATCCGCTTCCAGCCACTCTCCAAGCAACTCAGCACTGCTCTGGCTTTCGCTGAACTTGAAAGTGATGGGAAGCAGGTGCTCATAGATTGATACGACATCCACCGCCCAATCCTGGAGGATCCTCCTCCACCAAACATTCGAATTGCCCTCAGCAACCCCCAGTATCAAATGAACCCGCTGAAGAGGGCGTAACTTCATCAGCGGCATAAAATCGCCCGTGAAAGGCGCCTTGCCGTAGATTTTAAGCTCCGTATGTGTTCAATAATATCGAGTCGCCACTGTGGCATGCCCTTCGTCCAGGCTGAGAAGTCACTCAAGCCAATGAACGAGAATGTGCTCAAAGCGTGTGGAAGGATGGCTGCCTCGGTATAGATCTGGCGAGAAACCCGAAGCAGACTGAAGCGATGTTTGTCGGGCCTCCAAGAATTGGACGCGAGCTTCTTCTTCTCGTCCTCGCCTATGTGCTCGGTACTCGGAAGGTACGGCCTTATCGTCTGGCCACCAACGACATAGTGCCAGATGCAGTTGCGAAGCTCGGCCGGGAGTTGCAAGAGCGGCGAGTCCGTAGCGTTCTTGTTGGTGCTGTGAGAGGTTAGGTCAGCGCACCGTATGCTGGTGAAGATGACTCACATTGCAATGAAATCTCCTGTTGGTGTTACATCGATCATGCCATTAGCGAGATGCGGCCGGTCTTTGATGGCAGCGTCGCGCTCGACTGGCAGCGGGTCGTCGGCCATCTCGCCCAGGTATCAGTCCGGGAACCAAGAGTGCGGAGGTTGTGGTGTGCGAGCGTGGCGTCCCGTTTGTGTTTATTAGCTCACCAGGGAAGGCACGTATCACGTGGCCGCTAGTGATCGGCGCTTTCCTCATTACTAGTCACTCACCGCATCACGACCTCGCGTAGAAAGCACAATGGCAGTAACATTGGAACATGATATTGCTGCATTGAGGGGTATGGTACAGTACTGACAGGAAAAAATATCGTAAAGAGCCATGTCGGCGAAGAAAGATACAAGTACATAAAAGAGCAGATACAAGCTATCCCGAATATTTGGAAGAAGTAGAAGAAGAACTGATCCACGGTCAAAAGACTAGCCAGGCTCCTGTAAATGCTGGTCGCGCCGAATGCTGGGCGGTCATGATGTTCGAACTATCGTGAATATTTCGGCGGGGCGTCGTGAAGAGAAGGCGATATGCAAGGTGGAGTAATCTAGATGGCTGGCAACCGTTGTGGTCATGTCGTCGATAAGAAAGTAAAGCAAGGTTGTGTCGAGCGAAGTGCGGCAACTATGGCCACCAGTTCATCCGCTTGTAGCTGTCTACTATCCCTTCGACAGCCTCTTTGGTAAGCTTCTCGTGCTTGTATCTTTCGGGAGTCAGCGCCGAACTTCGTTAGGAGTAGGGAGAATAACTTACGTGAACCCTGTCTCCTTCTCGAACGCGCTTCCATCCATGCTTAGGTCGCAATCGCGCAGCAACTCCTTCTCCATGAAGGGACTTAGCGGGGTTGATTGGCTGATGCCAGCCTCTTGTTGCAGCTCTGCCCATGGGTCTAGCGTTTCATCGTTGACCTCGTCAACCACGTGGTCCAAGTTCAGCCGCGCAAATGCCGAGATCAAAGTGCCGTGGAAGCCCGTCTCAATGCTAAAGACCTCTTGGAGAATCTTGGCGATTTGGCCTTGTGCTGAAGCTGGTGTCAGTATGTTCTGAAGGGGATGGGAATGGCTTGGAGCTCACAAGTATTGCCGTGGTCAACAATGTTGAAAGTCGGTGCAGTCATCCGAGGCGTTTCCTGCTTGACATACCACTCCGCACCATGCCATAGAGCACGCACGTTGTCCTCGATGTGTACTGTGTTCACTCGCAGGTCTTCCTTCCACAGCCACTTCATCTCCTTCTTTTTGCTCTGATATACTCGCGCCATGCATAGTGCCGTCGAAAGGTACTTGCTCGTATACGGGCCATAAGCTTGTGCAATGCGCATAACCACGAGGTTGAGACCCTCGACGGTTGCCAGATCTTCTTCTGCCTTCAGCTTCCACTTCGCCAGATTTGACCAAGGCTTCACCTTGTCTGTCTCTTTCCGTGGTGTGCTGTCTGGCTTGTAGACCATGCCTGTGCTGAGCTCTACAAAGCACTTGACTTTGCGCTTCGCAGCCTCCTTGCCCACTGCCATGGACAGTCCATATGATCGGAGCTCGTAGACCTTTTCTTCTTGTGAGAAGCGTGTCTCGCCACCACAATTGAAGACGTAGTCGAATTGTTTGTCACCCTCGCGGTCGAACACTCGTGGAAGAGATCCTGTCGCTGATTGTCAGCCTTGTGCCTAGCCAGAACCCGACGTTGCCCGTCATGAGATATTAAGTGTATAGACGCACTTTCTTGCGCCGCATCTGCCTGCACGAAGCGTTCCCTTGAGCATGCCTCCTTGAACTCCGGCGCAAGCCATGCCAACTCTGGGAGGTGTTTGTCGACGATTCGAATTTCGGAGGCGAGGTCGTTGTCGTGTAGGTATTTCGTAAGGTTTCGTCCGGTGTATCCTAGTACAGAATGTCAACCTTTGATTCCGTATGCGATCAATGTACGAGGTCGCCTGACCTAGTCCACCTATTATCAGTACCGCGGGCTTCTGCCCCGGCGCTGCTTCTGAAGACATTCTGGCTGGCGCACAAGATTCTGCGCGTAAATTTTGCGTGTAGAGCCCCTTATGAAAATATTGAAGTTCCTGTGGGCGCACGCCCGGTGTTCTAATCTCAAATTCGGGAGCGGGAGATGAGCGTTAGTGGTCGCGCTCAGGGCTCGCACCGGACCCGGCAGCAGAAGACGGCGGATAGACAAGGATGCAGTGACAGCAGAAGTCCGAAAAGTGACAGGCGGAAACCTAATTGCGACACAGCTTAGCGAATTTGTCGCAATAACGGACCGTATACGGGATACGATTCGAAACAAGTCTGGCGGGATGCGCAGGAAGGAGTAGCGAAAGATACCGCTGAGGGCAACGATGTCATATAGTCTGAGCCCAACGCCCTACGATTCATTGGCTTGCAAGGGTGTGAGCGACCCAATATATGGCCGTCTTTCGAAGCAGCTCTCTGCCTGGCGCGTAGAGTTCCTAATCGACTCCTATTACGACGTTGAGCCGCCGAACACAGCGACGGCGGGGAGCGCGTGGCTTGAACGTATGCACACCATAATGGTCCGCTCCGCAAGTCAACCAAAGATTGCTTTTTCGATTTCTCCGAGCCCTGTCATTCATTACTCAGCCTGCCTATATCGGATGCCGTACATGTCATGGGGCGTTCGTGCCGTTCCGCCGCACCTGCAGGTACGTACATATGTATGCACTCTACAGTGCGATCATATTGGCGATGGTTACACAGCATCGGGGACAAAGGATTCCGTCTCTTGTGTGCGAGACTTCGGGCCGCGGGAGATGAACGATAGACGGCGGCGGCGGCCGAGAGAATCGACGGCGCGCTCCCGCGACCCTGGACCTTGATGACGACGGACTTCGTCCCACGACTTTTCATTAGATAGGTGAGAAGTAGTCAGGGGCAGACCCGTTCTGCGAAGGCACTCTCACGCAAGCGCGGTCGTGTGAGCTTTGAAGATTGAATTCGAGGATGGATAAATCCGTCTACAATGGAGGCATGCAAGGTAAGCAGGAGTCTTCCTCTGAGCCGAGCAAGAAGCAACAAGAACAGCAGGAGCAACAAGCCGTCTCCAGCCTCTACACCCGAAGATCCATACGAGCTCAAAGCAGGATCATCCTGTCAACACCGAACCTTACGCCTGAGGTCCCCCAACGTTCCAATAAATACGAGTCGAAATCCAGGACATGGCGCTGAACGGCGAGCAGAAACCCCTCCGTATCTGCGCCATGTCCACGCGTCCAAGATCGATCAATCCCGGCGCGTGACACAGCATCGGGTACAAAGATCTACGATCTATATTGTCCTACTTTGGCGTCGATATTTCGATGTATTGACGCCGACTCGCATGCACCGGCTGCCAGATGCGGAGCTTGCCGGCCGGTGTTGGAGCACGAGTTTTTTTGTTTTGTAGTAGAGTACCAGACTTGGAGCTTGCCGCTGTTGGAAGTTGGGTACTTGTTTTTGGTCGTTGTCGAGATTGTCGGCTGTCATATGTGCCTCGCAGCACGTTCTTTCCTTCGTAGCACATAACAATACCAGCGGACTATCACACACAATGCAACAACGACCTTCAAATCATGCCATGCATTTTGTATATGCTCAGTCGAAATCTCTATCCATCACTATGTGAATGACAGATGGAAGAGAAAATCATAACGAGCCGTGTCGCTCAATCAATAAAGCCTCATCATCCATCTCCCAGCCCAGCCCACTGATCGTACAAAAGTGCCCTTCCTTCCATGATCTTCATTTTCCACGTATCCGAGCCCCACTTACGCCACCACCGAAGAAGTCCGAAGACAAACAAAAACGAGAATGAGAATGAGGAGATTTAGAATTCCCAGTCCTCGTCAACGGACTTGATAGCCCAATCGAACTTCTCGCGCAGCGTCTTGGAGAAGAACTTCTCGATGGGGACGTCGAATTTCTTGGAGAAGACGACGGTGAGACGGGGGTCGATGTAGTTCTATTGACTGGTTAGCTGGTATGCACTGGGCAGAGTGGACGGGTGGGGAGCTTACGATCTTGGACGTGCCGAGAGCGACCTCCTTGTTACCCTCCTTATCCTCCATTTGAATCTTCATGTTCTCGATGCGCTGCACAATTTTCTCGATGTTGGTCTCTAGCTTCTCGACAGACGGGCCCTTGCCCTCAGCCTCCACCTTGCTCGTCTTGTTCTCCTTCTTGTACTTGGCGGCGAGCTCGTTGGCCTTCTCGAGACGCTCGGTGAGCTCCTTGGGCTTCATCGCCTTGTCTCCTTCCGCGACGAGCTTCTCGTTGTCCTTTTCGAACTTCTTGGAGATCTTCTGGCGCAGCTCTTCGACTTCGGCGTCTTGGTGCTGCTTGACCCACTCGTCGTCCAGGTCCTCGTCGCGCTCGAAGAACTCTGCGCCCTTCTTCTTCTTGATCTTGGAGTCGACGTCGATCATCATCATCTTGCATCGCCATGCTTGGTAACGGAGACCATTAATCTGTACCGCAATTAGTATGGTCAATCTACTGGAAACATTCGATGACTGACCTTCTCGTTCATCTTCTCGATAGACGCGCCGTGACTAGCAGCAACGGTACGCTTGTGGTTACATAGGATGGCGACTTCGCGATTCGCGTCGTTGTAGGCCTTGACCTTCTCTTGGATGGTACCCGTGGCCTTCAATGACTTCAAAAGCCTAGCCATAGTGTATGAGGCGTTGTAGGTACGGAAAACCTTGGCGGTCAGGCCAGCCATGTAGCTGGTTAGATGCTTGTTCAGAGCAGATGTCTATCATCGTTAGCGCTATAGTGAATTAGAGGTTTGGGCTGCACGTACAGTCAAGCGATCGAAGATGTCGTCACCGACGGCCTTTGGCTCTTTCTTGAAGATCTTCAGATTCTTGAAGACCTGCTGATCGACCTTGACCTCGTCGTAGAAGCGGATACTGTCTTTACCCAAGAAGTCGAAGATGACGGTCTCCGGAGGCCTCAGAGTGATGTGCTGGAACTTGAGCGAGCAGCAACCAACGGTGTCAGCCTCGTCCTCGCCCTTCTCGTTGCCAGCACGCAGCGCGAACTGATCGATAAGGTAGATGGCAGTGGCACGCTGGCGATCGGCCATCTTCTCTGACTTGAGCTCGCGCCTGTAGTCTGTTCGGATGCGGTCGATGTGCTTCTTGAGTTCTCGGGCCTTCTCGAACTTCTTGAAATCACTCTGCCCCTTGATGTCGGAGTTGGCGGCAAGCATGACATACTTGTAGGCACCGTTGATGTTCTCCTGCCACATGGCCAGCCAGGTGCCCTCGTGGTCATGCTTGACCTCCTTCCAGCGATGGCCTGCAGGTGGCGCAGGCACCTTTGCCTTCTCGCCGATGTTGATCGTGATCTGCTCAGGCAACACGCGCTTCTTGATGCGTCCGGTCTTGGGATGCTCGCCACGACCGCGGAACAGACTCGGAGGTTCCACGCGGAAGTTGCCAACTTTTTGTTTGCGCCCGTCCCACATGCAGTACATGAACTGTGACTCCGCCGCCTCCTTCTCGGCCTTCAATACTTTCTTCTCTGCGGCAGGCAAAGCCTTCTTTGCAGCACGCTCAGCTTCAAAGTGTTCGAAGATGGGCTTGAAGTCGCACTTCTCGAACTTCTTGATCTTGACAGTCTTGCCCTCCTTGTCCTTGCCGTGGCCTGTCTTGTCCAGAATCGTAGTGAAGTCCTCGAAGAAGTTCTTGTTGAAGGTGGGGTTCTCGACGTTGTGCGCCGAGTTTAGCATGCCGCCGTAGAATGACGCAGCTTCTTCAGCCTCTGGGTGCAGACTGACTGGCACGCCGTCGTATGCCATCTTGACATGCTTCGGCAGGGGCTCATACTCTGGAGGGAATACAACGCCACTATGCTCGAGAGTATCCCACTTTCTGGTACCGTCACCCTTCGCAGTATCCTCCCACCAGCGATACTCTTCCTCCTCCTCCTCGGCTTCTCGATCTTGCTCAGTCTCTTCCTCCTTCTTGATTTTGCCCTTGCCCTTCTTCACAGGAGTCGCAGCAGCCTTGCCCTTCTTTGCAGCAGGCTTCTTGGCCAGAGGCGCGTCGGAGTCGGATTCCTCTTTCTTGAGCTTCTTTGCGGGCGCTTTCTTGGCAGGTACCTTTTTCTTTGCCAGAGGAACGTCGTCGTCGCTGTCGCTCTCGACCTTGGGCTTGCGCTTGGCCGCAACCTTCTCCTTGTTGCGGATGGCCTTGGCCTCTTTCGCAGCGGCTTTCTCAATCTCCTCCTTCTTCTTGACAAGCTTCACGTTCAATGGCACATCTGAGTCTGATGACTCGCCGATCTGTCGTGCGCTGGATTTGGGGAGGGTTCTGGCTTTCAAAGGTACGTCGCTGAGCTCGGACTCAGACTCGTCTTTGGCAGCATTTGTCTGCTGTGAAGTTCGTCGCCGCTTGCTCTGTGATGTATTAGTGCCTGGGGCGTACGAAAAATGACATTTTGCCTGGGGGCAATGGCTTACAAGAGGCTTGTCATCTTCTTCCGAGCTGCTGTTGTCCTTGTATGATTTGCCGTTGGTAATGCTACTGCGAGCTTTGCGCTTGCCGTTTGCGTTGCCGTTGGTGGCTGGCTCGTCGACGTCCATGGCGTCGACGGGACCCATGCGGATCGATATACCGGGCTCGACATGGCCGTTGGAAGGAACCTCTTTGTCCATGGCCTTGTCTTCAGCCTTGGAGATGGTGTCGTTGGAAATCGCTGCAGGCGGAATATTATTAGCCATGTTGGAGTAGGAGTGGTGTGAGTTGAGTGGTGGTGGGTGGAGTGATGGTGATGGGAAAAGCGCCCGTCGTGTGAGAGAAGGCCACGAAGCGCGTGAAACAGCGGCGATCTGACTGAGTGGGTAAGTGAAACTCACCTTGCTCTGTTGCCTTCACGAGGGGCGTGTCGTCGTCGGAGGATGACATGTTGCGGACGAGGGGCGCGTACTGTGTCGCGGTATTGAAAAAGCGAACAGTGGATTCAGCTATGTCCCGGCGGCCGGTCGCAGGGGACTTAGTGATTGCGACAGTCGGGCGCAAGTGGTAAGTGGCAGCGGCGACAAGGGCGCGTGCCTTGTAGATGCAATTACGTGGTGAGATGGCGTGGAGGTGAGGAAGCTTTGACACGTCAAAGGCAGATAGACAGTGAAGCAAAGCGCGGGAGAGAAGGAATGCTGCGTTTCTGAGGGAGACGTCGAGTCTCGGGCGTTAGCGCGGCCTTAGACTAAATGGTCGGCTCTGGGTAATATTCGTAACAAACCACCGTGTCTGCCTGTACTCTACGATCACAATGACGGAGCTTGTTTTGTGTCTCTTTGTAGGCGATAGCATTCGGTGGTGACGATGTGTTCATCACTTGTGTGTTCGCACGCGAGCGTATCGAAGCACCTTTGCAGTCGCAGCGTCTCAGCCGTCAGCACGGGGGACAGCACACAAGGCCACGGCAAGTCTCGCAGGACCAAGTCCTCCTGTTGACATGGTCGTTTTCAACACGTTTTCGCATGCACCGCATTCCGCACTGAGGCCACCACATGTCGCAATAGCCTGCACGTTCAGCAACTGCGAGTATCGTGATGCATGCTCTTATCTTCGCGCGTATAGCATATCTGAACAGAAATCACGTACTTCGTGTTCTGCAACACTGAATGGACTTGGTCAAAACCGTGTTCCGCGAGCTCTTCATCTGGCGGGTGCCAAGATCAGGCTGTCCGTGCACGCTTTGCAACTTTGATGGGCCGACTGCCCGAGGAGCTTCACCAGCAAGACAGCAGTGCATCCACCCTCCCACAGGCTGTCGCCATCTCCACTCATCTCCTCCCACCGCCAAAATGCTGTCTCGAGCTGCGCGCCCGGCTCTGAGAGCTGGCCTTGCCGCCGCCGTCCGGTACGCTTCCACCTCACCCACGGCTTTTCGACGCAGGCACCACGCCATTGCGCGAGCCATTGTATCTGCACGAGCATCACAAGCTGACCAGAGACTGCTGTCGTAGGCCCGCACCCCTCGTCGCCACCAATGCCGCCGGCTATGCCACGCTCCGTGAGATCGAGGGCCGCCTCAAGTCGATCCGCAACATCGAGAAGATCACCAAGACGATGAAGGTCGTCGCCTCCACCAAGCTCACCCGCGCCCAGAAGGCCATGTGGCAGTCCCGCACATACGGACAGACGTCCAACACCGTCTTCGACAGCGCCGAGACCAAGCCAATGGAGGGCGAGGGCAAGAAGACGCTCATCATCGTGTGCAGCTCCGACAAGGGCCTCTGTGGTGGTATCCACTCCGGCATGTCCAGGAAGGTCAGGAAGATGCTGCTCGAGATCCCCGACGCGGACCTCGCCGTCATTGGCGAGAAGTGCAAGGCGCAACTCGGCCGCTCAAACTCCAAGAACATGGTCCTCAACTTCGCCGGTGCTGGAAAGGACATCCCCACCTTCGCCGACTCGTCTTGCATCGCCGACCAGATCTCGATGCTGCCCACCGACTACGTCTCGATCAAGATTGTCTACAACAAGTTCATCAACGCTGGTAGCTACGAGGCGACTGTCCTGGAGGCTTTCTCGGAGGAGGCCATCACCAACTCTCGTAAGACGTCATGAAGTGATGGCGAGAATTCATGTCTAACGACTCACAGCCCAATTCTCTGCTTTCGAGATTGAGGATGAGGTCCTCCCCAACCTCCGCGAGTACGCTCTCGCCAACTCGCTCTTCTGGGCACTGGCTGAGGGTCACGCCTGCGAGCAGTCTGCCCGCCAGAACGCCATGGACGTAAGTGACAGCCGGATGACCTCCGATCATGTACGTGTACTGACCGATTCCCACAGAACGCCTCCAAGAACGCCGGAGACATGATCAACAAGTTCCAGATTCTGTACAACCGTACCCGTCAAGCCGTTATTACTGGCGAACTTGTCGAGATTATCACTGGTGCGGCTGCTTCTGAGGGTTAAGCATGAGCGATAATTAGATTTCTTGAGATCTGGCCCATTGTCTTCGGCAACTGGCTGTGTAGAATACCATCTGTTCATAGCTCTTTGCATCCAGCTGAACCTACATTTCGCAAGCTTTGAGTTGAAGTATGATAGGGCACTGCAGAATGTGACGATTATCTGCATACGAGTCGTGGTGCGCGCTCACTCAAACTTTCTGACAGAGTTCAGAGAAGAAAATCAGCGATCATGGCGTTCATGGCGTGCTTCTCCGTTTGTCTATCAAACCTACCCCTCTAAATCATCCTTTATGTCAATAATTCTGCAGCAATGACTTGGATCCCTGCCCTCTGAGTGGACACAAAAGAACTTTATTCCACAATGTGACAGGCCGCCGACCCTTATCACGGACGCCAGTTCGCAGCTGATGGCTGTCATTCGCAGCCCCGCTATCGCTTGGATAAGTTCTGCTGCTGCACCGTGTCATCCGGCCTGCATCGTGCTGCAAGGCCCGCAGCAAGTCTTCACACAAGCAAGAAAAAGCCCAAGCCAGACGCACATCTGCCGTTGAGAACCCCAGTCGACGTGCAGTTCTAGTCTAGCTGCAGGCAACGTCCGCCAGGAACAGGAAAGTTGGATCCTGGAAAGGGGAAGGCGCAGATTATAATCCCCAGGACGTTGAAACGCATGCACGTTGTTGAAACGAACTGTCCACACAAGGTTGCGACTGATGATACTTTTTGCAGGTGGCGCGCGGTGAGTAGCGCATGGGTATACCAGCGGGCGCTATAGCCTATGCAGCATGTGTCGCGACATTTGCTATAACAACTTGCTTTCGCGCAGCAGCAGGCATGCTTGCTTGCTGATATTGCGAATCATCAGAGTGATTGCTATCTGGCCAGCATCAACCTTGGAAGTGTCGCGATCTTGGTCCGTAAAAAGCACGTTACTGCGCGCATCCTCAACGGCTCTCACGACTCACGACTCACGGCCGCGCCTGCATTTCTAGCCGACCACTATTTGACTGCATTACGACACTTTCTCCGAGCTTCGGCTGCACCTCTAGCAACCCGTTCTGTTTACTTGCTTTTTCAAGTGCTGAGCATTCTGTCATTACTTCTTGTCTGCGCCTACTCCACTACACCTTCCTCAACTTGAACTTGACCTGCTTGTCAACAAGGCGCAATTCTCAATCGCTGAGCAAGATGTTGGCGCAGGCGCAGTGGGACGACATGACGGCGAAGATGCAGAAGATCAAGAATACGTATACCATCCGGCACTACACACAATGCGCGAGGGAAGGAGAGCGATTGCTGGCGCATGTCCAGAGTGATGTGAGTGCAATGCGCTTTTGATTTGTAGACGTCCACTGACAAGAGCAGACACACCCCATCCACCTGGCCTATCTCAACTTCTACACCGCACTATCCCACGACACACTGGCGCGAGAAGCAACACTCAAGAACCGCTTCAAAGAACTCACCCTCGCAGAGAAGCACTACATGGCCGCCATCGCCGCTCTCACCCCCTCCCACCCAGAAGCAGAGCCAACATCACCCACGTCCCCAACATCCATCTTCTCCTTCTCCGAAGACCTAACCTGGCACGGCCGCCGAGTCTCCAACGCCGGCTCCTTCGACTCAACGCACAGCCGAGCCTCAAGCACCACGTCCTTCTACACGGACGTAGACATGGAGTACTCACCCAAAGGACTCGGCAGCTTCAGCTTCCCTGCTCCACCGCGCGCTACGTCTCCTACTAAGATCTACGCCAACCAGTCTACTGACATCGTTACGACGCCACGGCCGCAATCGCCTGCTGAAGACAAGCTCGCGAGTGAGACCGCGTCTTTTACGTCGTTGCTGTGCAGTCACCTTCGTAATGTCCAGGCGCTCAAGGACAGGACGAGCGTGCCGTCGGTGCGCTTCTCGGTCCCGTCGCCGCGGGCTTCGCCGAGCGTGGCGGAGAGGAGGTGTAGCTTGTGGCTCGAGGGCGAGGGCGAGAGCGATTCTAGGGAAGCGGTTCGCCGTACGAGGAAAGCGAGGCAGTGGAGGCCGCGATTCGATCCGACGGAGACTAAGAAGTTGTGTGCTGAGGCGCTGGAGGAACTGGCGTGAGAGTCACGTCTGCTAAACACGCATCACGACGGCCGAATTGAACGATGAACGAAGACATACCTGCATACACCCACGGCCCCGACATCTCCATTAGTATTAGTACACGCCTATCACGTTCCCACTTCTTTTGCGCATCCTTTTTCTGCTCCATTCTTTTTCTAGCGAGGCGCTTGGACCTTTTCTTCTTCTCCTTCTGCTTGGCGTCTGTTGATAGATACCCTGGGCTGGTATTGTTTTGTTGATACCCTGGGTGGTGTTGCTTGTTGTTAGTATTAGTAGTCCTGTTGTACGCTTGGCCTTGGCTCGTGTACGGTTGCGGAGTCGATGTGTTTTGGTTCGTAATGTTTATGAGGGAAATGACCGAACATCTCGGATGAATGTATGATAGAGGTTATCTTTCGGAATATACAGTATTTAGGTACTACGAATGTGTATATGGCTATACAGAAACTCGCTCGAGGCGTGACATCGTACCTTTCCCATAGTGACCAATCCTTTCGCCATGATATGCCCTGAAGAACGCCATTGCAATGCATCTCCTCCCTCTGCCCACTACCTTGTCATCTCCTCCAACCCCCTCTTAACCCTCTGGCACTTAACCTTGAGCAACTTCACACTCTCCAAGAACAACTCGTCGCTCTGCCACTGCCCGGTACTCTCAACCCGAAAGATGAAATGATCCCGCACTCTCCCCAGCTTAACCTTATCCTTAAGCTCCGCATGCCTCAAACACTCCCTGCTCACCGTATCCTTCATCGCATCATCCACCACAGCCTTGGGCTCGCCCTCCTGGCCCTCCAGCTCCGCATCATCCGCGACATCCTCTGCAGTAACCTTGTCCAACCTAATCACGCCGCGCGGAAAGCAGCGCGCAAACTTCTTCGCGTCCGCGCCCGTAATCGGCTTCACGATATCGATAGTCGGTAGCAGGCGGTAACTCGCCGTCGCGACGGGCGAGAACTTGGCGTGGTCCTGCCCGATGCCCTTGACCGCGTGCATGCTCATGATGATTTTCTGGCCCGGGCGCATTTTCACGAGCAGGATGTCTGGGTTACATGGCTTGATTTCGCCGCCGGATGGGAACATGTCGTGCTGCTTGCCCAGGGGCATCCAGACTAGGTCCCGCGCGTAAATGTTGTGGTTCACATAGAGCTTGTCCGGGTCCGTTTCGCCGGCGACTGCGCGTGCGAGGCCGCCGTCCTGCCACGTGCACTCGACATCGAGGCGCAGGATAATCGTGTTGTAATCGGACGGCGTGCCTGACCCCTCGTCGTCCTCGGTGGGCTTCTTGTACCATTTCAGCCAGCGCAGGCCGGCGTGCGAGCCTTGCAGCGGGATCAGGCCCAGGCGGTGGGCGAGGACTTCGTCTTGGATTATGGAGGTGTTGTTGTAGATGAAGACGTCTTCGATGGCGAGGGTGGGGATTTCGGAGAGCAGGATGCGGCGGAAGGCGTTGGCGACGGAGGTGTCGAGGCCGGTGAGGGAGAAGGTGGTGTCGTGGGGGGAGTGGGTGTGGAAGGTGACGTTGAAGTTCTGGGGTGGTTAGTATCAGAGGATGGTGTTGGGTTGGGGAGGGTGGAACATACATTTCTGAAGTGCTCGAGGTCCCATTCGTGGTTCTCGCCGGGCCAGTGGCCGGGGAAGTCGTTGGATGCTTGGTTGCTCACGATCTCGGGGCCGACTACGAGCTTCTATGTAGAATTTAGTATACTTGAGATTACATAGTCATGGTCGCATCAGTACCTTCCGCCGTGTGAGCTCTTCTGCGGTTGGTGTGGGCATAGTTGCGGTGTTGCGATCAAGATTGGTGGTGTTCGATGCTCGTGGGCTGCACCTTCCCTAAACTTTTTTGACGCGCCAAGACGCATCACCGCCGGCCGCCAGCCAGTAAGAGGCGGGCCAAACTGGAATCATCATCGATGTCGACGAACTCGCTCCCCTCGCACGCCACGCCGCACATCTCCACTCCACGCCCCCATTGAGGCCGACCACGTCCACCACGCGTGAGACACGACACCATGCCCGCCCCATTTGCGCGTCTGGCCGCCCACACGGCGAAACGGCTCTGTCTGAACGCCTCCCGCCCGCAGCTCCGCACAGCGCTCCCTTCACGGCCCATTGCGCGATGCCTCTCGACGACCCTGTCGCGACGGTATGCCGAGGTCGCAGAGGGCGAGCGGACACGCCTTATCCCCACCGACAGCGACTTTGGGCGGCCCATGGACCCCGAGGACCCGGAGAACATCAGCATGGCCGCCGACGAGGCGGACAATATGGAGAACAGGAAGATCCGGCACTACACCGTCAACTTCGGCCCTCAGCACCCGGCCGCCCACGGAGTGCTGCGTCTGATTCTGGAGCTCAATGGCGAGGAGGTGGTGCGCGCTGATCCCCACGTCGGACTGCTGCACCGCGGCACAGAGAAGCTCATCGAGTACCGCACATACCTGCAGGCCCTGCCCTACTTCGACCGCCTCGACTACGTCTCCATGATGACCAACGAGCAGTGCTTCTCGCTGGCGGTCGAGAAGCTGCTCAACATTGACATCCCGCTCCGCGCCAAGTACATCCGCACACTGTTCGGCGAGATCACGAGGATTCTGAACCATCTCATGTCTGTGCTGTCCCACGCCATGGACGTCGGTGCTTTGACGCCCTTTTTGTGGGGATTCGAGGAGCGTGAGAAGCTTATGGTGGGTTCACAGTGTGCAAGGAAGGCATGGGTCCGTGGTTAACATCAACAGGAATTCTACGAGCGTGTCTCTGGCGCCCGGCTCCACGCCGCCTACGTCCGCCCCGGTGGCGTGTCGCAGGATCTCCCCATCGGCCTACTCGACGACATCTACCAGTGGGCCACTCAGTTCGGCGACCGCATCGACGAGACGGAGGAGATGTTGACAGACAACCGCATCTGGATCGGCCGGACAAAGGGTGTCGGTGTTGTCTCGGCAGCCGACGCCATCAACTACTCCTTCTCAGGTGTCATGCTTCGCGGATCAGGTGTGCCCTGGGACATCCGGAAGTCACAGCCATACGACGCCTACGACAGAGTCGAGTTCGACGTCCCTGTCGGTGTCAATGGCGACTGCTACGACCGCTACCTCTGCCGCATGGAGGAGTTCCGTCAGTCGCTACGCATCATCCACCAGTGCTTGAACGATATGCCAGCCGGCCCAGTCAAGGTCGAGGACTACAAAATCGCTCCTCCACCGCGTGCTGCCATGAAGGAGAACATGGAGGCGCTCATTCACCACTTCTTGCTCTTCAGCAAGGGCTACAGCGTCCCGCCTGGCGAGACATACAGCGCTATTGAGGCGCCCAAGGGAGAGATGGGTGTCTTTGTTGTCTCAGACGGCAGTGAGAGGCCGTACAGGTGCAAGATCAGGGCACCTGGATTCGCACATTTGGCCTGCATGGACCAGATCTCGAGAGGGCATTTGCTTGCCGATGTTGTGGCCATCATCGGCACCATGGATCTTGTGTAAGTGTTCTCGTCTACAAACTGCTTGTGACATGTACTGATCAGCTTCCAGGTTTGGCGAGGTAGACCGATAAGTTCGGCATTAGAGGAGGATAGTTGGTGAGAAATACATGTCTTGAGACGAGATCTCAGGCTTTTGATGGCCTCGCGGTCAACTGTACATACTGTGCCTTACTTTTCTTTCCGGTCAATCTACGTATGCATGTTCCTCGCAGGTCTTCCCTTTTACTCATCGCCTCGAACTCTGGGTGTGGTAGATGCTACACACTGTTACCAAGACAGCTGGCAGACCTACCTAACGACGTTGCAGTCATCCAAGATCGTCGATCAGTTGCGATGGCGAATACAGGTCCAGCCTCGCGTAACGAGCCTTGCAACTCTGAGGCGCCGTCACCTGCACCATGATCTCTTGCAATAGCGCCCAACTTGCTTCTTTCACCATCGACCCCGCAGCCGTGTCGCCCATCCCGTGTCCAGGCACGACCAACCCATTCGCCAGCTCACAACAATCTACCCCTCCATCACACACCCATGTCTCAACTCGGTCCCACCGAACAACTCAGCATCTCAGGAAAAACTAGCTCACGCATTCAGCCTCAATTGCGCACACAAGTAACCAGTACAGCTCTAGACTCAGTGTTGGTGTTTGGTGTTCGCGGGCTGTGTTAGATGTAGGCTAACGATGTGTAGACGTGCATTGTTCTACCCGGCACAACGCCAATGCTCATCTGGGAGATACCTGAGATCTAGAGCGCTCTGACAGCGCCGTAGCGTCGTCATGTTCAGCTTTGCAGGGGCAGGCGGACTTGCAGGGGGAGGATAGCTTGTTTTTTGTGTGCGTGTGTATGCTTTCACCCCGCAGTGTCGTGGAGGGGTAGGTAGATAGGTATAAGAATGCTGTGATGCGGAAGCGTCCTTCTCTCAGACAAACATATCGCTTCTTCTTTACTCAAACAATTCAAGTCCTTCACCATGTCTTACAATTCCAACTCCCGCGACGACAACAACGACACCGAGGAGCGCGGCTCCTACGGTAGCAGCAATCGCAACGACAGCACCGAGGATACCTACGGCTCGAACAAGCAGTCTAGCTACGGCTCGAATGACAATGAGAATGAGAACTCGTCGTATGGGTCTGGGGATAAGACGAGCTCGGGGTATGGGAAGAGCAACGACAATGAGGATTCGTATGGGTCGGGCAACAAGACCAGCTCGGGGTATGGAAAGAGCAATGATGATGAGGATTCGTATGGGTCAGGCAACAAGAAGTCTTCCTTGGGCGGGTACAGCGGATCAAACGACAATGAGGACTCCTCGTACGGCTCAGGCAACAAGAAATCGAGCTACGGCTCCTCCGAGGACAAGGAGGATTCGTACGGCTCGGGTAACAAATCCAGCTCAGGCTACGGTGCGTCCAAGGATGACGAAGATTCGTACGGTTCGGGCACCAAGAAATCTAGCTACGGGTCTTCCGAAGATAAGGAGGATTCGTACGACTCGGGCAACAAGTCTTCATCTGGATACGGTGCGTCCAAGGACGATGAAGATTCCTACGGATCTGGCAAGAAGGAATCTACCTACGGCTCCTCCGAGGACAAGGAGGATTCATACGGCTCGGGCAACAAGTCTAGTTCGGGCTACGGTGCGTCGTCGAATGACAATGAGGACTCGTACGGATCGAGCAAGAAGGAGTCTAGCTATGGCTCGAATGACAATGAAGACTCGTCGTACGGATCTGGGAACAAGCAGTCTTCCTCAGGCTACGGAGGATCAAACGACAACGAAGACTCCTCATACGGATCTGGCAACAAGCAGTCTTCCTCGGGTTACGGAGGATCAAACGACAACGAGTCTTCCTTAACCGACACGCTCAAGAAAGCAACTGGCTTTGGCGACAACAACAGCAGCAGCAGGAACGATGACGAGGGTCTCGCCGGCACAATTAAAAGTAAATTGGGACTGGGAAATAGTGGTGATAACGAGGGCTCGTATGGGTCTTCTGGCAGGGGTGGAAGTGGAAGCGGGAGGGATAATGAGTACTAGATACTGGGAAGGGCAACAGTGTGGAGGGGGAGGATGAATGTGGTTGCTAGACTGCAGTGCCCCGTCTTTATTGCAGGAAATGTGAACACGATCTGTCTTGTTGTGGTGGATTCAAATACCACCTATGTGCAAAATCGTAGTGCCAACTCAACATGCACATGAAGTCAAGCTTCTTCCTAGCCCCAGACCCTGAGCAAACTGATCTAGAATGAGTACCACTGACGCTGACGTGCATAAGCGTACGATAGAAGTCCAATAGTGGTAAGGTTGAACGCCCGTGGTGCCGTTGATACGTCATTAGTGAGGGGTCTAGATGCGTTTGAGGCTGAGGGGAGGAGGAGGGGCAAACAGGGTACTAATAATTGAGCTTTCAAGCTTCGACTTCGAGGATTGCTTTGAACTTGGATAACCATCACTGTCTCTACTTACACTTGAGAACACTGGGCTTTCAATCTCATAAAAGCAATTGGTGAGTACAACACGCAACAAAATGCTGAGTTCCCACGAAGCAGAATGGATGTAGAGCAATCAAGCTTCCAGTTCCCACTTAACTCGAAGCTTGAATTACCCACTAACAAACTGCAGCACATCAACCCTCAATCTTAACTATGTCCTACAATAACGACAACGACTCCTACGGTAGCGGACGCGGCGGCAACGAGCGTCGCCAGGAAAGCGGGGGATACGGCCGTGACGACGAGCGTCAGGGCGGGGGCTACGGAAGTGGAGGTCGGCAGGAAGAAAGCTATGGCGGACGGGGAGGTCGGCAAGAGGAGGGCTATGGCAGTGGAGGACGTCAGGAAGGAGGGTATGGAGGTGGCCGTCAAGAAGAAAGCTACGGCGGACGCGGAGGTCGTGAAGATCAGATTGAGCGCCGTCACGAAGGAGGGGGTGGATATGGCGGCGGCGATGAGCGACGCCACGAGAGTGGCGGATATGGAGGCAATTCTCGAAGAGACGACGATCGCCCAAGCGGTGGCCAGAGCGGATACGGAGGAAACGAGCGCCGCAACGAGTCGTCTGGCTACGGCGGTGGTCAGGGTGGCTCGTCAGGCTACGGTGGAAGCCCGAATGAAGAACAGCGCCGCGCGGAAGCTGATCGCTACGATAGCCGGCCTAGTGGTGGGAACAGTAATCAGTCCAGCGGTGGGTATGGAGGCGGAAACAATCAGTCTAGCGGTGGCTATGGAGGCGGAAATAATCAGTCCTCAGACGGCCCTGGAGGAAGCTACTCGGGCTACGGCGGAAACTCAGCCTCGCACTCTGGCCAGCAATCCTCAGGAACTTCCTACGGCGGCGCACACGGCGGCTCCGACGACTTCAGCGGCGCTGCTCAACACGCTCAGTCCAGCTCTGGCGACTCAGGCGATTCGAACTTGTTCAGCATGGCGCTTGGCTTGTTGAACAAGGACAAGGCGAAGAACGAGGATGTCGACGAGGATGACGCGATCAAACAGCATGGACGCTTCTATGGCGATGGCGGCAGCAATGAGCAGGCCAGCTCAAACAACGTTGGTGCCGCGGCGGCCATGCAGGCTGCGAAGATGTTCAACTCGGGAAGTAATGAGCAGGCAAGCGGTGGGCAGAACAAGCTGATTGGAATGGCGATGGCGCAGGCAGCGCAGCTGTTTGATCAGCAGCAGAGCCAGGGGAAGACTGTGAGTCGATATACAGTTCTTTGAACGAGTACTTGCTGACGAGATTTAGCACCCGGATGCTACGAAGCAGGATGCTGTTTCTCAGGCTGCGCAGATGGCGTTGAAGTTCTACTTGAAGAGCGAGGCTGGTGGAGGTGGTGCGAGTGGTGGGAGCTCGGGTGGTGGACTTGGTGGACTGCTCAACATTGCGAGTAAGTTCATGAAATAGGTTCATCAACCTGAGAAAACGGAGGTGTCTACTTGTTTGGAGTACGAACAGGAGGTTCCTGGAGTGATTCTGAGAGCAAATGATAAAATCATCTATATCACATGGCCTTCATTTCCTTTCCTTGAATGATGATGCCTCACGACTCCAGTGTATGACAGTACTTTGTCCATTCGGTGTTGTTGGTGTTGAAGTCCAAATCGTGCTTCCTCTGTTCAGTCATGTCCGATAAGCCGGGCGACGGCCCGAAGCATCCTAGCTATCATCATTCCACCGCGAAACTTGATCCATCTTCAACACCCACTGACTCGGCATGTACCCCACAATACCTTCACTCGTCACTCGCACGGGATCTCTGGCCTCAGAAATGTCGCCAGCTCCGCCAAAGACCGCGCAACCCCACTCACGACCGAATCCATGAGCGACCACGAACCTACATTCAACCTGCATCCTGCCACACTCCACGCGCCAACGCGCCGCGAACCACATATAGACTCCGAAGAAGCTGTTCAGTATGAACGGCGACGCGTCTCGAGGGAGCTAGAACCAATATACAGCCACGACTTCGCAAGTGGGAGCTCAGAAGCACGGCGGCCATCACATACAGACACGAGCTTGCGATCGCGCGATGCTTCTCCACTAGAGTCCAATGTTTCGCGAGAGCATCTGCGACGCCGTGCTTCAGACGCGAGTATGCAGCCCGACGTTCTGCGCGCAAGTACAAACGGCGCGCGGAGCACGAGGTCTTCGATCAAAGAACCTCACTGGTACGACCAAATCGCCAAGTTCTGGCGTACACACATCAGTCTCACCATCGAAGAAGGGGCGCATAGAGATCATCTGGGTACGTCAGTCAATCAACAACTCGAAAAGTTCATGGATTGACGCGCCCTAGCACTTGAACGGACATTCTTAGGCTACCTCCGTACCTCCCTCATCCTCGTCATAACTGGCGTCCTAATTGCACAACTCTTCCGGCTCCAACACAGCGATAATCCGAACCCAGACTTTGGGTTCTATGTCATTGGACGACCGCTGAGCATCGTGTTCATCGCGATGGCAGTTTTCGTTATGTTGATTGGAGCGTTCAGATTTTGGAAGCTGCAGCAGGGATTGGTCAAGGGGAAAGCGTATGCAGGAGGATGGGAGATCTTGCTGCTTATGGCGATGAGTGGACTGGTGAGTTGGACATGGTCAAGTCGTTTGATATTTGGCTGACCGAGTGTAGTTGTTGATTGGCACGTTTGCATTGGTTCTTGGTGTGAATGTCGAGAAAGCGATTGAAGGAGACTGATGATGGGAAATTTCCGTTATCTCTAGTACTGATCTCTAATTTGTGCTTTGGAGCATACACACTTCCATCAATTTCCTTTCAGTCGTTCAAGATGCCATATATGCAGCACACCCGTCCGCCATTACCGCTACCACGTCCCCCAAGGAGAACTCTCATTCCGTTGCTTCAGGATCTTCGGCACATATGATACTTGGGAACTATCCAAGTTCGCTAGCGGCCACCATCTCACCTCCCTTAGAAGTGCGGCATCGCCACGACTTCCACTTCACTTCGCTCGCGCATCTTGACAAACGCCTTCCAATCCGTCGCCCCAGCAAGTTGAGCCATCTCAGTCAACTTAGACTCAACGCGCTCGTGTTCCTCAACAACAACAATCTTTCGAGGCTTCGGGAACAAGACCGAGAATGGTAGCAACTGGCGTGGTGGGTAATAAATGCGACCGAGTCTTCCAGGTGCTGTTCTGTCAGACAGTATCAAACCACACATGTGCCCCCTGCCCCCGTGATCGCACTCGCCCATGTGCGTCCCATTGATACCATCGACCAAGTAAGCGTTCATGATCTCAATGGTCCGCACCGCATGTAGCTGAGCATAGTTGCGGCGAGCAGCCCAGTTGTCGCGGTCGAGCCAGCAGGCGAATGTAAAACAATTGAGTGAGTAGGGTAGCAGTGCGGTCTCGGCGTAGATCTGACGGCATACGCGTGTAAGGGCGAACTCTTTGGGTGTCCACTCCTGGTGATCACCCAATTTGCTTGTCGATATCATTGGCGCTCCTCGTTCAAGCTCGATAAGGCGGCCGCCTAGGACGTAGCTGAAGATCCCCTGTCTAATTTCTGGTGGGAGGGAGAAGATGGGCGAATTCGCGTTGTGCTGAATTCTAGAATTGTAATCAGTGATGCGTTGCGAAACGAGTACGAGAAAGCGTACAGTGGTTCGAGAGTCGAAGGGGCCGGATTCATGGAGAAGCTGCCATCCTCGTGAAGACGTTTGAGGGAGCGCGAGCTGCTTTGGAAGCGGGGAGTGCGAAGCGGAGGGACTCGGCTGCCCGTGGCGGCTGTTGGATAGTCCTCGCCATCGCTTTGTCGAGAGCGAGTGTTTCTTGATTGATTGAAGTTGAGGGTGTGGGCGAGGACTAAGTCGCAGACTTTTGGGAGAGTGAGGAGAGTTTGCCAAGGATGGCTGCGACTGGGAGTCTTGATCGGTAGTCTGCTTGATGATCTCGCGGGGTTGTGGCAGTTTGGGGATGTGTGTGTGCTCAAAGGGAGCAGCAAAGCGCTTTTGCATCTTGCAAGAACGCGCTAGAGGCGTTTGTTCACATATGGCAAGCTATCGAGCGTTGTAGCCTAGAGCATGAGAATATACGTCATTGGAGCAAACGACACTGAACGAGGATAGTATAATGGCAGACAAAGCATGAACCTTAATGACTTCGAGGCACATGCTTGTATCTGCAAGCGTGCCCTAGTATGTAGATACAAACGAAGGAAAGCCTAATAGAGGTATCACACGACGGCACGATTTCGACGCGCGTGAGTGACTCGGAGCAAGCAAGGACCTAGTAGAGGCAATCAATTGCATTATCTGATAATGATACAAATTTTAAAGCTAAATCCCGAAAACTCCTATACTTAATCACAAAGCTCGCATTCACGCGCTCCTTCACCGCTCCCACCTTCACTCACCACAGCCCCACCAACAACGTGCGCGCCCCCTCTACAGCCCCACTCTCCTCATCCCCCATTACCCAACAATCCTTTTCCCACTATCTATCCCAACTGCTTCTCAATTCCCTCACCAATCCAGAACGCCTCAACTTGGTTCTGGCGGAAACGCCTCAATGGCCGATTCGTAATATCTCCTGATTCAAAGATGGGTTTTGACTAGAGAGGAATGAGCGTATGAGGTTCCCTACTATTTTTCCTGTTTTGGTGGTAGGGATTTGATTGTTGGGGTTGTAGCGCGGGTTGGGCGTGGGTTGGAGTCTGCGTTGTGTCGGATTTATGTAGATTTGCGAAACAAGGTCTTGTTGAAGACGTGAGTGATATCTTAAGCCCGAATACCTCTCAGGAAAGCAACATAGCCGTCTGCAACATAGCGTACTTGGAAGTTCCGATTGCACCACCGTCCGGCCGCGCTCAGATCCTGCCCTGCTCAAGCAAACTCCCAAATAGCCTGATCTCAGTCGGAGTCATCTCATACCGCGGCTCAAATACAACCTGGACATCATCTCCCGCTCTCCCTTCTTGACCGCCTCTTCATCGCCATACGCCTCTGAAAAGCTAACGTCAGCCCATGTATCAAAACAGCTAATAAATAAATATTCTTCCCCATGACACCCTTACCAATATGCCTCACCACCTCAAACCCATCAACCTCATACTTAAGATACGCAGCAGCAACCATAGTTCTGAGATTGGGGAACCGCTCTGTAAACGGGCCCTGCGCAGGATCGTACCTGTCTCGGAAATCCACCATAGAATCGGTAACGACGATCGTTTCGACAGCGTCACGCTAGGCCTGGGTGCGGCTATACGTACCAGACCTCGAAGGCGCTGGGGCAGTAGAAGCTCCATGTGTTGAGGGATTAGAGCAGCGTGGAGCATTCGTGGTGGATTTGGCGGCTGGCAAGTAGGGCGCTTGGGAGCCAGCCGTTTGGTGCTATGGACATGGGACGACGCGATCTGGGTTGGTGCTGTTGACGATGGCACCGGATGTTATGGTGCAATCGTCGAAATCTAGGGCACCGAAGTCCTCGAGCTTCTGGCGCATGGTGTTGGGAATGTTGTCGTAGTATGGCCCGATGAGGATTGTCATGCCGCCGAAAGCGAGGCGGAAGATCTGGTTGCATAGTTCGGCGGGAAGGCGGAGGAGCGGTGAGTTCTTGCTGTTGGAGATGGTGCTGGTAGAACATTAGCACATATCCCTGTCTTTGAGAGAACGGAGATTATTACATTGCCTCCCTATCTTCGGTAGGGTTGAGGAGCGGTCGGAGGACTTGGAGCTTCGACATCGGCTTCGCCTCGGACCTGCGCTTGAGTGATGTATTGGCGTTAGCCGTTGTGACTCGATCGTCGTTGTTTAGGGAACGAGGTGAGAGATTGGTTGTGTGTGGGTGTTGAGCAATCGATTGTGAGTGAGTGTCGAGAGATTGAGCGAGGAAGCGTGAGCGAACAGCGATTATGAGTGTACACTAAATGTCACAAGAGCCGCTAGACCGAATGCTAGACAGTAGCGTTCATGCAAATAGCTACTGACGAGTGCAGCGCTTAAGTTAGAGCCAGGCAGATAGCTACAAAGAGTAACAGACGTCTAGAAACAGCACTGGCCCAGCACCGAGTTATCTCACCCTTCCGACAACTCCACCAGATGCACTGATCAAACTCTTCTCCAGCGCCTTCAGAACATTTTATCCACTCGTCACCCATCACGCACGGCAAACAAACAAACAGCAGAAATAGTGAAACACCTCCAAGTGGAGAAAGTACTTCACAGGCCAACCACTTGATTTGACCTACTCAACAAGAACTAGAGTATCTGACCAGCCGAACCACCCACCTCACCAAGAACCCCCAATCTATGTGGTAACCAACACCTAATCTCAGCATCCAGGAAAACAGCCCCATCCCCTTTCTCCCTCTACCCTTCACTCCGCTTCATAATTTGAAACCAACGTCTTCTGGCTTAAGCAATACGACAAACCACCCACCCAAATCACATCTTTCACCCAAACAACTCAAGAAGTAGTACCCCAGCGTCGATCACCTTACCTCGCACATGCCCCCTAAATCACCTCCGAGCCCAGCGCGCTGCTGTTACTTCCACGCACAACACCTTTTCCTTCTCCTTCGTCGACCACTCGCTTCCACGCCGTATGACATCTCCAGCACCAGTGTTACAGAGCGCAAACGCACATGCAACCAATCGCCAGCGCGCAGACGTTCGTGTTTTCCATAACTATCCAGTCAGGAATTGTCGCGGTCTACATACAGCTTGCTCGGTCCGATGGTACTCGGGCCTATGTGAACAGAGTTTCACCATAACCTTGCTGACTTCCGGACATTCCGGTAGATATATCAACACGTAGACTCACTTCAATTCAACTTCAGTGTTCCTTTCAATTCTGCTGCCCAATCGCCTATTTCGCGAACCGTGACAGGAATTATACGTTAACATTAGTTGTCGAGTATATTTCCGTGCTTGAGGACAAGAGTCGGAGTCCAGGAGCTTAGATCTTAGAGTTTGTTGTACAAAAGAAAGGGGTGATGCATGTGTGTTGCGAATGAATGTGAGTGCGGAAAAGGGACATGTGCGCCGACTCAGAGCCCCGCAATCGCCAAAGGTAGCATGTGTAGTCCAACGAGCATCAGAAAAGTACGACAAACTACAAATTCAGATTCAGATTCAAATTCAGATACAAATGTGTACATACCACGCAACGCCACCCGGTAGTGAGGTATCTTAAACCCATCCCATCCAGCCAAGCCAAGCCCAAACCATAACCAAAGAAACACGAAACAAACACAGTGCTCGTACATACATGTATACCGTCCCTCCTCATTACCACGTTCCTTTCAATTTACACCTAATATCACTCCACTCACTCATTCGATAACAGCTTACAACAAACCGTCACCACTGCGCTCACCATTTCTCGCCTCAGTCGCACCGTAGGTCTGCTTGCGACCAGTAATGTCCTGCCACGTCGCATTGAACCTGCGACCAGTGCTTGCCAGGAGACCTTCCTCTTCCTCCTCTTCGAGATCGCGATCGACCTGGTCCTGGTCAATCTGTGGGACCTTGAACAACGTCGTCAGGAAGACGATAAGGTACACGCCCAAGAAGGCGAATTGTGTCCAGAAAAGCACCACACCGAAGAAGGGGAAGTTGATGGTGACGCGGTTGATAAAGGTGCTGAGAACGGATGGCGTGCAGACGTCTTGCGCGGAGGGGTTGGTGGCGAGCTCGCTGCAGGGCTTGATGAGGTCCTTGTGCTCGGTACAGTCTGGGATCTCGGTGTGGGAGTTGGTGGCCAAGTCGCAGTACGTCTGTGGGCCAAAAGTAGCGTACTGAGGTGCGACGACCATGGCGATGGAGTAGTTGATGCCGAGGGTAATCAGGGTAAGCAGAACAGTAGCCATGAGGAGAGCCTGAGGCGAGGTGTGGCCTTTGCGGATCTTGAATATGGTGAGCCAGAGGAAGCGGATGCCTGCGGTGGCAATGCCCACGACAGAGGCGGAGAAGAAGAAGAGCACAAGAAGCAGGAACAGGACGTAGTCGATGGGGAAGACCTTGGAGGACTTGACGAGGACCCAGTTGATCGGCTGGAAGATGTTGATGTGGCCGAGGATGTAGCCGCAGTGGGCGCCGCAAATGGAGTTCTTGGCCTTGTCGATGCCCGTGATGAGCATGCTGGTGAAGGTGAAGAGGGCGACGACGATGAGTAGTAGGCCACCAACGAGCTTCAGGGGGCGGAAGATGGCCTCAGTCTTGATCCAGGCCTTGACAATCCAATGGCGGTCCTCACCGCTGGACTCGGCAGCCAGACGCTCGCGGCGGATAAGGGTGCGCTCCTCGCGGATCAGAGACTCGAGCTCGCGCCTGTCCCTGGCCTCCAGACCGCCATCGCGGCCCTCGTTGCGGCCTTCGAGCTGTCTCTGGCGCTCGCGGTTGGACTCGAGTTGGGAGGCGGTGTTTGCGGCGAGGGCAGGGTTGGAGACGTATGGTGCCGACTTGATCATGGCGACAGGCAGCAGAGCCATGCCCGCGCCGGTGTAGAGAGCGAAGAGGATGGTGCCAATGGTCATGAGGAGACCAAGACCGAAAGCAAGAGCACGCTCACCATCTGATGTTGTTAGTGATGAATTCATTAGCATGTGACAGCGTACGTACGGTTCTCAGCGAGTAAATGCTTGAAGTAGTCGAGGTCCAGACGCTTGTCACCCTTGGCCTGCTTTGCAAAGGGCACGAAGAAGCCAACGAGGAAGATGGCAACCACGAAAATGATGAAGGCAATTGTGTACTTGAAGGCGCCCCAGATGCGCTGTCCAACCGTCTGCTCGCCGTGCTCGGTCGCATCTTCGTCGTACTCCTCGTAGTAGAAGTAGGTGAAGGGCACGACCAGCAGGCACAGCAGGGCGTCGAGCGAGTAGAGGGTGTAGTAGACGATCTCGAGGGTGTGGACGATGTCGTGGACCTTTTCGGGCGTGGCCCAGTCCTTCTTGCGGCCGAGACTCGATCTGGAGGTAGACGAGACGAGAGCAACGTCGACGGGAATAAGCAGGACGGTTGCCAGCAGGGCGAGAGTCGTGAAGATGCAGACAATGGTGACGGAGGCTGCGCGGTCCCTCGGCTGCTGGTAGAGGAAGACGAAGACGGACGCAATTGCGAGCAGGATGGCGATGGCCACGGCATAGGCCACCCAGATCAAGCTGGTCTGTATGAGCGCCATGTTGGTGGACGCGTTTCTATGGGATGATTAGCTGCAATGATGCGATGGAAGCACAATGGTTCTATGCATACATATCTTGTGATAGTAGAGTACTGATGAGGTGTTGGAAGAAGGGCTGGGCAAGGCGCTGCCTGATAGCTGCACTACTACTGGCTGTTGGTACAATGACGTTGGCTGCGGGCGTGGGATCGACGGTGCAGGAATCTGGGCCGCGCGCTAGGGAGCTCTTTGAACGCGCTCAACACCAAAAGAACATCGCGACACTCCACCGTAGACCGCCCGCGCCATGTCAATTAGGGACACAGTGCCTCGATACGACCACGATGCAGGTCTACACTGAGATTGCGCCGCCCACGGCCGTCAGCCACGCCATCAACCTGCCCTTCCTCTCGGCGCGCGCCAACAACCTCGTCGTCGCCAAGAACTCGCTGCTCCAGGTCTTCGAGCTGCGGTCGACCGTCACCGACGTAGCGCCCGGCGCGGGCACGGGGAACGAAGCCGACAATGCGACGGCAAACTTGGACACCGAGGCCGCCGATGTGCCGCTGCAGCGCACCGAGAACACGGCCAGGCTGGTGCTGGTGGGCGAGTTCCCGCTGGCCGGCACCGTCGTCTCGCTGGCGCGCATAAAGGCGCTCAACACGCGGTCGCGGGGGGAGGCGCTGCTGGTGGCGGTGCGCGACGCGAAGCTGAGTCTGGTGGAGTGGGACCCGGAGACGTACAGCGTGCATACAATATCAATACACTACTATGAGAACCCCGACGTGCCCGGCCTTGCCCCGTGGGATGCTGACCTGAAGGACACGCACAACTTCCTGACGGCAGACCCCACCAACAGATGTGCCGCCCTCAAGTTCGGCCTGCACAACCTCGCCATCCTGCCCTTCCGCCAGCGTGACCTCGCCGAAGATGAGTACGACTCTGACATGGGCGATGCCCCGGCAGAGAGCAAGGCCGACATCGCCCACAAGACGCCCTACTCGTCGTCCTTTGTGCTGCGCCTGACCAACCTCGACCCGACCCTCACTCACCCCGTCCACCTCGCCTTCCTGCACGAATACCGCGAGCCCACCTTCGGCGTCATTGCAGCGTCACAGGCCACCGCGCCGTCCCTGCTCGCACACCGAAAGGACATCCTCACCTACAATGTCTTCACCCTCAACCTCGAGGAGAAGGCCTCGACGAAGCTGCTCTCCGTCGAAGGACTGCCCTACGACATCTCGCGGGTAGTGCCGCTGCCACACCCGGTTGGAGGAGCGTTGCTAGTCGGCAGCAACGAGCTCATACATGTCGACCAAGGAGGGAAGACCAACGGCGTTGCAGTGAACGAGTTGGCCAGAGCGTGCACGTCATTCGCTCTCCACGACCAGTCAGAGCTCGCCCTGCGTCTGGAGGGATGCACCGTCGAGCTTCTCTCGCAGGATACTGGCGATGTGCTGCTTGTGCTGAGCGACGGCACAATCTTCGTGCTCACCTTCAGCCTCGATGGCCGCAACGTTACAGCCATGACGGTTCATAAGGTCGATGCTGACCACGGAGGTTCAATATTGAAGGCGCGCGCTTCATGCTTGAGCAACCTGGGGCGTGGGCGGCTGTTCATCGGCAGCGAGGATGGAGAATCAGTCCTGATGGGATGGAACAGCACATCTGGTCAAGGCCAGCTTCGGCGGAAACAGTCTACTGCTGCAGGCGACGACGATGACACGTCCGATGCCGAAGAGGATGACATGGACGAGGACGACGACCTCTACAACGACACTGCGCCAGCTGTGAAAAAGGTCACGGCCGCTGCATCCGAGCCCACCGCTCCAGGCTCCTACACTTTCCGGATACACGACATCTTGCCCAGCATAGCGCCCATACGAGACACAATTTTACACCCTGGCAAGGAGAACGACTCTCTCAACAGAGGCGACATTATGCTCTCGACTGGTCGGGGAGCTGCTGGGGCCATCACTGCTCTCAGTCGTGAACTTCATCCTACAATGCTGTCACAGACCGAGCTTCCATCAGCAAAAGGAGTGTGGGCTGTCCATGCCAGGAAACAGGCGCCAGCGGGCGTCTTTGCAGAATTCGGCCAAGACGCCGAAGCAAACTCATCATCTGATGTGGATTACGACCAATATTTGGTGGTGTCCAAGGCTACCGAGGACGGCAGTGAGAGCACCGTCGTCTACGAAGTCCACGGTAGTGAGCTGTCTGAAACAGACAAGGGCGACTTTGAGCGAGAAGAGGGTGTGACATTGAGCGTGGGCGTCTTGGCTCGAGGTACCAAAGTGGTGCAAGTCCTGCGAAGTGAAGTCCGAACATACGACTCTGGTAAGTTGGTCAGTCACTGAGGCTCCATTCCCTGCTAACAATCTTTACAGAACTCGGCATGGAACAAATCATCTCCATGGAAGACGAAGAGACTGGCGACGAACTCAACATTATTAATGCGAGCTTTGCCGATCCCTACCTCCTCATACAACGAGAAGACTCTAGTGTCAAGATTTACAAAGCTACTGGGGAAGGCGAGGTGGAAGATGTCGAAGCAAGTGGATTTTCGTCAACGCAATGGCTATCAGCAAGCTTGTTCCAATCAACCTCGTTTACAGAAGTGTATGCGTTCCTCTTGACACCAGAGGGCGGCTTGCGAGTCTTCGCAATGTCCGAACTGGAGAAACCATGCTATGTTGCGGAGGCTTTGGGCTTCTTGCCACCATTGCTTACCATGGACTATGCTCCTAGAAGAAGCGCAGCGAAAGCCACGATCACTGAAATCCTGGCTGCTGATCTTGGCGATGCCACGTCAAAATCGCCTCATCTGATTGTATGTATCCTGATCTCGTGTGTATGCTTGCAATGACTGATCATGCTAGGTACGCACCTCCAATGACGACATTGTCATCTACAAGGCGTTCCACTCACCTTCTCGATCTCCGACAGACCTCTGGACGAAGAACCTGCGATGGATCAAACTATCACAGCAGCACGTCCCTCGCTACAACGAGGACGCGGCTCTAGAAGAGAGTGGTTTTGAAAGTACACTATTAGCACTTGACAACATCAATGGCTACAGTACTGTCATTAAACGAGGTCAATCGCCAGCCTTCATCCTCAAAGAGTCGTCAAGCGCGCCACGAGTCATTGGTCTGAGTGGCAAAGCTATCAAAGGGTTAACCCGATTCCACACATCCTCCTGCCAAAGGGGTTTTGCATATCTTGATAGTACCGACACGCTCCGCATCTCACAGCTTCCACCGAACACGCACTACGGACACCTGGGCTGGGCTGCTCGACGCATGCCAATGGACGCTGATGTACACGCGCTCGCATACCATCCCAGCGGGCTCTACATCATCGGCACTGGTCAGACGGAAGAATACACCCTCAACCCGGACGAGACTTTCCACTACGAGCTACCCAAGGAAGACACATCATTCAAGCCGCACATCGAGCAAGGGATCATCAGAGTCATGGACGAGGAGACATGGACAGTCATCGACACTCATATTCTAGATCCACAGGAGGTCATACTGAGTATCAAGACACTGAACCTCGAAATTTCCGAAACAACACACCAACGGAAAGACGTTATTGCAGTCGGCTCAGCCATTATACATGGCGAGGACCTTGCAACCAAAGGCAACATTCGCATCTTCGAAGTTATCACTGTTGTACCTCAGCCAGACCAGTCTCAGACTGGCAAGCGGCTAAAGCTCATCGTCAAGGAGGAAGTCAAGGGCGCTGTATCCGCAATCTCCGAGCTCGGTACGCAAGGCTTCATGATCATGGCGCAAGGCCAGAAGAGCATGGTGCGAGGTCTCAAGGAAGACGGCACACTACTACCTGTTGCTTTCATGGACATGCAGTGTTATGTCACTACCTTGAAGGCCCTTCCCAACACCGGAATGCTGCTGATGGGCGATGCATACAAGGGCGTGTGGTTTACTGGGTATACTGTAAGTCCAAATTCAGTGCAGATTATTCGGCTCTAACACCCCTCCAGGAGGAACCCTACAAAATGCTTCTCTTCGGCCGCAGCAAGCACCACCTAGAAGTCATAACCGCCGACTTCCTTCCCTTCGAAGAACAATTGCACATTGTCGTCGCAGATGCGGATATGAACCTGCAAGTCATGCAATTCGATCCAGAGCGTACGTCACCTCACTTCTTTTGATTTCCAGCGAAACTGATATGATTTCATAGACCCCAAATCCCTTTCCGGCACGCGCCTCCTTCAGAAGTCCACCTTTCACACGTCACATTTCCCATCGACAATGCATCTTCTCCAATCGCGCATCCGCATGCCCACCTCCTCCGACTTCAGCAATTCATCATACATGCCAACTACCTCGTCATCCACGTCTCCACTCCACCAAATCCTTTTAACGTCGCAATCCGGCACCCTGGCTCTCATAACGCCCGTATCCGAATCATCGTATCGCCGCTTATCAGGTCTCGTCACGCATATGCAGCAATTCCTCGACTCAGCATGCGGACTAAATCACAGAGCGTTCAGGGCGGCTGATGGAGTAGTAGACGGGGGCTGGGACGCGGGTACAGGTCGAAGTATGCTTGATGGTAATTTGTTGATGAGATGGGGCGAACTAGGCGAGCAGCGAAGACGCGAAGGACTGAGTAAATGGGGCGGCGACGAGTGGGTATTCTGGGGCGAGCGCGAAGTTCTCGGAGGATGGGGTATTTTCGGCGGAAGAGGCCATTAACATTAACACCACCTTTCCCCACCCCCTAATACCAACCAAAAATCAATCTCTAAACTCCACACTCCCCTCCCACCCCTCTCTCCCCACCCTCACCCCATTCACCCCCTTCCCCCCATCCTCATACCCAACCGCCACACCAACCAACACCCTCATCCCCTTCTCCAAGCCCAGCACCTCTTTAACAATCTCCCCGTATCCGGCTATACTAGCCTGCACACACGTGCCCACCCCCTGCTCCGCAAACAACAAACACAACGACTGCACGTACATGCCTACACTGAGTACATCCACGTCTGCTAGTCGTTCGTCCATGTACACTATTATCCCGACGGGCGCGCCGAAAAAAGTGTAATTCCGGGCCCGCGCTTGGTGCATACCATTTTCATCGTCGCGCGGTATATCATATCCGCTAGGTCCGTATAAAGCGTGTCCGAGCGCAGAGCGGTGGTGCGTATACTCATCTGGAATGCTTGGTGTGTTTGGTATGGCACCGGAATTAAAGGCGGCGGTTAGGGCGGTGGTTAGGGTAGAAAGGGAGGGGCCGGTGAGGATGTGGAGGCGCCAGGGTTGGAGGTTGGAGTTTGAGGGGGTGAGTTGTGCGGTGGGGAGGAGGGTGGTGATGAGGAGTGGGGG
>Ga0265780_10001361_pt1 | contig 34584 bp, 34 predicted proteins | sample P1T30metagenome_FD_192432 | JGI IMG/M metagenome (GOLD analysis project Ga0265780, IMG submission 192432) | Plant litter microbial communities from East Loma Ridge, Irvine, California - P1 T30 | ecosystem: Environmental > Terrestrial > Plant litter > Unclassified | place: USA: California...
TCGAGTAGTTTTGCCTTTATCTCTTGGTCTGTCAAACCTAGGCTGTCAGCGATTTTGTTTAACCTACGCATCCCTTCGATACTGAGATGTCTGAGCTCCCTATGTCTCTTCTAGACTTTGTCTTCGAAATTAACGGCGGCTGCGGCGATGTCAATTAGAGATTTCTTAGGAGTAGTGATGGTTGATACCTGCTTTAGTTTAAAGCAGTAGAGGCAGTGTTTGCGCAGTGCAACTGCGAAGTCTTGTCCTTGTTCGTTGCTGAGAGTTATTTGAGTTTTGTCTCCTTGAAAAGAGATGTTGGCTTTGTTTGCAAGGTTAGGGAGAGAGATAAGGTTGCATCTGCTGTTGGGGGCATAAGATACTTTTAATAACGTGGCGGTGGCGTATTTGCTGGATGGCGAGATGAAAGTTACATTGACAGGTCTGTAACTAAGTACCTTGAGAGTGGCTACGCCATCGCAACTGCTGATACTGGATTCTCGGTTGGTGAGAGTAGTGAACATTGTTTGGTCGTTGCAGATATGGGTGGTGGCTTCTGAGTCTGCAACCTATTCGTGCTTGGGGACTGATTTGTGTTCGTCTTCAAGTAGAGCGATTGCTTGATTCGATCTATGTGCTTTATGTAATGACAGTGCCTCCTAATTAGTCTCGTTTTCCGTCGTTCTTGTTCCATTCTCTATCCCTTCGCTTGAGAGCTGTCTACTAATTTTTGACTGGAGAGGGTCAGCGGTGAGGGGAAAGGTGGAGGAGGATGAAGTACTTGGAGGATCAGAGTGGAGTACATAGTCGTCGCATAGACCGAGAGCGGCTAGATGAGGGAAGTTATCGTCGCTGTCGTCGTCATCGTTGTCGTTTTTGAGTGACATGGTCAGATTGGCGACTTCTGGCTTCTTTTCAGACTTTACGCCTTTGCTTGGTTTCCCGTCTTTGTCGTAGGTGGGTGGTTCAGGTTTGGTAGGGTTATCTGTGCCCTGTTCGATGATGGCGGTCTTCTTCTTGCGGCAGTCCTTCTCGACGTGACTACGGAAACTATAGAAGTGGCAGGTGCGTTTGTCCTTGTTGTTTCCGTTGTTGGAGCCTCCCTTGCCTTTGCTGTTGTTGTTGTTGGTGTTGTTTGAACCTTTGTTCTGGGTGCATTTCGCTTTGTGTTCGTCTGCATATTGAATGAGGTTCTTCGTGAACTGTGTGTAGGACGTGGCATCGTAGCTATCGAGCTGTTTCGTGTAAAGGGTTAAGTCTACGAAAGTAGAGAAGCGTCCGGGAAGTCTGTTGAGGATGTTGCTGATGAGCTGGCCGTGAGGGTAGGTTCTATTTGCCTGTGTAATACCTCTGAGGAGAGTGTTGGCCTGGTGGATGTATTCCCTAATGTTGTTATCGCATGTGTTGAGTTTGAGCGTTGATAGAGCGAAGGCGTTGCGTGCGATCACGGTGGCCTGTGAAGGTGTGTTCTGCACTTGGATTGCTTTGATGGCTTCGCGTGGGTGAGTCTTAACTCTGGGCAGTTCTTCGACGTGGGCCTACACGTATGGTTCTACACTAGCTTGAAGCAAGGCGAGAGCGAATCGGACGCGCTTTTCGTTGTCTTTCTATTCGTCGAGATTGAATTTGTATTTCTCTAGTTCGAACTGAAACTCTGCGCCCTTAGCGCGAGTAATGGCATCCTGTCCGGAGGGGAAGGCAATTGTTGGTTTTGTGATAGGAGCGATGTGTTCTGGTTTGTTGCTAGCGATGAAGAAGTCCTAGACCCTGTTGAGGCGGGCAATGGGCTCGAAGGCTGCGGTCTAAGTATGGTAGTTGTCTGTGCCTGAGAGACGTGGGAATCCTTTGCTAAGTACGGTCGAGGTATTGGCGATGGCGCTTATCGTGGTGAGGCTTAAGTGGGCGCTAGGAAGCGGCTTGTGGGGCGCTTAGTAGCGGCTTGGCGATTTGAGACTCCGGAGATGTCTCGCGGGGTTTGGCTGAGGTAGCGTAGCTAATGAAGCTGAGGGCTCATAACCTGTTGAACTGTGCTGAGAGCAGTGAGAAAAGATGAATTGAGATGATAGTCTATGGAGGAGATCTATCTTGCCTTTATAAGGCGGTGTGCTTGCTACATACAAAGGAGTGTGTGTGTGTGTGGCAAGCTGCAAACTGATTGTACATGAGATGGAAGCTGGTAGAACCAACAGAGCTGGTACATGGGTGATAACATCCCGGGAAAGCTCCGCGAACAGCTTAACTTCACTGGAGGCTTCCCACTTTACAAGGAGTTAACGCGCGCGTCTTTGGACAAAGGCTTTGAGGGTTTCGTAACTGCGTAGATAGGGGCTTAGTCTTTCTGCTCAGCGTCTTCGCTTCTTCTGTGTGTTGATAGTTGTCAGATACTCATAAATCAATATCCTTCTATTATTAAACAACCATATGTGACGTGTGTGGTGGTTGTGTTCAGTGACAGCCGAATGCATACGGCACGTGCCTCGGACAGAGTCGGGCGGGACCCGGGGCGCCTGTGGCCGGTGTTGTCGGTGTCACAAGCGAGCTACGACCGATCTACGTCACGATCGCGGAACATCGTGCTTTCGCGCTTCATGGACATGTCTTGCGCTGCATCCGCCCAATATCCAGTACCATGAGGACTTTCCTCTTTGCTGGTCGCCAGTGTCTTCGCCATGGCTTCCGAAGCTCTGCGGTACCGACCTTCAGTCGAGCCACCCACCGATCCTTCACTTCCGCCAGCTTCATCCGCCAACATTTCGCTACTCCACGATTTGGTGGCAGAGCAATATTATGGTCCGGTGCAGCGGGCGGGGCTGTACTAAGCCCTCTAGCATTCGTCGGCATTGCCAATGAAAAGTCGGGTGATGGAGAGCAGACCCACGAAGAGGCCATGCTCGAGGCGTCGAGAAAAGAGCTTGATGAGCAAGTTCCCAAGTCAATACAACACTCTGCCAAGTATCGACGAGGCCTGTATTTCTTCATCGAGGACTACATAATAGAACCCATAGCCACGGGCTTGCGATTCTTGCATCTGATCATCATCTTCGTGCCGGTGATAGTGACGATACCAGCGATATGGATAGGGCAGAGACAGGCCGACAAGGACAATGAGAGAAGTGGAACGATCTGGTGGTATGGATTCCTGGTTTCATCTATGGAGAGGGCTGGTGCAGCATTCATCAAAGTAAGACAACTCCACGGCCCCAATGCATAATGCTAACTATATGGCAGCTCGGACAATGGGCTGCTTCTCGAACAGATGTCTTCCCAACTCAGATGTGTCTCATCATGTCTACGCTCCATTCGAACGCACCCGCACACTCCCTCAAAGTATCGAAGCAGACGATCGAGGCAGCTTTCGGCGGCCGCGCATTCGAGGACATTTTCGACGAATTTGATGAAAAGCCGCTGGGAGTGGGCGCCATCGCACAAGTATACAAGGCTAAGCTGAAGCCGGATCTTGCGACACTAGAGGACAACGCAATTGATACAGAAAAGCCAAATCTTGCACGAAAGATCAAGAAGGGTGTCGACGTGACGCTGAAGAGCACACCATCGAGAGTGCCTTCAAGCCATGTCGCTGTCAAAGTGCTGCACCCAAAGATTGAGAAAATCGTGCGCCGAGATCTTCGTATTATGGCTTTCTTTGCTGCTATCATCAATGCCATACCGACTATGGAATGGCTCTCGTTCCCAGACGAGGTAGAACAATTTGGTGAAATGATGAGACTTCAACTGGACTTGCGTATCGAAGCGGCGAACCTCACGATTTTCAGGCAGAACTTCAAAGAAAGGACAACTGCGTGGTTTCCCTACCCATACACCGAATACACAACGCGAAATCTCCTCATAGAAGAGTTTGCGCAGGGCATTCCCATGGAGGACTTTCTACAAAATGGAGGTGGCGTATTCCAGAAAGACATTGCAGACGAGGGTTTAGATGCATTCTTGACAATGGTACTCATCGACAATTTCATTCACGCTGATCTACATCCTGGCAACATCATGGTCAGATTCTATAAGCCTGAAAAGCTGGACGTACCAATGTTTACACGCAAGGAAGAACGCACTACTGGCCCTAAGGAATCCCTGGATGTTACTGAAGAGGTATTGGAGCGATTACGACCACACAAGAAGGATCCAGTCAAATGGAAGTCGACACTCCAAGATATTGACCACGAGGGATATCGGCCACAACTCATCTTTATCGACACAGGCTTAGTGACGGAACTGAACGCGAAAAACCGCGCCAACTTTCTTGATCTGTTCAAAGCTGTCGCAGAGTTTGACGGCTACAAGGCCGGCCATCTAATGGTCGAACGGTGCAGGCAGCCCGACGCGGTGTTGGATGGCGAGGTTTTCGCTCTACGTATGCAACATTTGGTCCTTGGAGTAAAGAGCCGTACATTTGCGTTGGGCAACATTAAGATCGGCGATATCCTCAACGAGGTACTGTCGATGGTGCGGACACACCATGTCCGTCTTGAGGGAGATTTCGTCAATGTGGTTCTCAGTATTCTGCTCCTAGAGGGTATTGGCAGGACACTCGAACCTAACCTGGACCTCTTCGCAGGGTATGTCTTGCACACAAGACGGCATCGCAGAAACTGACGTTCAACAGTGCTCTCCCAATTCTGCGGCAACTTAGCGCGCAAAGCGGCTCTTCGATGATCCGTGGCGGTGACTTCTCCATGCTTAAGGTTTGGGTTGGTCTTGAGGCACGTAGCTTTTTGCAAGCTTCTATTGAAACAGTAAGCTTCCTCACTGTTGTTATTTTCGTCAATGCTAAATCACAGCTAAATCACGTCAGGTTGAACGATGCGTCAAGTCAGATCAACTCTCGCCCAACATCTGATCCAGCACTTTTATAATGTTCGATACATGATGAGCCTTTATCAAAGCTCACGTGGACAGCTGGCACGAACTTTCTACCAGATGCGTTCAAATAGAACTAATGACCTCAGTTGCCAATGCATAGCTTTCCGTGGATCTCGGGGTGATCAATTCCCGTTAATGCGACGACTCATGAAGCGCTGCGAGCACGAGAAAGGTCACAAAGCGTTTGGCTTGACTGAGGAAGGTAAACAGACCTCACCCTGGGAGCTGTATTGAGATAGCTCCACTTGCTGGGCAATTGTTCAGCAGGGTTCAGCTTCCATATGACGTCATTTAGCATGAGCTTGGTGAGCTCAAGCTCCCAGCTCCACTGAGCAGCATAATCAACCCTCCGCTCAATCTATACTCTCGATCATCCCAGCCACAAACTCTCCCTGTGCATAAACTTCCTATATCAGCCTTCCGCGTCACGGATATAACTGTGACAGTATTCAGCTTCCGCTACACACGTAATAGCAACTCAACTCCACAGCCCAGCCATGGAGCCCGCCGCCGCCGGGGCGCTATATGCCGCAGAAAACTTACTTGAAGGCGCTGCTGCCCTCATCAAGGGAATCACCCATCCGACCCTTCCGATCAAGGCAAACCTCACACGCATAACATCCGCACCTGTACCTCGAGCCCACCACACCGTGTCGGTTGTCAAAGGCCGCGCTTATATCTTCGGAGGAGAGATTGAACCAGGAAATCTCGCTGACAATGACATGCATGTTGTTATACTGCCTTCAAGTGGCGTTCTCGAAGCCGACTATACCACGTTTCCGGCGCGAGCCGCGAACGGCTTAGACGACGTTCCAAGCTCGCGGAAAGGACATACATCTACGGTCATTGGAGATAGCATATACATCTTTGGGGGAGAGGGAGCAAATGTTACTGAAGAGAAAGGCAGGGTATGGGCATACCACACCGTGCAGAACACATGGACCTACCTAGATCCCACACCTAATACGCTGTATCCTAGCCAGCGCACCGGCCATTCAGCGGCAAGCTCAGATCTTCCAGGTCCAAAGACTGTGACTTATCAAGAGAAAGCCCCGCAAGCGCCTGTGGATCCTTCCAAAGTCGTTCCCGAGCCAGCGGAGTCAGACTCATGGGGTACAATATTTGTAGTTGGAGGGCGAGATGCCACGAACGGCCAGCTATCGAATGATGCTTTGGCTTTTGATATTAAGACCCGTATTTGGACCAATATTCCAACTCCGACTGGTCAACCTCGAGATGGTGCAAGCTTGGCGCTTGTTGGCGATCGCCTGTATCGTTTCGGTGGAAAGGGCGTTGAGACATTCAGCTCGGGCGCAACGGAGTTGCTCGATGCATCGCATGTATGGAAGCACGCTGAAGGTGGCACTACTCCACTGACCAGCGGCTGGAGCTGGGAAGAGCTTCCACATACCGAGAAAGCGGCTACCACGGCTGCCGCTCCCCAGGCACGCTCCAATTGCGGTCTTGTTGGTGTGACAACCGGTCAAGGACGGCGTTATCTTCTGGCCATTGGCGGCGAGAGCGAAAACTCTGGCTTTCTGGACGATATTTGGGCACTTCAGCTGCCACCCGAGAGCTCCACCGCCGCCTCAACGAAAGACAGTATACGAGCCACAATGAAGCGCGACACGCATGAGTCGCAATGGGCCGAGGTTTTGTATAAGCACGTCGATACCAGGGGCGAAGAAGAGAAGGAGATCCCTGGCGAGCCGAAGAGAGGATTGGGTGCAAGAGGTCATTTCGCGGTCGCAAAGGGTACCGAAGTCGATGGGGCAACTGCTGTCGTATGGGGTGGTGTAGATGGCAATGGTCTGATATTGAGCGATGGCTGGATGGTCACAGTGGACCGATAATAGCGTAGCCTAAGTGAATGATGCACGAGCTGAATAAAATCTCAATTTACCGTAGCACGACCCGATGTTCTTATAGTTGCACAGATCGTGTACGAGAATGTGTTTATCCGAATGAACTCATTCGAACAGAACGCTGTATGGATCTCCAGGGCTCCATATCTGTCTCAGCGTCACAATGCAATTCAAGCTTCACCCACCCTGCACTCCACCATGTTTGAAGCAGATCACACGGACTCTCGTATCGCTTCGATTTGTTTGCTCTGTATTTTAGCGTCCACCTCCACGAGCGTGTTGGCCTCCGGAGTGGCTGTTGGACGAGCACGCTCGTGGGCGAAACACCACTTCATCCCACGCCAGGCCAATCGGGAAGGTGCCTTCAGCAACTCCGTAGAGCACACCACTAGCCGCCACGCTGAATGCGACAAACCCACACATAAATCCACAACCCTGTAAATAGCAACCTTCTGCTAGCTATTCGTCCTCTGATTGACTGGCTGATAGCGGCGCGCATCCGTGCAGCTGCGGGAATGCCGTGAGGCCTAGGAACGGTCTTTGGGTGGATGCAAGGATATTGAAGTGCCTGACCAACATGTGCAAATGCCACAGATCTTGGAATCGATGGAGGGTACTTATATTGGCGGCCCTACACGGCAGTGGGGGCGCATTGACGCTCCCAAGGCACTGCGACGGTTTTGCTGGCTTCGAAGGCAGACTTTATCAGGTATCCCTGAATGAGAGTGGATACCACAGAGATAAAAAAACGGCAAAAGAAGGCTTCATCATGGGCTACGGCGGACATATGACTTTGGTGAATGGGTCTCCATTTGATTGGGGCGTGAGTGGTACGCATAGTTATCAGATGGACAAGTGGAGCTGGCCTACGATCAACGCAGGTTCGACCTCCCCTCGAGAAGAGCATTTCAAACGAGACTGACGGCGAACAGGGAAGGCTTCAAAGGTTTACATAGAATTTGGCACCAAGGGCCAGACAAGAGACGACGCCGGCGAAGCATACTACAATATCGCAGGAACATCCAACACATTTTCAGTATTGGCCAGAAAACCCTCAGATTACAAACTCACGATATCGCTTGACACTCTGTCGACCAAGCAAAGTCCCCAGGGATCCAAAGTAGACCTTGGCTTTCGGCACGATGCCACTGTTAATTGGATCATGTCGACAGATGAAGCTGGCCAGTGGTGGTCGAACAGCGGGACTTATGTCGATTGGATGCAGCAGAGTATGGGATCACTTGCCAACAGAACGCTCAGACACATCTGCATGCCTGGGTCGCATGATGCCGGAATGAGTACATTCAAGCCAGGCACTATTGGTGCAAGTTTCGCAAACACTCAAACACAGTACCTCGACTTCTATCAGCAGCTCATGGCTGGATCGCGGTACTTTGACCTTCGGCCCGTCTTGTCAAACGGCCAATGGGTTAGCGGACACTACAGCGCACTCGAAAACGACGTACAAGATATCTGGGTGGGAGGAAACGGCCAGGCCATCTCGGATATCATCCGCCAGATCAACGATTTTACAGCGAAGTACCAGGAGCTCATCATCATCAATCTATCCCACACCCTCGATACCGACAACCAATACAGAGTTCTCTCACAAGCACAATGGAACTCCCTCTTCGACACCCTAAAAGGCATCGACAGCCGCTACACCGTCCCAAACCCCGGCAACACCGACTTCACATCCAAAGTCCTCGGCGATTTCATCACCGATCGCGCATCCGTCTTCGTCTTCGCCCAGCTCCCCTCGGGCATCAGTCTCGGCACTTACTCCAATCAAGGCTTCTACTCGACCACGAACTTCCCCTTCTACGACCAATACTCCGACACCAACGACCGCGCGAGAATGAAATCCGACCAACTTACCAAACTCGCCACAAATCGAGACATCAGCGCGCGAAAAGATACGTTCCACGTAATGTCCTGGCTGATGACGCAGCAACCCGAAGACGTGTTGCTTCCCGAGCGTGCGATTTTGAACTTGGCAGCCGATGCTTTCGACGACTTGGTTAGTGAAGCCTGGAACGCGTTCACGCCGCAAAGTTTCCCGAACGTTTTGTTTGTGGATGCATTGGGTGTTAGAGACAAGAGTGTTGTGTTTCCGTATGATAAGGCGAGGAGTGTGGCTGTTAATATTGATATCACGGCGTTGGCAATTGCGGTGAATAATGGAATGGCGGGACGGAATGGGGCGGTTACCGGGAGGAGAGGGGCAAATCAAAAGCAAGGAGCGTAGAGTTGATATAGGGTTTACGGGATGCAGAGATTGTAGATACATGATATGAACATTTGAATCACTGATTTCTCTGGCGTGGTGGCGCAGGCACGAGGCTTCATGTTGGGAGAGTTGAGGTGTACTTGATTGGGCAATGGCTTTCAGTGTCGATTGTAATACTGCAGATTCTCACCTACGACGGAAAGCGATCAGGGTACCTGGAGAAATACACGGGAACTTGCTGTGATAATCGAAGCGTTGCGATGCTGTGTATAGCTTCGGGCTATCGGATATCCCAGGACGAGGTGTAACGCTGTCAAGTACGGTGTGTTGTAGTGCTTTTTTTCAGGGCACACCTTTCTTTTCCCTCCAGCATATTGTTTCTCGGTTAAAGAGATTGCGATATGTTGGTATATATTAGGCATCCCGCTCGTGGCGAGCGGCAGCGGTCCTTCCTCGTGGTAATCGAGATCTGGAGCGCTGATCCACAAGCTGACGTCTTGTCTTGTAGCTATCCCATTGAGTCCAGCGGCAAATGGCACGATCACCCTTATCAGACTTTGATAGGTATTGCTGTCACAAGCCGTACTCATGATTTGCACCCAAGTGTACCATGGATGTTTACCAAGAACGATCAGCAAGGAGATCGTAATCTGTGGGGTTGTATAACGCAGAATTATGGAGAAGACCTTCCTTGGCGCGATGAGACATTCTCTTGCGACCCTCGTCGCTTTGCTTTACCTAAAGACATGCTAATGCATGCGAGAAAGAACAATCGATCGTCCGTAGCTACGTAACAAGGAGATCATGACATAATGATTTGCTTGAAGTGTTTTCTACTCACTGTTTCACGACTGCTACCCGATCGTCGCGTGCGAAAACGAATGACTGTATTCGCCTCCTGGTTTACCGAACTGAATGACCTCTGAAATGTTGCTGAAGGAAACTTACTCGAACGCCTCCTTATCTCCGAATACGACGATGTGGAGAGTATGATCGGGTTGGAAATTTGATCGAGCCGCGGCCGCTCGAAATTCAGCTCAGTGGTTCAGTCTTTCATCAGGGTCTGCAGATGCGAGGGGTGATGAAAAACGTGGCGCACGAGGTCTTGGAGCCACAGTCCTCGAGATTCGTGTCTCGTGGCACATGACCTGATAGCTGCGTAACACTTGGTGAACAGTCACTGGAGAAACTCCCAAAAGGGGCAACGGAGCACTGCATGTTTGTACGCCAAAAGTCCCGGTTGCCGCGGCATTGGAAGAGTCAAGGCCAATAATGGTGGCACGACCTTACTCGTAGACGGGTTATTCGCGCATGTGGTGTTGAGCTGGACTTGTTGCCGAATGTTGAGTGTCGAGACTGCCAGGTGGGTCAACGGCCTGCGTTCGCCTATCAATATTGGCGAAACTTTAGGGTCGATGATCCCGCCCCACTTCAGCCGAAAGAAACATTGGTGAAACTTCGTGCCAGGGGCTCTTCCAGAGCTTGACGTATCCAAGCATTAACGTCGGGTTTTATTGTGCGGAATTCCCGAAAGCTCTGTGGACGCAGTTTTGTGGTCATGTGTATTGTATATCACCATATCGTACTCGGAAAGGAGAGGCTTGGGAGCGGATGTTGTGGACCTCAGGCTTGTACGACAAACGTTAGTTGGAGTCTGCTGCATGGCAAAAAGCGGGGATACGAGGATCTTCCGCTCTTCGCCGACTATGGCGCGTTACAGCTTGAAGTATTGTTTTTCAACCATTTGGTGTCTTGCTGCAGCAGACCCTCGTCATTCGCCCTGGGCCTCTGTTGGCTTCGTGGTTGGGCGGCTTGCTCCAGCACTTGTATGTAGCCGAAAATGCAGGATAGTCAGCGACTCGTTACAGGCCGTGACCAATGTGGAGAATCGCTGCGCAGAACATGTGGCTGGCTGTGTGTTGTCAAGCAGGAGAGCTCGCTTTGAAGTGCCTTCGCTTCCAGTGTATACTCGGGGTTGTGGAGCGCCTAATATCAGGGGCTAGTGAGCAAATGGAATTAGCATGGATCCACACTGAATGTTTCGCAGCAGGGTCTTTCATGCGCAACGCCTCCCTGCCTCGAATACGTACAACGAGTTCTAAAAGTAGAATTTCGACGTTGAAGTATGATGAAGTGGATCACCATTTCTCTTGTTTCTTGACAAGCTCCGGTCCAAGAGTCGTGGATGCCTCAAGCATGCTGGGCGGCGGTTGCCAATATTAATGAATCTGGGTGCAGAAGCCACAAGGGGAAAAGTTGGCCGCTAACAGCCAGCCCGAGCCCAAGGCGTCTTCGGGTTTGCCATGCATCCGCCGTAGCACATCAGCCTTTTGCGACACCTTTCTGGCGTGTGCACCGATACGACTCACGAAAATTATGATGCTGCCGAGACATGAGTATTGGCATTGTACTGCAAGTACGTCAGGCTGTGAATCACTCGTTGTTTTGCCATCGCCATATTACCCCTCGGCAACATGTATCATGTTTCCCGCGAACGCATACTCCGAGCTCCTCTGGCAAGTTACTACAGAGGACGTCGTAAGTTTGATTCCCTTTTCCAGAAATGCTGTAACGATTCGGGGAGGTGATGCTGTTAGTTATTCTTCCATGGGTGTGATGCGACTCGGTTCCTGCATGACGATGGACCCGTACCGCTATCTACGCCGGCATTTCCAATAATACATCTCCCAAAGCGAAGCGAAGCCGGTGCTATGGGTCCACGGTGCCAAATTTAGACAAGAGTAGCTTACTTCTTTAGCCTCATCGGCGGCATACCGGACAGGGATGAGACACGCCATCCATGCCGGTCTGCCTTAATCCCACTCCCAAGTCAACTTTAGCACACGCCTTGCAACTCACGGGACGCTGATCTTATTCTTCATAAACAGCGGCTTTTTCCGCCCATAACGTTTCTTCACCTTCTTGTCGAAGCATACATTTCCGCCTTCCTTGCGGACCCTTTCGTTAACCAACAAACAAGGTCATTGAGTGTCTAGTCTCCTAGGCTATCACTATCCATTCGCTTCCTTTAGGATCATCGACTATCCACACCTGATAATTTTCTAATACGACCGAGCAAATTCGTTCGATATGCACTTTTCTACTGCTCTTGCCGCAGTTGCGGCTATTGCCCCGCTTGTCAGCGCCCATGGATCTGGTAACGGTCTCCCTACTATTGTTGGACTGAACCCCAAGGACCTCAAGGCTCGCGCTATTCTGTCCAACCTCGGTGCCCGTTTCGCCACGGTCAACGAATTCGCAAAGACCGATGTCAAGTCATTGAAGACTCGTCAGGATGATCGCCAATGTGGCCAGGGAGTTGGTTCCTGCGCTGCTGGCCAATGTTGCTCCCAAGCAGGATGTAAGTTGATATGAACAAATTCCTCACTTTTCGATCTGATGAATTGTAGACTGCGGCACTGAGGACGACTATTGCTACTCTCCCGGCTGCGACTATGCACACGGCCCTGGCTGCCCAGAGAATAAGACACCCGCTGGTGCGAACACCTCCACAATTGCTCGCAACAAGCTTGGCTCAGTCGAATATGGAGGTGATGGAATCTACAACTGTGTCACTCCCGGCACGGTGGCTTTGACTTACGACGATGGCCCACAAAAGGTTTTTACCGCCCATATTCTGGACTTGATGAAGCAGTACAACGCAAAGGCAACGTTCTTCATCACTGGTAACAACATCAACAAGGGTCAGATCGACATTACCCCCGAGTTTTCTGATGTTCTCAAGCGCATGGACCAGGAAGGTCACCAGCTCGCTTCTCACACCTGGACCCATTTGGACCTCAGTGCCATCTCTCAGGTCGACCGCAAGCAGCAAATGTGGAAAAATGAGATGGCTCTCCGCAACATTGTTGGAAAGATCCCCACCTACATGCGCCCACCTTACTCAAGTTGCACTGGCCAGTGCGAGACTGACATGGCTGATCTCGGTTACCACGTCATCTACTTCGACGTTGACACTGATGACTACAACCAGGACAGCCCTGACCAGATTCAGCGCTCTAAGGATTGGTTCCGCGGCAACATCACGAAGGACGGTGCGACTGCTAAGGGTGGTGCTAAGTGGCTTGACATCCAGCATGACATCCACGAACAGACCGCAAACAACTTGACCGAGTACATGCTCAAGACCATCACCGACTTGGGATACAAGGGTGTCACCGTTGGTGACTGTCTCGGCGACCCTGCTGCTAACTGGTACCGCACTGCTGGTGGTGCCGGAACTGTAAGTACATGATTTTCTTCAAAGGGCATGCCTCCTGCAGAGTCGTCCGCATCTGTTTCTCTCGTCATGTACCAGACATTATGGCTCTGCCATCTAACGTCCGTTGCAAAGGCCTCTAGACTCAGACTTTGAGTCGAATGGACCCTGATCAATGAAACCGCGAGGAGATCGACAGTAACCCACGGCACCATTTCGTCCCCGGATTGTGTACATCGGCTTCTCGGAGCCAAGACTGCGCCTGTTGAGGGCCAGTGATCCCTTCCTTACTCCTATCGCTCGCGTCGGATTATCGATATTATTATCTGCACTCGTCTAACACCATGTTCCTCAAGGCCCCGACTACAAGCAAGTCTTCCGCTGCCCCTGCTGCTACTGGTACCAAGAAGGTCTCCACCGATGCTACCTGCGGTGGAAACAAGCAATTGTAAGTTGTCACAAGTCCTATTCTCCACGTCTTCGCCCTAACATTCAAAAGTACGTGCGCTGGTAGCTCCTTCGGTAACTGCTGCTCTGCAGCAGGCTGGTGCGGTTCAACTACCGACTACTGCGGAACCGGATGCCAATCTGGCTTCGGTAACTGCGGTTCCAACGGCGCCGTTCCCTCAAAGGCTGCTACCTCCTCCAAGGCTGCTACCTCCTCCAAGGCTGCCACACCAACCACCCCAGCTCTCAAGGTCTCCACTGACGGCACATGCTCCGGTGCCAATGGCTTCACATGCCAGAAGTCAACCTTTGGGAACTGCTGCTCCCAGTACGGCTGGTGCGGAAAGACCACCGACCACTGCGGCACGGGATGTCAAAAGGGCTTCGGTACCTGCACTTAAGCGCTTCCTTGCCTGGACGCACATAATTTCTTGTATACCCTAAAAGCGCGGAAGTCTTTTTGCTGCCGTTTGTACAAACTTATCCTTGGGGAACATGCGTCGTTATAATGACATGAAGGGTTGAAAAGGCTAGCATCAAACATACTTACTCTTATCGAGGACAAAGTGGTCTTCATGCAGCTATTGTGTTCATGATTGTGTGTTGTAGAGTGGATGTTGTGGGCTGGCAACGAAGACATGAAACATACGACCGCAGTAGAAGTGTATTCGTAATTGATTTCTCTGTTAACAGCACAACTCCATGTCTCCGTGTTTCCACTTGTTGGTTTCGATCGATACCGACTATCGACCAGAGATTTCAATTCGAAGACCAGTCTGCCGTTCAAAGCGTGCAAGGTAGCCCTGACCGTAGTCAACACCGCTGCTCTTACAAGTATACAAACACGTCGTTCATCACCGAGAGTACCTCGGCAAGCTCTAGGCATCTCAATCCAAGCCAAGCCAAGCTAAAATCTGACCGGAAGAATTACATCGACTTTTGTAAGATGTGGCGATCTACTCTCAGCTTGACTCCACATTTGCCCCGAGATTCTCGATTGCCATGTTTGAGGTCAAGGGCCAAGATGTAATCAGGACCTTGCGGCTCTACTAATCTCCCAACATCTCTTGCAGAGGGTCATCGACACATCAAACCAGCATCAAGAAGTTATGATTGCACTTCGGTTTCAGCATATGAACCATAACACTTTATCTATCGATAGGTGCCTTATTCATGATGCGACAACGCCAAACCATGCAAATCCCCGCTAGAAGAAAGCACACCACCCGATATACATCGCCGCCAAATTGTACGGATCCTTCGCCGACGCAATGAGCGCATCCGTATACCCTTCAACACTCAGCGGCACAGACTCGCCCTTCAGATAGCCATTGACCTTTGTGCGCACTATATCCAGTACCTCTTGGGGCGTATCCGCCACGCCGGCAATCTTCTTCCTCTTCCTGTTGCCCAAGAAATCCGCAGTTGGATCGTGTACAAACGTCTCGAGGATAGTGATGAGCGTGTCTTCGTGTTGACGGAGCAGACTGTACGTGAGTTCTGCTGCTTTTCGGAACGGGCCTTCGACACCCTGTGGACCCATGGCGTCGACCATGTTGTGCGTGAGACGGAAAGGGACAAGTTCTGGCTTCTCAAATGTGAGGCCTTTGTCGAATAGGCAGTTGAAATCGACGTGGAAGGTGCCGCCGTTGCCTTGTTCGAGGAGGACGTTTTCACCGTGCCTGTCGCCAAGGCCGAGGACGTGGCCTACAATGCTCATGACGGCGCAAGAGCGCGTGTAGCGCAGACGTGCAGCGAACCACGCTTCTGGCTCTGGGAAGGTCTCGACAAACCATTCGTGCAAGACAGGCTGGAACTTGCCAAGTATCTTTTCGGTGAAGATGGGGACTTTGGAAGGAGTAGACGAAGCCTCGTTAAGGAGCGAACGTATCTCAGTATAGTCAATCGAAACATGGCGTTGCCTGTAGTTTTTGATGATAATGTCCCGCATGGGTTTCAGTCCCTCGACCCATTCGATGGTTCCGCATTCCTCGTTCAGGGGCGTCACGGCGTACGTCTTGATGTATAGACGGCGCTTGCTGGACTCTATGTCCTTTTGTAAGGCGCGATTGATCATTGCGTTGAACTCCATGAGGCGTTGATCTTTTCGTAGGTCGTCTTTCGGTTTGCAGAGGAGACCGTAAGACCGGCCATCTGAGCCGCGCACGTTGACCTTTCTGGGTCTTTGTAGTGATGAGAGCACCAAGACGTCATCCATGAAAGCATTGATAGTGATTGCATCGTGCGGAAATGGATTATGAGCTCGGATACTCTTGCTGTCGTTGGTTGCAGGCAGGTTTGGGAGCAAGTTCGCTTCGATCGGAACGACCAATTGGCTAGGAGCCAGCTTATGACTGAAGCCAAGGTCTCTTGATAGACTCACATGGGCAGCTCGTTGATCTACAGGTGCATCGCAAGCAGCCAATAGCGCGTCAGTAAGGCGCTGACCTTGGATGATCAGATTCTTCAGGTCAACAGAGGCACCCTTGCGCTTTGATGCATCGCGCAGCTTTTGAAGCACTGTAGTACCGCGGCCGCGACGATCGTCTTGTGTCGAGTGGAGCACAGCTAACAGGCTCCATAATGCCTGCTGTGGGTATGAAGAAGCAACCCGAAGGATAATTGTCTGCAGTGCCTCCCAGACATTCTTGTTGGGATGGCTTATGCGAGTGATGATCTGCGGGAAGGCCGTGTACCACGCAAAGGCCGGCATGCGCTGCCCAGCATAGCGCTTCAAGTATTCGTTGAGGTGTTTCAAATATCCAGCTCGGTGATCGTGGAACTCCTTGTCACGCGTCGTTCTTGGCGCAGTATTCATGACTTCCATGCCCATGTCCAGCCAAAGAGTGAGGATTTTGGGCAGAGTTTGGTAGTAGTACTTGGTACCGTAGACGGTTGATCGAATGAAGTTCTCAATGACGAGCTTGAGGAGGCTGCCTGACAAATACTCGGAGCTCTGTTTGGTGAGGGGTTGCCGCTTTTCTGACTCAAATAGCTTGAGATAGAACCGTCCGAGGTAGTAATGGCATTTGTCCCATCTGGGATATGCCATGACTGCCGCCGCATATTCCTCCTTCAGAGCTATCGACTTTGTCTGTCCTGCTCGATCCAACCATTTTGCCAGGAGTAGCTGGGCGTTTGCTTTGATCTTGCTGCCATGTTCTTCGGGTAGACCTGCTGTGGTGACGGATATGTTGATCGGCACAACATCGTCGGGTTGCTCGAATGCATTGCTTGCAATTGCGCCACGCAGGTTTTGAATCGCCTTTCGATGGTGGCCCTCCTTCCACAGCAGTTTAGAGTATTCAATTTTCGATGCAGTGTCTCCTAGCTTCTCCGCGTGCATCACGGAATTGAAAGCAGTGGTCATAAAGTTTCCCTTGCGCGCAAGTCTCCCGGTTGTCAGCCAAGCGGCGGCTATATCCAGGTTTGTGAAGTCAATACTATGACATATTAGAATAAGCGCTTCAAGACAACCCAATAAGACTTACCGTGACAAGGACATGGCAGCCCTACGCACCCCTAGAAGATACTGTTTGTCCGAAGTGTAAGCGCCGATGATGTCTAATCGCCGGTCCAGATTATCAATAATGACTTCGCGATTCGGTGGCATGGTCGAGGTCATGCCGCTCACGGCTTCCAACTCGTATAAAGCATGCAGTTTGACCAGATGGTCATGGCACGCCTGTATCGAAGAGGTCGTCGACGGAGAGAGTCCTGCAGCGAGCGCATCTCTCAGTGTTGTAATGATTGCCTGGAAAGCTGCACTATCTTTGCGGCGTAAAGCGAGCAACGCACGCCCAACACCGACATTGAAATCGAAGATGGATATCTTCTCTGGTACTGGTGAAGAGCCCAGAATACGCTCCAGCTGTGGCCACTTACCGGCTGACCATGCTGCTTCCGCTGCAAAAGGCAGTGTGCTGCTTGACAAGGAGTTGGAGGCATGGAAGCCATCCACATAGTTGAGTATCGAGTCTGCCGTAGACGTTAGCGTGGTACAAGTCGGCCTCATCATGTTTATTACCATATTGACCAGACTCCTTGAGACAGTTCAACAGATTGATTTGGGTCTCTGTGTCATTTGGCTTCTCAGCCAAAGCAATCTCATACCAGCTTTGAGCTGCTGTTAACCGTCCCGCTTTGCGATCCTCAATGATCTGCTGTTCCGGATTGAGTATTCTCAAGTGAGCTGATATGCCCTCGATGCTGTCGGGCTCATCAATCTGAGCATAGATCATCTGCAAATGTTGCAGCATCTCATCCTTTTTGGCGAACCACTGTTTGGCGTTGCCCTTGACCTGTTGTTGCTGGCGAATGTACTGTTCCCAGTGGAAGAGAGCGCGGGCATAGGATCCACATTCGACGGCCCGTCTTGAGATGATCTCTGCTGGGATAAGTTGCAGGACACCTTCGACGCGACTGATTTGCTTAATAGCATTCATCTCATCTTCTTCGGACACGCCGCGACCTGTTTTACCAGCCATTGCTCGTGCTTCGTTCGCAGCTTTTCTTCTTTCTTGAAGCCACATGGAGAGATAATCGAGTGTTTGGAAAACGTTCTATATCTTATCAGCTCTTGTAGTCATAGCGACGGATTTCAAGCTCATACCTCGCTACACTGCTTGATCAGTGTGGCATCGGCCTGCTCTGGAGAATGTATCTCTGTTTCGAGCACCGTAAGCAGCTCCCTCCCGACGCTCTCCATGTTCTTCTCGTCATCAGATACAATAACGTTCAAGGCTGCGAAAGGCAATATGAAGGTAGCGATTGATAGATCGTAGCCTCTGATGACACGGGCCAAAACTGGAAAGACCATCTCGACATTGACACCCTGACCTTTCTGTAGCAAATCGTACACAAAAGTTTGCAACCAGGTCCCATGACTAGTGCTGTTGCTGAAGATTGGGTACTGCGGACCCTCGTACCGGAGACCCGGATTAAGATTAACAGAATACCTGGAAGTGAGAAATGGCGTGAGTACATTCCGAACTGCCTCAGGGATTTCGTTCCAGCGTTGTGCCTCGGTGCTGTTCTGCGATGAGCGCGGCTGCGTTTGCTTCAAGGCACTGAATCCGCAGTGCCTAAGCATCTCTTGCATGACGTACGCTATCCACCCTTGTGCTTTCGCATTGGTCGTGGACAGAAACACCTTCACAAGAACTTGCTCAAGCAGGAGCGCCACAAAATCAATGTCTTCGTCTCTTTTCGAAAAGTTTGAGAGCATGAGGACGCGCTTCTTTTCGCGTACGCTCTCGACCCGGTAGGGATCAAGGCCGCCGATGATGCCCAGACATTGTGCACACATAGTGGCAATGTCCTGATGATCCTCGGTAAATCGTATGCTTGCATCTAGCAGAGAGCGGGTAAGGGCTTCGAGGACTGGTAGCGGCTTTTGACTGATAAGTGACTGGTGAAGATCCTTCTGGTTGGCATCCAAGTACGGGACGAGCTCCTTGAGCGCCTGACGCACAACTACCGCATTCTGGTCTTTACAGCGGTTGCCAAAGGATTGGAAGATCTTGATGGGATCTACCATTGCCTTCAGCCGAACCAGCTCTCCTTCCGTCTTCGAGAGCATTGCTATGTCCGAGAGCGAGGGCAGATACTCAATTCTCGCCCGTAGCTGAGTGTCGTATTTCTGCGTGAGACTAATAATCGTCTTGCTGGCTTGAAGTTGAGTTTCCTCGGAGAACAACGACCAATGTTGTACAATAAGGGCAAGAGTTTGGTCGATCACAACCATGATTTCACCAGCATCAAGGACGTTGAGGAATGCAACCCAGATTGAGAAGGTTTCATCGCAGAGGTCTGGGTCAGCCATTGCAGACTGCAGACAAGCACGGAACTTTCGAAATCAGCAAGAAATTTACGATCGATGTAGGCCACTTACCTGGGGTAGAGCACCATTCACGTTATAGCGTGCAAGGCTGATGAGTTCACCAATAGCTGCAATACTCCGCTTTCGCTCCGGCAGCGGTTGCGTAATGGCTTTGGCTTGCGCCAAAGGGCTCTCGATAACATCTGTGAAATGAGCGATGATGCCTAGAATGTGCGTTTCGAAAAACACATCAAGGCTTTTGGATCTTGATGTTGACTTGCGCTGCCCTGGCTTCGTCTCGGCCAGCATAGCAAGAGTCCCAAATCCACGTTGGTACTGAGAAGTCAGCCAGTGGAACTATAAGAGCTACAAGCAGACGTACCAGCTTCTTCTTCGATTCATCTTGGTCAGCGGCTAGTAAGAGGATCTCGATTGCGATGCCTGTGATGTCAGCCGCTATCAAGGCTTCCAGCCTGTTGTTGGCTCCTTCTCGTATGGCTGGTTCGATAGCCGCCAGAGTGTCCATAGTGTTGCTCTCAACATCTGTGACAGGTTGGCATAACAACAAAGCAAGTATCCTGGCTAGGTTTCTCTTGGGTTGAGTAAGGACTTCTCCAACAGATGCTCGTCGCGCCTGTGCAATCTTTTCAATGATGTCTCTCCTCTTCGTGAGCACCAGATGAGGCAGCGTATCGGCTTGAGTCAATACCAGCAATTGACGAACACTTTGCTCGGTCAAGTCTGCAAGTAATTGGGCCTTCTGAGGCTTGTTGATGATATCTTTGATCACGGAAAATGCAATGACTCTCCAATATGGCTGCAAGAGCTGCGTAGTGTTTGTATCGAGATCGGCGGCGATCGCGTCAAGCTGCTCTTATCAGTATTGAGTCGTACTCAGTTTCAATGTTTGCAACTCACCTCAGTATATGCGAGTCCACAGACCAAGGCATTGTGGTGCCCAAGATATTCTATGAGATGATGTAGGATAATAGGCAGCTCAAGTTCGCCGCAAGATCTTGGTCATTATTAGCATACGTGTTGCATGATTTACTGAACAACGGACCGTGCAACCAGGCCATAAGACACGATGAGGGTCTCTTGGTCGGAGACAACGTCTCTTCTCGCAAGTGCGCCGAGGAACTCTATAGTTGACCGTCTGTTTTTCTGCCTCGTACTTCTTGAGATGTCGTTCCTTAAGAAAGACGTCAACGAGCGACTGTCAATAAATTAATTTGTGCTCATCTCAAAATAAAGGTTATTCTAACTTACGTTGCAGCAAGTTTGAGCTCTCTCAAGGATCTGCTCATTGATCCCAACAACCATTGTCCCAGCTCGCAAGTCTCCAGGTTGAGGTAGTCAACATCCGAAATGTGATTGTATACTCTGCCGATAGCCACGGCCATCAGAACTCGAGCTTTAGGAGAGCTCTGGAACTTTGACTCTTTCGTGATGACGAGCATGGCGGCAATAGCATCCTTCCAAACCTCGCCATCACCCTTCTCATTCCAGTATAGCCTCAGATGCTTTTCAAATGTAGATGGCGTATCACACAAGGTACATGTGGGTGTCTTCGATTCTCCGAAAGCTAGGTCGCAAGCCTCCAAAGACTGTGATCCTGCACACGCAATCTTCACAAAGGCTGAAAGAAGTTCACGTTGATCTTCCTCACTCTGCTCGGGCTCTTCAGGCATAGATGAGTAAGTTTCCCTGGCTGATTAGCGACGTTCATGTGATTTGGGCGCCTTAAACTTACTGCACGATGTTATGGAGGTTACTTAGGTTTAACACAGGCGATTCTTGCGAGCTGCCATTCAATACAATCATCAGATGCTTGTAAGTCGAATCGTTGATGTCTTCCGAAGAGTGAGGCAGAGTTTTACGTCGCTTGGTTGGTCTGTCGTCCTCATCACCAATGTTGAGTGAACGAAAAATCTTCAAAATTTCTGTAGCCTCTTCAAGAACCAGCGGGCTTTGAAAGGTTTCAAGAGGATTCGTGCAAATCCCTTTCCGAAGATCTGCGACCTCTACAGGCCAAGGGTCCGGTGACGTCCATAAGCAAAGTGCCGACTGGGTAACATTAGCTTTGTCAATTATGATGATGAAGTGCGACACCTACTTGTAAGTCTCTCTGTAGGCTAGAGAAATGTTCGACATTGTGACAAAGCTGCGCTATGCTTGTCTCGAGATCATCAATGATGACGGTTGAAGGATTGACGCGGCGGCGGCTAGACGCAATTGCGGGCGTTGAGAGATCAGAAACGACGGTCCGTAAGCGAACGAGCAATAGAGCGAGTTGCAATTGATTTGAAGCAGACAAGTTGGGCTTCTCTAGCAGGCTAGCTAGACCACGAATGAGACTCTGCGCACTTTTGGCTGATCTAGAAACGCGACCCTCTGAGTCTTTCGTCGGACCTATTACCAATTGTAGGACCTCAATATATAAGCCAATCGTCTCGTCTTGAAGCAACCCTTTATCTGAACCAGTAGTCCATCGCCTAAAGTGTTGCCAAAGTATAAGGCAGGTATCCAGGACCCAGGGCTGATGGTTTTCGGAAGCAGAGATGCCCGTACGTTGCCGCTTTTGGTGGTTGTTCCCATTGATCAACGACAAGAGAAGGCTGAATCCGATGTAAATTGCTGCAATTTGTGATGAGACTGTTCTTTGCAACTCGTGAGGGATCGCAACGAATTGCTGACTCCCGGGCCAAAAGGCTCCAATACAACTCGGTGATGGAATCGTGACCCGGAAAGACTGTATCAATGGTGTTGATGGATCTCTGACAGCTTCAAGCTCGGCTACGATTACTGGAAATTGCTTAGTGTTGTCAAGAGAGGTTGTTTAACCGCACATACATTGAATGGAAGATCTGTACAGAGCTGCCACGCTATTTGCATGCTGCCAAAACGACGGGTTCTGTAACAAGACTTTGAGAGAAAGCCCGAGAAGGTCTCGAGCATGCTGATGTAGCGGTTGCATCGTCACGTGTGACAGCAAGCCCATCAATTTGGGAAAGAGCCATATGAACAGCGGCGGCCGTGGGCTCCCTTCTTCTTCGGCATCTTTGATGCTAAGCAATAGATGTGGCTTCTCTCGGATGATGAGCTGCAGCGCGAATACGCTGTCAATGCCTTTTTCCTTCTGCTGGTCTTGGGCGAATGGGTCATCCTTGAAGAGGCCCTCTAGACCGGCTTCAGCGATGACGCAAATCAGTGCAACGAGTTGGGGATCAGGTTCGTCGGTGCTTGGGTGCTGTAAGAACTCCTTGACAAGCTCTCCAAATGAAACTTTGGTTGCAGCATCATGGCGAGCGTGCAGATTCGAAGCATTTTGGACGATCTGGGCCGCGATGGTAGACGGCGGTGGCAGGTTCGCATTCCCGTTCGATGTGGCCAATCCATTGGTTGTTGGCGGCGGTGCCATCCGCTGGGTTGAATTTCCGCCTTTACGAACCATTTCGTGTTACCGTATGGTCATGGTGAGAAGGGAATGAGATGGAAGATCAGCCTCGCAGTAAGGTCGAGGCTAGGACTCTTCCAGGGAATCGAGTATGGGGTGTAGTGAAAGAGCTTAAGCGTTCGGCTATGTTGAGTACAGCACGACCACAAACGAGATGATGGCGGGGCCCTGCTGAAGGCTTGTAAATGCGATGTCTAAAGGTTCGGCACGGAAATTGCAATTGTATGATCGATGTGCACCTTCTTGATCCTTTCTTTGAGATTGTCGGCGTTCGCTACCCCGGACTACAAGAGGCTCGGACGGAAGCGACGTGACACGCGTCGACGACGAAATCACCCATCGCGCGATCCCGTGACACTGCCAAGCCAACCTTAGCTTCTCCCGTATGTGCCCGCAATTGAAGGCGAGCAGCTACATATCGAGCCACCATTTGTATTCAGCGAAGCGCATGCACAAATCTCACTGAATCACGACTCATACACCACCGCGACAATGCCCGGCCCCTTCTCCTCTCGCTCCTTTGCCGCCACACTCCCCAACTCGATCGCCGCCCGCTACCGCAAGCAACTGCAAAAGCACCCATTCCTACTCTTCGGGCTGCCTTTTATGGCCACAATCGTTGCTGGCTCATTTTTGCTCACGCCCGCCACAGCATTACGTTACGAGCGATACGACAGGAAGAATCAGCAGATTACACAGGAAGAGGCTATGGGTTTAAGACAGGAGCGAAGGAAGGTGAATATGAAGGACGAGTATTATGTGAGTGCAATACGCATTGGCTGTATGCTGTGGATACGGCGGCTGACTTCTACACAGAGGCTACAGGCGAAAGACCTCGAAGACTGGGAGCAGAGGCGTGTCAAGCGACTACCTGGCGAGCCAGATGGAACACTTGTTTGAGAGCGAGGTGGATGTATAACACAAAGCATTGGGCTATTTTTTTTGGCGTTAGGCATGACAATACAAGAGCAAGAATGGTGTCGCTGTGGTGATATTCATGAACAAATATTCTTCTATCTACATGTACGCTTCGCAGTGAAGCTAAATTAGGGCAGCAATCTCTTGACTAGCCGTTGTACCGTGGGCATTCATAAATGCCAACATATCCGTCGCATACATCATAATGTTCGTTCCCTCGAGGACCATCACGGCTCTCGCCCTCCTCCCAACAGACAAATGGTCCAAAACTCCTTGGTCGAAAGATGCATACCTTAACGAGTCTATGCCGAGGCAGGATTGGCTCCTGCAAATGCTCAGAATGCAGCGAAAGAGAAGAAAGTCGTGGTATGCGTCTGGTTCCGACAGAAAGACATCTACTGTTTGATCTCGTACGAGCGGCGGAACATGTCGTCAATGTGGGTGAGGTAATAGGTACCAGGGAAGAGACCATCGGTCTTGCCGGTGGGGGTATAGCTCTTCTTGAGATGGGCCTGCTCACGGAGGTTGCACATCTAAAAGAGAGTTAGTCATGTGTATAGACAACAATACTAACGCCGTGCCAAAGGATGCTTACCTCGTCATACACCTCAGGGGCGACCACGCGCCTGGACTCCAGACGGTTAGGGATATCAAGCTGCTTGGCCATGTTTTCGACGCTGCCGTTCACCTTGAATGAGAACATGGAGGAGGCCAGACCACTTCCATAGCTGAAAAGACCGATGCGCTTGCCCTGCAAGCTCTGGTTGTCAACGTTGGCGAGAATGCTGGCCAAGCTACCGTAGACACTGCCGCAGTACATGTTGCCGCACTGTGTCGGGACGTTGATGCTGGGCTGGACGCGGGCATTGAAGCGCTTCTTGGCAAGTGCCATGAAGGTCTTCTCAACGGTCTTGTCCGTGACGGATGTGGCGTAGTCCATATCCCTCAATTCGGCGGGAACCTCGGCGAAAATGGGGTTGGATGGGTTGGTGAGGTAGTCGTTGTATAGCAGGCGAGCGTATGACTTTGACACAAGCTTGCAAGTAGGGGCGTGGAAAGCCATGTAGTCGAAACGGTCGAGAGGAGTCTCGCGGGCCTCCTCGTGGCCATTGGCACCGTTGCCATTTTGCTGCGACTTGAGAGTCTGCTCGCGCGCGTTGTAGGCCTTGTAGCAGGCATCGACCGCCTCGGTGTAGCAGCGAATGGAGAAGTGGCCGTCTACGATGGGGTACTCGCTCGTGAGATCGGGCTTGTAAAAGTCGTAGGCGTGCTTGATGTACGAGCCGCGCTGGCCGGCCTCGATGGCAAGAGGGGCGTCAGGACCAATGAGCATGGCAACGCAGCCAGCACCACCAGTCGGGCGGGCATTGCCCTTCTTGTAAAGAGCAATGTCACCGGTGACAACGACCGCATCACGGCCGTCCCACGCGGAGGACTCGATCCAGTTGACGCTGTTGAACAGAGCGTTTGTGCCGCCGTAGCAGGCGTTGACGGTGTCGACGCCCTCGACGTTGAAGTTGCCAGACTCCTCAAACAGTTGCATAAGCACCGACTTGACGGATTTGGACTTGTCGAGAAGCGTCTCGGTACCGACTTCAAGGCGGCCAATCGACTTTGGGTCTATGCTGTACTTCTTGAAAAGCGAAGAGAGAGCAGTCAGGGAGAGCGAGTAGATGTCTGTGTAGCAAAAAGAAGTCAGAGGGCTGTCCTCTCATGCGCCGCGGGGTACTCTGGTGGGAACTCACCCTCACGGTCGTCGCAGAAGGACATCTTGGTCTGGCCGAGGCCAATGGTGTATTTGCCTTGGGAGACGCCATCGAACTTCTCAAGCTCGGTTTGGTCGACGCACTGCACACATTGTCAGGAGGCGTGGTCAACAAGGCGGCCGGCAGCTCGAGGCGCTGCTAACGGCTGCTGTAGTGTTCACTTGCCTGGCTGGGAATGTAAAGCTCAATGGCTTTGATACCAATGTTGGTGGGACGAGAAGCCATGACTGCAGATTTGGGTGGTGTGTAGGGGCAAGAGTGTTGGCAAGGAGGGGCGGCTCGTTTAAGTAGTCTTACTCGAGACGACAAAAGTCAGAAAAGTGCGGTCAAGTAGCGGCGATCTGGTTTCCACTGGTTTCATGGGTGAGAGCTTTTAACTGGATTTGTGCAGGGCTTTTGATTCTCAACAACACCGGTTCCCGCGCGCTTGGACAACGCTGGGTATTTTCGCGTCCACGGGTCAGGGTGTCAATGCCGAACAGCGGGGCACATGATCAATCGCCGAAAAGCGCATTCCAAGGTTCTGAGGTTGCTATTGTTCAAGCAGTTCCTTCAGACTTGCACACAAACGTATAACAAATAGCACAATCTTTCAGTGCTTCATTCTCGTTTCACCGCAATCGGCGCAGCGTGGCGCCGCACTTCGCGAGTGGAATAATCCGATTGCTCGAGCCCGTTTGTCTTGGCATGCAGGGTTGCAGCAGGCTATTACTTGTTGTAGCCTAGATCCAGGGACGGAGTGAAAGGTCCCACCATTCCTCGATAGGACGTCAAGATTGCACGTTACCAGAAAACACAGCCTTCGCGCGTGAGTGGCGACACGTAGCTGATGCACCCACCGCAGCTGGAATCGTACGACTATGGATGCCACCAATGGATTCACTTTCTGTCCTACTATCAGCAGCACACGCTCCCTCGCTGACAAACTATTGCGATGCATTGCGTGCTGTAATACACGAAGAGCAACGACGCATCCGCTGAGTGGCTGTTCGACCCTGCATGTACTGCAAGACTCTACTTAGGAGAACAGCGATGAGTATCTCTCTGCGCAATGCACACCATGTATACCTTCGGAGAAGCTGGCGCTACTATATCTGATCGCTCTCCCCTTTGTCATTACTGCCTACGGCTGCGTGTACACAAATCTGTCGAGAAAATTGCCCACACATCTGTTGTGTTGCCTCTGTTTTGGCATTCATTATGCGGACGTCTGCACCTAGTAGCGCCTCTGCACTTAAGAACAAGTCAGCAGTGCATTGCTTCGCGCGATAGCAAAACCATCTGTGTCCAGTCGCAGTCACCTACACTCTCAGGCTGACGGGCCCAGTAAGCATAAGCTTATCTGGGCCGCATAGAACTACTGCTTACATAGAGATTGCTTAAGTCAAAAGCGACAGGCACGCGAGCTGCGAGGGATACCTGAATACTCAAAGTGTACGACGGGTAGACTATTAGGTGCGGCACCTGCACTACTTGTACTTGTACTAGGAGAGAGCATCATGATGCGTAGTCATCCTAAATAAATGCATGGCAGGCCCACAATCTGGCCGATATCTTCGTCAAGCGCCTATATGCGGACTATGAAGACATGGTTGCTGTTGCAAATTTTAGAAAGTGGGAACACTTTCAATTCGATCTAAACACAGGGCTTCTTGGAAGTAGTGGGCCTCTCCCAGCGACAATACGCAAAGATGCGATTGCTTGAACAGCAGATAAGAGTCCATCACCTGGGCATGTTTTTCTTGAGTGGATGATCACGACTGGTAACACGCACACTCTATGTAAAGTGAGTAGGTTGGAGACGGATTTGTGTCCGCAACCGGAGGGTGCAGCGCGCAATCTATTTCGAGGACGCAAGGGAGTGTTCGCATAGACCAGAGCGCTTGTGGTCAGTCGATGGCGATGCTTCGAAGTCTGATGTGTAACATCTTCAGCGTATATTCGCAGGTGTATACTTGGCGATGCGAAGCATGCTACCTTGGCAATCATTACTCCGCGCACATACGAGCTGGAGGTTGGTGATAGTGGTTGCATATTAAGAAGAGGGGTGATTGGCCGTGGCGGATGAATTGTGTTCGGGAGACAACAAAGGGCGCTACCGCAGACAATATCGTGCGCAAATAAAGGCACAAGTGGGCATTGCTCGCAGACTGCCGAAAGTGCGGGTTGTGCAACAAGATCAATGGACGGTGCATGTCGGGCGGATGAAACGTGAAGTCATGCGGGGCTAAACTGTAATGGGATCTGCCGGGGTTCCGTGCGAGGGCTGGCGATGCAGGTTTGACCCTACCACACCAAACCGCCAGACCACTCATTCACGCCTCACCACCACAGCACACTCGCTTCGACACCCGCCGCTTTCGCGACCTCAATCGCGTCCACACCAGCCACAATTTTCTCCGACGCATCCCCATCGCCATCAGCAGGAGGCCAGCAGGGAGGGAAGAGCCAGTAGGGCTCTCAGGGAGCGTCTGGCGTCATGGAGCGACGTAACAGCAACAGCAACAACGACGAGCCCGCGCGGCAGCCCGGCAATCCCCATGTTTTCGACGACGACTACGAGATCGAGCCAGATGAGGACGACTTTATGCCCTCCGTCTCGGATGGCTTCCGGCCGGCCAACGCGAGCGGAGGGCCTGGCGACAGACAGAACCACGACCGGACCGACGCAATAACACGACACACATCGACTTCGAAACCACCCCAAAACGACCTGCGGAGGGCAGCGACGCGAAATAGCACGGCAAAGGTGCGGGACTCGATGCCACCTGAAAGCCGCCCACATGGCACGCACGACCACAGGCCCAGCTCTCCGTCCCCCTTGGCGCATCGCGCATCCGTCAGTAGTACAGGATCATTCGCGACCATGTCAAACGGCGACAACCCCTTCGAGACGGGTCCCAGCCATCCCTATGCCATGTACCCGCAATACACGATGGGACGCACAGCCAGTGTGGCGACCGCTTCCACGGAACGGCAACCACATCGGTCCATGTCACTCCAGCGCCCGACCCATCCGTACGCCATGTACTCGCAGAGTGGCATCGACGAGGACATGGACGAGCCACTGCCCGCGGAGCCTGCACATCCAACCCTACCTCCCATTCAGACTGCCATCCCCCTCGGCTTTCCCGGTCACGGGAACGGATACCACAGGGTGCTAGGGCCTGACGGAGAGGAGCAGGACATCATTGGACCAGATGGGCACACTGAACAGCTGCCGCCATACTCTAGATTTCCAGAGGAAGGACCGACCAAGGCATCCCTTGCAGCTGAGGCCAGCGCGTCGCGCATCATTCCTGCGCCAACTCCTGTCGATCCAGAAGATCCCTTTATGACACCAGCTTCACCCGTATCACCTCTCAGTGCCACCTTTACTGCACCCGCACTACCCTCTGCGCCCTTATTGCCTTCAGTCACACCCGCTCGTCTTCCACCGCAAAGACCAGAAACACAAACTGGCAGTGCAGCAACAGTCACATCCACCTATATCAGCCAAAACCAAGTTCCTGCAGAGCCTACCGAGTCTTCTTCTGCGTCATTATTAACGACGGAACAAGGCTTCTCTGAGAAAGCAGAGCCTACCGAGGGCAAGGTCCCATGGCACAAGAGGAAAATACGCGGCAGGATACCCTTAGGCGTCTTGGTGGTCGCTCTGGGCATGTTCCTGATCTTCGCGATCGCTTTGGGGGCTGCCGTTGGCACTGTCGTCACCAAGAAGCAGAACAACAAAGACGAGAACGAATCTGGGAAACCCAAAGAACCGTAAGTACACATTGTTACCATGTACCATTAACCTAATTCTAACCAATTGCAGGCTGCCTCAGGTATCTGGTTCACACGGCTCTCTCTTCGACGCGACTCCCATCCCCACTCCGTCAGGACTTGGCTCGCTCCCTACTGGCGGATTCTCGCTACCTCTGGGCATACCTCAGGAAAGCAATCCAGGCTGCCTGACCCAGGCGAATCAGTATTCTGCATGGTCGTGCAAGCTTACCTTCGCCCCGCTCCTCATCACAGTCAACAATACAATGACCGATGACGGTCCTGTGCAGCTGGCATCAATGAGAAGTGGCAGTCAGGTTCCTGATGGCGCTATACTCTATGGCCTCCAGACTCCAGACCTCTCTTCGCAAGCCTTGCAACTGGTTCTCGATTTGGATTACAAGGCCTATGGTCCAGCTTACCACTTCCAGTCTCGTTATGACAAGCTCGTCATTCTCAGGCCTGAAGAACTCAACACTTTCTCGGGCGTGTTGAAGCGCCAAGATCCGACTCTTCGCCAGAGATTTCAAGTCAAGCCCGGAGACCTTCCCTGGTATTGCTACTGGAATCAGACCTTTATTGAAGGCTACATCTATGCAGAGGATAACTCCACGGCAGCCTCATTCACCTTTCCTACTGCTGCACCAAGTGGTTCACCATCCATCTCGTACGACATGGCTGGCTTCTTAGCTACTGCAACCACAGGAGCTACACCATCAGTAGTAACTGTTACTGCCAGCGCAAGTAGCACTACGGTAATGCCAACTCCAAACGCACGCCGGGACACCCAGTCCGACGCTGCTGCCCCGCCACGCATGCCGCCATATCCTCGCATTGTCAAGATTGAAGAACGCCGTCTGCCGAACTCGCCTCAGCCATACTGTCAGCAAATGCTTCTCCTCGACGACGGAAAGATTGCCCCAGCTACATACGGCAGCAACGGCTTTCCCAAGAAGATTTTGTTACAAGAGAGTGATCCGAGCTATGAAGACTACTATGCAGCTCGAGCCAACGATGGCAGCAACTCAAAGCGTCAGGATCTGCAACGGAGATTAGATCCGAGTGATTCATGCCATTGTCAGTGGATGTTCAAGTAAATTCTTTTCAGTGAGCGGCAGCGCATTTATTCCAGCATTTCGATGACACGACTGGTCGATTTCCACCTTTTACATTTGTCGCAGGATCCAGCATTTACCTGTACGGCGCAACCGGCGTTTTCCTTTCCTCATCTTGAATAACGAATGATCGTTTTCCAGCATTAACATTTTCCTCTGGTCATAGCATGCCATTACCTGGCTCTCGTTCTTGTATTTTCCTTGCTTGTTTGGGACGATTGAGTATACTCTACGGAGATACCTGGGCGCATTCGAACGCCACGATAGCTTGATATCTTCTATATATTGCCGGGAAGGGGATTTGTACCTAGCAAGGATCGAAGTTATGCGAGTCGCTAATGTGCGATGGAGTGGATATGAGAGATTAGATGGAGGATATACTAGGTAGACGGAAACGCATAAGTATTGCATAGTGTCAATTCACACTTTCGAGTATGTCCAGTTCTCAGTACTGTTGATCATGTGGTAATACGCACCGCCAGGCTGACGAAGGTTCGTTTTATTGATATGGTACCGACGGGCAGTCAGCGATTAGGTTCTTGGAGTGTACACTCCAAGATTGATACAAATGCCGAGTATAACGCGATTGCAAGAAGTACCGATAATACACAGAACTTACGCACACCCCTGTGAAGCAACCCACACGGAAGCGGGAACTGAGGCTTCCGTTCCGCATTGTCCGCTCTGCACCTTTTCTGTACATTCACAAGAACTTACATTGTAGAGACCATATTTAAGGAGTTCCATTTGACATTCCCAAAGTCCTAGAATATTTACGCATCTCTCTTTTTTGACCATGTTGTTAGGCCTGTCACAGTTATATATCTCTGTCCTTGTGGGCGCGTTGAAGATACCTTCATTCGCACCAGCAGACTTTCCACTCAGTACGAAAGAGAACGATGGGGTATGTTAGATCGATAACAGGCATCATAGTGTACTCCTAATGCTTGTTCTTCAGACAAATTTTGGGCGATACGATGTACGCCAGACTATGGCGATTGTTCAGGACGCGAACCAATCTGGATTGAACAGGTAAGAGATCCAGTCTCATTTCCACAGCTCGAAACATTTGACTGAAGCCTACCAGCTGGTATTACATAGGTTGGGTGACCACAGTCGATGGTGGGAAGTACCACCTCACGGTAAACACTGTCATCAGCAGTGCTGGTTAAGAGGGACACAAGGTCAATGGCATGTTCGGCGTCGAAGATCTGTCAGACTTTTCCGTCACCGGTGGAGTGATCTCGGAAGCAGGCTCAGCAAGCACTGAATACTTCAACGTTGTGGCGCACTCGCAGAATCTGACCAGTCCTCAAGGCTCGGATAACTACATGGATGTTTACTACTCGGCAAATTACGCAGACATTGCAGCCAATTTGCACTTCCAGCCCACGGGTCCAAACGTCTATCTCGGAGGCAGTGGCTATGTCACGCTCAAGCCTCTTAACCCATCCGACTATAACATCGACCCACCTGGATACACTTGGTACTGGGCAAGTGAATTCCTCCGCGCACCCTTCTCGGCGATCTAACTCCACTCGTAGGGAAATCCAAACTTGAGGATAAGCGGCAATATCACCGTCAAGGGCAAAGAGCTGCAGATTGATCCGAAGCAGTCATTCGGCTTCCTGGAGCGTCAGTGGGGACAGATGGAGCTACGCAATTGGTATCTTTACTGGCTGTACTTGTCCAACGGCATCTTCTTGCACGCTTGGATCAACGAACCAACCCTCGGGGGCATCGATCCAAACGAGATCGCCGTCGTCACCATCTGGCATCCAAATGGCGCTCATGAGGTGCTCCCAGTAGACACCACTTCCAGAGCCTGGGACCCGGAGAGGAACGAGAGAACGGGCAAACTCTACTTCAACGAGTTCGAGCTCAATCTCTCGACGAGGAATGCGTCTTTGAGAGTCACGAAATTTGCGAGAGATGCGCTGCTTCATCCAATTGCTGATTATCCAGGGATGCTGAATGTCTCGGAAGCATACGCTCAGGGTCAGGGGACATGGGAAGGAGAACCGGTGGAGATTTTCGGTCACGTGGAGCAGACATCTACTCTGGTGTAGAATTTGTGTCGCAGATACATGGCCTGTACAGCGTCTCATGTGTTGAACAAATGGATCGCCGAAATTAATGACACATGCTCAGAATGATCGAAAATACACTTCAAGCTCAAAGCTCATGTCAGACTTCTACCAGCTCATCTTCTGCCCATTGTAATATAGAAATCTCCCAGAGCTTTCCATATCCATTCCTTCCATAATCTTTACCATTCCCTGTACCGACTCAACGAGATCGACATCTCCCTTGCTGCCGGAGAGATCCGTCGGCACGCGACCAGGATGCACCGCGACAATAGCAATGTTCGTTTTATTAGCCTCGAAATCGGCTGCCAGACTGGCTGTCTGCATGTTGAGCGACGCTTTGGCCATTCGATAGCTCAGTCGACCTCCGTCCGTGTCTGTAGACTGTTAGGTGAGAACGATATATATGTTAATGGACGTACCCTTGATGGAAGCGAGGTCTGAGGAGACATTGATGATCTTCCCCAGAGAGCCTACGGAGAGGAGCGGAGTGAAGTGCTTGGTCGCAAGGAAAGGTCCCTGACGATACTGTGAGAGGAGGCGACGGTTTAATGATTCAGTTCTTACCACTGCCATGATCTTGAATTTCGTCAGGATCGTGTCTTGAGTCTCTTCCTCCCAGGATCTCGGGGCCGTGCCTATACCTAGAAATGGCTTAGTTCATGATATCACCAGGTCGTGGGCGTCGAATCTCACCTCCACAGTTGACGAGCACGTCGAGCTTGCCAGATAGCGCGATCGCTTTCGAAGCGTCGATTATGCTTTGTTCGTCGAGGAAATCAACCTCCAACACTCTTGCACCAAGACTGTAGCTGCGGACAAGTCAGTCACGCGACACATCTTGCGCAGAGAGATTACACACAACCTCTACAGTTGGGGCTTGATTGCTTTGTGGCCGAATTGTGCCCCATACTGTATACTGCTGCTCGACAAGAGTGCGGACAAATTGTAGTCCGATACCTCTGCTGGCACCTAGATTCGCGTCAGCATGATGCATCAAGCTCGCGATGCTGAAAGCTCCACAGACACACCTATGACAAGGACGCTTTTCCCCAATCCTTTCATCTTGCGAAGTTGCTGTGTCTGTTCCGTAAGATTCTGTGCGCTCAAAGTCGTGAACAGTTGGGCTAGTCGTGCAGGCAAAATCGAGGTGTGAAGTGCTGTTTGTAACACTAGCGAACAACGTCTATGCTTCGGGCAGTGCAACGTGTCGGAGGTACATCGTCAAATGACGGCTCGCAAACATGTAGAATGTAGAATGGCTTATTAGACCATTGGTCTGGCTGAATGTAGAGATATTATAACAGCCCAGCCGGAGATATCTGAAGTACTCGGGGACAACTCTTTCTTGACACTCCAACACCGCAGTTTCCCTATTCCGTAGCTCTTGTTTCAACAGGTCCTCTCCTTCACGCTTCACCGCCCCAATTCCTCGCCGCTGATGATTCGAGATGAAGGTATAGACTAGCAAATCCTCTACAATCCACAGATTAGCTCCCGATCAAACACACCTGCACGCAAGCCCGGGAGCACAACATACCAAACCAGGGCTGCAAACCGCGCAATTCCGGCCCGGGCAGCACGACGGTCCGCGGTAATCTCCACCCGCATTGCAGCAGTGCCCACATGTGCGGCCCTGAGGGTCTCGCGCGTCCAGAGCGCTCTCTTCATAGAATACTTGGCCGGTTTCGAACATGGGCGAAGCAGCCGCCAGCCCAACGAGCAGGACGGAGACGATGGAGTAGAAGCGCATGATGGCGAGGAGAGGTATAAACGAATGTCTTGAAAGGAAGGTAAATTGCGTGTTTGAAGGGCAATGAACTATGTGGAGGTAGAGACTGACGATTGTTGGTACACGATTTTCAACAGGATTTCAGCAGCTTTATTTGTACTCTGGTCGTGATCCAAGACTACAGAGACCGAATGTGCCGCCGGCGCACTGGATAGACTCATCTAATGTAATGGTACCGCACGTTAGCACCGCCGGTGGGAGGCCGAAGAAAGCGCAATTTCTAGCCGTACAACACCAGCAGCATAACG